>Ga0326597_10009324_pt1 | contig 13164 bp, 11 predicted proteins | sample RVTome_12_FD_203789 | JGI IMG/M metagenome (GOLD analysis project Ga0326597, IMG submission 203789) | Soil microbial communities from uranium-contaminated site in the Upper Colorado River Basin, Wyoming, United States - RVT100D185 | ecosystem: Environmental > Terrestrial > Soil > Contaminated >... | reverse complement strand
GCACGGCCCGGCCGACCGCCGAGGGTTGGTCTCGGGCTAGGGCATGTGGATCGAGGCCAGGATGGTGGAGCACTCGCCGACGGCGTCGGGAACGTCCTCGGGTCCATCCGCGATGCCCGATCCGGGCAGCTCCAGGTCACCCAGAAAGACCGTGCAGCCGCCAGTGAACGAGGTGAGCTGCGCCACCAGCGCCTCGCCCGTCAGCTTGGGACCGTGGCTGTGAACCAACAGCCCGACCTGCGCACCCCGCGGATTGGTCAGCCCAATGCTCCGACCCGGCATCCCGATTTCGGGAAACGCCGATCCGGTGATGTCGCCGACTGCCAGGTGGCCGCCGAAATTGGCGGTGCCACTGCCGCCGACCACGTTGCCGGCGCCGACCAGGAAGTCACCCCCGGCCGCCCCGTTGAACAGGATGTCATCCAACCCGCAGCCGCCGGTGCAGGCAGATGGGTTGTTGAATACCACGAACCATAACGTCACCGCTTGTCCCGCCGGAAGGCCGGAGCTGTGGAAGCTGGCGCTGATGCCATTATCCGTTCGCACCAGGGTGGAGGTGCCGACCTCGGAGCCGTCCCAGACCTGAACGACCGGCTGGGTCGACCGAGCGGCCGGCGTCGCCAGGGTAGTCCCGGCTCCGACCGTGAGAATGAGGATGCCCGCCAGGGCCATGGCCGTGGATCTGCGTCGCATCGCTCCGCTCCTTCTCGTCCACGGGAGATCCGCGCCTCCCTCGCCGAGGAGGCTGCGAGTCGAAAGGTCTTGTGTCGATACGAGGATCCTCGTATTTTCGGCGTACGCTGCCCTGCTCGCTTTGGACCGAGGGCTACTGCATGGCTGCAAACAAGCGGGCCACCGGGCGCGCCCAGGCCTCATCTGGCGACCTCGCACCGCTCGCGTCGCTGACCATGCGCCAGCGCGAGGTACTCGAGTTGGTGGCCCTCGGTCTCACCAACGCGGAGATCGCCCGGAACCTCTTCATCTCCGAAGGCACGGCGCGGAAGCACCTCGAGAACGCCTTCCTGAAGCTCGGGGTTCACACTCGGACACAGGCGGCGGCCGTGCTGAGCGCGGCGCGCGTTCTGCAGCCCATGCCCGAAGCCCCCGATCGACCCTCCGAGCTGCCTCGTTACCTGACCAGCTTCATCGGCCGAGGCCGCGAGCTCAAACGTCTGAACGAGCTGATGGAGCAAGGGCGCCTGCTGACCCTCACCGGCGCTGGCGGTGTCGGAAAGACACGGCTTGCGCTCCGGGTCGCGCAGGACAGATCGTCCGACTACGCCGCTGGGGCCTGGTTCGTGTCACTCGCAAGTCTCGTCGATTCATCGCTCGTACCCCAGACCGTAGCGTCGGAGTTCGGGGTCCGCGAGCAGCCCGGGTACGGGATCCTCGACAGCATGATCCACTTCCTGAGGCCGAGGCGGCTCCTCCTTGTTCTCGACAACTGCGAGCACGTATTGAGCGCCTCCGCGATTCTGGCGAACACATTGCTACGCGCGTGCCCCTCTCTCCAGGTGATTGTCACGAGCAGGCAGCCGCTCCGGATCGACGGCGAGACTGTCTATCTGGTGCCGCCACTCTCCCTGCCGGCCGACGATCGGCTGCCGCCGGCTGACGGGCTCATGGATTCGGAGGCGGTCCGGCTGCTGGTGGAACGCGCCACGGCAGCGCTTCCCGACTTCACCTTGAATGAGCAGAACGCCCGCCTGATCGTGCAGGTCTGCCGGCGGCTCGACGGCATCCCGCTGGCCATCGAACTGGCGGCAGCGCTGGTTCGTTCGCGGCCGCTTGAGCTGATCGCGAACGGCCTTGACGACCGGTTCCAGCTCCTGGTGGCTGGCAGCAGGACCGCCGACCGCCGCCAACAGACGCTTCGCGCCGCAGTGGACTGGAGCTACGACCTGCTGACTGTTGCGGAGCGGACGCTCCTGCGTCGCCTGTCTGTCTTCGCCGGGACCTTCACCGCGGAGGCTGCCGAGCCGGTTTGCGCAGGAGACTACGGCGATGTCGGCGTCATCGATGTGTTGGCCAGCCTGGTCGACAAGTCCCTGGTGAAGCTTGATCGCGGACCGGCAGCGGGCTACGAGCTGCTGGAGACGGTTCGGGAATATGGCCGCGAGCGGCTCGTCGAGTCGGGAGAGGAGGAGTTGCTCCGCGATCGTCACCATGACTGGTACCTCGCCCTCGTGGAGCAGGCCCGGCAGGACCTCTTCGGTGGCCCGCGGCAGGCTGAGTGGCTCGTCCGTCTCGAACGCGAGCACGACAACCTCCGAGCAGCTCTCGGATGGAGCCGCGCCGGCATGCATCCTCCAGACGCGTCGATCGGCCTCGCTGGCCGTCTCTGGCGGTTCTGGGAGATACGCGGATATCCCGCCGAAGGCCGGACGTGGCTAGAGCCGGCGCTTGCCGCAAGCCGCGGCCAGGAATCCACGATGCGAGCCAACGCGCTGATTGGAGCCGGCGTGCTGGCTTTCATGCAGGGCGACTACGCCGCCTCCTTCGCATTCCATGAGGAGAGCCTCGCGCTGCATCGACGGCTTGGCGACGCACCCTCCGTGGCCTTTGCGTTGAGCAACCTCGGCAACGTGGCCGTTGAGCTTGAGGACTACGAGCGCGCGCGTGCTTGCCACGAGGAGGCGGCCGAGCTGCTCAGGGTGTTGGGCAATGAGCCGGAGCAGGCCGCAGCGTCGTTACATCTGGCAGACATCGCCGATCGCCTGGGTGATGAAGCTGGCGCCCGACGACGCTTCGCGGAGACTCTGACGACGCTCGAAGAGCTGATCGATCGGACGCCCAACCCAGCGGAGAGACCCTTCGCCCGGTGGCTGTTCGGCTATGGCCTGAGCATGTACGCGGCGGCCGCCCTGAGGCACGACGACTTTGAGCTTGCGAGGAAGCTTGCCCTGCAGTCCCTGTTCGTCTATCGCGACCTCGGTGACGGCCGGGAGGGTGCGCGCGTCCTCACCCTCGTCGCCGACATCGCCAGCAGGCAAGGGGATGAAGGCGCAGCAACATCACTTCTCTTGGAGGCGCTGGCCACTCGCCACGCAATGGGCGACCGGCCGGGGATTGCGGCCACGCTGGAGCATCTCGCCATGGTCGCCAAGTCAATTGATCCGGAGCGCGCTGCGCGCCTGCTGGGTGCTGCCGAGGGCTTGCGCGAGCAGATGGGTACCCCCCTCCCCGTTCGCGACCGCGGCCGGCACGAGGTGCTGGCGAGGGAGCTCCGCGCCGCCCTCGGAGCACCTCGATACGGCGAAGCGCTCGAAGTCGGTCACCAGGCGACCCTGCCTCAGGCGGTGGCGGACGCCTCGGGCATCGCATCCCGGCCGGCTACACCCCCTCGGTGACGGCCACGATCTCGTCGGCCATCATTCCATGCGACGCGCGATGAACCGCGATTGCCGCTTCCATGTTCGGCGCTTCGACAAGGCAGAAGATCTTGCCGGTCGTCTCGTCAAACCAGTACCGCAGGTATCGGGCGCCATAATTCGCCTGAACCTCCACGTCTTTCGCATGCGCGGCCTCGCACGCGGCGGCAGTGAGACCCTGGACGTGGCGATGGCTGTCCATGAATAGCGGCATCCATCCGGCCTCCATTCGATCGTGCAAGCATACTCACCACCGAACCCACCGCAATGCCGTCGCGATGTTGTGCTCCTGGCCGAGCAGTGCTCCAAGGTAGGACGACTGGGACGTGGCCACGCGCCCTTGCGACGTGACTCTCGGCCCCCTCAGGGTCCTCGATGCGTATCGTTGTCTCCACGCCGAGGCCTGTCGATCGGGCGTCGAGTCCCGTCAGTCGGCTTCGACTTCCGCGCGTCAGTCGTCCGGCCAGAGGTCCGTGCTGAGGTACTTGAGGCCCGAGTCGGCCAGGACGACCGCGATCGTTCCCCCGGAGTGCGCTCCGTCGAGAAGCCGGAGCGCGGCCGCGACCACCGCACCGGACGAGAAGCCGCCGAACAGGCCCTCCTCGCGGGCGAGCCGCCGCGCGACCGCCATCGCCTCCTCGTCGGTGACGCGCAGATAGCCGTCAACCGGCACGTCCCGCAGAAGCGGTAGCTCCGTCATCGAGTAGCCGCCGCCCTGGATCCGGTGATTGGGGTCCACGACCGGCGCGCCGGACAGCGCGGCCGCGTCGGCCGGTTCCACGACATAACAGCGAACGTCAGCCCGGCGAGCCTTGAGCGCGAGCGTGATCCCGGCGTACGTGCCCCCCGTTCCGATGAACTCGCAGAACGCATCGACCTGGCCACCGGCCTGCTCCCACAGCTCGGGGCCCGTGTGGAGCTCGTGGGCGCGGACGGCGGACCGGCGCACGAACTGGTCGGCGCGAAAGCCGCCACGAGCAACGGTCAACTCCCGCGCGCGGACCTCGACGAGCGCGAGATCCTCCCCGCTGACCTGGCCGGGCTGCGACCCCGCCGCCTGCGGAACGAGCACCACCTCCGCGCCGAGCGCCCGCATCATGCGGGTCCGCTCGCGGCTGTTGCCCTCCGACATCACCGCCACGAACGGGTGGCCGCGCACGGCACACACGATCGCGAGCCCGGTCCCGGTGTTGCCGCTCGTGAGTTCGACCACGGTCTGGGCGGGGTGCAGCTCGCCGGACTCGAGCGCGTCGTCGACGATCTGTCGGGCGATCCGGTCCTTCTTCGAGAACCCGGGGTTGAGGTACTCGAGCTTGGCGAGGATCCGGCCGGACCGGCCGTGGGTGATCCGGGCAAGGTCGACGAGCGGCGTCTCCCCGATCGCCTCGGCCGCCGACGGAGCGACGGACCGGCGCCCCAGATGGCTCATTGGAACCCCTTCCGGTCGGCGAACGCCCACCGAACCCCTCCTCCGCCGTGTCGCCGCCGGCAGTGGTCGCGAGCGGTATCGCGGTATCTTGCCCTACGGGAAAGGGCCGCATCGGACATCGGAGGACCACATGCACCGTGTGCTCGTGCTCGGCGGAGGCTTCGGGGGCATCGCGACCGCCGTCGCGCTCCGCAATCGCCTCGACCCGGCCGACGAGATCGTGCTCGTCGAGCGCCGCCCGTCGTTCGTCATGGGCCTGCGCAAGAACTGGGCCCTCGTCGGCATCGGCACCCTGGCCGACGGCGAGCGCCGGCTGGCGGCGCTCGCGGAGCGCGGGATCGACGTTCGAGCGGCGACGGTGACGGCCATCCGGCCGGAGGCGCGCGAGGCGAACCTCGACGGTGAGACGGTGTCGGCCGATGCGGTGGTCATCGCGCTCGGCGCGGAGCGCAACCCGGACGGCGTGCCCGGCTTCCGCGAGCACGCCCACGACGTGTACTCGCTCGAGGGCAGCGCGTCGGCGGCCGCCGCGATCGACGCGTTCGCCGGCGGTCGCATCGTGGTCGGGATCTTCGGCGCCCCGTACCCGTGCCCGCCGGCGCCGTACGAGCTCGCGCTCCTGCTTGCCGATCGGCTCGACGCGACCGGGACTTCCGGCGGCGTGTTCGTGTTCACGCCGCAGCCAAAATCGCTCCCGATCCTCGGCGGGGCGGGGTGCGCGGCGTTCGACGGGCGGCTGGCCGGCGCCGGCGTCTCGTTCAGGCCGAATACGGCGGCGACCGCGGTCGAAGCAGGCGCGGTCGTCACCGCCGACACGCGCATCCCGTTCGACCTCCTGCTCGGGATCCCGCCCCATCGGGCGCCACGCCTGGTGGTCGAGGCGGGCATGGCGGAGCCGGGCGGCTGGGTTCGGGTCGATCAGCGGACGCTCGAGACGCGCTTTCCCGGCGTCTACGCGATCGGCGACGTGACGGCGATCCCGCTCGCGAACGGGATGCCACTGCCGAAGGCCGGCGTGTTCGCGCATGCCGAGGGCGAGGTCGTCGCCGCGCGGATCGCCGACACGCTCGCCGGGCGTGCGCCGTCGGACGTCTTCGAGGGACGCGGGATGTGCTTCCTCGAGACCGGCCGCGGCGCGGCGACGATGGTCCACGGCGACTTCTTCGCCGCACCGCCGGCGGTCGAGCTGAGCGATCCATCCGCCGAGCACCTCGCCGCCAAGCACGCCTTCGAGCGGGAGCGGCTGACGGCCTGGTTCGGCGGCTGAGCCCTCACGTTCGGCCCACGCGGGAACCGTTGAGCCGGCCGATCCGTCAGCGGATCGTGATCGACCTCCTGCGTCGTCGGACCCTCCTCTGGCTCGTCGCCATGAGTCTGCTCGCCGTCGCCTGCAGCGGACCTGCCGTGGCCCCGACCCTCGACGGACGGGTGTTCCTGTCGACGTCGGTGACACAGGACGGCGCGGATCGCCCGCTCGTGCCCGGAACCCGGATCCGCCTCGGCTTCGGTGACGGCGGACTGACCGCATCGGCAGGCTGCAACACGATGGGCGGCACGGTGCGTCTCGACGGCGGCGTGCTCGTGCTCGACGGCGGCGCGATGACCGAGATGGGCTGCGACGAGCCGCGCCACGCCCAGGACAGCTGGCTGTTCGAAATCCTGGCCGGGCGGCCCACCGTCCGGTTGGCCGGGAACGAACTGGAGATCCAGTCGGGCGGGACGGTCATCCGCCTGCTCGACCGCGAGATCGCGGAGCCGGATCTCGAGCCGACCGGCACGCTCTGGACGGTCGACTCGATCATCGCCGGCGATGCCGTGTCCAGCGTGCCGGCCGGCGTGACGGCGACCATCCGGCTCCTTCCGGGCGGCGACCTGGCGCTCGACACGGGCTGCAACACCGGTAGCGGTCGCTTCGCGATCGACGGAGCCACCATTCGGTTCACGGACATCGGCCTGACGAAGCGGGCCTGTGATGGTCCGGCAGGCGCGATGGAGGGCGCGGTCCTGGCCGTCGTCGGCGCGGATGCGGTCACCTGGAGCATCGACGCACATAACCTCACCCTCGGGGCGGGACCGGCCGGCCTCATCCTGCGCGGCGGCTGATCCGAGCCAACCCGGAGGGCGGCGCCGGCGCCCACGGCCGACAGGCGGCCGACAGGCGGCCGAAGGGTGACGCCCGATCGACCACGCGCGGACGTAGGATCGTCGCGTGCACCACCTTCGGCTCGGGCGCCGTCACGCCGCCGCGCTCCTCGGCGCGAGCGTCGGCGTGGCGCTGGCCACCGTCGTCGTGGCCGCCCTCGAAGGCCAGGCCGCGGTTCGCGACGCGTCGAGCGTCTACCTCGTGGCCGTCGTCGCGACGGCGATCCTGTGGGGGACGGCCGGCGCGGTCGCTGCCGCGCTCGCGTCCGTTCTCGTCTACAACTTTCTGTTCACCGAGCCGCGCCACACGCTCACGGTCAGCGACCCGGGCGACTGGCTCAATCTCGTTCTGCTGCTGTTCGTCGCGATCACCGTCGGTCAGCTCGCGGTGCTCCAGCGTCGGCGCGCCGAGGCGGCGATGGCGCGCGAGCGTGAGGCGCGCGCGCTGTTCCATGTGAGCCGTGCCCTCTCAACGCGCGGCTCGACCGCCGACGTGCTGCCGACCATCGCGCGGCTGCTCGCAGCCGAGACCGGCATGGACCGGGTGTGGATCTCAATGGGGGCGGACGACGCTCGCGAACGACCGGTGGCCGACACCGGGGACGGGACGCCACCGCCCGCCGGCGGCGGGACGGTCGTCCTGCGGCGCACGCCGGGCGACGAGCCGGCGCCCTGGGTCCGTGTCCACGATCCGGCGCCACGGCGCGTGGCACGCGGCGGATCGTCGGGCGCCGTTCACCACCGCGTCCGGATCGAGGCCGGGGGCGCCGTGCACGGTTCCATCTGGGGTCTGCGATCACGCGGCGCTCCCGAGCCGGACCGGACCGCCACGCGCCTGCTTGCCGCGACATCGGACCAGCTCGGCCAGGCGCTGGCCCAGGATCGCCTCGCGCAGGAGCTCCGCGAGGCGGAAATCGCCCGCCAGAGCGACGCGCTCAAGACCGCCCTGCTCGAGTCCGTGTCGCACGACCTGCGCACGCCCCTCGCGTCGATCCGCGCCGCGGCGGGATCGCTCATGGACCCGGAGGTGACGCTCGCGCCGGAGGATGCCCGCGCGAGCGCGGCGGCGATCGACCGGGAGGCCGAGCGCCTGAACCGGGTCGTCACGAACCTGCTCGACCTCGGCCGGATCGAAGGCGGCGCGATGCGGGCCGGCCACGACGTGGTCGATCTCGAAGACGCCGTGGGTCTCGCCGTGGAGCGGGTACGGGCGGGCGTGGGCGACGCGCCGATCGAGGTCGACGTGGGGCCGGCCGTCGACGTCGAGGCGGACCCGGTGCTCCTCGACGAGGTCCTCCTCAACCTTCTCGACAACGCGGTCACCCACACGGCGCCCGGGACGCCGATCCGGCTCAGTGCGGCCTCGATTCCGGGCGAGGACGTCGTGCGCCTGACGGTCGAAGACGGCGGTCCCGGCGTGCCCGACGAGGTCCTGCCGCGCCTGTTCGACAAGTTCTACCGGGCGACGGTGCCGGGCGCCCGATCGCGACGTGGGACCGGGCTGGGCCTGGCCGTGGTTCGTGGCCTCGTGCTCGCGATGAACGGGCGCGTGACCGCCCGACGCGGCGAGCTTGGCGGGCTCGCGGTCGACGTGGACCTGCCGGTCGCCCGTGTCCCGGCCGGCATCGCCGCGGACTGAGCGGCCGATGTCCGAGGCGGCGCACGAGCCCGATCCGGCGCACGGACCCGGTCCCACGATTCTGCTGGTCGAGGACGACGACGCGACCCGTCATGCCCTCCGGCGCGACCTCGTCGCGCGCGGCTACCGGGTCGAGGAGGCGGCCGACGGTGCCGCGGCGCTCATACGCTGGGAGGCACGCCGGCCGGACGCGGTCCTGCTCGACCTTGGCCTGCCGGACATCGACGGGGTACGGATCATCCGTCGCATCCGGCGCGAGGCGACGACGCCGATCCTCGTGCTGTCCGCACGGGACGCGGAGGCGACCAAGGTTGAGGCGCTCGAGCAGGGGGCCGACGACTATGTCACGAAGCCGTTCGGGATGGCCGAACTGCACGCTCGCCTGCGCGCGGCGCTCCGGCGTGCCGCCGGCCCGGCAGCCGATCCGGGCGGCCGCGTCGTCGTCGGCCCACTCGTTCTCGACGCGGTGCGCCACGAGGCGACCGTGAGCGGGCGACCGATCGACCTGACCCCTCGCGAGTTCGAGGTCCTGCGCGTGCTTCTGTCGCACGCCGGCAGGGTCGTCACGCGCGGCCGACTACTGCGGGCGGTGTGGGGCGAGGCGTACAGCCACGAGGACCACTACGTCCACGTCTTCGTCAGCCAGGTCCGTCGCAAGGTGTCCGCCGCGGACGTTGACGGACTGCTCCGCGATCTCGTCGTCACGGAGCCCGGCGTGGGGTATCGCGTTCGCGCGCCCGATTCCTGAGCACGGCTTGAGCCCGTCGAGGCGCAGCGAGGCCGTTCTCGCTTGGAGGCTGCTCGTACGGTTGAGGCGTGGACACACCGCGTCCGATCCGGCTGCCGGCCGCGACCCGGGCCGAGGCGGACCGCGAGATGGCCGAAGTCGCCGCCGCGGTCGAACTCGTCGCCCGTGGCGTGGCGCGCCGGGTCGTGCTCGTCGGCCTCGAGGAGGTCGCGGCACTCGCCGGAGAGGCGCTCGTCATCGCCCAACAGGCGGGCGTGCGGTTCGCGCTCCAGCGCGAATCGGGTGGATCCGGCACGGTCCGCGCGATCGTCGGCCCGCGCACCACGTGATCGGGGGGAGACGGCCGCTCCAGGGCCGCAAGGCCGGAGATCGGCGGGTCCGGGTCGAGCGACCGTACGCCGCGTTCTTCCGCTACGCCGGACCCGGCCGGCTCGTGGCGCGCGAGGCGGCGAGCGTCCCGCGGACGCCGGCGGGTCGCGCCCTTGCCCGCGCCCGCGCCGTGCTGTTCGGGCGTCCGCTGTCGATCCACGAGGAGATCGATGAGCGGCTGCCGAAGAAGAAGGCGCTTGCGATCTTCTCGTCGGACCCGATCAGCTCGTCCGCCTACGCGACCGAGGAGATCCTGCGCGTCCTCGTCCTGGCCGGAACGGGCGCGCTCCTCCTGAGCCTGCCGATCGCGGCGGCGATCGCCCTGCTCCTCGCGGTCGTATCGACGAGCTATCGCCAGATCGGCCATGCCTACCCGTCCGGTGGTGGCGCCTACGCCGTCGCGCGGGCCAACCTGCCACGGCTCTCGGCGCTCGTCGCCGCCGGTGCCCTGCTCGTCGACTACATCATGACCGTGGCCGTCTCGACCGCCTCCGCGGTCGAACAGATCACGTCCGCCGTCCCCGAGCTGTTCGACGTCCGGATCGGCGTCGGGATCGCCGCCATCGTGCTCATCACCCTCGGCAACCTGCGCGGCATCCGCGAGTCCGGCAACATCTTCGCCGTTCCGACCTATCTGTTCGTTGGTTCCGCGCTGCTCATGATCGGCCTCGGCGTGTTCCGGATCGTCGTGCTCGGCGAGCACGCGGCCGCCCCGTCGCCGCTGCCCGGGGCCCCGGACCCGCTCCAGCCGGTCGGGCTCCTGCTCATCATCCGTGCGTTCGCCTCGGGTTCCGTTGCCCTGACCGGCACGGAAGCGATTGCGAACGGCGTGCCGGCGTTCAAGCCGCCCGAGTCGCGCAACGCGGCGACGACCCTGACCGCCGTGGCGATTCTGCTCGCGGTGCTGTTCATCGGGATCACCTTCGTCGCCAACGCGTTCGGCCTCGTCGCCGTCGACGAGCCGGTCAAGCGGACGGTCATCAGCCAGGTCGCGGCCGTCGTCTATGGCGACGGGTCGATCGGCTTCTACCTCTTCCAGGCATTCACGGCCCTGATCCTGTTCCTCGCGGCGAACACGTCGTACAACGCCTTCCCGCGCCTCGCGGCAATCCTGGCCCGCGACGGCTACATGCCGCGCCAGTTCAGTTTCCGCGGCGACCGGCTCGCGTTCACCCTCGGGATCGTCATCCTCAGCGCCGTCGCGATCGGGCTCCTGGTCGTGTTCCGGGGCGACACCCACGCGCTCATCCCGCTCTACTCGGTCGGGGTCTTCGTGTCGTTCACGATCAGCCAGGGCGGGATGGTCGTCCACTGGTTGCGCGAGCGCTCGGCGGGCTGGGGCTGGCGGATGGCGATCAACGGCTTCGGCTGCGCGCTGACCGCGGTCGTTGCGGTCGTCGTCACGATCGCCAAGGCGCCCGAGTCGCTCCTCGTCGCGGTGGTCATCCCGCTGCTCGTGCTCATGATGCTGTTCATCCACCGGCAGTACGCCGCGTCGGCCGCCAAGCTCGCGGTCGACCCGCAGGCAACGATCCCCGCGCCGCGCCGCGAAGAGCGCGTCGTCGTCCCGGTGCCGGGCATCAACCGGGCGGTCATCCAGGCGGTCAACGTAGGCCGCTCGATCGCCCGGGACGTCGTGGCCGTGCTCATCTCCGACGAGCCCGAGGAGGCGGCTCGCATCCGCCACCAGTGGGAGCGGCAGCTGCCGGACGTGCCGCTCGTCGTCGTTGAGTCGCCGTACCGGGCACTCGTCGGCCCGCTCCTCGCGTACCTCGAGGTGCTCGACCAGGCGTGGCCCCCGGACAAGGAGGCACCGATCACGTTCGTCGTCATTCCCGAGTACGTCGCCCGGTCATGGTGGGAGCGACTGCTCTACAACCAGTCCGCAAAGCGGTTGCGGACGGCGTTGCTCGGACGCCAGCACACGGTGGTCGTCGGCGTGCCGTATCGGCGCGACGACGTCGAGGGGGTCGAGCCGGTCAGTCGGCCGGCAGCGTGAACGCGACGGTCGTGCCGGTGCCGGGCGTGCTCGTCGCCTCGATCCGGCCGCCGTGGGCCTCGACGAGTGCCCGGGCGATGGCGAGGCCGAGGCCGGAGCCACGCGAATCCGGCGATTTCCAGAATCGCTCGAAGACGTGCGGGAGGACCTCCGGCGCTATCCCGGCGCCGGTGTCCCGGACCGACACGCGAACGGCTCCACCGCCGGGTTCGAGCTCGGCGGCGATCGTCACGGAGCCCCCGCGGGGGGTGTAGCGGATGCCGTTCGCCACGAGGTTCGTGACGATCTCGCGAAGGCGGACCGGGTCCGCGTCGAGCAGCGGCAGGTTGTCCGGCGCGTCGAGCGCGACCGATACGCCGGCGTCGGCCGCGCCGGCCTGGGCGGCCGACGCGACATCGGCGAGCACGATGGCGACGTCCGTCGGCTCGCGATGGAGGGGCAGCGTGCCGCCCTCGGCGAGGGCGACCGTTCTGAGGTCGTCGATGAGCCGGTCGAGGACGCGGCTCTCGTCGAGGATCGCGACCAGGTGGGCCTCGTCTGCCGGATGGACGCCGTCGGCGATCGCCTCGAGGTTGCCCTGGATGATCGCGAGCGGCGTCCGCAGCTCGTGGCTGACGTCGGCCAGGAGCGATCGACGCTCGCGCTCGTCCGCCTCGAGACGGGTGGCCATCGTGTTGAAGCCGCGGACAAGCGCCAGCAGGGGTCGCGGCCCGCGAGGCTCCGGCACTCGGACCGAGTAGTCGCCGGTCTCGACCTGGGCGACCGCGTCGACAAGGTCGTCCAGACCGCGCGCAGTTCGCCGCGCCGACCGGGAGGCGAGGACGCCGATGGCGATGAGCCCGATGCCGCCGAGCGCTGCGGCGTATGGCCCGACGACCGACACGAGCGTGGTGATCGCTGCGAGGATGCCAACGACGACGAGCACGAAGCCGACACCGAACAGGCAGCCGAATCCGCGCCGTGGCCCGGCACACGGACCGGGCCATCGGCCGGCCCGCCGGCCCCCCCATGGATTTCCGGGCACGGCGTGGTGGTCGTGCGCTCCCGGGCCCCACCACGGGCCACGCCCGCCACGCCATGCATCGGGCGGGGGCCACGGCTCGTCGGTCGGCCACCACGGTGGCCGCGCCCGCGGCCGCCGACCCGCGCGCCCAACCCGTGCTTTCGGCGCCGTCGGCCCCGCGAAACCCTCGGCCTCGGCCGGTGCGGCCGGATCCGTCACGGAGTCTCGTCCGCGAACCGATATCCCACGCCGTACACGGTCTGGACGTAGCGCGGCCGGCGCGGGTCCGGCTCGATCTTGCGCCGGAGATTCTTGATGTGCGTGTCGATCGCCCGCTCATACGACTCGAACGCGACGCCGTGGACGGCGTCGAGGAGCTGCGATCGGGTGAGGATTCGGCCCGGTTGCCCGGCCAGCGCCGCGAGCAGCTGGAACTCGGTCGGGGTGAGCTCCACACGGCGCCC
>Ga0326597_10009323_pt1 | contig 13164 bp, 14 predicted proteins | sample RVTome_12_FD_203789 | JGI IMG/M metagenome (GOLD analysis project Ga0326597, IMG submission 203789) | Soil microbial communities from uranium-contaminated site in the Upper Colorado River Basin, Wyoming, United States - RVT100D185 | ecosystem: Environmental > Terrestrial > Soil > Contaminated >... | reverse complement strand
CTCGTCGTCAAGGAAGTAGCCCTCGCCGCCGGCGTCCACGCGACCTTCATGCCGAAGCCGCTGGCGGGCGAGAACGGCTCCGGCATGCACACCCACCTCTCCCTCTTCCGCGGCGAAGGCAACGCCTTCTTCGACGCCGACGACCCGTCCCACCTCTCCGCCGTCGCTCGCGGCTTCACGGCCGGCCTCCTGCGCCACGCCCGCGAGATCACCCTGGTCATGAACCAGTGGGTCAACTCCTACAAGCGCCTCGTGCCCGGCTTCGAGGCGCCGGTGCGGGTCGCCTGGAACCGGCGCGGCGCCGTCGCGCCGGCCCGCGTGCCGCAGCTCCCCGGCCGCATGCCCGGCGACCTCCTGCGCGTGCCCGAGTTCCGCGCCGGCCACGAGATCGCCGCCCGTATCGAGTACCGGGCGCCGGACGCCGCCTGCAACCCCTACCTCGCCTTCGCCGCTCTCCTCGCCGCCGGCCTCCAGGGCATCGAGGACGAGTACCCGCTGCCGCCGGGCCGCGACGCCGCCGACGAGACCGCCCTCGCCGACGCCGCCACCCTGCCCGGCAGCCTCTACGAGGCCCTGGTCGAGGCCGAGGGCAGCGACCTCCTGCGCCGCTGCCTCGGCGACCACGTCTTCGAGAGCCTCCTGACCTCGAAGCGGCTCGAGTGGGAGAGCTACCGCTCCCACATCACGGACTTCGAGCTCAACCGCTACCTGCCGATCCTCTGACCGCCTTCGCCGCACCGCGGCACCCTTAGGCGGAAAGGACGACCTCGTTAATAAACCTCGCCTAGTTCCTTGACGACTGGCAATGTTATAATCCCCTCTGGTTGTCCGGATGGCAGCCGGCTCGCATGGATTGCGGGCTCTATAGCGGTTGCGCGGACGATAGGCGGGGTGGTGCATTACGGACGGCTTGCGGGCCGAAAGCCGGGTGCAGCTTCCCCAGCCGCGCGACCTCAGCCTGGCTCTGGGACGAGCGGGCAATTCCTCGCGGAGGTGTGGAGAGTATGCAGTTAACGTGGAAGCTTGTTCCTCTAGCAATGGTCTTTTCCCTGGGGGCGTTCCTGCTCTCGTCCGGGGCGGGGCCGACCCTACAACCGGCACGCGCAGACGTCGACTCGATCAGCGTCAACACGATCGACGGTGAGAATAACGACATCATCGAGATCACCGTGGTCGCCGAGGACAACGATGGCGATCTCGTTGTGTCTACCACTAGCGGCGACCTCGACGTGACAGATTGCGACGTTCCCGATGACGGACTCGACTGTACTGGCGCCGAGGTCGGCGGCGGCGGCGACACGATCACTCTCGACACAGACGCGATCGACGGAAACGCAACGCAAGACGAACTCACGATGGACTTAGACCTGACCCTGGATTGCACCGATGGTCAGGTCACGGTCGTGACGATCACGGCCGACCAGGGCAATGATGAGTCTGTGACCGTCGTCTGCGGCTTCACAGGGCCCAACATCACCATCGAAAAGGAAGCGGACGGTAACGACGACACCTTCGACTTCGACTTCGACGTCAGCAGCGGCGAGGACTGCGCCGTCTTCAAGGACGGCTTGCTCGTCGACGAGGGCGATAGCGGCGACTTCAGCCTCGACGACGACGAAGAGGCCGCTCTCTACTGCGACGCCGACGCCACGGTCGAGATCGTCGAGAACGACGACGGCGACTTCAGCGAGATCGAGGACACGGACAACTGTGGCGCCGCCGACTCCTGGATCGACATCTCCGACGCCACGGTGACGATCGATCTCGACGACTTGGGCAACGACACCGTCACCTGCAACTTCCGCAACGAGGGCGGCCTGACGCCGACCGCGACGGCGACACCGGTCGGCGGCACGGCCGCCACGGTCACGGTCTCCGCCGCCCCCGCCTCGATCACGACCTGCGGCGGCTCCTCCTTCGTAACGGTGGTCGTCAAGGACGCCGCCGGCGTCAACGTCGCCGATGGCACCATCGTGACGATCAGCCCCAACCTCGGCAGCGTCAGCCCGAGCACGACCACGACCGTCGGCGGCGGCGTCCTCGTCGTCTACACCGCCCCGACCAACACGGGCGGCACGGCGACGATCACGGCGACCTCCGGCTCGCGATCCGGCAACGCCCAGATCGAGCTGCTCTGTCTGACCGCGACGGCGACGCCCGTCCCGACCCAGGTGCCGTCCGTGATCCAGCCGCCGAGCACCGGCGACGCCGGTCTCGTGGAGGACGGCTCCGGCTGGACCGGCTACGCCGGCATCCTGCTGATTGCCGCGGCGCTCCTCGGCACCGCCGCCGTCGCGCGCAAGCGCGCCTAGCGGCAACGCCGGCGCGCCGGCGATCGATAGCTAGCGTTAAGGGACGGCTCCGGACTTCCGGGGCCGTCCTGCTTTCTCGGTCGGTTGCACCCGGCGCCACGATCTCCCTATCCTGAGATCGCCTCATTTCTTTACGGAGCAGCAAGATCTCGCGAGGTCCAGGCGATGGTTCAGGATAACGATCGGCAAAACGACGACCGCGGCGGCGCGGACGACACGCCGCCAACTGCCTCGGACGAGATCATCGCGGCCCCTTCAGACGGCGGCAGTGGTGGACGTAAGCGCATCTCGCTGCCACTCATCGGCGGCCTCGTCGTTGCCCTCCTCGTCGGCGCCGTCCTCGTCCTCGTCGCTCTAAGTGGCGGCGGCGGCGCTTCCCCGGACGACGGCGTCTCCGGCGGCCTCGCCACAGGGATAACCCAGACCGTCGAGGCGACGATCGACCTCGAGCGGCCGACGCCGGTCGGGACCGTAGACCACCTGACCACGGTCGCCCAGGGCGACATGTTCGTCATCCCCAAGTTCGAGATCGAGGCGCCTCTAACGCTAAAGAAGGTCGGGCTCGACGGCATCATGCCCAACCCGAACGGCCCCGACGACGTCGTCGTCTACGACTTCAGCGCCTGGGACGGCCTCGGCGGCGCGCCTGGAGGCGGCGGCAACACCATCTTCTCCGGCCACGTCGACTCCGGGCTGAAGGCCTGCAATAACGGCACCGTGCCGCCGCCCTGCCAGGCGGTCCTCTGGGACCTCAACCGTCTCCAGGTCGGCGATGAGATTCAGGTTCACCTCAACGGCACGGTTTTCCGTTACCAGGTGACCTCCAACCAGCCGGTGCCCGCTGCTACCGGCCCCTGGCAAGAAATCGTCTCCTCAACAGCCGAGGAGTCCCTGACGATAATTACCTGTGGCGGCGACTTCAACCGCGAGACGCGAGAGTACAACAACCGCCAGGTGGTCACTGCCATCAAGATCTAGGACCCCGCAGTCGCCTCCCGCGGCAGACGACGGATGCGGAAAGAAAGAGATACTGGGGAGAGTCTTTGAGGCCAGCCATCTCCGGCCTGCCGCGCATCGTATTCCTGATCGGTGTTCCCGTGGTCGCTTTCGTCGCGGCGCTGGGCGTCGCCTTCGGCCTCGGCAGCGGCGGCAGCAGTAGCAGCGACGACGAGAGCGCCGCCAGCGCGCCGCCGGCCACCGCGGCCCTCACGATCTCCGAGCGAGCGGTGATCCCGACGCCGACGCCTTCGCCGGCCGCGGTGCCGGCGAGCCCGACCGCGACGGCCGTCGTCGTCGTCAACCGCGCCAGCTGCGACGCGATCTTCGGCACCGCTTACGAATCGAACGCGGAGCGGGACTGGTACCGCGAGAGCTGCGTCACAGAGGTCGAGGCGAGCGCCGCCGTGGTCGTGCAGCCGCAAGTCGCCGCCCCCGCGACCGGCGGCTCGATACGCGGCTCCGGCGACCGCGTCGTCCTCTCCCGACTCGGCATCGACGCCGTGATCAACTACCGGACGGTCGGCCCCGACGGCGTCATGGGCAACCCGCTTGGCGCCTACGACGCCGTCTGGTACGACTTCTCCAACTTCCCCGGCCTCGGCGGCTATCCGGGCGGCGGCGGCAACTCCGTCATCGCCGGCCACGTCGACTACTACGGCGTCGGGCCGGCGGTCTTCTTCCAGCTACGCAACGTCGTCGAGGGCGACGTCATCGACTACTACCGCGGCGACGGCCAGCGCGTGCGCTACTCCGTCTCCTGGATCTCGGACGTCTCCCCGCAGGACAACTGGGGCTCGCTCGTCTCCTCCGGCCGCAGCGACGTCCTGACCCTGGTAACCTGTAACGGCAGCTTCGACTACACCGTCGGCGCCTACAGCCACCGCCGCGTGGTCCGGGCCGTCAGGATGCAGTAAATGGGAACATTTCGATCGTTCGGCCGTTAATACACATGAGAGGAGCCGCGCCCAGACCGATCTCTGGCCCGGCTTGATGGACTGAAATGCGGACCCGCCGTCTCCTGATGACGTTTGGCCTGTCGCTGATGATCGTCGGCGGCGTGATGACCAGCGCCGCCGCCTTCTCCTCGATCGAGAAGGAGCCGGCTCAAGCCAGGACCTTCGTCGCCTCTCCGACGCCTGTCCTAACGCCAACCGCCGTCGTGCCCGAGCTGCCGTCGCCGACCGCGACGGTCGAGCCGAGCCGGGCCCAGATCGAGCGCCTCGTAATCCCCAGCGCTGGCATCGATGCAAGCGTCGTCATCCTCGGCGTGAAGCCGGACGGCGAGATGGAGACGCCGAACACGCCCACCGACGTCGGCTGGTACGACTTCACCGCTTACCCGGGCTTCGGCAGCAACGCCGTCTTCGCCGGCCACGTCGACTACGCAAACTACGGCGCCGCCGTCTTCTGGCACCTGCGATCCCTCGAAGCGGGCGACGAGGTCGGCGTGCGTCTCACGGACGGCACCTACTACGCCTACCGCGTGATCAGCGCCCAGACCTTCAGCTCGGACGATGCGCCGGTCCAGGAGATCATCGGCCCGACCGAGGCGGAGATCATCACCTTGATCACCTGCTCCGGCAGCTTCAACACGCGCACGCACCAGTATGACAAGCGCCTGATCGTCCGCGCCGAGCGCGTCATCGGCCCCGAGGACGGCGCGACGGCGCTCGGCCGCTAGAGCGCCGCAGCCGGCCCGATCATCGAAAGCAAGGCTAGGGACGGCCCGGCAGCCGGATGAGCCGCGAGCGATGAGAGTCCTCGTCTTCAACGCCGGCAGCTCGAGCCTCAAGTTCGACCTCTTCGACGGCGCCGCTGGTCCGCAGCCGGTCCGTCTCGCCGACGGCGCGGTCAAGAGCATCGGCGCGTCCGCCGAGCTCCGCTTTCGCGCCGCCGGTAGCGAGCCGGTCACCCTGGCCGAGCCTCTTGCCAGCCACGACGACGCCGCGCGACGTGCCTTCGACCTCCTTGCCGCAACGACGACGGGCACGATCGACGCGGTCGGTCATCGCGTCGTCCACGGCGGCAGCGCCTTCAGCCGACCGACGCGAGTCGACGGCGGCGTCCTCGCCGCGATCGAGGCGGTCAGCGGCTTCGCGCCGCTCCACAACGCCACCGCCCTTGCGGTCATGGCGGTCGCACGCGAGCGACTGCCCGCGACCGTGCCCATGGTCGCGACCTTCGACACCGCCTTCTTCCGCGAGTTGCCAGAAATCGCCGCGACCTATCCGCTGCCGCGCGACCTCGCTCAGCGTCACGGCATCCGCCGCTTCGGCTTCCACGGCCTCGCCCACCGCTTCATGGCAGAGCGCTTCGCCGAGCGCACCGGTCAGCCCGGCGCACGGCTGATCACGCTTCAGCTCGGCAGCGGCTGCTCCGCGACGGCGACGGCGGGCGGGCGGCCGCTGGACACCTCGATGGGCTTCACGCCCCTCGAGGGGCTGATGATGGCGACGCGCTCGGGCGACATCGACCCCTCGCTGCCGGCGGTCCTCGCCGAGAAGGAGGGCGCGAGCCTCAAAGACGTCGACGACTGGCTGAACACGCGCGCCGGCCTTCTCGGCGTTTCCGGCCTCTCCGGCGACGTCCGCGACCTTCTGAAGGCGGAACGCGAAGGCGAGGCCAACGCGGCGCTGGCGCTCGCGCTGTTCTGCTACCGGGTGCGGAAATACGTCGGCGCCTATCTTGCCGTCCTCGGCGGCGCCGACGGCCTCGTCTTTGGCGGCGGCATCGGCGAGAACTCGCCCGCGATCCGGGCCCGCTGCTGCGCCGGCCTCGAATGGGCAGGCATCGGGATCGACGCCGGCCTCAACACGGCGGCGACCGGCAGCGAGGCTGAGATCACGGCCGCGGACGCCGCGACGCGCTGCTTCGTCCTGCCCGTCGACGAGGCGTCGTTGATCGCGAAGGACACGCTGGACTGCCTCGAAGCCGTCTAGGCTCCGAGCACGGCGCTCGCTCGAGCGAGGCCTTCAGGGGTGATGAGGCGGCACTTTCTCGCCGACGACGAAGAGGAAGTAGTGGCAGCCGATCTCGCCGAGGAACTTGAACTGGCGGCGCAGGTCCTTTACCAGCACCTCGAAGCCGTCATGCGAGCGCAGATAGGCCTGGAAGCTGCCGTGCTCGGCGTCGAGCTCCAGGAGCCTGGCGGCGTTGCCGGCGATCGCCTCGAGCTTGCGGCGGTTGCGGATGACGCGCCGGTCGGCGGCGAGCCGGTCGATGTCGGCCGGGCCATAGCCGGCGACCGTACGGACCTTGAATCCGTCCATCGCCTCGCGGATCTCCGGCCACTTCGTATCGACCATCCGCCAGGACATGCCGGACTGAAAGACCACCTTGCTCATCACCGCCAGGTAGTCGTCCCGGGTCGGGTTCTCGATCCGCTGCGGCATCTCCATCTCAGCCATATCAGCCTCCCGGCTCAGAATGCCCGCTGGCTCGCGGGCCTGCAAGTGACCGCGCTCGCCGGCGGGCGCGGTCACAGCCGCCATTGCGGTAGGCCGTTGAGGTAGGATTGGCACCAGCCCTTGGAGTGGAGGAGGCGCGTTGCCCCGTCGCGGAAAGCGCAAAGCCAAGATGTCCAGGCCCGATCAGGGGCGCCGCTTCTTCCTGACCTTCCTTGTCACCTGGGTTCTCCCACCCGTGGGCCTGGTGCTCAACCTGCGCTGGCTGGCGGAAGCGAGACGTCAGCAGGCCGCCGGCGACAGCTCGCGGGAGCTCGAGAGCCTGATCGAGAAGCTGACCGGCATGCTCGTCGCGGCCACGGTCGCCCTCTTCTTCGTCGCGATCATCCTCGTCTTCCTGCTTCTCTACGTCCTAATCTGACGCCACTTGTCGCTACTCGTTCAGCACCGTGGTGCCGTGTATGCTAGCTCGTGGAGAGGTGGCAGAGCGGTTGAATGCGACGGTCTCGAAAACCGTTATACGGGTCCTCTCGTATCCAGGGTTCGAATCCCTGCCTCTCCGCCATTTTGATTCTGAAACCTCGTAGATCTGACTATAAGCGCCTCTGACTGTCCTCCCTCGGCACCACCCTTGCTAACCATTTGCTAACCATGCGGTCGGATCTCCGACCGCCTTGCCCAGGATTGTCCCCATCGTCGCCGCCAACGATCCACCGGCGCCGAGGTTGTGCCCGTAGGTATCGACCGTCGTGCCGATACCGGAATGGCCCGCGCGGCGGCTAACATCGGCCATTGGCTCTCCGCTCTTTAGGAGCAGGCTCAGACTTGAGTGGCGCAGGTCGTGGAATCGTAACCCTTCGTGCCCGGCCTCAGCCGCGAGCTTGCTGAATGCTCTCGAGATAAGCGTCCCCTCCTGCGGCCCGCCGCGGTCGGTGGGAAAAACCAAGTCGTTGTCTTGCCAGAACTCACCAGCACGAAGCCGGAGCTCGAGCTGGCGCTGCCGGTGGACTTTCAGAACCAGGATGGTCGGTTCGGAGACCTCCACGGTGCGCCGGCTACGCTTGGTCTTTGGCTCAGAGAAGAAAAATTCTCCCTTTACTCGCCGGACGCTCCGGCCGATGTGGACGAGGCCGGCTTCGACCTCCAGGTCTGCCCAACGCAACGCGAGGAGTTCCCCTTCACGCGCGCCGCTATCGATGGCCGTGATGATCAAGCCGGCAAGGGGATGCGACCGGATCGACTCGAGGTAGTGAGCGAGTTCTGCCCCGTCCTTCAGCGCCGTGCCCTCGAAGGCGTCTGGCTCGGGAGGCGTCACTCGCGACGCTACGTTGGCTGCTAGCTGGCCCCACTGGACGGCCAAGCCAAGCGCGCCGTGTAGCTGCCAGTGGCAGTGACGCACCGTGCGCTTGGAGAGGCGCCCTAGCATCACGTTGTAGGCACCGCTCACGTCCGCGGGCTTGAGCCGCGCCGCCTGCGTCGAGCCGATCAGCGGGACGAGAAGGTTGAGGAGTTCTCGGCTGCGTTGCAGCGTCGACGCCTTCACCTTCGAGCGCTTCTCGGCCATGTACTGGTCGAAGACTTGGGAGACCGTCAGTTTGACGCGGACCAGGTCGGCGCCGGCATCGCGTTCCTGCAAGAGCCGGCGTTCTTCAGCCTTCGCTTCTGCCTTGGTTTTGAAGCTCCCGCCCCAATGCTGGTGGCGTCCGCTGACATCCTTGATCCAGATCATCGGGGAGTAGTTGTACTCCTGCTTCCGGCCACGCAGGGAGCGCTTACGCTTGGCGATCATGTCTCGCGTCCGTCGAGCCAAGCCTCGAAGCGCTTTTTCGAAATCAGCCACTTGCGGCCGGCCTTGACCGCAGGGAGTTCACCGCTCTTGAGCATCGAGTACACGCTGTTCAGGTGAATTCCGAGCGAACGCGCCACCTCCTCCGGCGAGTACACCTGCTTGTCGACCGTGGACATTACCTCTGACTCGGAAGTATGGAACAGTCGGCCGTATCTCGAACCTCTCTCATCGCCGTCCCTTGTTCAGCAGATCGAGAAGACCCGTCAGTTGCTCGGTATCCATGCCTCGGAGTACCGGACCCCAGTTCTCGATGCCTTCGCCGACAACTGTTCCGGCAGCCAACTTGAGGCGCGGGTAGTGGCTGCGGTCAACAGCAACTAGAGCAAGTCCTAGCAAGGTGCTCAATGCGTCCGCGGGCTTTGCTTCGACCGAAGGTGGACGCATTTTCTGAGCCACACAGCGACCACATATGTCCCGAACGGCGACGATGCTCATCCCGTGCCCGCAATTCGAGCAAGTGCGACGCTGATCCCGGTGCGCCGCAAGTGCCGCTGGCTCCTTCAGACTCGGGAGCTCGGCCTTGGGCAGAAGCTTTCCGCGCGCGACGGTAGATCGCTTGGCTTCGCCGGCCAACCGCTCGGCAGTGGAGTCAGCAGGGGCAGGCGCTTTCGCAGCTTCCACAACGAGGTAGCGGCGCGCGATGTCCAGGTAGGCCTGGTTCATGAGCCGCTTGTCCTTGCGAAAAAAGCGAAATAAGTCCTCACGCCGCCCTCTCCCACACCTCTATCGGCCGCCCGCCCGACTCCTCGCGGTTGGGATGCGCCTTTCCGCTCAAGAAGAGACGCTGAAGAGCTGCGTCGATCCGGCCAGCCTGAATGTGTCGCCCAAAGAGGTCGCTGATCTGTGATCTGGTTAGGCGGCCGTTCGCCAGAAGAGCCGCCGCGATGGTATCGGCGATAGGGTCGCCGAGCTTGTCGGACCAAATGTGCTGCGTAGAGCGTTCGGAGTAGGCCCCTAGCTCAGCGGCGGAGGCCAGGTGCGCGGCGCCGATCTCGGTGGAGCCGTCCATCAGGGCGTAGATGGCAGCTAGACGCAGGGTCTGCGGTTCGCCACGTGCGAGGATTGCGCCGCCGAGGCCGGGGCGTGCTTCTGTTAGCGACGGATACATCGCGACCCAGAGATCGCAAGCTTCGGAGGTGAGCTTAAGCTCGCCGAACGACTGAGCCAGCGCGACGCGACTGCGAATCTCTTCAACCAGGTCGTCAACATCTGCGCCGACAAATGGGGTCGGGATTGGCAGCAACTTTGAGCGCCTGACGAGGAACCAAATGAACCTGTTCGCAAAGCCATTCGCTATCTCTATGTCACCAAGCTCTCGCTGGAGTTCCTCGATTGTTATGTGGCCGATCACGCTGATGTGAGCGCCCGTCGCCCGAGCCGGACTATTCTTCGTCAGGCTGTCGAGATTCCTTCTGTCCCAGGCCTGACGAACGACTGGACTAAGCGTGTTGCCGGACCGAGTCATGACACCGAGGACGCGCGCGAACTCTGGCTCAAGGAGAAGGAGCCGCTTATCGTCGACGCCGGGATCGGTGATTACAGTCTGATAGGCGACTACTCTTCCTTTCTCCTTGATTGGCTCCGAGCGCTCGATGGGGTCTCTGACGGCCCAAATCAGCCCCTCCCCACTCGAGAGACCGCTCCTGACGCGGTTTCCCAACCATTCCGGGACCGCGCGCGCGAGGGCGAAGTAGTGGTGTTGGCCGCCACCACCCGTGAGTGCTGTGACCGTGAGCGGCAGCGCGCCGTGCTCACTCTGAAGATCAGCAAGGCTGTCGTCACCGCCGTGACGCGGGTCGATGTCGAGGACGACGAGGCTCGACGCGGGACCGGTTGCGATGCCAACGTTGGCGAGCAAGAAGCGGTGCCACCAGGACTTGATGACGGCAGGGTCGGTAGTTGCGTCATGGAAGCCATGGGGAGTGAGAGGGTGTTTAACGGGATGCTGACAGTTGGCCTGGCCACAAGTGCAGCGACCCGCAGAGTGCAATGGACGGGGAACGCGGGCCAGCCTCGTGCGGCGTAATCGAGGGCAGCGGCGCGCCGATCTTCGGCAGGTCGGTCAGTCATCGACCGCGATCTCCTGGAAGAGCTCGTCGAAGCTCAGGTCCGGGAAGACCGCCATCAGCTTCTTGCGAACCTCTGGGCCAGGAGAGCGCGTCCCGCGGATCAGCTGGGAGACGTAGCCAGAGGACAGCCCCACTGCTCGGCCGAGGCTGTTCTGCGAGAAGTTGCGGCGGGCGAGGAGTTTGCGAAAGTCTCGATGCAGTCTAAAATAGTAAAGCGCTTTCACTGATGCGTGCTCCCCCTCCATGCCTGCTAGCTGTAATGCTACAAAGTGCGAACTATCAATGCAATAGACTAGAGTACAAAACGCTTGCATTTGCTTGCAGGCCTCGCTAGACTGGCCTGGTGAATGAGCAGCTTCCACCTCTCGCTACGTTCCTTGCCGACCTACGGGAAAAGCGCGGACTCAGTCTCCGTCAGGTCGAACGTGCGTCCAGCGGCGAGGTCTCCAACGTTTACTTATCCCAGCTCGAGAACGGCAAACGCCTCGACCCTCATCCGCGCATCCTGACGTCGCTAGCGCGGATCTACGAGGTCCCAGTTCGCCTGCTCTTCGAGAAGGCCGGCTATTGGGACGCGCCGTCAGCGGACGAGATCAACACGGCGTTCCGCCAAGTGCTGGCAGACTCGGACTTTCAGTTCGGTACGCACTTCCCCAGCGACCTGGACGACGCTGCCAAGCGGACGATCATCACGCTCTATGAGCGAGCGACGAAGAAAGTACTGCTACAGAAGAATGCGGCCGCAGAGCTCTAGCTTCCCTCCTACCCTCAGAGAGTTTGCGGATCGCTTCATCCGTGACTTAGACAGTCATGACCAGGTCGACGAGGAAGACCTCGCTGAAGATTTGCGCTCCTTCTTGAGGTTGCCTCCGTTCCCAGGAGAGCAGTCGCTCCGCCGTGCCTGCCGCGAGTTAGGTATCGTTATAGAGTGGCTGCCATATGGCAGCACGCTTCCAGCAGCCAACACCTGGGCACCGAGCCAACCGCCGACAATCTCCCTAGACCGATCGCTGCACGGCTCCCAACTGGAGCAAAAGCTCTCGCACGAGGCACGCGAAGTCCTCGAGCATGCCTTCCATCGAGTGAAGCCGGCGTACCGGGGACTGGACCCGCGGGATAACCACGAGATGCATAGAGTCTCGCAGCGCTTCGCAGGCGCTCTCCTGCTTTCGACAGGGGCAGCCCGCATGTTCTTGCGCGAGCTAGAGTTCGACGTCGTCGAGTTCAGCAGGCTTAAACAGCGTTCCGTGCCCTCAACGCTCGTGAGACTTCACGAACTCTTTCCACTGGGAAGCGGAGCCGACTGTCCTCGGGCTGCGTTTTGGCTCTTCGAGGCCCCGTGGGCCTTGGTCAAAAATCACGCCAGCTCGTTCGCCGACTACCAGATGAAGTACTGGGGCTCACAAACGGTTTCTCGACGCGCAGGGACGGGCCTCTCGACTACTTCGTGCGCAACCATCTCCTGCCGATCAACGGGCGGTCTCTACATGATGTGGAGAAGCTTCCATATGCTCTAAGCCTCGGAGAGGCATTTCGACTCGACTTCGTTGGCTTTGATGGACCGTCGGACGGCATCGCATGATCGCAGAGCGTCTAAATCCCAGCGACGCGCCCTGGCGCGTCCTAGTTTGTGTGGCACCACGTTCGGACTTGCCGTTACTTCGCGGCTGGTTGGATCGCCTGTCAATCCGACACTGCTACATATGGAAGAACGGGCGGGAGGGACCCCTGCCTGTAGTTGGTAGCGCTAGCGCTAAATCCCAATAGCCTCGGCCACCTTCTCCCAGCTCCGGTCTTCTGTGCCCTCAAGCCGTCGCAGGTACGTGGTCGTAACAGCAAGGCTACTGTGGTCGAGGAACCTCGACACCTCCTCGACGGACTCGCCTGCATCCCGCCTGAGCTTGGCGGCGCTGTGCCGGAAGATGTGCACGCCGCCTGCTGGTAGGCCGGCCTTCTTGAGGTAGCGCCGCAGGTTCATGTAGAAGGTCCCACTCGTGATCCCGCGGCCATGCCGCGTGTCCGGCCAGAGCGACTCCTCCGCCTTCATCGTCCTGAGGTCCTTGCCAATCACCTGGAGCCAAGCCTCCATAGCGTTAAACGCCGGCTGCGGGAGTTCTCGCTTTCCGGTCTTGCCGCCTTTACCTCGATAGGAGTAGAAGACCGTGTCGCCCTCGATGGCGAGACTGTCGGCCATCATGCCGAGAACTTCGGCTCGCCGCCGGCCAGTGAAGACCAGGGTGAGGATGATGGCGCGGTCGCGCATGCCGACCGGAGTCGCTGGCACGACCTGGAGGAGGCGACTAATCTGGTCCCCGCTCAGGCCCCGGGCGGCGCCCTGCGTCACTTTCGGGCGTTCGAGCGCGTCGCATGGATTGGAGCCGACGACCTTCATGCGAATGAGGAAGCGGTAGAAGCTACTGAGGCAGGCAACTCGGGCGCCGATGGTTACCGAGGACGGCTCGCGACCTGAGAGTCCGGTGCCATATGCCCAGGCGAAGACGTCAGCGCTGGTCACAACGTCAGGCGTCGTG
>Ga0326597_10009322_pt1 | contig 13165 bp, 11 predicted proteins | sample RVTome_12_FD_203789 | JGI IMG/M metagenome (GOLD analysis project Ga0326597, IMG submission 203789) | Soil microbial communities from uranium-contaminated site in the Upper Colorado River Basin, Wyoming, United States - RVT100D185 | ecosystem: Environmental > Terrestrial > Soil > Contaminated >... | reverse complement strand
GCGCGCCAAGATGGGCGAGATGCTGGAGCAGCATGTCGGCCGGGAATTCCGCACCACCGGGCTCCAGCTCGGCTATCGCTACGAGGATTCGCCGATCTGCGTTCCGGACGGGACGCCGCCGCCGCCGGACGAACCCGAGACCTACCTGCCGACCGCGCGCCCGGGCTCGCGCGCGCCGCATGTCTGGCTGGGCGAGGATCGCACGATCCTCGATCTGTTCGGCCGTGGCTTTACGCTGCTGCGCTTCGGTGGGTCCTCCGACACCGCGAGCATCGAGGCGGCGGCGCGAACGCGCGGCGTGCCGCTCCAGGTCGCCGATATCGACGACGCGGCGGCGGCCGATCTCTACCAGCGGCGCTTAGTGCTGGTGCGGCCCGACGGGCACGTGGCGTGGCGGTCCGATGCGGTTCCGGATGATACGTTGGCGCTGATCGACCGGGTGAGGGGGGCCAATACCTCCCCCTGAAAGGGGGAGGTCGACGCGCATGGAACATGCGCGTCGGGTGGGGGTCTTGCTAAGCGGCGTTGACGACCCCCACCCGGTCGCTTGGCTCACGCAAGCGACCACCCTCCCCCTTTCAGGGGGAGGGAAAAGCAAGCCGCGGAAACAACGCCAGCGCGTTGTCGCGCTCGACCTTGCGGCGTAGCGCGGCATCGAATCCGGTGAACGCATCGACCGCCGCAATGCTTTGCTCGATGACGCCGGCATTGCGGGCGAACGGAAAGTCGGTGCCGAACATGATGCGCGCGGGATCGGCGATCTCCATCAGCGCACGCAGCGGCGCCGGGTGCGTCGCCTGGGCGATGTCGTAGTGGAGCCGCCGCAGCGTGGCGTCGACGCCGTCCGGCGAGCGCTCGTGCACCGCCGCGATGTCGTCCATGCCGCTCATCCGGAACGCCAGGAACGGCGTCACGCCGCCGGCATGCGGCATCAGCCAGCGGATGTCGGGGAAGCGGGCGAACATGCCGTTCCAGTACAGATTGGCGATCGCCCGATAGGTCTCGAAGGCGAGCTCCGAGTAGCCGTCGGGGAAGGTGAACTGCGCCCAACCGGTGGCCGCCGGCCGCTTCGGATGCACCACGACCACCGCCTTGCGGCGGTCGAGCTCGGCATAGAACGGCGCATCGTGCGGATGCCCGAGATAGCGGTCGCCGGTGTGGGTCAACAGCAGGATACCGTCGAGCTTGAGCGTATCGAGCGCGGTTTCGAGATCGCGCAGCGCCGCATCGACGTCCGGCAGCGACACCAGCCCGACCGCGGCGAAGCGGCGCGGATGCGCGGCGACCACGCCGGCAAGATCCTCGTTGACGGCGCGGACCAGGCGGCGGGTGAAGCCGATGTCGCCGAAATAGGTGCCGGGCGAGGCGACCGACACGACCGCGGCGGCAAGCCCGGTGCGATCCATCGCCGCGATCAGCGTTGCCGGACTCGACTCCGGAAACAGGCGCTCGCCGCCGCCTTTGATGCCGATGCCTTCCAGCGCCGCGCGATAGCGGTCGGGCGTGACGTGCTGGTGCACGTCGATGCGGTGTGGAGCGCTCATCGGGCGGACCGGATCATGCTATCGGTCGATCCGCGGCGGGCCGGCGGCCGCATGCGCCGGCATCGCTTCGCGCGCCTGGCGCGTCGTGCGCTCCCAGATCAGCAGTGCGATACCGAGGGCGGCGCCGGCGATGTTGAACCAGCGTGCGGTCTCGAACATGGCGACCGGCATCATCAGACAGATTCCGGCAACGAGATAGAGGCCGCGATCGAGGAGGCCGAGCATTCGCGTGGCGTACGCCATGATCGCCGCCGAGATCAGCCATACCGCGGCGACCGCGGTGGCGAAATCGATGACGATCATGATCGCCGACCCGCGCATCAGCAGGGTATTGGAGAACACGAACAGGAACGGGATGACGAAGCAGGTCCAGCCGAGCGCCATCGAGGTGTAGCCGGTTCGCATCGGGTCGGCGCCGGCGATGTTGGCGGCCGCGAATGCGCCGATGCAGACCGGCGGCGTGATCATCGACAGGCAGCCGAAATACAGGATGAACAGGTGCGCCGCCATCGGCTCGATCTTCATCTCGATCAGCGCCGGCGCGATCAACGTCGCCAGCAGGATGTAGACGCCGACCGTGGGCATGCCCATGCCGAGGATGATCGAAGCGAATGCCGCCAGCAGCAGGAGGCCGATCATCGTGCCGCCGCCGAGATGCAGCAGCGACAGGGTGAGCGAGAATCCGATCCCGGCATAGTTGAGCGAGCCGATGATGATGCCCGCCGCCATCCCGATCATGAACAGGTCGAGCACGGTGACGCCGGTCTCGCGCAGGATTTCGTAGATGTCGTGCAGGCCGAGCCGCTTGTTGGCGAACGGGAACACGATGGCGAGAACGAGCACCACCACGGTCGCCAGCAGCCCCGCGGTTTCGGCTTCGTAGTTCATCCAGAACAGCGCGTAGATCAGCACCACGAACGGAATCGGGAAATACCACCCCGCCTTGAGCACTTTGCGGATCGGCGGAATTTCCGACGGGTCGAGCGGCGCCATGTGGCTGCGCGCCGCTTCCAGGTCGACCTGAATGAACAATGCCACGTAAAACAGAATCGCAGGGATCAGCGCGGCGAGCGCAACCTCGGCGTAGGAGACTTGCAGGAACTCGGCCATGATGAAGGCCGCGATGCCCATGACCGGCGGCATCAGTTGGCCGCCGGTGGACGCGCAGGCCTCGATCGCGCCGGCGACGTGCGGCTTGTAGCCGATCCGCTTCATCATCGGGATGGTGACGACGCCGGTGGTGAGCACGTTCGACACGGTCGAACCGGAGATGGTGCCGAACAACGACGATCCGACGATCGCGATCTTGGCCGGGCCGCCGCGGTAGCGGCCCATCAGCGCCATGGCGATGTCGGTGAAGAAGGCCGAGCCGCCCGACTTGAACAGCGTGGTGCCGAACAGCGTGAACATCACCACCACGGAGGACACGATCTTGAGCGGCAGGCCGAGCGAGGCGGTGGAATCCCAGACCAGATAGTAGGTCAGCCGCGAGAACGGGATCGATTTCGCCTGCAGCTCGCCGGGAAGCAGGCCGCCGATCAGGGCGAGCAGGAAAAACGCCGCCGTCACCGCGGTCAGGATCGCACCGGCGGTGCGCCGCAACCCTTCCAGCACCAGCACGATGACGATGCCGGCGACGATCAGCCCGTCCCATGGCCGTGCCGAGACCAGTTCGGACAGCGCCGGAAAGCTGTACGCGACGTAGATCATGCAGGCGCACGACACCGCGGCGAAAACGATGTCGTACCAGGGAGCCGGCTGCCCCTGGCGTCCGCCGCGCGCGCCGCTGGCCGGCACATAGAGATACAGTAGCGGCATGGCGATCGCCGTCAGCGCGGCAAGGTATTGCTCGGTGTAGAGCGAAATCCCAACTTTGCGCGGGATGTCGGCGGCAAGCGCTACGGCGCCAAGCGTCAAGGCCACCGCCAGGGTATTGACGAGTTTGCGCATGCTTCCCGGGGTCCCCTCCGGCGCTTGTCCCGAGCTTTGAGCCGGGTTGTCCCAAGCGCCGGGTCAGTCTTGCCGGGTCCGGCGCGAAATGCAATCTGTGCAGACGGCAAATCGTGGCGTTTCGAGATTCGCGCCAGACTTGTAGTCCGCCGTTCCGGACCATGGGTTTGCAACCGAATTGCACGAGGCTGGTTTGATGGACCGCGATTTTCTCTGGGGCGTGTCGACCTCGAGCTACCAGATCGAAGGCGCGGCGCGGGAGGACGGCCGCGGCCCGAGCATCTGGGACACCTTCTGCCGGCAGAAGGGGCGGATCGCCCATGGCGATACCGGTGACGTCGCCTGCGACCACTATCATCGCTATCGCGAAGACGTTGCATTGATGCGCGACCTCGGCGTCGGCGCCTACCGCTGTTCGGTGGCGTGGCCGCGGGTTCTCCCCGAAGGCACCGGCGCCGCCAACGCGCTGGGCCTGGCATTCTACGACCGGCTGATTGACGCCTTGCTCGCCGCCGGCATCGAGCCGTGGCTGTGTCTCTACCACTGGGACCTGCCGCAGGCGCTGCAAGAGCGCGGCGGCTGGACGGTGCGCGAGAGCGCGGCGTGGTTTGCCGAGTACGCGGCGCTGGTGGCGCGGCGCTACGGCGACCGGGTCAAGCGTTTCGCGACCTTCAATGAGCCGGCGGTGTTCACGCTGTTCGGCTACGGCGTCGGCGGGAATGCACCGGGCGTCCGCGATCGCCAGGCCTGCCTCAAGGCGATCCATCACGTGAACCTGGCGCACGGTGCCGCTGTCGACGTCATCAGGTCGACGGTGCCGGGCGCTTCGCTCGGGGCGATCCACAATCATCAGCCGGTCGTTGCGGCGAGCGAATCGCCCGCGGATCGCAGCGCCGCGCAGATGTTCGACGCACTGTGGAACGGGGCATTCCCCGATCCGCAATTGCGCGGGCACTACCCGCCGGTGATCGCCGACGAGATGCTGCCCTGGCAGCAGGCCGGCGATTTCGAACGCATCCGCCGGCCGGTCGACTGGTTCGGGCTCAACCACTATGCGCCGCATTACATCAAGGCGGATTCGGGCTCGCCGATCGGCTGCGGTTCTGCCGATCCGCCGCCGCACTTGCCGCGCACCGGGATCGGGTGGACGATCGAGCCGGACGCGTTCCGCGAGACATTGCTGACGGTCGGCAAGCGCTACGGTCTGCCGATCTATGTTCTGGAAAACGGCATGTCCGCGCCGGACCGGGTCGGCGCGGCGGGTGAGGTCGATGACCCGGACCGCATCGCCTATCTGCGCGGGTATATCGGCGCGTTGCGCGAGGCGATCGCGGCCGGCGCCGATGTGCGCGGCTATTTCGTGTGGACGCTCATCGACAATTTCGAATGGACCTGGGGCTACAGCCAGCGCTTCGGTCTCGTGCATGTGGACTTCGCCACCGGGCGGCGCACGCCGAAGGCGTCCGCCCGCTGGTACGCCGAGACGATCCGGGCCGCGCGGGCGGGCTGCTGAGGCTGCCGGCCCTCGCCGAAGCGTGCGATTTCGCTTCCGGATTGGGTTAGGTTAAGCTGTCACAAAATCGTGCTTTGGTGTTACGGCGGGCTCGGCTTGCGCCAAGCCTCGATCCAAAAGGGGAGCGAAAATGTCACAAAGATTCAATGGTTTGTTCAGCTGGGTTGGGGCGCTTGTGATCGGCGCCGGCCTGGCCGGGGTGGCCGGCGCGCAGGACTGTCCGCGCGGGACGCTGGACAAGGCCTATTGCGACCGCAACGGCGATCTGGTCGCCGACACGCCGACCGACCCGAAGAAACTCGTCAATCCGTCGACGATTATCTTCTCCTATACCCCGGTCGAGGATCCGGCGGTGTACAGCAAGGTCTGGGACGGCTTCATCAAGCACATGGAGAAGACCACGGGTAAGCGCGTGGCGTTCTTCCCCGTGCAGTCGAATGCGGCACAGCTGGAAGCGATGCGGTCCGGCCGCCTGCACGTCGCCGGTGTCAATACCGGCGGCAATCCGATCGCGGTGAACTGCGCCGGCCTCGTTCCCTTCTCCATCATGGCCGGCAAGGACGGCAAGTTCGGCTACGAGATGGAAATCATCGTTCCCGCCGACAGCCCGATCAAGACGCCGGCCGACATCAAGGGCAAGAAGCTCGCCTTTACCTCGCCGACCTCGAACTCCGGCTTCAAGGCGCCGTCGGCGCTTCTGGCGTCCGAATTCAAGCTGGTGGCGAAACGCGATTTCGAACCGGTGTTCTCCGGCAAGCACGACAATTCGGTGCTCGGCGTCGCCAACAAGGACTACGACGCCGCCGCCATCGCCAACGAAGTCATGTTCCGCATGTTCGACCGCAAGGTGGTCGACCGGAACAAGGTCAGGACGATCTACAAGTCCGAGACCTTCCCGACGACCGGCTATGGGCACGTCTACAATCTCGAACCGAATCTCGCTGAAAAGATCAAGGAGGCGTTCTTCACGTTCAAGTGGGAAGGTTCGACGCTGCAAAAGGAGTTCAAGGGACAGGACCGGTTCGTGCCGATCACCTATCAGAAGGACTGGAGCGTCATTCGCAAGATCGATGCCGCGAATGGCGTCAAGTACACCTGCAAGTAACATCCAGGCTGTCATCGCCCGCGAAAGCGGGCGATCCAGTAATCGCTGATGCTGGCGGTTACTGGATGCCCCGCCTGCGCGGGGCATGACGGCGTAGCTCATGGGAGCGGGGAAATGAAACTGTCAACGGCCGGTATCGTAGCGCTGATGGCTGCGATCGGACTCTTCTCAGGCGCGGCGCTGGCGCAGGAGTGCCCGCGCGGCACGCTCGACAAGGCCTATTGCGACCGTAACGGCGACCTGGTCGCCGATACGCCGACCGACCCGAAGCAGATCGTCAATCCGTCGGCGATCATCTTCTCCTATACCCCGGTCGAGGATCCGGCGGTGTACGGCAAGGTCTGGGACGGCTTCATCAAGCACATGGAGAAGACCACGGGTAAGCGCGTCGTGTTCTTCCCGGTGCAGTCGAATGCCGCCCAGCTGGAAGCGATGCGCTCGGGCCGGCTGCACGTCGCCGGCGTCAACACCGGCGGCAATCCGATCGCGGTGAACTGCGCGGGCTTCGTGCCGTTCACGATGATGGCGTCCAAGGACGGCTCGTTCGGCTACGAGATGGAGATCATCGTCCCCGCCGACAGCCCGATCAAGACGCCGACCGATCTCAAGGGCAAGAAGGTGGCGTTCACCTCGCCGACGTCGAATTCCGGCTTCAAGGCGCCGTCGGCGATCCTGAAGGCGGACTTCAAGCTCGTTGCCAAGACCGACTACGAGCCCACGTTCTCCGGCAAGCACGACAACTCGGTGCTGGGTGTCGCCAACAAGGACTACGACGCTGCCGCGGTCGCCAATTCGGTGATGAACCGGATGATCGACCGCAAGGTGGTCGATCCCAAGAAAATCCGCTCGATCTACAAGTCGGATACGTTCCCGACCACCGGCTACGGCTATGCCCATAACCTCGATCCGAAGCTCGCCGAGAAGATCAAGCAGGCCTTCTTCACCTTCAATTGGGAAGGCTCGGCATTGCAGAAGGAGTTCAAGAAGGAGGGCAAGTTCATTCCGATTACGCACAAGAAGGACTGGGCGGTGATCAGGAAGATCGACGCGGCGAACGGGGTCAAATACACTTGTAAGTGACTCAACGACTGTCATCGCCCGCGGAGGCGGGCGATCCAGTATCCACTGGCGTTTGTGGTGACTGGATGCCCCGCTTTCGCGGGGCATGACACCGGAGCGGCTGGGGAACGCTGCATGCTGCGTATTAGGGGGCTGACCAAGCGCTATCGCACCGGGGACCTGGCGCTCAAGGACATCGATCTCGATCTGCCCGACGGCCAGGTGATGGCGCTGATCGGCCCGTCCGGCGCCGGCAAGTCGACGCTGATCCGCTGCGTCAACCGGCTGGTCGAGCCGACCGCCGGAACCATCACCCTCAACGACACCGTGGTCACCGCACTCGGCAGCGGCGACCTGCGCCGCGCGCGGCGGCGCATGGGCATGATCTTCCAGGAATACGCCCTGGTCGAGCGGCTGTCGGTGATGGAGAACGTGCTCTCCGGCCGGCTCGGCTATGTCGGCTTTCTGCAGAGCTGGTTCCGCCGCTTTCCGCAATCGGATATCGACGAGGCCTTCCGCCTGTTGGAACGGGTCGGCCTCGACCATATGGTCGACAAGCGCGCCGACGAATTGTCCGGCGGACAACGCCAGCGGGTCGGCATCTGCCGGGCGCTGATCCAGAATCCGGAGCTGCTGCTGGTCGACGAGCCGACCGCTTCGCTCGATCCGAAAACGTCGCGCCAGATCATGCGGCTGATCAAGGAACTGTGCGCCGAGCGGAAGCTGTCCGCGATCATCAACATCCATGACGTGATGCTGGCGCAGATGTTCGCCGAGCGCATCGTTGGCCTGCGGCTCGGCGAAATCGTCTACGACGGTCCGCCCGGCGAGCTCAGCGCCGAGGGGTTGACCGCGATCTACGGCGAGGAAGACTGGTCGGCCACCATCCGCAAGGTCGACGAGACGGAAGAGACGGACGAGGACGCCGGCAATGTGGTCTCATTTCCCGAAGCGCGTGCGCTGGATCGCGACCGCATGGCGGGGCTGACGTAGTCATGTTGAGGCTTCGCCCAGCATGCCGGCGCCGGCATATCGTGCCCTCTCCCCCTGAGGGAGAGGGCTACACAGAGTTTCAACGAACAAGCATGGGTGAGGGGTTGGACCGATACCCCTCACCCTTCAGAGCGTGTTGCACACGCGGTGCAGCCCTCTCCCTCAGGGGGAGAGGGCGCATCGACGCCCACCGCGGCTGTGGATAGTCATGAGCATCGCCGTCGCCGCGCCGCGCCGCTGGAGCAAGCCGCCGCTGATCAAGAGCGCGCGGCTGCGTTGGGGATTGGGGCTCGGCGCCGCCGTTTATCTCGCGCTGGCCTTCGGCACCACCGACGTCAACTGGAATCGCGTCTGGGAGGGTCTGCCACGCGGCGCGCAGTTCGTAACCGCGTTCTTCCCGCCCGACTTCATCAGCCGCTGGGACGAGATCGTCGAAGGGATTGCCGAGAGCATCTGGATGACCGTCGTGTCGACGGTGGTCGGCATCGCGCTGTCGGTCCCGGTCGGCATCGGCGCCGCGCGCAATATCGCGCCGGCCCCGGTCTATTATTTCTGCCGCGGCATTCTTGCGGTGTCGCGCAGCTTCCAGGAGGTGATCCTCGCCATCTTCTTCGTCAAGCTGTTCGGTTTCGGCCCGTTCGCCGGGTTCCTGACGCTGTCGTTTGCCACCATCGGCTTCTACGGCAAGCTGCTCGCCGAGGACATCGAGGACATGGATCCCGCGCAGGCGGAAGCCGTACGCGCCACCGGTGCGGGCTGGCTGCAGTGGATCAATTTCGGCATCCAGCCGCAGGTGATGCCGCGCATGATCGGTCTTGGCCTCTACCGGCTCGACATCAATTTCCGCGAGTCGGCGGTGGTCGGCATCGTCGGCGCCGGCGGCATCGGTGCGACGCTCAATACCGCATTCGACCGTTACGAGTTCGATTCGGCGGCGGCCATCCTGCTGATCATCATCGGCATCGTGATGATGCTCGAATACTTGTCCGGCTATCTGCGCCGGTGGGTGCAGTGATGGCCGTCGCGATGCAGGGCGCCACCAAGGTCTGGCAGCGGCGTGACCGCCGGACCCAGTTCACGGTCTGGGCGGCGTGGCTCGCAGGCGCCGCGGTGTTCGCCTACTGCTTCCAGCTGATCTCCGATAAGACCATCTGGGTGTTCGTGCTGGACGCCCCCGCGCAGGCGGGCGATCTTGCCGTTCGCATGGTGCCGCCCGACTGGGCGTTCATCACCCAGCTCGGGCGGCCGATCTGGGACACCATCAACATCGCCACGCTCGGGACCGCGATGGGGATCGCCATCGCGGTCCCGGTCGCCTATTGCGCGGCGCGCAACACCACGCCGAGCGTGGCGTTCGTGCGTCCGGTGGCGCTGTTCATCGTCGTCTCGTCGCGCTCGATCAACTCGCTGATCTGGGCGCTGATGCTGGTGACCATCGTCGGTCCCGGCGTGTTTGCCGGCATCATCGCGATCGGGCTGCGCTCGATCGGCTTCTGCGCCAAGCTGTTGTACGAGGCGATCGAGGAGATCGACGAGAACCAGGTCGAGGCGGTGCGCGCGACCGGCGCCTCAGGCGCGCAGATCACCGCCTACGGCATCGTTCCGCAGGTGCTGCCGGCGTTCGCCGGCATCTCGGTGTTCCGCTGGGACATCAACATCCGGGAATCGACGGTGCTCGGCCTGGTCGGCGCGGGCGGCATCGGGCTGGAGCTCAACGGCGCCATCACCACGCTGGCCTGGACGCAGGTGTCGCTGATCCTGCTGGTGATCATCGCCACGGTGATCGTCAGCGAATGGGTCTCCGCCAAGGTGCGCCACGCGATCATCTGACCGCACCGCAGACCCTCCGCTGTCATCCCGGCCGAGCGAAGCGAGAGCCGGAACCCATTTACCCCGATGAGCGTAGGGATACATGGGTCCCGGATCGGCGCTGCGCGCCGTCCGGGATGACAGTCCCTCACTCTTGCTGCGCTACGATTCCGCGACCGCTGCAAACGCGTGACAGTGCTCAGCCGGCACCGACACGTTGACCGCCTGACCGCGCGCGACCGGGTGATCGACCGGCCCCTCGGCCTGCACCTGGAGGGTGCCCGCGGTGATCGTGTAGTCGAAACAGGTGCCGAGGAAGGCCACCGTCTCGACCACACCGGGCAAGGCGTTTCCGCCCGCCGGTTCGTTCGCGGGGTTAAGCGCAACCCGGTCGGCGCGGAAGGCGATGGTGCAGCCGTCGCCCTGCCGGGGCGGCGCGGGCGAGCGCCAGAGCGCCGCGAGTGTGCGCCCCTCGCCCAGGTCGATCGCGACGCTTCCGGCATCTCCAATCGCGGCCACGCGGCCGGGAAACACGTTCGAGTAGCCGAGGAAGCGGGCGGTGAACGCCGTTTCGGGATTGCGGAAAATATCCTGCGGCGTTCCGGTCTGCTCGATCAGGCCCTTGTTCATGATCACGACATGGTCGGACAGCGACAGCGCCTCTTCCTGATCGTGCGTCACGAAGATGGCGGTAAACCCGAGCCGCGCCTGCAGCAGTTGCAGCTCGGTGCGCATGCGTTCGCGCAAGTTTGCGTCGAGGTTCGACAACGGCTCGTCGAACAGCACCACGCGCGGCTCGTGCACCAGCGCGCGCGCCAAGGCTACACGCTGCTGCTGGCCGCCCGAGAGATCGGCCGCCGAGCGCGCTTGCAGTTCGCCGAGCCCGACCAGCTCAAGCACCGCGCGGGTGCGCTCGGCCGCCTCGCGCTTGGCTACCCCGGAGATGGTCAGCGGAAAGGAGACATTGCCGCCGACGGTCATGTGCGGCCAGATTGCGTAGGACTGGAACACCATGCCGATGTTGCGGCGTTCCGGCTCGATGAACACGCCAGCGGTGTCGTCATAGACGACCCGGTCGCCGACGGTGATGCGGCCGGCGGTCGGCATTTCCAGTCCGGCGATGCAGCGCAAGGTCGTGGTCTTGCCGCAGCCGGACGGGCCCAGCAGCGTCACCGTGCTGCCCGGCGCGACCTCGAAGCTGATGCCGCGGACGGCCTGGACCGTACCGAACGACATCACCAGCCGCTCGACGTTCACCGCAACCGACCGGCTCACGCTGACCTCTTCGTTGGATTTGCCTGGGATACTGCCGCGCGCGTCATGCATTGCCTTGGCGCGGGCTGGAGACCTGACGGATGAAAGCGACGCAGGCCAGCACCATCACGGTCTGCAAGACTCCGAACGCCCCCGACACGCCGTAGGGCTCGTACTCCATGATCTGAATCAGCGCGATGGAAATCGTCTCGGTGCCGAAGGTGAACAGCATCATCGACGAGCTCACCTCACGAATGTAGGTCACGAACAGCAACAGCCACAGCGAGACCATGCCCGGAGCCACCAGCGGCATCACGATCCGCCGCATCGCCGGCCACCACGAGGCCCCCGACATGCGCGCCGACTCGTCGAGCTCGCGCGACACCGACTGCACCAGCGACTCGCTGTTGCGCAGGCCGGTCGGCAGGTAGTGGACGATATAGGCGATCATGATGATCCATAGCGTTCCATAGAGCGGCGTGGCGATCAGCGCGATCAGGAAACCGAGGCCCAGCACGATGCCGGGAACCGTGACCGGCACCATCGCCAGCGGGGCGAGCCCCTCGCGGCCGGGCAGCCGGGTCCGGTGGATGACCAGAGCCAGCAGCATGCAGATCGCCACCGCCACGGTCGCGCCGATGGTGGAGATGAAAATGCTGTTGACCAGACCGCGATGCGCGATGGCATCGATAAAGATCACCTTGTGGTAGTTGGCAAGCGTCAACCGGCTCCAGGCGAAGGCGCCGGTCCAGGCGTCCTGAAACGATACCAGCAGCAGCGCGATGAACGGGCCGATCACGAACAGCAGGTACAGCCCGTTGACGCCGACGGCGGCCCAGCGCCAGCGGCCGAGATCGACCCGGCGCGGGCGGTAGCCCTTGCCGGTCACGGTGGTGAAGCGGCGCCCGCGCAGGATCAGGATCTGCGCAACCGTGAACAGAGCGGTGAACAGGAACAGCGCCGAGCTCAGAATCGCCGCCTTGGCGAAATCCGCCGGATATTCGTTGATCGCCGCATAGATCAGGGTCGAGAGCGTGTGCACGCTGCCGGGCACGCCGAGCACCAGCGGAACCCCGAAAATGCCCGCCGCGGTGACGAACACCAGGATGCACGCCGACAGAATGGCCGGCGCGGACAGGGGCAGCGTGATGCGGATCGCCGTCATGAACTTGGAGGCGCCGGACATGCGCGCGGAATCCTCCAGCGAGGCGTCCATGCTTTGCAGGCTGCCGAGCGTGAACAGATAGACATACGGCGTATAGAACAGCCCGAGCACCAGCGCGATGCCACCGACAGAATAGATGTTGAATGGCGGTTCCGCGAAAAACGGCTCCAGCAGGCTATTGATCAGCCCGGAGCGCGGTGCCGCCACCACCTGCCAGCTCAGCGCGCCGACCACGCTCGACAAATAGAAGGGGACCATGTTCAGCGGATCGAACACGCGCCGGAGCGGCATGTTCGAACGGGCAATCAGCCAGGCGAGCGTCACGCCGACGCCGCCGGCGAACACCACCGTCAGCACGCTGATGATCAGCGTGTTCGCCACCGCCTCGATGATGTTCGGCGTGGTGAAGACTTCGGCAATCTTGGCCGTCGTCAGCCCGGAGCCTTCCGAGAAGGACTGAATGAGAACGGCGAGCAGCGGATAGATGACGGTGATCGCCAGCACCGCATAGATCAGGACCACGATCACGAGGCCCTGACCGTAGAACGGCGGTAGGCGGAACGGGCTCGACGCAGCCGACGCCAGGCTCACGGGGCGATCCTCATGCCTCAACCCGATATCCCTCCCCCGCGTGCGGGGGAGGGACGGGGAGGAGCCTTCAGGTCACTTGCTGCCGATCCCGGCCGCACGGGCCTTGGCGCGGAAGGCTTTGATCTTGTCGTTGGTCGCGTCCGTGTCCCAGTTGAACGGGATCGCCTTCACGTCCTCGGCGC
>Ga0326597_10009321_pt1 | contig 13166 bp, 15 predicted proteins | sample RVTome_12_FD_203789 | JGI IMG/M metagenome (GOLD analysis project Ga0326597, IMG submission 203789) | Soil microbial communities from uranium-contaminated site in the Upper Colorado River Basin, Wyoming, United States - RVT100D185 | ecosystem: Environmental > Terrestrial > Soil > Contaminated >... | reverse complement strand
CGAAATTGCCAGCGCACTGGATGCGGATGTAAATTTCTGCCGCGTTCTTTATGGGTTATGCGGGACCCACGAAGACGCGGGAGTCCGTCCAGGCCGCCCTCGCGCGCGTGCTCCAGAGCCGCTCGTTTTCTCGCTCCAAACACCTGCGCCGTTCCCTCGTGTTCACTGAATCTCCGCGCTTGTGCCCCTTCCTCTTGCCGCGCAAGGATGATTCCTCCTATCCTTAATCGCAGTTCTGGTGATGGAGGACATTGTGACTCCTGGCCTCGTGGCGTTCTTCATGCTGCTCGGCGTCGGCCTGATGTACTGGATTCCGATCAGACGCTGGTATCGATACTGGGGCGCGACCGACGCAGAGATCGAGCGGGCCATGCTTGGGGACGCGGAGGTCCCAAGTGCGACCTACGAAACGACGCTGGCTGTCACCGTCGACGCGCCGGCTGCTGATATCTGGCCGTGGCTCGTGCAAATGGGGTATCGACGCGGCGGGCTGTATAGCTACGACTGGCTCGACCGCTTGTTCGGTTTTCTGGATGCCCCGAGTGCGGAGCGAATCCTTCCGGACTTTCAGCGACTCGAGGTCGGTGACGTCATTCCGGTGGGTCGTGGCGCCGGCTTTCCAGTCAAAGCCCTCGAACCATTCCGCACACTGGTCCTAGGCAGCGAGAGCGACGGAGCTCAGTGGATGTGGCAGCTTGGGTTGTATCCGGTCAACGGACGGCTGACGCGGCTCGTTTCGCGTAACCGCGGTCATATTCGGAGGACGGTCGGTTCGACGCTCTTCATGTGTGTCCTCGAACCTGCCGCGTTCATCATGACGCGCAAGATGCTGCTCGGTCTCAAGCGCCGGGCGGAAGCCGCCGCGGCGCAGAGACATGACGCCGCGATGCAAACGACACCGATCGCCGCGCCGAAATAAGAGGGACAGCGCTATGGTGACGAGACGCCACATTGCGTTGGTAGGCCGATGGTGCGCGCGCAAAGTTCCGGTGGTATTGGTCGTTCGTGTCGCCCGGCATCATCGTGATTCGCTGGATGTCCCTCGGACCGTTGAAAGCGGAAGCGGAACGCCGCGCGCGGGAGGCAACGGCAGGCTCACCGAAGGCCGAGCTGAAAGCCGTACGGTAGACGACGCTCTATGAACACAGTTCTGTACGTAGTCGCGTTCGCCTGTCTGTTGTGTGGAGCGGCTGCGATGGTCGCCCTCGTGGGCCGTCATCGCTTTCGTGGGCGTGTGACCGCGGACGTAACCAAACTCTTTTCAAATGCCGAGGTCGGCTTAGGATCCGATCAGCTCAACGCTCGCTGGGATGCGTTGCCCGAACCCGTCCGCCGGTACCTCCGGTACGCGATAGGCGAAGGCGCGTCCGTTATCCGAACGGCCCGTCTGAGGCACGACGGCCTATTCCGAACAACACCCGAGCAGCGGTGGTTTCGCATCGAAGGCGAGCAGTACTTCACCGTCGCCGAGCCGGGGTTCGTATGGAATGCCACCATTCGCCCCGCATCATTGCTCTGGATCGAAGCCCGTGACCGTCTGGTGTCCGGTCGGGGGAACATGCTCGTCAAGCTCGTCTCGACGATCCCGATTGCGGACGCCGTCGGAGCGGAAATCGACCAGGGCTCGCGCCTGCGCTGGCTTGCCGAGTGTGCGTGGTTCCCGTACGCCTTCGTCGGGGATCAAGTTCAATGGGAACCGATCGATGCTCACTCAGCCCGCGCGCGGCTTCGCTGCGACGGCCTGCCGGTGAGTGCACTCGTTGAGGTCGATGATGAGGGGAAGCTGACGCAACTGCGCGCGGATCGTTACCGCGACGTCGGTGGTGGGAAAGCCGTGCTCACGCCATGGACGGCGCGCCTCTCCGAGTATCGCGAGTTCAACGGTTTTCGCGTCCCCTCGTCCGTCGAAGTCACTTGGGAGCTCGAGAAGGAACCCTTCAGCTACGTGCGCTTTCGAGTGACGGTACTCGAATACAACGTTGCACATCGATTCTCATGAACAGGAGCCACGGTGGCTAAGATCGCGCTCGCGCTCGCTGTCTTCGTCCTCGTTGTGCACGGCTTGATCCACCTGATGGGCACCGCCGTATACATACGACTCGCCGAGGTCAAGGGCTTGACCTACAAGACCACGCTACTCAGTGGCCACTGGGAGCTAGGTGAGGGCGGGATTCGCGTGTTTGGAGCGTTATGGGTCCTGCCCGCCATCGGGTTTGTCGCAGCCGCTCTCGCATTGGCGACCGGGTGGGGCTGGTAGCATCCCGTCTTGCTGTGGACCACCCTCTTGTCGCTCGCGCTGACCGGCCTCGATTGGAGCAACGCCTTCATGGGAGCCATCACAGATACTGCAATCCTGGTTCTCCTTTGGCTGCGACCGCATATCGCTGACTGGTTCTCCTGACGGGATCGCCGAGGCGCACCGATGCCGCTCCCTTTCACTCCGGACGCATTCTTTGAGGTGTTCGCCGCCTACAACCAGCGGCTCTGGCCGTTCGCTCTGGTGCTCTGGCTTCTGACCGCATGCGCGTTGGTCTTGCTGACTCGCGCGAGACAGGTCCGACCGTGGTTCATTCCAGGGCTGCTGGCGTTCCATTGGGCGTGGGCCGGGCTGGCCTACCACGCCGCATTCTTTTCGAGGATCAATCCCGCCGCGTGGGTGTTCAGCGGGCTCTTCCTGCTCGAGGCGGGACTGCTGTTATGGCACGGCGTCGTTCACCGCCGGTTCCAGTTGTCGCGCGGTCCTTTCTTCCAGCATGTTCTCTCCTGGGGGCTGATTGCGTACGCGCTGCTGTACCCGGCGATCGCCCGTGCGGAAGGGCACGCGTTCCCGCGGCTGCCGACATTCGGAGTTCCGTGCCCAACGACGATCCTGACGATCGGGTTCCTGCTGGCTGCGGATCGGTCGCTGCCACGGCTGGTCGCCGTCATTCCGTTCGTGTGGGCATTCATCGGTGGGTCAGCGGCATTCCTCCTCGGCGTGCGCGCCGACCTGATGCTCCTCGCCGCCGGGATCGCGTTGGCGGCCGACATGATCCGTCCAAGACGTGCGAAGAACACCATACGGCAAACCGGTTAGGCGGCGCAGGAAGGGAGTGCACTTGTGAACGATCTGAAAGTGTGGGCTGGACCGGCGACGATGTCCAGCAGACATGCGAGCGGCGCGGCGAGGACTTTGCCTCGCTGGTGCTATCCTCCGACACACTCCCACGCCACATGTGAACGCGAACTGGAGTTTCCCATGACTTGGATCGTCGCCAATATCAAGTGGATCATGATCGTGTCGGGCGTGCTGACGGCGACGATGATCTACGCCGCGATCGCGCCGGAGGCGGCGCTGCGTTCGACATTCGGCGAGACGTGAACGGACCACTTGCGCAAGTCATTGTGCGCAACTGGGGCGCGCTGACCGCGCTCGTCGGGGCGATGCTGATCTACGGCGCCTTCGATCCGAAAGGGCGTCCCCTCATCCTAATCGTCGCGGGCGTCGGCAAGGCGATCTTTATCGCCTTGGTGCTCTCGCAAGGCGGACGATACCTCGGCCACCAAGCCGGGCTCGCGGTGGCGATCGATTCAGTGATGATCGCGCTGTTCGCCTGGTATTTGCTGGCCGCTCGCGCGGCGTAGCGCGGCTTGCGGTCGAGCTCACCCGCTCGCTCTATTCCCGCTGGCTCTCCGATCTGGAAGCGCTGGGCACGACGCTGCCGGCACCACCGCCGACGCTCCCGAATCCGGAAGAGTTTCTACGCCTATCCGGCAGCTCGGCTTGGCGTTCGCGCCAGAATATCCCGCTGGCCCGCAGAGCCTTTAAGAAAAGATGGCCCCGATGTTCTCGATGCGCTCGAATCCCCTCGTTCATATTTTCGCCTTCGGCCTGCTGCTCGGCCTGTCGCTCCTCATCGCCAAAGGACCGCCGAGCTCAGGCGACGAGGCACGCCGGGTAGCTTGAACCTCATCGAGAGTCGACGATGGCAGGCACGGGTATGTCGTCGCGGGCCGAGGCGGCCGCAAAGGCAATGGCGGCTCGCAGGTGTTGCTCGTTGAGACTAGGAAAATCCCTCAGGATCTGCTCCATGGTTGCGCCGTCGGCGAGATCGGCAAGAACTATGCGAAGCAGCACTCGAGTCCCTCGGAATACCGTCTCGCCGCCGCAGATCTCCGGGTCGCGGACGAAGTGCACAGCATAATCCATGAGCGTTCTCCTTATCAGCATACCACGCCCCGATGAGTTGGGAAGCCACGGAGTGGCACCGAAGTCTTCAAGCGATGCGATCGTTGACATCTCGAATCGCCGCTAGCTCGGCAGCCGTCTGGCAGCACAGGTCCCGATCCTTCCCGAGGGCTTCTTGACCTATCCGACGCTAACCGGAGGCGCTTGCCCACTGATCGCCGCGACATTCCTTCTGATCTTTGCTGGAGTCTCTGTGCGCGAGGGTCCGCCACGCATGGGCTGAGACGAGGTCTTGCCGACCCCGTCCTGATACATGCGGGCAAGGTTATGCGCCGGGTGCTCGAGGACGTCGTGCTCAATCGCTCGAAAGTACCACTCGATGGCTTTCGGACCGTCTTGCGGCTCTCCGTTGCCTTCTCTCCATCCACCAACTCTTGGGCGATCCCGCGCTCGAGCTGCGGTAGGCGGTGCGGCCTCTCGTTTCCGTTGGCTCAGCTCCAGCGCAAGCTGGAAGCCGATCCGCCCGGTCACGGCATTTGCTCACCAAGCTGGGTGTGGGGTACCGCGTGAAGGCGGAGTGAAAAGCGCCCCGCGTCGGCTTGGCCTGCCCAGCTCCTTGACTGTATTGCGCTTTGCAGTACACTTGCACCAGGAGGAATTGTCGATGCGACGAACCCGTCCGGCCAGGAAAGCGAAAAAGGTCGTCAAGCCGAGCCTGCTCATGGTGCGCCTGGACGCTGAGAGCAAACGGTACCTCACCCGGGCGGCGGAGCTGCGGCAGATGAGCAGAAGCGACTACGTGCGCACGGTGACCATCGCTCAGGCACGCCGGGAGGTGCTGGCGGCTCGCGGGGACGTTCTTGTTATGACGCCTGAGGAGCAACTGGCTTTCTGGAACGCCTTGAGCCAGACGCCCAAGCTGACGGGAGCGCAACGGCGATTGGGCTCTCTGATGCGGGGCGAGTCCTGAACGGCGTCCGCTTTCCCGAGGGCCACCGGCTGGAACGCCTGCGGCGCGAGCATCCGCGTCGCCGGTTTGAAAGCGGCGAGGAAAAGGTTGACGACTGGCTGGCCACCAAGGCGCTCCAGCACCAGGGAAAGCATCTCTCGGTGACGAACGTCCTGCTCGACGCGGAAGGTGCCATTCTCGGCTACTACACCCTGGCCGCGGGGCAGGTCGACTTCGGCGACTTGCCGGTCGAGGTCGCGCGGCATTTGCCGCATCGTATGCTTCCGGTATCCATTTTGGCCTGGCTGGGGATCAATGCGGCGCATCAGGGAAAAGGGCTTGGTCGGCGCCTGCTGGCTCAGGCCCTGCGCGACTGCCATGAAGCCCGGAAGACGCTCGCCTTCATTGCCGTGATTCTCGACTGCGTCAGCGACGCCGCAAAGACGTTCTATCAACAGTGGGAGTTCGAGGAACTGCCCGGACGTCCCTACCGTCTGTTTCTCAGTGCCAAACGCCTGGAGACGATGATGGCGAAGGCCTGAGGCGCTGCGGGGGACGTTGATCTCGCCGGCACCCTACTTTCTCAAGCTTTCTATAACTTTCATCCCGGTATGAGGGTGGCCACGGAAAGAGCCGCGAGGAACACCTCGCCTCCTCGCGGCGCAGCATGAGCCGGGCGAGGGATGAAGCGGCTCCATGAGCAGGAGGCCCCCCGCTTCGGGCTGGGCGTGGAGATCAGGTGCCGGGTATACAAGCCGAGGCGGGCGCGGGAGTCGCCGCTATTCCGCATGGTGCTCCCGTGGACGGAATGGCTGCCGAAGGACGAGCGACTCGCGGTCAGGATCACGAGGGGAATCCGATCCGCCGGATGAGGTCCGCGTAGCGTGGGTCGGCTCGCCGCGGCGCGAGACGAGGATCAAGCCGGAGATATGCGAGGACCGTCGAACGCTCCTGGTATGCCCTCTCGAGCCACTCGAAAGCGCGGTCCTTTTCGCCGAGTCCGGTGTAAACCAGCGCAAAATAGTAAGAGGGGACGTAGCTCTTCCGAGACTCCTCCGTCAGCATGATTGACAAAACACTTCCCCTGGTCGATTTGCACCGTCATCTCGACGGGAACCTGCGTCTCGAGACCGTGCTCGATCTCGCCCGCAAGCATCGGGTGAGGCTTCCCGCCGACGATGTCGAAGGCTTGCGCCCTCACCTTCAGATCCGGGAGCCGGAGCCGGATCTTCCGGCGTTCATCGCCAAGGTCGAGCTGATGTCGAGCGTTCTGGGCGACGAAGACGCGTGCCGCCGCGTGGCCTATGAAAACGTCGAGGACGCGTCCCGCGAGGGCCTCGCCCACGTCGAGCTCCGCTTCAGTCCTCTCTTCATGGCGCGCGCCCACCGGTTGCGGCCGGAATGCGTGGTGGCTTCGGTCATCGAGGGAGCGGAAGAGGGAGCCCGCGCTCTCGGCATTTTCATGAAGCTCATCGGCATTCTCAGTCGAACGTTCGGGCCCGAGGCGGCGACCCTCGAGCTCGACGCGCTTCTCGCGCACAAAGAGCACATCACGGCGCTCGATCTCGCGGGCGACGAAGCGAAGTGGCCAGGGGAGCACTTCGTTCCGCATTTTCGGCGCGGTCGGGATGCTGGCTGGCGCATTACCGTGCACGCGGGTGAAGCCGCCGGCGCCGAGAGCGTATGGCAGGCGATTCGCGAGCTCGGGGCGGAGCGGCTCGGCCACGCGGTGCGCGCGGCCGAAGACCCCGCGCTCCTCGATTACATCGCGAAGCACGAGATAGGAATCGAGTCCTGTCTCACGAGTAACGTCCAGACTCGCAGCGTCCGAAGCTACCAGAGCCATCCGCTTTCTCTCTTTCTCGAGCGGGGGCTCCTGGCGTCGATCAACACCGACGATCCGTCGATCAGCGGAATCGACCTCGCTCACGAGCTCACCGTCGCCGCCGAGGCGGCGGGGCTCACCGAGAACGAGGTCTGCCAAGCGCAACGAAACGCGGTGGCCACCGCATTTCTATCGGCGGAAGAGAAGGCGAGCCTCCTCGCTCAGCGTCGGGCGTCGCAGTAGCCCGAGCCTTCGCAGGTGCCAGGGAACGAAGACTTCCGCCTGAATATCTTCAACTCAAGGGGATTTCACTCTCGGTCTTGATGCTCTGATAGTGGGCTGACAGGTCTGCATAAAGACGCCTGAGCTCTTCGACGCGCGTCAGGAGCTCGGCGCGCGCCGGCTCCGCCCTTGCCTCGATCTCGTCGACGATGTCATGCGACTTCCAGTAGACGTTCTCGCGAGCGTAGCCGCCGTCGTCGCAGCGAAAGACCTCACGCAGAATCCGAAGGTCGTGAGGGATCTGAAAGGCGTCGCGGGTCTCGTCGTAGCGGAACAGGTAGTAGAAATTATCGAATCCCGCCCAGGTAATCGCCGACAGACACATCGAGCAGGGCTCGTGGCTCGAGAGAAACAAACAGTCCTTGGCGGGTGGGCGCCCGGCTCTCGGGATCTCGTACAGCGTTTGGATCGTCGTGACCTCTCCGTGCCAGAGCGGACATTGGGTCTCGAGGTTGGTCCCGGCGACGACCAGTCCCAGGTCGGATTTGCGCAGTACGGCAGCGCCGAAGATCTTGTTCCCCTCACGGACTCTCGCGCGTGTCAACGGCACTACGTCCCGCTCGAGCACGTCGAGCAACCGGGCGATGATGTCGAGCTTCACGGGTTCGTGGGACGGGTCAGCCAGCGAGCGGCGACGAGCATCGCGGCGACGAGAAGGTAGGCGACGGCGTACTCCCAGGCCGGGACGAGCACCGTGGTATGTCCATTCACGAGAGCTTCGAGCAAAGGGAGGCTCACCACGGTGTCCCCCGGCGTGAACTGCCAGGAATGCATCAGGCCGAGTAGGGAGAGAACCGCCGCCGAGAGACTCCAGAGCGCCGCCGGGACGAATCTACCGTCGATGATCAATACCGTCATGGCGGAAAGAATCATCGCCGAGTAGATGAAGCCCTGCTCGAGGGCGAAGCCGCCGTCGATGAAGAAGTTGTTTCGGTGCGCGGCTTCGACGAGCGCCGGCGACAGGGCCATGCCGGAAACTGCGCCGAACCCGGCGGAGCGCAGCGCGGTCTTCGCGATGAGCGTCGCCCAGGCCACGAGCGCGGGTACCATTCCGACGGCGACCGCGGCCAGGTGACGCGCCGGTGTGACCTCGAACGCCTGAGCGGTGATGACGAGACCGATCCAGACGATGATGGCGATACCGGCGTCGGGTGGAACCGCCCAGGCCACCAGCGCAAACGTTCCGCTCAGGCACATGAGCGCCACCGCGGCACCGTTGAGAGCCGAATAGCCGGCGCGGGCGCCCACGGCCTTCAAAGCGGGGTGTCCTATGTAGATCGACATCGGAAAGGGCGAGCCGAAGAGAGCGGCTCCCACCGTGCCTAGACCGTTCGCGACGAGACTCGGCTTCGCCTGGAACGTGTCTCCCGCCGCCGCCGCCGACTCCAGATTCTGGAGCGACGAGATCGCGCTCAGAAGCCCCATGGGAACGATGATCGAAAGATAAGGAAAGAGCTGACCCGCCTGGAGCGCCGCCCAGGTCTCCCCGAGCGCGCTCTGCGGAAAGTAGACGCCGAACGGCCCCAGAGGATCTCGTCCGATGGGCGCGAGCCCCGTCATCCACGCGAGCAGGCCACCGAGAACCAGGACACAGAGACTTCCCGGTAGTTGCCCCACGACCCGACGACGACCGAAAAAGAGCACGAACACCGCGAAGAGAGTCGTCAACCCGACGATGGGCCGCGCATAGGTTTGAAAGACGAACCCCAGAGCGAGAAACCCCATCCCGATTCCCGAGAGTGTCGCCAGCATGGCCGCCCGCGGGGTGACGTCGAGAATGCGCCGGGCGAAGAAGGCCGTCACCATCTCGATGATGCCTGCCGCGAGCGTAGCCAGGAGCCCCGCTTGCCAGGCGATACGTTCTGGATCGGGAGCCCCCTGGGCCATTGCGATCTGCCTGGCGGGCAGCATCACGAGAAAGACGTAGGCGATGAGACTCGGGGTGTTGATGCCGTAGGGCAGGGCGCAGACGTCGCCGCGCCCTTCGGCCTTGGCGAGCTGAAGAGCTTGCCATGCGTAGAAGACGTTTCCGATGAGAAACGAGATCGCGACGCCGGGAAGAATTCGCCCGTAGACGAGCTCGGCCGAAAAGCCGAGCACATCGTGGCAGAGCGCTACGAGAATCAGAAACTGGACGAGGTGGTTGATGAAGACCGAGAAGAAGCCTTCCCAGTCCCCTTTGACGAAGAGTTTCATTGGGCCGCCAGCGACCGAACGAAATGCATCGTGAACCGCGCCGCCTGATGCGCCGCGATCTGTCCGAGCCGCCGGTAGTCCTTCCCGGGGCTCGGCTGCGCGAGGTTACTGCCGCTCCGGATGACGAGGTGAGGCACGCCGAGCTGCCAGCACACCTGCGCCGCGGCGGATCCCTCCATTTCGATGAGATCGCAGCCGAGCTTTCGCCGGATGTCGTCGATCTTCTGCTGGGTCAGGCCGAAGACATCTCCCGAGCAGACTTTGCCGGTCTTCACGAGGGGGTGGTAGGTCTCGCCGTTCGCGGTGACCGTGTTTCCCGGGAACGTGCGGATGGCGGCTCGCGCAAGCGTCAGGAGCCTGGGGTCCGCGGCGTACTCGTAGGGCGTCATCTGCCCCTGGAGCGGGCCGCGCACCTTGCGGTAGATCATCCCGGACTCGGTCCAGTTGCCGGCGTTGTGGTGAGAGGTCTTCCTCGAGACGATGACGTCGCCGGTGCGCAGCGCCGGGTCGAGGCGCGCACCGGAGCCGGTGAATACGAGCTCCGCGGGCCGAAAGCGGTGCACGAAAAGCGCGGTGGTCATCGCCGCATTCGTTATACCGACGCCGGTGACGGCCACGAGCACAGCCCGTTCGCCCAGCTTGCCTCGATGGAAGGGATACCTCTCGAGCTCCCCCTCGCTCCTCGAGGACAGAACGGGAACGATCGACGTGACCTCCGACGGCATCGCACCCAGAATGAGTGTGAGGTCTTTGGGCATGACTTGGCGGGCGCCATGCTAGCACGAGTCTGAAGCCGGCTCAGGCTTCTCCCTAAGTCATCAACGCGGAGCTTCCGACTCGAGCCGGGCGAGGATCTCCCGGGCCGCCGGATCGCCGGGCGAGGCCTCGACGAGACGGCGCGCGTACTCGACTCGAGGGCCCGACCGAGGACCCGAATCGCGGCATCGACTTCATCGCTTCCCTCGAGCGCCACACCGTACAAGTAGGCGTACCGGGGATCGCCGGGAAGAAGCTCGGCGGCACGACGGAGAGACTCGAGCGCCTCCTCGTTTCGGCGCAACCGAACGAGCGCGAGACCGAGGGCGTGGTGGAGCTCCGCGGCTTCGGGCGATCGGCTCAGCGCGCGGCGCAGGAGGGCTTCACCCTCCGTGTCCCGGCCCTCGATCCGATGTAGATCCGCGAGGTTTACATACGCCCTCGTGAACGACGGGTCGAGGCGGAGAGCGCTTTCGTAAATGCTTCGCGCCTCCGAGAGCTCGCCCCGGGCCAGGTGGACGAGCGCCAGGTTCATGTGGGACTCGGGCCAGTCGGCGTTTCTCCGCTGTGCTTCCCGATACTCCTCGAGCGCGGCGTCGAGCGCCCGACGCTGCTCCGTTGTGAAGTACTCGAGCGGTACCTCCGAAAGGAGCCGCGCCGCCTCGATGCGCATGCCGCGGACGGGATCGCTCAGCAGCGGAACCGCGAGCCGATGGCGGGCGGCGGGATCGAGCACCGCGGCTCCTTCGAGGGCTCCGAGCCGCACGAGCGGATCGTCGTCCGCGAGGCCGGCCTGAATCGCCGAGGGAGTTTCTTGCGACGGAAGCGAGCCCAGCATGTCGAGCGCGGTGGCCCGGACGATGCCAGGCGTCTCCCGCTCGATGGCGAGACGCGCCAGCCGATCGCCGGCACCGGGAAGCCTCCGGCGCCCCGCGTCCAGGATCTCGCCATAATGATGTGGCCGCTCGGCGCCGTACCACTGGACCACGGCCTCCGCGGCCCACCCCGGCGAACGATTCCCATTGGCCCGATGGCAGTCGTTACAGGCATTCGGGACTCCGAGACTCGCGCTGAGATCCGGCCTCGGCACACGAAAACTGTGATCGTGTCTCGGGTCCACCACCATGTAGGTCCTCGACGGCATGTGACACTCGACGCAGGACGCCCCCTTCGTGCCCGGCTCGTGGAAGTGATGCGAGCGAGCGTCGAACCGCCCCACGTCGTGACAGACGGCGCAGACCGAGTTCCCCTCGCCGCGGACCTGTAGACCGTGCGGCTCGTGGCAATCCTTGCAGGTCACTCCCTTTCGATACATCTTGCTCTGGAGAAACGATCCATAAACGTAGACTTCGTCCAGCATCTGGCCGTCGGAGTAATAGAGCTCTTCGTCGAGAAGCGCCACGCGGTGGGTGTCGAGGATGGGCTCGCCGTGCACGTAGTCCGCCTGCTGCGACGAACGGCGCGAGTGGCAGCGCGCGCAGGTCTCGACCTCTGTGCGGCCCTGTCGCGGAGGCTGGCGCTTCGAAAGCCCGGTCATCATGTCCATGACCCAGACGGCGCCGTCGCGATCCGATAAATCCACGACGAGCCCCGAGTCGGCGCCGCGCTTCGCCTCTTCGGCCTCGCCCCAGAGCGCGTGGCGCGAGCCCGGTCCATGGCAGGCCTCGCAGGAGACGTCGAGCTCGGACCATGTCGTCTCGTAGGCGTCGGTCTCGAAGTCGTACGCCTTCTCGAGCGCCGTCGAGTGGCACTCGGCGCACATGAGGTTCCAGTTCTGGAGGCGCCCGGTCCAGTGCAACGGATCGTCGGGACCGATGATTTCATCGGGATAGAGGTGAAACCACCTCTGTCCACCCTCGGCTTTCGGCCGGGTATCCCATGCGACCGAGAGGGCCTGGAGCCTCCCGCGCGGAAGCGCCAGCAGGTACTGCTGGAGCGGCTCGACTCCGAAGACATAGGCGACCTCGAACTCCCCTCTTCCGCCGCCAGGCCCTTCGGTTGCGACGAGAAACTTTCCGTCACGCTGGGAGAACTTCGACGCCACGCCTTTGTGCTCGAAGACGGTGTCGTCGAAGCTCCCGAGGACGGTGTCCTCGCGGGCCTCCTGCATCGCGAGGTCGTGGTGGGATCCGCGCCAGAGGCCGGTCTCGTCCTGGTGGCACCGGGCGCAGACTTCCACACCGACGTAGGTCTCGGGATCCGGGAGCTCGCCCGCGCCCCTCGAACCTTCCGGCACCGCGCAGGCGCAAAACCCAAAGGCGAGAAGAGCAACCGCAAGAAGAGGAGGCCGCACGTGCCGCAATCTTAGCAGACCGAACGCGGAACTCACTGAAAGAGGGAATCCACCGCCTCTCGTCCGCAGATCGCGCCTCGTGCCGCCGCTTTGCCGAACGACGGCCCGTGGAGAGCGTTCCCCGCCAGGTAGAGATGGGGAAATGCCAGAAGGTCCCTGTCGATATCCGCCCGTCTCGCCAGGTGTCCTATCTCATATTGGGGTATCGCGCGGGACCAGAGCCGGGCTCGAGTGAACCGGGGCTCGGCTTCGAACGAGAACAGGCGCTTCATCTCCTCGGCCGCCGTCCGCGCGATCTCGGAAGGCTCGACCTCGCCGACTCGAGGATCGAAGCTTCCTCCGAAGAGCATCCTCACGAGCAACTCGCCCGTCGGGTTTCGTCCAGGAAAGAGGTAGCCGTCGCAGGTCACGCCGAGAGCGCGGTAGCCCGCTCCCCGCGGGATCAGGACCCCGAAGCCCTCGGGGATCGCGGCGAGAGCCTCGGGGCCATAGCCGAGAGCGACGACATAGACCGGAGGCGTCGGGATCTCGAGCAGCATTCGAGATACCCCGGGGGCGCTCTTCGATAGGAGCTCCGCCGTCTGGAACCCCTCGCAGGCGAGAACGACGGCGTCGGCGAAGAGAGTTTCTCCCTCCTTATCGAGCGTTATCCGATAGCCCCCATTCCTCTCCACCGAGCGAACCGCGCAGCCGGTCT
>Ga0326597_10009320_pt1 | contig 13166 bp, 15 predicted proteins | sample RVTome_12_FD_203789 | JGI IMG/M metagenome (GOLD analysis project Ga0326597, IMG submission 203789) | Soil microbial communities from uranium-contaminated site in the Upper Colorado River Basin, Wyoming, United States - RVT100D185 | ecosystem: Environmental > Terrestrial > Soil > Contaminated >... | reverse complement strand
GCCGCAGTTATCGCACTGATCGCCGCGCGCGCCTTCGTAGCCGCAGAAGGGACAAGTCCCCTCCACGTAGCGGTCAAGCAGGTAGCGCCCCTCCTGGACGCAGTACGGCAGCTCCATCGTCCCTTTATAGATGTCGCCCTGCTCCAGGAGCTTGAGGAAGACCTCCTGAACGGTCCGCGCGTGGTTCTCGGTGCCCGTGGTCGTGTAGAGGTCGAAGCCGATCCCGAGGCGCCCCCAAGAGGCGACGAACTCCTCGTGAAAGGAGGTAGCCACCTGCTGCGGCGTGCGCCCCTCTTGCACGGCGCGCACGGTGATCGGCGTGCCGTGTTGGTCGGAGCCGGAGATCATGAGGACGCGGTCGCCGGCGACGCGGTGATAGCGGGCGAAGATGTCCGGCGCAAGGTAGGCGCCGGCGATCTGGCCGAGATGGAGCGAGCCGTTTGGGTACGGCCAGGCAACGCCGATCAGGATGGTCTCGCTCAAGCCCGGTCGCTCCTCGCGCCTCATCTTAGCATGGGGTTGCGCCGCCCTCCGGCGACCCCGCCGCCGCACGCCTGCGCCACCTGTTAACATGACCGTGGCGCTAGCTGAAGCCTGTCGTGGCTCGCGCCAGCGAAGGAGAGAGCTTGACGACGCCACCGCCGGATCGAGGACCGCCCCCGCCGCCGCCGCCGCGCCAGATGCGCCTCGGCGAGCCGGCGTGTCCGCGCTGCCACGAGTCCTTCACCGTGAGCTACTGGGAAGGGGAGATCCTCATTCAGGCCCGCTGCCTCAGCTGCGACCTGAAGTGGCCTCTGCCCTACGTCGTCTGAGCTCGCGCCCTCTCCTCGCCCCTCTGGCCGCGAGAAAGATCGGGGAAGGCCTGGCACCGCGACCTGCCGATCATGGAAGAGGCCACCTTGGTTACGGCCTTTAGGGGCATTCGCTGTCGGGCGGGCCCGTTGGCGGCCGTTTGACTCTACGCCGCGGTGACGCCGCCGCCCGGAAGCTTATGCCTAGTTGAGCGCTTTCTTCCTCCAAGCCACCGCTTCTTCTAGCGAAGACGCGTGCTATACTTCGCTTCGCTTGGAAGTCTGAGGAGGCCGAATGTCATCCGTCGTCAAGAAGCGGCGCAAGAAGATCCGCAAGCACAAGCATCGCAAGATGCTCAAGAAAACGAGATGGGCGCGGATGCACAAGTAGCGCCTCGACGCGTCCGCCGGCTCCTGCCGGCGGACGCGCTTTTCGAGACGCGCCTTGGCTGAGCTTCGCCTGCGCCAGGAGGAGGCGAAGCTCCTCTACCTTGCCGTTGCCTACCACCTCGGCCGGCCCGGGTCAGAGCTCGACCCGGCCACGAAGCAGCCCGTCGAGCATGGCCTCGCCGAGGTCGCCCGCGACCTCCAGCCGCAACTCCGGCTCGCGACGGCCAGCATCGAGCTTCGCGAAGGCCAGATCGCGCGCCTCAGCTCCGGTATGCTCGGCTCGATAACCGAGCTCAAGGCCTACCCCATGCTCGAGCTCCGCGCCGTCGGCGAGGGTGGCGAGAGCGGCGGCCCCCGCAGCACCGTCCCCGGCTTCGACGCCACCCTCCGTCACCTCTATCCCGCCGTCGAGGCGGACGTCGACGCCGCCGTCGAGCTCGCGGCGCACATGCTCGCCCTCAAGCGCCGCCTCGACGCCGCGCTGGCCGGCGCCGCTGCTCCCGCCGCGGAGCCCGACGAGCCGCGAAAGCGGCGCTGGTGGCCGCTTGGCCGCTAGGGAAAGCGCCTTGCAAGAAAATTTCTGCTTTGGCGAAGCAATCGCTTTCTAAAGTCCTTCCCCCTAAGCGCGACCGCCCTCTACAATGAGGCGCGCGTGAGTTCAAGCAGAAGGAGTAGAACGTGACCTACGTCATTACCGAGCCCTGTATCGATGTCAAAGACCGCTCCTGCGTCGATGTCTGTCCCGTCGACTGCATCCACGACGACGGCGACGACGACCGCAAGCTCTACATCGACCCGGACGAGTGCATCGACTGCGGCGCCTGCGAGCCCGCCTGCCCCGTAACGGCGATCTTCGCCGAGGACGACGTCCCCGCCGACCAGAAGGCCTACACGGCGATCGACGCGCTCTGGTTCAAGGACAAAGCAGCCGCCAGGGCCAAGGTCCTCGAGGTCCATCCCGGCTAGCGGCCGCACCCTGATTAGCGAACGCGAGAGGCGGGCCGTGAGCCCGCCTCTTTGCGTATCTCAGGCTAAGGTTCCCACGGCTCCCAGCTCCACTCATCGCTGGAAGCGAGCCAGAGGCGCGGCCCGGCCCTGGGCCGATCGATACCATGCGCTCGATCGACCAGCCGCCTGACTCCGGCGTTACCTCGAAGGCGAGCGCCAGTCGTCCGCGGCCAATCTCGGCAGCGGGCGGCGGGACGTCCAGGTCGACGACGAAAGTAACCAGTACTGCCGCCGCCCTTCTTGCCCTTGTCCGGTAGCGTAGACTCGCGGCACGCCGCTTCCGAGGTTGTCTTGCTCCTGGTCCTCAATGCCTGCCGTGACGTCGGTGAGAATGCTCTCGTAGAGCTCCAGGTTCATGAAATTCTCGCTGCCGGGCTCTCTTAGCTCGTGATGTGATACCGTGCCTGGCTTGCCCGCTGGACCCTCGTGCTGCCGGCTCGTTGCCGCAGGGCCTAACGCTGCCAGGGGTGTCGATTGGAGAGGTAAAAGTTGTCGTGGCGACGCGTTCCATGAAGAAGCTGACATCCCGCTGCCGTAGCGCCGATTCGATTTCAACGGCGAGGCGGCAAATGCCGGCGTCGGCGGGCCGGGCAGGCCGCCTTCTCCTCCCCTCGGCAGGCCGCGAGCAGCAGTGCCGAGACGATGAGGCCACCTACGACCGGTCTCATGTCTTACTGCGCCAGCTTCTCCTGCAGCGCTGCCGTCAGCTCCTCGATCCGCACCCGGCTCTGCGTCATCGAGTCGCGCTCCCGGATCGTCACGGCGTGGTCCTCGAGCGAGTCGAAGTCCACCGTCACGCAGAGCGGCGTGCCGATCTCGTCCTGGCGGCGGTAGCGGCGGCCGATCGACTGGGCGTCGTCGAACTGGGTCATGAACGAGGGCCGCAGCTGGCCGTAGACCTCCTGGGCCAGCGGCGCCAGCTTCTCGTTGCGCGATAGCGGCAGCACCGCGACCTTGATCGGCGCCACCGTCGGGTGGAGCTGGAGGAAGATGCGCTTCTCGCCGCGGACCTCCTCCTCGCGATAGGCGTCGTAGAGGAGGACGAGGAAGCAGCGGTCGACGCCGAGCGCCGGCTCGATCACGTAAGGGACGATGTGCTCGTTCGTCTCCTCGTCGAAGTAGGTGAGGGTCTTGCCGCTGTGCTCTGCGTGGCGCCTGAGGTCGAAGTCGGTCCGGTCGGCGATCCCCTCGAGCTCCGACCAGCCCATCGAGGCGTAGTTGTACTCGATGTCGTAGGTGCCGGTCGAGTAGTGGGAGAGCTCCTCGGGCGTGTGCGCCCGCGCCCGCAGGTTCTCGCCGCGCACGCCCAGGCCCTTGAACCAGGCAAGGCGTTCCGCGAGCCAGTGGTCGAGCCACGCTGCGTCCGTCCCCGGCTTGCAGAAGTACTCCATCTCCATGATCTCGAACTCGCGGTCGCGGAAGATGAAGTTCCCCGGCGTGATCTCGTTGCGAAACGACTTGCCGATCTGGGCGATGCCGAAGGGCAGCTTGCGCCGCATCGACGTGACGACGTTCTCGAAGTTCGTGAACATCGCCTGCGCCGTCTCCGGCCGCAGGTAGACCTGGCTCGCGGAGTCCTCCACCGGACCGACGAAGGTCTTGAACATCAGGTTGAAGGGCCGGGCCGCCGTGAACTGGCCCTTGGCGCCGCACTGCGGACAGACGTCGCCCTCGAGATGGTCGGCGCGGAAGCGGTGCTTGCAGGCCTTGCAGTCCACCATCGGGTCGCTGAACTGGGCGACGTGGCCGCTCGCCTCCCAGACGCGCGGGTGCATCACGATCGCCGCGTCGATGCCGACGACGTCGTCGCGGTCCTGGACCATCGCCTTCCACCAGGCGCGCTTGATGTTGTTCTTCATCTCCACGCCCAAAGGCCCGTAGTCCCAGAAGCCGGCGATGCCGCCGTAGATCTCGCTGCCGGGAAAGATGAAGCCGCGCCGCTTGGAGAGCGAGACCAGGGTCTCGAACTGGAGCGGCGGCGGCGCCTCAGCCACGGCGCCGCTCGCGCTGCTGCCTAGACGTCATCGTCGCCGAGCTCCTCCTCCGTATCTACCCAGACGAACTCGAGCCCATCCCGGTCGCCAACGGCGGACCGGAGCAGCGCCAGCAGGGCGGGCTGCGCCCCCTTCGTCTCGAGGAGGTCGATCATCGGCTTGTTCAGGAAGTAGTCCTGGTCGTCGGCCCACTCCTCCTCGAGCTCGTCGATGAGGAACTCGAGCTCGTCCTCCGATATCTCTCCCAGGAGCCCGAATAGCTTGATCACGTCGCCGTCCTTCCTTCCTCGCCCGAGCGGCGCCTAGCAAAAGCGCCCCGAGCAACTCTCGGGGCGCACGCGCCGGGATGAGACCACCGCGCGGGCTAGCTCTCACCCTCGCCGCCGAAGGTGGGCTTCGTCATTCTCGCCCAAACCCTAGAATAGGCGAAAGGCCCTGTCAACGCGCCTCCGGGGCATCCGGGGCGCGATCGCTCTCGGCCTCGTGGTCCGCCTTGCGCAGCTCCATGAGGACGAAGTTGTAGTCGCCGCGCCTCGACGTACCCGTGCGCCGGTAGCCCGCCTTCTCGAAGCAGCGCTGCGCCCGGTAGTTCCAGTCCAGCGTCTTCAGGTAGACCCGCTCGACCGCCAGCTCGTTGAGCAGGTAGTCGGTGAAGACCGCCATCAGGTCGGTGCCGTAGCCGCGACCCCAGTACTCCCGCACGCCGATCGTGATGCCGATCTCGGTCTCGCGCTTGTCCCGGTCGAGGTTGTAGTACATGACGTTGCCGATGTGGTTGCCCTCGAGGTCCTCGACCGCGAGGGTGCGCCGATAGGGGCTCGGATAAGTGAGCTCATCGCTCAGGATCGACAGGTACTCGGAGAGGCCGCCGTTGTAAGGCCGCGTCGCGTCGAACGCCGCCAGCTCCGGGTCGCGCCGCCAGGCGTAGTCCAGATCGGCGTCCTCGATCCGCTTGCAGCGCAGGACGATCAGCGTCCCCCGGGCCAGCTCACCCTCGACCGCGGCGGTCACGGAGCCGCCTCGCTCTCGCCGCTGAGGATCAGCGCCTTGCGGAGGATGCCTGCCTCGCTGCGATAGCTAAGGAGCCGCAGCGCCTCCTCCACCGGGAACCAGCGCACGTCGTCGAACTCGTGGTCGTGGAGGCTCGGGTCGCCGCCGACCGGGCGCATGAGGTAGTGGCGCACGGTCTTGTCGAAGCGCACGCCCTCCTTCGGCCGCGAGAACCAGTAGCGGATGTCGCCCACCGTCCCCACCCGCTCGACCTCGACGCCGGTCTCCTCCCGGACCTCCCGGAGGGCCGTCTCCTCCAGCGTCTCTGCCGCCTCCGGCGTCCCCTTCGGCAGCGCCCAGAGATTGTCCGTGGAGCGGCCGCAGATCAGCACCTCCTGGCCCTCGTCGCCCTGACGCAGGACGACGCCGCCGGCCGACGTGACCTTCTCTGTTCGCAACCGCGGCCGCGTCATCTCGCTCACTGGCCGAAGCCGGCCAGCGGGTCCTCCTGAAAGGCGATCTCGCTCAACGCCTCGTCGATCGCCTCTCGCAAGGAATCATCGCCCTCGTAAAGGAGGTTCTTCAGCGCCACGCGCGCCGTCCCACCGCCGATCTCGCCCAGGGCGCGGACGGCCGAGCGCTGGACCTCGGCGTCCAGGTCTCCGGCCGCGGCGCGGCTCAGCGGCTCGATCGCCTCCTCCTCGCCGATCTCGCCGGCCGCGAAGACGGCGGCGTGGCGCATCTCCGGCGCCCGGTTCTCCATCTCGCGCAGGATCACCGGCAGCCACTCGGCGCTGCAGCTCCGCCCCATCGCGTCGATGGCGCCGACCCGGAGCCAGAGGCTCTCCTCGCGGTAGATGCTCTCGATCAGGTTCGTTGTCTCCTCGTCGCTCAGCGCTCCCAGGGCTTCGACGGCGCGCGCCCGCACCGCGTCGTCCTGCTCCTCGTCCTCGATCGTTTCGATCAGGGCGCTCCGCACGCTCTCGCCGTCCGCGGCGTTCAGCTGGCCGAGCTCGAAGGCGAGGGTGTAGCGACCGAGGGCGATCGCCGCCTCGCGCCGCACCGCGACGCTCTCGTCGTTGCGCAGGAGCTCGGCGAGGCGGTCGACGATGTCGCGGCCCTCGTACTCGTAAAGCCCCTGCAGCGCCGCTACCCGCACCGCCGCGTCCGCGTCGCCGAGGCCGTTCTTGAAGACGGCCTCGAAGTTGAGCTCGATGTTGTCCTGGGCGAGGTCGGCCAGCTCGGAGAGGAGCCGCAGCCGCAGGACCAGGTCGATCGCCGGCCACGCTCCCGCCAGCTCGGACACCTCCTCGGCGTCGAGGTCGGAGAAGTCGACCAGCTGCTGAGACGTCAGCCGCTTCGCCGGGTCCGTCAGGTCAAGCAGGCACTCTTGGATGCTCATGAGCCTGGAGCAAATCTAACCAGCGATGAGAATGGCTGTCAAACCAGCGGCTGCCCCTCGAACTCCGCCTTCGCCGCCCGTGCCATCAGCTCCTGCCCCGCGGCGGCCGGCGCCTTGCCCTCGTAGAGGACGCCGTAGAGGGCCTCGCATACCGGCATCTCCACGCCTCGCTGGGCCGCGAGCCGTCGTACGGCGACGGCCGTGACCGCGCCTTCGACGACGCCGCCGACGGCGGCCCGCGCCGCATCGAGGTCGAGGCCCTTCGCCAGGGCGAGGCCGAGGCGCCGGTTGCGCGAGAGGTCGCTCTCGCAGGAGAGCACCAGGTCGCCGATGCCCGCGAGGCCTAGGAAGGTGATCGCCTCGGCGCCGCAGGCGAGGCCGAGGCGGCTGATCTCTCTGAGGCCGCGCGTGATCAGCGCCGCCTTCGCGTTCTCGCCGTAGCCGAGGCCGTCCGAGAGGCCGCAGGCGATCGCGATCACGTTCTTCAAGGCGCCGCCGAGCTCGACGCCGACGATGTCCGCGCTCGTGTAGATGCGGAAGCGGGGCCCGTTGAGCAGCGCCTGCGCCCGCTGCGCCCGCCCCCGGTCGCTGCCGGCGATCACCGTCGCGGCCGGCAGGCCGGCGGCGATCTCGGCCGCGAAGTTCGGCCCCGAGAGGGCGAGGACGCGCTCCGGGGCGTAGCCGTGAGCGGCGACGATCTCCGACATCCGCCGCCCGGTCTCCGGCTCGATGCCCTTGATCGCGCTGAGCAGCGTCGCCGCCGGCGCCGGCCGGCCCGCGATGCGCGCCAGGTTCTCAGCGAGCGTCTGCGAAGGCACGGCGAGGGCGATGAGGCTGGCGTCGCCGAGCGCGCCCGCGTCGGCGCTGACCGTCAGGCGCTGCGGCAGGGCGAGGCCGGGCCGGTGGCGCCCGTTCTCCCGCGCCCGGTCGAGTGTCTCGGCCTCGGCCGCGGTTCGCGCCAGGAGGAGGACGTCGTGGCCGTTGCGCGCCAGGATGACGGCGAGGGTCGTGCCCCAGCCCGTCGTCCCGACGACGGCGACCCGCTCTCCCGTTTCGCTCACCCCTCGGCCCCCGGCTCCGCCGCGGTGGGTCTTCGCTCGCCGCCCTGGCCGATCTTCGGCTCGCGGCCCGCGAGCAGGCGGCCGATGTTGTCGCGATGGAGGAGCACGATCAAGCCGCCGCCGGCCGCCGTGACCGCGGCGTAGGCCCAGGGCAGCTCGTCCGCGGCCGCGAAGGCGAGGAAGATCAGCGCCGCCGCCAGGCAGCCGACGATCGAGGTCAGCGACATGTAGCGGCTCAGGTAGAGGGTGAGGCCGGCGAAGGGCAGGACCAGCGCCGCCGCCGGTGGGCTCAGCGCCAGGAGGGCGCCGCCGCCGGCGAGGACGCCGCGGCCGCCGCGGAAGCCGGCGAACAGCGGCCAGACGTGGCCGACGATCGCCGCCAGGCCGCCCGCCGCCCGCGCCCAGGCGTCGTCCGAGTAGAGGAGCGGCAGCAAAGCCGCCGCCAGCCCCTTGCCCAGGTCGCCGCCGAACACCGGCAGGGAGCGTCTCAGGCCCAGCAGCCGCAGCGTGTTCGTGAAGCCGGTCTTGCCGCTGCCGTAGTCGCGGACGTCGACGCGGCCGCTGAGGCGGCTCACGATCAGGCCCACCGGGATCGAGCCGATCAGGTAGCCGCAGATCGCTGCGACCGCGATCGCCATCCTTACTCCTCGCTGCGGCTGCGGAAGAAGAGGCGCAGGCCGGCGCCGCGGAAGCCGAACGCCCGCCGGATGCTGTTCTCGAGGTAGCGCTTGTAAGGGCCGAAGACGAGGCGGCTGTCGTTGACGAAGAGGACGAAGGTCGGTGGCTCGCTGCGCGGCTGGGTCACGTAGAGGAGCTTCAGGCGCTTGCGGCCGGCGGGCGGCGGCGGCCGTTGGGCGATCGCCCGCCGCAGGACGCCGTTGAGCTCGCTCGTCCCGATGCGCCGGCGCCGCTCCTCGCCCGCCGCCTTCACCTCGGTCAGCAGGCCATCGAGCCCCGTCCGCTCCAGCGCCGAGACGATGGCCACCGGCGCCCAGGTCGCGAAGCGCAGGCGGCGGCGGATGCGGCCGCCAAGCGTCGCCTCACTCTGGACTTCGCGGACCAGGTCCCACTTGTTCGCGCAGACGACGAGCCCGGTCGCCGCCTCGAGGGCGATGCCGACGATATGCAAGTCCTGAGCGCGCACGCCTTGAGAGGCGTCCAGCAGGACCACGGCGACGTCCGCCCGGCCCACAGCCTCGCGCGCCCGCATGACGCTGTAGTGCTCGATCGAGCCTTCGACCCGGCCGGGGCGGCGGATGCCGGCCGTGTCGACCAGCGTCATCGGCTCGCCCTCGTACTCGAAGGGGGTATCGATCGCGTCCCGCGTCGTCCCGGCGATCTCGCTGACGATCACGCGCTCCTCGCCGAGCAGCGCGTTCACGAGCATCGACTTGCCGACGTTGGGCCGGCCGATGACGGCCACGCGCAGCCGATCGGCCTGCGGCTCCGCCTCCTCGCCCGGCGGCAGCGCCGCTTCGATCAGGTCGAGCAGCTCGCCGACGCCGGTGCCGTTGAGGGCGCTCACCGCCTGCGGGTCGCCGAGGCCGAGCTCGTAGAACTCGTTCGCCTCGTCGATCCGGCGGCTGCTGTCCGCCTTGTTGGCAACGAGCAGCGTCGTTTTGCCGGACCGCCGCATGAGTTCCGCGACCTCGCGGTCCGCGGCCGTGATCCCCGCCTTCGTGTCGACGACGAAGATCAGCAGCGCCGCGCGTTGAACCGCCGCCTCCACCTGGGAGCGGATCGCGTCCATGTAGGCGCCGGAGCCCGCCAGGCTCGTCGGCTCGGCCAGGCCGCCCGTATCGATCAGTGCGAAGCGCCGGCCCCGCCACTCCACCGAGCCGACGAGGCGGTCCCGCGTCGTGCCGGCGATGTCCTCGACGATCGCCCGCCGCTCCCCGACCATGCGGTTGAAGAGGGCGGACTTGCCGACGTTCGGCCGCCCGACGATCGCCACTAGCGGGCCTCTGCCGGTCATCGTCGCCGCCTCGCTCATCGGCTGATGACCACCACGACCCGTGCCGGCTCGAAGGAGACGATCTCGACGCCGTTCGGCGCCGTCAGCGTCGCCGGCAGCACGTGGATGCCCTCCGTCAGGCCCGCGAGGTCGACGGTCGCCTCGATCGAGTTGGGCGGCAGCGCCCGCAGCGTCGGGATCTCGCCCCGCGCGACCACGTTCAGCGACGGCGTTTGCGGCGTCGCCCGCAGGCCGGCGCCGACCTGGAGGAACCGCGGCGCTACCAGTATCGCCGTCTCGCCGCGCGCCGCCTCCACCCGCAGCCTGACGTTCACCGTGGCCCGCGTCGCCTGGAGGCCGGCCGGCAGCTGGAGGCCGACGTTTCGTACGGTCTCGGCCTGGAGGCCCGACACGTCGATCGGGTCCGTCGCGAGGAAGGACTGCGCCTGCAGCAGGTCCAGCGGCCCGGAGACCGCGATCGCCGGCGGGTCGCTGGCGATCGCCACGAGCGCGTAGCCGTCGGCGACGCTGCCCTGCACGGACGGCACGATCGTCAGCGCCAGCGTCACCTCCTGCTGGATGATCTCGACCTCGATGCTCGCGTTCGCCGGCTCGACGTGCAGGCCCCGGATGTCGGCGCCGCGCCCGTCCCGCGTCGTCAGCGTGTACTGGCGCCGGGTCGTCACCCGCAGGCCGGTGATGTTGATGTCGGCCACGGCGCGGTCCACCAGCTGCACCAGGCTGGTTGCACCCGTGACGCTGACCGTTTCCGGCGCCGTCAGCGTCGTGCCGACCTGGAAGCCCTGCGGTGGCGAGCCGACGAGGCTCATCTCGACCGGCACCTCGCGCGTCGCCGCCGGCTCGAGCGTCACGGTCACGAAGGGCGGCGACACCGCCACGATCTCGACGTCGCGGTTGCCCATGACCCTGGCGATCACGACCTGGTCCGAGCTCGGCGCCCGCACGCCCGAGAGGTCGACCTCGGCGCTGAAATCGGCCGTCGTCAGCTTATCGAAGGTGTCCTCGGTCGCGTTCACGCGCAGGGTCACGGCCGCGTCGCGGACGCTCGCCACCGCGAGGCCGTCCGGCAGGTTAACGGCCGCCACTTCGATCGCGCCGCTGAACACCGCCACGCGCGAGGGGTTCTCCGCGTCCGTCACGGCGATCCAGAGCACGGTCGCCGTGACGAGCGAGACTACCGCCAGCGCAACCGGCGTCGCGATCCGGCGCCACTGCGAGGGGCGCGCTGCGATCATCTCAGCTCGCCTGCGCTGCCGGCCGCAGGCCGCCGTGGCGCGCCAGCAGCGCTTCGATCATCGAGCGGACGCCCGTCTCGTCGCGCAGCGGGATCAGGCGGCCGTCCGAGGCTACCGTGATCCGCCCCGTCTCCTCCGACACGACGATCGCGACCGCGTCCGTGTCCTCCGTGACCCCAAGCGCCGCCCGGTGGCGCGTCCCCAGGCGGGCCGTACCCTGGCCGGCGGCGAGCGGCAGCGTGCAGGAAGCGGCGACGATCCGGCTGTTGCGGATGATCACCGCCTTGTCGTGGAGGGGCGAGTTGGGGAAGAAGATGCCCTCGAGCAGCCGCCAGCTGAGCTCCGCGTCCAGCCGCACGCCGGTCTCGATGTAGTCCTCCAGCCCCGTGCCCCGCTCCAGGACGATGATCGCGCCGTGGCGCTCGCGCGCCAGGTTGGTCGTCGCCGTGGCGATCTCCTCCAGGGCCTGGTCGCGCTCGGCGCCGGTCAGCCAGCTCCGCACTCGCGTCCGCCCCGCCCGCTCCAGGGCGCGGCGGATCTCCGGCTGAAAGATCACGATGATGCCGAGGACGAACCCGGGCAGCGAGTTGCGGACGACGAAGTTGACGACGCTGAGCTCCAGCACGCGGCCGAGGAGAAAGAACGCCAGGATGATCACGCCGCCGCCGCGCAGGAGGGTCATCGCCGTCGTTCCCCGCAGCGCCGTGAGCAAGGCGTAGATGATCGCCGCGATGATCAGGATGTCAAGGATCGCCGCCGCGCTATCCAGGCGTCGCAGGGAGTCCCAAACGTCGTTAGCAAGCTGACTCATGCTCTGCCGCTAGGCCGGCGAAACGCCTCCCATGATCGCCGCCAGCAGCGCCTTCTGAGCGTGCAGCCGGTTCTCAGCCTGGTCGAACACGACCGACTGCGCCCCCTCGATCACCGCGTCCACCGTCTCCTCGCCGCGGTGCGCCGGCAGGTCGTGCATGAAGATCGCGTCGCTCTTCGCCAGCGCCATCAGCGCCGGGTCCACCTGGTAAGCCTGGAACGCCTCCTGGCGCCGGCGCCGCGACGACTCCTGCCCCATGGACGTCCAGACGTCGGTGTAGACCACGTCCGCCTCTCGCGCTGCCTCCTCCGGCGAGGCGAGCGCGGTGAAACGGCCGCCGCTGAGCTCCGCCCGCCGCTGGGCGGCCGCGCTCACCTCCGGCGGCAGCTCGTAATCCGGCGGCGAGGCGATGACGAAGTCGGCGCCCGCCGTGGCGGCCGCCAGCGCCAGAGAGGCGGCAACGTTGTTGCCGTCGCCGATGTAGGCGATGCGGACGCCGGCCAGGTGCCCCTTCTTTTCCTGGACCGTGAGGAGATCCGCCAGGGCCTGGCAGGGGTGCTCCGTATCCGAGAGGGCGTTGACCACGGGGACGTCTGCGGCCGACGCGAGGTTAACCAGCGACTCCTGGGCGTAGGTCCGGGCGACGATCGCCGAGACGTAGCGGCTGAGGACGCGGGCGACGTCTGCCACCGGCTCGCGCTCGCCGAGGCCGACCTCAGCCTGTGAGAGGTAGATCGCGCTGCCGCCGAGCTGCTTCATGCCCACCTCGAAGCTCACGCGCGTGCGCAGCGACGGCTTCTCGAAGAGCATCGCGATCGTCTTGCCGGCGAGCAACGGCGGTGAGCCGTCCCGCTTCATCGAAAGCGCCGTCCGGATCAGGAAGTCGAGATCGTCCGGCGAAAGGTCGCCGATGGAGAGTAAGTCGCGGCCTTGCATTGCGCCGATCCACCTGAATTGTGCCGGCAGTATATCACGCCCCCTTCGCCCGTCCGGCCTGCCGGCGGCTGCCTCTCACGCTAGGCCGCCGCGCCTAGGCTTGACGGCTCGCCGTCCAGGCACTATAAGCGGCAACGAAGGAGACGGAGAGTCGCCATGCTCCACTGGCTGGAGCGAAATCAGGTCCCGCTTCTTGGCTTCGCCCTTCTGATCCTCGCCCTCGGCCTCGGCGCCCGCGCCCTTACCGGCGGCGGCGCGCCGCCGCGGCTCGAGTTTCGCAGCGATGCGCGCCTGCCGGACGGCGCGCCGATCCGCGTCCACGTCGCCGGCGCCGTCCTCGCGCCCGGCGTCTACGAGCTCCGCCAGGGCGACCGCGTCGCCGAGGCGCTCACGGCCGCTGGCGGGCCGAGCGACGCCGCCGACCTCGAGGCCGTCAACCTCGCCCACCGCCTCGCCGACGAGCAGCAGGTCGTCATCCCCCATCGCGGCGCTGAGGCGGTTGCCGAGGTGCTGGCTGCTGGCACGAAAGTCGACATAAACACCGCCAGCGCCGCCCTCCTCGACCAGCTGCCG
>Ga0326597_10009319_pt1 | contig 13167 bp, 10 predicted proteins | sample RVTome_12_FD_203789 | JGI IMG/M metagenome (GOLD analysis project Ga0326597, IMG submission 203789) | Soil microbial communities from uranium-contaminated site in the Upper Colorado River Basin, Wyoming, United States - RVT100D185 | ecosystem: Environmental > Terrestrial > Soil > Contaminated >... | reverse complement strand
GCACGGCGCACTGGCGCAGGATCAGGTGCTCGCCCGTTACCGCGGTGCGGATCTGTTCGTGCTCGCCAGCCGCATCGCCGCCGACGGCGATCGCGACGGCCTGCCCAACGTGCTGATGGAAGCGCAGTCGCAGGGGCTGGCCTGCCTCGCCAGCGCGATCTCGGCGGTGGCGGAACTGATCGAGGACGGCGTCACCGGCGATCTGGTCGCGCCCGACGACGCCGCCGCGCTGGCCGGCGCACTGGAGCGCCTGATGCGCGACCCGGCGCGGCGCGCGCGGCTGGCTGCCGCGGGCGAGGCGAGGGTACGTGGCGAGTTCGCGATGGATGCCGGCATCGCGACGCTGCTCGCGCACCTGCATCCGCAGCGCCGCGGCGAGGCCTGCGCGGCGTGAACGTCGCCTTCTACGCGCCGCTCAAACCGCCCGACCATCCCACCCCTTCCGGGGATCGCGCGATGGCGCGCCTGCTGCTGCGCGCGCTGGCTGGCGCCGGTCATCGCGTCACGCTGGCGTCGCGCCTGCGCAGCTTCGAGCGCGCGGGCGATGCCCGTGCGCAGAGCACCATCCGCCGCCGCGCGGGCGGCGTGCTGGAACGCCTGCGCGCGCAGTACCGCGCGGCGCCCGCGGCGTCGCGCCCGCAGTTGTGGTTCACCTACCATCTCTATCACAAGGCGCCCGATCTGCTGGGCCCGGTGCTCAGCCGCGAACTGGCGATCCCGTACGTGGTGGCCGAGGCGTCGCACGCGCCCAAGCAGGCCGGCGGGCCGTGGGACGAGGGTTACCGCGCCACTGCCGCTGCGCTGCGCGTGGCACGGCGGGTGATCGTGCTCAACCCGGCGGACGATGCGTGCGTGCGCGCGTTGCTGGGCGGCGGCGCGCGCCTGCGCGCGCTGGCGCCGTTCATCGATGCGCACGCCAGCGTGCGCCGCGCCGGCGATGCGCGCGCGAGCCGAGTGCTGCACCGTGGCGCCGGGATCGTGCCGGGCGTTGCGCTGCTGGTGGCGATCGCGATGATGCGCCCGGGCGCGAAGCTCGCGTCGTACCGGCTGCTGGGCGACGCGCTGGCGCGCATCACCGATCGTGCGTGGCAGTTGCTGGTGCTGGGCGATGGCCCGGCGCGCGCGCAGGTACACGCGTCGCTCGCGGGCCTGGGCGAGCGCGTGCGCTACGCGGGGCAGTGCAGCGCGGCGGACCTGCCACGCTGGCTCGCGCCGGCCGACCTGTACGTGTGGCCCGCGGTGGACGAGGCCTGGGGCATGGCCTTCCTGGAAGCCGCGGCGCTGGGGATCCCCGCGGTGGCGGGCCGCGCGGGCGGCGTCGGCAGCGTGGTCGCGCACGGGCGCAGCGGCTTGCTGGTGCCGCCGCGCGATGCGGGGGCGTTCGCTGCCGCGGTGGCCGCGCTGCTGGACGACGCGGCGGCGCGCCGGGCGATGGGCGAGGCCGCGCGGCGCAAGGTGCTGGCCGAGCACGATCTGCCGGCGGCGGCCGTCGCGCTGGACCGCATCCTGGGCGAGGCGATCGCGTGCGCGAACTGCTGCTGATCCGTCACGGCGCCACGGCGTGGAACGAGAGCGGGCGCATCCAGGGCCGCCGCGATGTCGCACTGAGCGCGGCCGGCCGCGCGGCGCTGGCGGGGCGCACGGTGCCGGCGCCGTGGCACGCCGGGCAGTGGTACGCGAGTCCGCTGCGCCGTGCGCTGGACAGCGCCAGCCTGCTTGGCGCGCCCGACGTGCGGCCGCAGGCGGCGCTGATCGAGATGGACTGGGGCGAGTGGGAGGGGCAGACGCTGGCGGCGCTGCGTGCGCGCCTGGGCGAGCCGATGCGCGCCAACGAGGCGCTGGGCCTGGACTTCCGCCCTGGCGGCGGGGAATCCCCGCGCGAGGTGCGCGAGCGCCTGCGCGCGTGGCTGGCGACGCTGCCGCCGCAAGGCCCGGCGCTGGTCGCGGTGAGCCACAAGGGGGTGATCCGCGCCGCGCTGTCGCTGGCCTGCGACTGGGACATGCGCGCGGACTTCCGCCCGCGCCTGGACTGGTCGTGCGCACACGCGTTGCGCGTCGACGCGCACGGCGGCCTGAGCGTTGCACGCCTGAACGTCGCGCTGCTGGCGCGCGGCGCATGACGCCGCGGGTCTTGCTGTGGGTGCAGCACCTGGTGGGGGTGGGGCACCAGCGCCGCGCTGCGGCGGTGGCGCGGGAACTGGCGCGTGCCGGCGCCGAGGTGTGTTACCTGTGCGGGGGGCTGCCGGTGGCCGGCCTGGACCTGAGTGGCTGCGCGCTCGCGCAGTTGCCGGCGGCGCGCTCGCTGGACATGCGCTATCACACGCTGGTGGACGAGCACGGCCGCGCCGTGGACGCGGCGTGGCGCGCGCGCCGCTGCGCGGCGCTGCTGGGGCATTTCGCGGCGCTGCGCCCGCACGTGGTGATCACCGAGACCTGGCCGTTCGGGCGCGGCCTGCTGCGCTTTGAGCTGGGCCCTCTGATGGACGCCGTCGAGCGCGCGCACCCGCGCCCGCTGCTGGTCAGTTCGGTGCGCGACATCGTCGAGCAGCGCGACGACGCGGCCAGCTACGAGCGCATGGCCCGGCGCGTGCAGCGTCACTTCGATCTGGTGCTGGTGCACGCGGATCCCGCGCTGGTGCCGTTCGAGGACTCGTTTCCGCTCGCGCACCGGATTGCCTCGCGCCTGCGCTACACCGGCTACGTGAGCACGCGCGCCCCGCTCGCCGCGCGCGCGCTGCGCCGCGACGGCGCGGTGGTGGTCTCGGCCGGCGGCGGCTTCTTCGGCGAGCAGGCGCTGCGCACCGCGATCGCGGCAGCGGCGATGTGCGAACTCGCGCCGCGGCCGTGGTACGTCCTGGCCGGGCCCAACCTGGCGCAGGATCGCGTCGCTGCGCTGGCCCGTCTGGCCGGCCCCGGCGTGAGCGTGCAGCGCAATCGCGAGGACTTCCACCGCATGCTGGATGAATGCGCCGTGTCGGTGTCGCAGGCTGGCTACAATACGGTCGTGGACCTGCTCGCGGCACGCGTGCCCGCGGTGCTGCTGCCGTATGCGGACGAGCGCGAGCGCGAGCAGCTCGTGCGCGCGCGGCATCTGGCCGCGCGCGGGCTGGCCGAGGTGGTGGAACCCGACGTGCTGGACCCGGCGCGGCTGGCCGCGGCGGTGGCGCAGGTGGTGCGCGGTGAGGGAATGCCCGCGATGACCCTCGATCTGGATGGTGCGCGCGCGAGCGCCCGCATCGTACTGGAGGCACTGCAAGGCCGTGCCGGCGCGGCGGACGCGGGCGGCGAGACACGATGAACAGCGCTGCGAGCAAGTGGGCGGAACTGGACGCTGAGCTCGCGTGCTGGGGCGCGCTGGGGCGCACCGCGTCGTTGTGGTGGCGCGACGACGATGCCAGCGTGCCGGACGCCGCGCTCGAGCGCCTGGCCGCGCTGTCGGCGCACTGGTCGGTGCCGCTGAGCCTCGCGGTGGTGCCGGCGCGCATGAGCGCGGCGCTGGACGGCGTGCTGTCCTGCGCGACGCAAGCGCGCGCGCTGCAGCACGGTTTCGCCCACACCGACCACGCGGCACGCGAGGAGCCGGCGGCGGAACTGGGCGAGCACCGTGCTGCCGGTGTGGTGCTGGAGGAACTGGCGCGCGGTCAGGAGCGGCTGCGCCGCGAGCTGGGCGCGTCGTTCCTGCCGGTGCTGGTGCCGCCGTGGAACCGCATCGCCGCCTCGCTGCTGCCGCAGCTCTCGCGCCTGGGCTTCGCGGGGCTGTCGTGTTTCGCCGCCCGCGAGCGCGCCAGCGTGGGCACCGACGTGGTGATCGCGAACTGCCACGTGGATCCGGTCGACTGGCGGCGCGGCGGCGTGTTCCGCGGCGAGCAGCGCTCGCTGTCGGCGCTGGTGGATCACCTGCGGGCGCGGCGCCGCGCCGAGGTGGACGCGCACGAGCCCACCGGGCTGCTCACCCACCACTGGCGTCACGACGCGGCGCTGTGGTCGTTCCTGGATCGGCTGTTCGGCCACCTGCAGGCGTGCCCGCAGGTGCGCTGGCTGGACGCCGGCAGCGTGTTCGCACGGTGAGCACGGCGCCCATGGCCCCGGCAGCCGAACTGCGCTATCCCGCGCCGGCGCTGCTGGGCGATCTGCTGCGCGCGCTGGCGGGCACGCTGGCCAGCGCGCTGCCGCTCGTGCTGGCGCGCCCGCCGCCGTGGCTGGCGCTGCTGCTGGTCGCGCTGCTGCTGCTGTTCCTCGCCTACCTGCTCGGCGCGCTGCGCCGCGCCGGAACCTGCTACCGTCTGCATGACGAGGGGATCGACGCCGCGCCGGGCGGCGTCACCATCCGCTGGAGCGCACTGGACATGCTGCGCCTGGACTACTACGCGACGCGCCGCGACGGGCGTGGCGGCTGGTTCGATCTGCGCCTGCGCGCCGGGCGCTGCACGCTGCGCGTGGACTCGCGCCTGGCGGGCTTCGACGCGGTACTCGCGCAGGCGCTGCGCGCGGCCGAGCGCCGGGCCCTGGTGCTCGCGCCGGCGACGCTGGCCAACCTGCACGCGCTGGGCCTGCGCGCCGCGGTGCCGGCGCGATGAGCGAGCCCTTGCTGCAGGTGCGCGACCTGCGCGTGTCCTTCGATCTGCACGCGGCCGGCACGCTGGATGCGGTGCGCGGCGTGTCCTTCGACGTGCCGCGCGGTTCCACCGTGGCGCTGGTGGGCGAGTCAGGCTCGGGCAAGTCGGTGGTGGCCCAGGCCATCATGGGCATCCTGCCACGGGTGGCGCACGTGTCCGGCGGCAGCATCGCGTTCCACGACCCGCTGGCTGGTGCCGGCTCGGCCCCGGTCGACATCGCGGCCCTGGATCCCGACTCGGCGGCGATGCGCGCCATCCGCGGCGGGCGCATCGCGATGATCTTCCAGGAGCCCATGACCTCGCTGTCGCCGGTGCACACGGTGGGCGATCAGGTGGGCGAGGCGGCGCGGCTGCACCGCCGCGTGGACCGGGCGAAGGCGCGCGAACTGGCCCGCGAGGCGCTGGGGCTCGTGGGCTTTCCCGATCCGCGCAAGGCGCTGGACACCTACCCCTTCGAGCTGTCCGGCGGGCTGCGCCAGCGCGCGATGATCGCGATGGCGCTGGTATGTGAACCGGCGCTGCTGATCGCCGACGAACCCACCACCGCGCTGGACGTGACCATACAGGCCCAGATCCTCAGCCTGCTGGGCTCGCTGCAGCAGGAACTGGGCATGGCGATCCTGCTCATCACGCACGATCTGGGCGTGGTCGCGAACGTGGCGCGGGAGGTGGTGGTGGTGTACCACGGCCAGGTCATGGAGCGCGGCGCGCTCACCGACATCTACGAGCGCCCCGGCCATCCCTACCTGCAAGCCTTGATGCGCGCGGTGCCGCGCATCGGCATGGCGCGCGGCGAGCGCCTGACGCCGATCCGCGACGTCACGCGCGAGGCGGGCGGACACCTGGTGCAGCGCGCGCCGTGGCCCGAGGGCGCCGACGCCGCCGGCGCGCTGCTGCGCATCGAGCGCGTGAGCAAGCGCTACACGGTGCGCAAGGGCAGCCTGTTGCGCAGCGCCCCGGTCGCCGGCGTGCAGGCGCTGAGCGACGTCAGCCTGCACATCGAGCGCGGCGAGTGCCTGGGTCTGGTGGGCGAGAGCGGCTGCGGCAAGACCACGCTGTCGAAGATCATCATGCGCGCGGTGCGCCCCGATGCGGGCAACGTGTACTTCAACGATCGCGGCACCCGCGTCGATCTGCTGGCGCTCGAGGGCGCGGCGCTGATCGCGATGCGCCGGCGCATACAGCTGGTGTTTCAGGACCCCTTCGGCTCGCTCAACCCGCGCATGACGGTGTTCGACATCATCAGCGAGCCGCTGGTGATCCACGGCATGCGCGAGCGCGGACAGCGTGAGCACGTGGTGCAGGAACTGATGGGCCTCGTGGGCCTGGACCCGCGCTTCCTGGCCCGCTACCCGCACAGCTTCTCGGGCGGACAGCGCCAGCGCATCGGCATCGCGCGCGCGCTGGCGCTGAACCCTGAACTGCTGATCTGCGACGAGCCGGTCTCGGCGCTGGACGTGTCGGTGCAGGCGCAGGTGCTCAATCTGCTACGCGATCTGCAAAAAGAACTCTCGCTCACCTACCTGTTCGTGTCCCACAATCTGGCCGTGGTCGACTACATGGCGGATCGCATCGCGGTGATGTGCGCGGGGCACCTGGTGGAGCTGGCGGCGCGCGAACGCCTGTTCGCCAATCCCGTGCATCCGTACACGCGCGCGCTGCTGGCCGCGGTGCCGCGCGCCGATCCGTCGGCGCGCCTGGACCTGGGCGCGCTGATGGAGGGCCGGGTGTCGGTGCCGGCGGCCTGGCCCGCGCCATTCACGGTGGATACGAGCCATGCGCCGGGCATGGTGCAGGTGGACCGCGACCACCTGGTGCGCGCGGCGCCCGAACTCATCGGAGCGGCGGCATGAGGCTGCCGGCGCGCGTGCTGTGCGTGCCGGCCGCGCTGCTTGCCACGCTGCTGGGCGGGGCCAGCGCGGCGTGGGCTGCCGGCGAGGCGCCCGAGCTGGCGGCGCGCGTCGCGGCCGGCGAGCTGCCGCCGCTGGCGCAGCGCCTGCCAGCCAGCCCCAGGGTGGTGACGATGGCGCAGCCGGGGCGCTACGGCGGCGAGCTGCGCCTGCTGATGGGCCGTGCCAAGGACGTGCGCATGATGACCGTGTACGGTTACACGCGGCTCATCGGCTACAACAGTGATCTGGAACTGGTGCCGGATCTGGCCGAGGCGGTGGAGGTCGTCGGCGAGCGCGAGTTCACCATTCGCCTGCGTGCCGGGCACCGCTGGTCGGACGGCGCGCCGTTCACCAGCGAGGACTTCCGCTACTGGTGGCAGGACGTGGCGGGCAACAGCGAGCTGTCGCCGTTCGGCCCGCCGTCGCAGTTGCTGGTCGACGGCGAGCCGCCACGGGTGGAGTTCCCCGACGCGCTCACGGTGCGCTACACCTGGAGCCGACCCAACCCGTTCTTCCTGACCGCGCTGGCCGCGACCCACCCGCTGTACATCTACGCGCCGGCGCACTATCTCGAGCCGGCGCACGCACGCTACGCGGATCGCGAGGCGCTGGACGCCACGGCCCGCGCGGTGGGCCAGCGCGACTGGGCCTCGCTGCACGCGAACCTGTTCAGCCCGTACAAGAACCTCAACCCGCAGCTGCCGGCGCTGGATCCATGGCTGGTGAGTACGCCGGCGCCGTCGACGCGCTTCGTGTTCGAGCGCAATCCCTACTTCCACCGCGTCGATGCCCAGGGCCGTCAACTGCCCTACATCGATCGCGTGGTGCTGAGCATCGCCGACGGCAAGCTGATCCCGGCCAAGACCGGTGCCGGCGAGAGCGATCTGCAGGCGCGGCACCTTAGCTTCAGCGACTTCACCTTCCTCAAGGCCGCCGAGAAGCGCACCGGCAATCCCGTGCACCTGTGGCGCACCACCAAGGGCGCGCACCTCGCGCTGTTCCCGAACCTGAACGTGACCGATCCGGTGTGGCGCAAACTGCTGCGCGACGTGCGCTTCAGGCGCGCGCTGTCGCTGGCGGTGGACCGTCGCGAGATCAACCAGGTCATCTATTACGGGCTCGCGGTGGAAGGCAACAACTCGGTGATGCGCGAGTGCCCGCTGTACGAGCCGCGCTTTCGCAACGCCTGGGCGCGCTACGCTCCGAAGGAGGCCAACGCGCTGTTCGATGCGCTGGGGCTCACCACGCGCGATGCGCGCGACATCCGCCTGCTGCCCGATGGCCGGCCGCTGGAGATCATCGTCGAGACCGCCGGCGAGGACACCGAGCAGAGCGACGTGCTCGAGCTGATCGAGAGCAGCTGGCGCGAAGTGGGCGTGAAGCTGTTCACCAAGCCGTTGCAGCGCGAGGTGTTCCGCAACCGGATCTTCTCCGGCGCCACCGTCATGTCCATCTGGGGCGGACTGGAGAACGGCCTGCCCACGCCCGACATGAGCCCGCACGAACTCGCGCCGACCTCGCAGCAGCAGCTGCAATGGCCCAAGTGGGGACAGCACTTCGAGACCTCCGGCAGCGTGGGCGAGGCGCCCGACATGCAGGCCGCCGAACGGCTGATCTCGCTCAACGAGCAGTGGCGTACCGCGCGCGGGCGCGAGCAGCGCGCGGACATCTGGCGCGAGATGCTGGAGATCCACTCGCAGCAGGTGTTCAGCATCGGCATCGTGTCCGGCGTGCCGCAGCCGGTGGTGGTCAACGCGCGCCTGCGCAACGTGCCGCCCGACGGCATCTACAACTGGGAGCCGGGCGCGCACTTCGGCATCTATCATCCCGACACGTTCTGGTTCGACGCGCAGTGACCGATCCTGATCGCGGCGCCGGTCGCCGGCGCGATGTGCGTGTGCGGGTCTGAGACCCCATGTTCAGCTATCTGATCCGCCGCCTGCTGGTGATGATCCCCACGCTGCTGGTGATCAGTGTGCTGGTGTTCGTCATCATCCAGTTGCCCGAGGGCGACTACCTGAGCAGCCACATCGCCGAACTGCAGGCGCAGGGCGAGAAGGTCAGCCAGGACGAGATCGCGTTCCTGCGCCAGCAGTACGGACTGGACCGCTCGCAGGTGGAGCAGTACCTGGTGTGGCTGGCCGGCATGCTGCAAGGCGATTTCGGCTACTCCTTCGAGTACAACCTGCCGGTCTCCGAGGTGGTGGGCGATCGCCTGTTCCTGTCCTTCATCCTGTCGTTCGCCACCATCGTGTTCACCTGGGTGGTCGCGTTTCCCATCGGCGTGTACTCGGCCACGCACCAGTACAGCTGGGCCGATCACGGACTCACGCTGATCGGCTTCCTGGGGTTGGCGACGCCCAACTTCCTGTTCGCGCTGGTGCTGCTGTACGTCGCCAACGTCGTGTTCGGCACCTCCATCGGCGGGCTGATGGATCCGCAGTACGTCGACGCGCCGATGAGCTGGGGCAAGCTGCTCTCGGTGCTCGAGCACCTGTGGATCCCGGTGGTGGTGATCGGCACCTCGGGCACCGCGGGCATGATCCGGCGCCTGCGCGCGAACCTGCTCGACGAGCTGCAGAAGCAGTACGTGGTCACCGCGCGGGCCAAGGGGCTGCCGCCCATTCGCCTGCTCGTGAAGTATCCGCTGCGCATGGCGCTGAACCCGTTCATCGCCGACATCGGCAATCTGCTGCCGCAGGTGATCTCGGGTGCCGCCATCGTCTCGGTGGTGCTCTCGCTGCCCACCACCGGCCCCATGCTGCTCTCGGCGCTGCAGAGCCAGGACATGTACCTGGCCGGCTCGTTCCTGATGTTCCTGTCGCTGCTCACCGTGATCGGCATGTTCCTGTCCGACCTCGCGCTGGCGGCGCTGGATCCGCGCATCCGCCTCGAAGGCGGTACGACCCGGTGAGGCCACGCGCATGAGCCGCGACGCCGGCGAGGCCGCCACGGTGGAGCACTACGTCTCGCCGGAGCCCTTCGATCCGCACTCCATCGAGGCGCTGAGCCGCGAGCAGGAGCGCTTCTACATGGCGTCGCAGTGGCGCATGATGTGGTGGCGCTTCCGCCGTCACCGCCTCGCGCTGTGGTCGGCGGCGATCATCGCCGTGATGTACGCGAGCATCGTTGTCAGCGAGCTGCTCGCGCCCTACGGGCTGCACAGCCGCCACAGCGAGTTCATCTTCGCCCCGCCCCAGCGCGTGCACCTGTTCCACGGCGGCCAGTTCGTGGGGCCGTTCGTGTACGCGCTGGCGTATCGCCTGAACATGGAGACGCTCAAACGCGAGTACAGCGAGGATCGCGCCCGCGTGCAGCCGCTGCGCTTCTTGTGCGCCGCAGACGAGTACAGGTTCTGGGGGATGTTCGAGGCCGATCTGCACCTGATGTGCCCGGCCGAGAACGGCACCGCGTTCCTGCTCGGCACCGACCGTCTCGGGCGCGACATCCTCTCGCGCATCATCTACGGTGCGCGCATCTCGCTGACCGTGGGTCTGATCGGCATCATCATCAGCTTCGTGCTGGGCATCGTGCTGGGCGGGCTGGCCGGTTACTACGGCGGCTGGGTGGACAGCACCGTGCAGCGGCTGATCGAGGTCATCCGCTCGTTCCCGGAACTGCCGCTGTGGATGGCGCTGTCGGCGGCGCTGCCGGTGAACTGGAGCCCGGTCGCGGTGTTCCTCGGCATCACCGTGATCCTGGGGCTGGTCGACTGGACCGGGCTCGCGCGCGCGGTGCGCTCGAAGCTGCTGGCGCTGCGCGAGGAGGATTTCTGCACCGCCGCGGTGCTGATGGGCGCGAGTCCGCGGCGGGTGATCGCGCGCCACCTGCTGCCCAACTTCATGAGCCACCTGATCGCGTCGGCCACGCTGTCCATCCCGTCGATGATCCTGGGCGAGACCGCGCTGAGCTTCCTGGGCCTGGGTCTGCGCCCGCCCATCACCAGCTGGGGCGTGCTGCTCACCGAGTCGCAGAACATCAACGCGGTGGCGCTGTATCCGTGGCTGATGCTGCCGGTGGTGCCGGTGATCGTCGCGGTGCTGGCCTTCAACTTCATGGGCGACGGCCTGCGCGACGCGGCGGATCCGTACCGGACTTGAGGCATCGTCCGCATCGCGGCGCAGGCAACGGGGGTTCCATGCGCGTGGGGGGAGGAAGCGGGTATCGCCTGCCGCGACTGCAGGCGCCGGCTTGCCGCCCTGTAGGAGCCGGCTTGCCGCCCTGTAGGAGCCGGCTTGCCGGCGAAGCGCGCGTGGGCGAGGCTGAAACCGGGTGTTCGCCTGCAAGCAGGCTCCTACAGGCGTGTGCGCGTTGCCAGGGCCGCACCGGCTTGTGCGCCCTGTAGGAGCCGGCTTGCCGGCGAAGCGCGCGTGGACGAGGCTGAAACCGGGTGTTCGCCTGCAAGCAGGCTCCTACAGGCTTCACACGATGTCGTACGACACCGAGTGACGCAGGCCGCCGCCGTCGAAGCGGCGCACGCCGTGCCAGTAGTAGGACGGGAACAGCACGGCCAGGCCCACCTGCGGCGCGATCAGGCGCTGGCTCGCGTTGCGTGCGCTGGCGAAGCGCGCCGGCGGCTCGCCGAACTGGATGTGGCCTTCGCCGGCGGCGAGCTGGCGTGGCGTGAATTCAGGTACGCGCACGTAGTAGGTGCCGCTGAGCCAGCCCTCGTTGTGGATGTGACTGCCGTCGTAGCCGCCGCCACGCAGGATCGTCGACCAGGCGCCGCTGAACACGCGCTGCGCGCCGGCGAAGCGCAGGAAGGGGTGATCGGGATCGCGCGGCAGTGAGGCGACGAACTCGTCGGCCACCTTGCGGATCTGCCGCTCCAGCACCGCGACCAGCCCGCGCGGGTTCTGGAACAGGTTGTTCAGCGTCTGCGTGCCGCCGCGCATGGTCTGCTCCAGCGGGTGGTTCGGCGTCACGTGCTGCGCCGCCAGTTCCTCGTGCAACGCGGCGTTGAAGCTGTCGAGATCCGCGAAACCCTCCGGCACGTCGATCAGGCGCGCGTGCACGTAGTGGCGGTAGTCCACCAGCGATGCGAGCCGCGGATCATCGAGCTCCGTCATCGCGATGGTCAGGCGTGCCAGGATGCCGCTGCGTCGCGGTGCCGCGGCCAGCGCCGGCAGCAGCAACTCGCGCGCCTGCTCGAAGCGCTGCGCCGAGAGCAGCGCGCTGGCATGCTCCTCGCGCAGCAGCGGGTCGTCCGGGTCCAGGGCCAGGGCTCGTCGGTGCGCCGCCAGCGACTCGTCCAGCCGTCCCATGGCCCCCAGCGCGCGGCCCAGCAGACCGTGGCCGCGCGCCGAGTCCGGCGACACGGCGAGCCCGCGCCGGGCCGCGTCCACGGCCTCGGCACAGGCGTGGTTGAGCAGCAGGCTTTCGGCCAGGTTCAGGTGCGTATCGGCCACCTGCGGCAGCCGCTCGCAGGCGCGGCGGAACGAGTCGTGCAGCCGATCGCGCCGGTCCAGGTTCCAGTACACGCGCTTGAGATTGTTGTGCGCCTCCAGGTCCAGCGGCGCGAGTTCGGTCGCGAGCGTCAGCGCCTGCACCGCGCTGTCGCCCTGACCCATCTCGTACAGCGTCACGCCCAGCCACGCGTGCGCCGGCGCGTGCCGGGGCGCCGAAGCGATCGCCTGCCGGTAGCAGGCGAGCGCGGCGGGCAGATCGCCGCGATCGCGGCGCACATTGCCCAGGTTCACGTGCACCTCGGGGTCGTCGCCGCCGGCATGCAGCGCGTCGCTGAACGCGCGCTGCGCGTCGTCGAAGCGGTGCGAGTGGTGCAGCGCCAGGCCCAGGTTGTTCAGCGCGTTGGCGTCGGCGGGGCGGATCGCCAGCGCGCGGCGGTAGCAGTCCATGGCCTGCTCGAAGCGGCGCAGCGCGCGGTAGGCCTCGCCCAGGTTGTTCAGGTAGTCGGCGTTGCCGGGACGCTGCGCGAGCGCGCGCTCGATGTGCTCCACGGCCTGCTGGTGGCGGCCGCGCTGGTGCGCCGCCACGCCCAGCAGGTGATTCGCATCGGGGTGCTGTGGCTGCGTGGCCAGCACCTGGCGGTACAGCGCCGCGGCCGCGTCCAGCTCGCCCGCGCCGTGGCGTCGCATGCCCTGGGCCAGCATTGCACTCAGATCGGGCATGGCGGAGTGCACGGCCGCAACTCGGTCAGGGCGCCAGCTCGTCAGTCCAGCGCAGTGCGACGTTGAAGCTGATGCTCACGCGCGTGACCTGGGCCATGTTGGGGTGCACCGAGTGGTTCAGGAACGAGTTCCACAGCAGCAGCGTGCCCGCCGTGGGGCGCACCCGGAACTCGTGCTGGCTGAGGATCTCGCCGTCACAGGCCAGCATGTTCACCGTGCCGCGCGGATCGTAGAAGCTGATCGCGGCCGGCTCGCGCACGCCGGCCTCGCCGGCCTCGGGAGGCTGCTGCGGCACGCGGACGTAGTAGGTGCCGCTCAGGTAGCTCCAGCCGTGGTTGTGTGGCGAATGGTAATCGCCGCGGCGATTGATGTTGGCCCAGCCGCGCACGTCCCAGCGCACGCCGTAGTCCACGCCGACGCCGCGCAGGTAGCGATCGATGACCTGATCGATGCCCGCGCGCAGCCAGCGCACGTCGTCGTGGTCCATCGCGAGCACGTCCACGGACTGGTAGCGCGAGGTGATCTGCCCGG
>Ga0326597_10009317_pt1 | contig 13169 bp, 13 predicted proteins | sample RVTome_12_FD_203789 | JGI IMG/M metagenome (GOLD analysis project Ga0326597, IMG submission 203789) | Soil microbial communities from uranium-contaminated site in the Upper Colorado River Basin, Wyoming, United States - RVT100D185 | ecosystem: Environmental > Terrestrial > Soil > Contaminated >... | reverse complement strand
CAAAAAGTGATAAACCGGACCCATCCAACCCACGCCCACTTCAGCCAAGTAATCGTTAACCGTTACTAAGTGAGCACCTTTGCCCAAGAGAGCGTTAAGGTAAAGAGGGGCAGTGACCGTCAGCGTTTTGCCTTCCCCAGTTTTTTGCTCAGTGATGTTGCTCTTGTGCAGGGCAATGCCGGCCAAAAGTTGGACATCATAATGACGTATTCCCAACACCCGCCGAGCGGCTTCTCTGACAGTGGCAAAAACCTCGGGCAAAAGCTCGTCAAGCACGTTTGTCTCTGCCAGATTTAAAGCTTGAGTGTCTCCAGGGGTTGCCTGGGCGCGAACAACTTCTATTTGGCGGCGGAACTTTTCAGTCTGACCAGCCAACTGTGTGTCGGTCAATTTCTTAAGCTTTGGCTCTAGCCGATTGATCTCATCAACTTGTTTTTGATAACTATCCAATTTACGTTGATTTTCATCAAAAAATTTGGCTAAAAACTTCAACATAGATCTTTTATTATAGAGCAGATTGACTTAAATTTTTAGGCTAGAAACACACAAAAATTAACCTAGTTTGGTTTTGTTCAAATAGGGTTGGAGCACCTTCGGCACGCTAATGGAACCGTCGGTTTGCTGGTAATTTTCTACAATTGCGGCCACCAGCCGGGGCGAGGCGGCGACAGTATTGTTGAGAGTATAAACATACTTCAAGGTACCGTCTTGCGCTTGGTAACGAATATTGAGCCGCCGAGCCTGAAAGTCGTTAAAATAACTGGCAGAATGAGTTTCACGGTATTTTTCTTGCGCCGGAAACCAAGTTTCCAAATCATATTTTTTGCGCTGGCCAGCCCCCATGTCGCCAGTACACATCAACATCACTTGGTAGGGTAAACCTAAACCCTTGAGTAATTCCTCTGAATAACCCAGCATTTTTTCATGCCACTGTCGCGTCACTTCTTCATCGGCCGCGGTCAAGACTACTTGCTCCACTTTATTGAATTGATGAACGCGGATAATTCCTTGGGTGTCTTTACCATATGAGCCAACCTCTCGGCGAAAACAAGGTGAAATACCAGCTAACCGAATCGGTAGGTCTCTCTCAACCAAAGTTTCCCCTTGGTGATAAGCTGTTAGTGCTACTTCCGAAGTACCAGTCAAAAAATTATCGTCTTGGGTCACATAATGATCTTCTTCACCCCAAGGAAAGTAACTAGTACCCACCAAGGTCTCACGGTTGACTAAAACTGGGGCATTCATCGGCGTGAAACCATGCTCGATCATCAAATTCAAGGCATAATCCATCAGCGCTCGTTCCAACAACAAGCCGTTATTTTGCAAAAAATAGGCTCTAAAACCAGCCAGCTTGACCGCCCGCTTGGTGTCCAACATCCCCAACTTCTCCATCAGGTCGTGATGGGCTTTGGGGGTAAAAGAGAACTTGGGTATCTCGCCTTCTTGGCGAACTACTTGATTGTCAGTTTCGTTTTTACCGACCGGCACGTCGCTGGCTGGTACGTTGGGTACCGAAAGCATCAGCTCATTGAATTTTTCATCAATCTCTTTGCGTTGTGGTTCAAGTGCTTTGAGTTGATCTTTAATTTCTTTACCCTTTGCAATCAGCTCACTAGTTGGTTTTTTACCATCAGCTACCTGCTGTTTTACTATTTCAGCATTTTCATTGCCTTTTTGGCGATAGGATTGCACTTCCATCATGAGTGCGCGGCGGCGCTCATCCACCGCCAACACTTGATCAACCACCGTGTAGTCAAGTTGTTTATCTTCACAAGCTTTCTTGACTGCTTGAGCATGCTCGCGAATAAAACCGATGTCCAACATAATTAATTTTCTACTTTAAATACTTCAATTAAGAATGATATATGTTCTTCTGGTGTTTTGCCAATCAAATTAAAACCTCTTTCAATATCCTCACGGTTTACATTAGCCGCAAAGGATTTGTCTTTCAGTTTCTTTTTGACTGATTTGGGTTTCATATCGGCAAAACCATTGGGACGCATGAGCGATACCGCATGCATTAAACCAGAAATTTCGTCGCAGGCAAATAAATAACGCTCGATTAAGGTTTCTGGTTGTTTGCCAGTGCGCTCTGGTGCGTGGGCTCTTATCGCTTCGATTAACTCGGCAGGGTAGTCGTTCAAGATTTCTGACACCGCTTTATTGGGATGCTCACTGGGATACATCTCCCAGTCAAGATCGTGGAGTAAGCCAGCTTGATACCAGAGTTCTTGATTCTCATTTAGCTCTTTGGCATAAGCTGTCATGGCTTGAGCCACCATTTGAACATGATGGCGAAGCGCCTCGTTCTTAACATACTCTGTTAAAAGTTGAGTTGATTTTTCTCTAGTGGGAAGTGCCATATAATTATTTCTTTCCAATTAATTGGGCAAAACGATGCTGGCGCTCACTAGTAGGAATATTCAATAGAAACCAAGCCGCGCGTGGACCAGCCTTCTTACCCAAAAATGCTTTATAAATAGCTTGGAAGCCTTGTTTGGTGCCAAGCGTTCCTTTGGCTAAATCAAACAAAGCTTGCTGTAACTGGTCAGCCTGCCAAGTCTTACTTGCCACTAACTCGTCAACTGCCGCCAAGTACTTTTGCTCTGCGCCAGTCAACTCAACTGCCAAAATTTTTTCTGGTTTAAACGTTAGTTGAAACTCAGTTGACGCATACTGAGCTATCCAAACTGCCGCATATTGGCGACGCTCTTCAAGTAAATTTTTCTCAACTTTTGTCAGCGCTGAGCCTTTAATTTTGCTAAACTCTTCATTTAAATCAAGCTCAGGGTGTTGCATCCAGATGGCAACATCGCGAAAACGAGGGAGAAAGTGGGCGCTAGGAACTTGCCCAGTAACTTGAGAAAGTTCGAATGCTCTGCCTAGCCGATTATCGCCCTCTTCCTGCCCCCAAAAAATGCGGGCGGCCTGGTCGTATTCATCAAAAAGATCAGGAATGGCCATGAGCGTCGGATCAAAATCAATCACTTGATTGTAGTGTTTGTTCAAAAATAAAAATCGACCCAGCTCAGCGGGAAATAAGCGCACAAACTCACGCGCAGAAGTACCAATCCCTTTGCTGGAACTCATTTTAGCGCCTCGCACTAAAATCCACTCATAGGGAATGTCAAACGGATCGGGCCAATTGAAAACTTTTTCAACAATCGCTTTGCCCATGTCGCGCGAGCCACCGGCCGAAGTGTGGTCTTTGCCAGCGCCTTCCACCGTTACCCCCATCACTGCCCAGTGCGCCGGCCAATCCACTTTCCAAAGCAATTTGCCAGTACCACCAAACGGGCTAATTTTGCCACTGTGACCACAACCCTTAGCCCACTCGACCTTACTTGGTTGGCACTCGTAAGTTACCTCCGAGCCATTCCAATCCGTGACTAAGGTTGTGCCAACTTTACCACACTGCGAACAAATCACCTGGAATGGGTACCATTTTTCAGGCAAATCATAGTCAGCTATTTGTTTATAGATTTTTTTGATTTGCTCAACGTTATCCAAGCTGGCGCGAATTACTTCGTCCATTTGGCCGGATTCGTATAACTCGTGACTCCAAACAATCTCCTGCGTACAACCCAGTTTTCTAAAGCCATCAATAAAATCTAGGGCATAAAACTCACCAAAAGTTTTAGCCGCCGCGAAGCGCTGGCGCTCTTCTGGCGTTACCAACTCCAAGTTTAGTCCAGACTGATCCAAGGGGGGAGCGGGAATACGATAGAGGGGTTTGCCCATGTGTGGAATGTATTCCGCCTGGTCCAAGTATCCCGGCAAACCATCCATTGGATCCATGTCGTTAAAAACATAAGTGCTGACAACTGATTGATTGGTGCTGGCCGCCAAAACTTGGGCCAGCGCGTCGTGTAAAATCACTCCACGAAGTGAACCTGTATGCACTCGTCCAGAGGGTGTTTTCATATCATCGACATGCAACTCAAGTTGACCTGGTTGTTTTGCCTGCCACTTGAGAATGTCTTGTACAACTTTATCTGTCCAGTGTTTTGCTTGAATTGTTGCCATAATTACTCTTCCTATTATAAACGTAAAAACCCTCCCGACTAGTCGGGAGGGAATTTGCTCAATGTTATTTTTTACTTGATGTTTTTTACTACGTAAACAACTTCTCCCGCCGGAGCCAGCACTATTGCCTCATCTCCCTTTTTCTTGTCCAATAAAGCTTTGCCCAAAGGAGAAACCGAGGAAATTTTATTCTCTTCAGGATCAGCCTCAAACTCACCCACTACTTCAAAAGTAAAAGTTTTGCTAGCTTTACCCTTCAAGTATGTTTCAACGCGCGAGCCTATTCCAACCTGGGTTTGAGATCTGGTGCCTCTAACCACCATGGAATTGGCCAAAATATCTTCAATTTCGCTGATCCTTGTTTCCACAAAATTCTGCTCCTCTTTGGCACTGTGATAATCAGCGTTTTCAGACAAATCACCTTGATCACGAGCCGAAGAAACCCGCTCAATAATTTGAGGGAGTTTTTCTTCCTTGAGTTGCTTGAGCTCTGATTTAAGCTCCTCGAGACCTTCTCGAGTGAGCTGAACCTTATCCGTTGTCATTATGGGGATAGTATAGTAGGTTTTTCTATTGAGGCAATAGTAATCTAAAATAAAAAAATGATTAAATCTTGGCTTTTTTGGTTTTTTGAGCCACTTTAACTTCCATCATGGCTTGGCGCAAAGAAGCTTCGGCCATCATCATTTCCCGTTGATCTTGGGTTTTTTCCATGGTTTCTTGCGCCTCTTTAATCGCTTGCTGAGCTCTTTCCAAACTAATGTCTCGGTCCAAAACTCCGCTATCAACCATAATTTTCACCTCTCCATTAGGAGCAATATTGACAAACCCCCCAGAAACTACGGCCCGAGATTCTTGCTCACCCAACCGATAAACCACCTCACCTGTTTCTACTTTAGCAAAAAGAGGATTGTGTTTATAAAGCACTGTAATTTCTCCCTCTGAGGTAGGAATCGTGACTGAGTCAACTTCAGTCGAAATTAGTTTCTGTTCCTGTGAGACAATTTGCAGTGGAAAGGTGGTCATATTTTAAATTGTTTTGGCTTTTTTAATCGCCTCGTCAATGGTGCCTACCATGTAAAAGGCCTGCTCTGGTAAATTATCGTGCTTGCCTTGTAAGATTTCCTCAAAGCCACGAATGGTTTCTGACACAGACACATAGGCGCCTGGTACGCTGGTAAATTGTTCTGCCACAAAAAAAGGTTGAGATAAAAAGCGTTGCACTCTGCGGGCGCGAGCCACCACCTGTTTATCCTCATCGCTCAGCTCATCAATGCCCAAAATAGCAATAATGTCCTGTAGTTCTTTATAACGCTGAAGCACTTGTTGCACCCCTCTGGCCACACGGTAGTGTTGTTCACCGACTACTTCTTCAGACAAAATCTTAGAACCAGAAGCTAGGGGGTCCACAGCAGGAAACAGAGCCTGTTCTGAAAGACGACGATCCAAACTAATAGTGGAGTCAATGTGAGCAAAGGCCGTAGCCGGAGCCGGATCAGTATAGTCATCAGCCGGTACGTAAATAGCTTGAATGGAAGTAATTGAGCCCTTGGTGGTAGAAGCAATCCGCTCCTGCAGGGCCGCCATTTCTGTAGCTAAGTTCGGCTGATAACCCACCGCGGAGGGAATGCGCCCCAGTAGTGCTGATACTTCACTCCCAGCTTGGGAGAAGCGAAAAATATTATCAATAAAAAACAACACGTCCTCGCGCTTAACATCTCTAAAGTATTCCGCCATAGTGAGAGCTGTTAGAGCAATACGCAAGCGGTTGCCTGGCGGCTCATTCATTTGACCAAAGCACATCACTGTGCTGGACAAGACACCAGAGTCCTTCATTTCGTTATAAAGATCATTGCCCTCCCGAGTACGCTCGCCAACTCCGGCAAAAACAGAGTGACCTTTGTGTTCCTCGGCAATATTGCGGATCAGCTCCTGGATAATCACAGTTTTGCCCACGCCGGCGCCACCAAAAGCACCCACCTTGCCGCCTTTGGCAAATGGGGCAATAAGATCAATCACTTTAATGCCAGTTTCCAGCATTTCGGTCTGAGTTTCATATTCAATAAGTGCTGGAGCTGGTCGATGAATCGGTGCTGTTTGATTGGTTTTGACTTGTCCCAAGTTATCAATGGCGTGACCAACCACGTTAAACACTCGCCCCAAGGTAGCCTCACCAATCGGCACCGTAATTGGTGCCCCGGTATCTGTCACGGTTTGACCACGGACCAAACCATCGGTCGGACCCAGCGCTACGCATCTAACCGTATTGGCATCAAGCTGTTGCTCAACTTCAAGATAGAGGGTGTCTATTTGGTCGTCAATCTGGTCACGTCCTGATAAGTCGATCATCAACGCGTTGTAAATGTTTGGTAAATTTTTTTCAAAATGCACGTCGATCACCGGGCCAACAATGCTGATGATCGTGCTTGTTGAGTTGATTGGCTTGGTGGCTGGTTTTTTTAATGTTGTTTTTGCCATATTCTTAGCCTTTTTAATTTAATGCCATCGTGGCGGAAATAATATCCAATAATTCATTGGTCACATTTTGCTGACGAGTTTTATTGTAAATTAATTGTAACTCTGCCATCAGTTCGCCAGCATTTTCACTGGCGTTTTTCATCGCCACCATTCTGGCACTATGCTCACTAGCCTTAGCTTCCAAAAAAGCATGATAAAGAGTGTTTTCCAAATAGAAGGGCAATAGTTGATCCAAAATCGCTTGGGGGCTTGGTTCAAATAAATATTCTTTAAGCTGTTCTTTTTCTTTTTTGGTGTCTTCGGTCTCTGCCAACTTAAAAACTTTGGAGATAGGTAAAATTAACTCTAATTTGGGCCGTTGGGAGAGAGTATTAATAAAGTCTGTAAAAAGTACCTCTACTGATTTGAAAGTACGTTCGACAAAGCTAGTTAAAATCAGTTCCACCACCGGTATTACCTCCTGGTAAGTAACATGAACTGGTAAGTCAGTAAATTGAGCGTGGACGGTTAGGCCAAGACTTCTGGTAAACAGTACCGCTTTTTTCCCCACACAAATCACTTGGCCAGTCGGATTTTCTCGCCGCCAAGTGAGTAAGACTTTGGCTAAGTTAGCATTAAGTGAGCCACATAAACCTTTGTCCGTACCAACTACCAAAATCATCGGCAAACCCTCCTCATGAGAAGAAAGTAGGGGATGCTGGCCTAATTTAGCCGCTTTAGAAATTGTGGCAATAGAATCGTAGAGCGCTTGGGAATAATCACGAGCAGATAAGGCTTGATCCTGGGCTTTTTTCATTTTGCTGGCCGCCACCATCTCCATAGCCTTAGTAATTTTGGCAATGTTTTGGGCGGTGCCGATACGGCGCTTGACTTGTTGTTCGTTGGACATAGACTAATTATTCTTCTTTTTTGATCATCAATTCTGAGTGTAAATCATTGAAGGTTTGTACCGCTTCTGTCAGTTTTTTATTTAGCTCATCAGAAAACTTTTGGTCGGTCATAATTTGGTCCAACAACTGTTGATAAGAAGTGTGCAGATACTCGACATATGCTTCTTCCCAGGCTGGTACCGCATCTTCTCGCACCATGTCCAGTAGACCATTGACGGCGGCAAAAATAACTACCACTTGCTCGGCCACGCTCATCGGGTCATCCCAACCCTGCTTGAGCACTCCATTAACTCTCGTGCCCCGATCAAGCGTTTTTTTAGTGCGCTCATCAAGGTCTGAACTAAATTGAGCAAAAGCTTGCAGTTCTCTAAATTGGGCCAGATCTAATTTCATGGTCCCGGCCACTTGTTTGACTGCCTTAACTTGAGCGGCGCTACCAACTCGTGAAACAGACAAACCAACATTGATAGCCGGTTTCATGCCGGCATTAAATAAATCAGCTTCCAAATAAATTTGGCCATCAGTAATTGAAATCACGTTGGTCGGAATGTAGGCCGAAACGTCATTGGCTTGAGTTTCGATGATTGGCAAAGCCGTAATCGATCCCCCACCATGTTTTTCGTTCAAACGACAAGCTCGCTCCAACAGCCGAGAGTGTAAATAGAAAACATCTCCCGGATAGGCCTCTCTCCCACTGGGACGACGCAGTAGTAAGGAAATTTCTCGGTAAGCCTGAGCATGTTTGGAGAGATCATCATAAATAATTAAAACATCTTTACCTTGTTGTAAAAAATACTCAGCAATAGCCAAACCTGTGTAGGGTGCCAAAAATTGCTCTGCGGCGCTATCTGAAGCAGTGGCTGAAACAATAATGCTGTAAGCCATAGCGCCACGATCTTCTAGAATCTTCACCGTTTGAGCAACAGCCGCTCTTTTTTGGCCAATAGCCACATAAACACAAATAACATCTTGATCATGCTGATTGAGCATTGTGCCCAAACCAATCGCTGTCTTGCCGGTTGATCTGTCACCAATGATTAGTTCCCGCTGTCCACGGCCAACCGGAATCATCGCGTCAATGGCCTTAATGCCAGTTTGTAAGGGTACCGTCACCGACTGTCTAGCCATTACACCTGGGGCAATTTTTTCCAAAGGCATAAAGGTTGTGACGGGCAATGAACCCTTACCATCCAGAGTTTCACCAGAACTATTCACCACTCTACCAATAATTGAATCACTTACCCCCACTGATAGAATCCGACCAGTTCTGGTTACCAGGTCGCCCACTTCAATACCCATCGGATCACCCAACACCACAATTCCCACCGAGGTTGCTTCTAGATTCAAAGCTAAACCAAATTTTTTACCGCTAATTTCCACAATTTCACCTGCTTGAACCTCGTCCAAGCCAGTTGCCCGCACCACGCCATCCGAATAAGCAATGACTTCACCCACTGATTCGGCGGTCGGTGTAAGCTTGACCTGGTTGAGTAAGCTAGATAGCTCAAAAACTTCATGGGCTGGGGTAGTTTTTTTAGCGGCGGGAACCCGCTTGGCTGACTGGGGCCTAGTGGCTTGGACGGTTTTTTTGAGTGATTTTTTGGACTGATTTTTTGTGACTGGCATATACTTCTATAACTGCTTGAGTAACTGCTTTTTAATTTGGGCCAATTTGGCCGCGATAGTTAAATCGATTACCTTGGAGCCAATTCTCACCTTACTGCCACCAATTACCAGAGGGTCAACTCTAAGCTCCAGCTCAATCGTTTGGTCCAATTTTTGGGCTAGAGCTTTTTTAAAACTAGCCAAAGATTTGGCATTTATCGGCGTGGCGGTAGTAATAATTACTTTTTGCATGAATTTTATTAGAGAAACCTTAGAGCTGACGCAATGCTTCCTTTAATCCTTCATTAATCAATTTTTGATCTGTCTTGCGATCTAGCTTTTTGCCCAGTAATAACTGACTAACAGCGATCACCGCTGACACCATTTGGGCTTTGGAGTCGGTGATTAGTTGTGCTTTTTCCTCTTTCCAACGTGCTTCAGCGGCTTTAAGATCTGCCTGTAAGGAAGCCTTAGTTTGTTCAATTAATTCTTGCTGACGTTGGCTGGCGGTTTTTTTGGCAGTTTCCAAAAGGGTTGAGGCTTGTTTTTCCGCCTCGTGTTTGGTTTTTGCCTTTAGAGCTTCTATCTTCCGACTTTCTTCCTCAATCCGCTCCACCTCAGTTAAGCTTTCCGCTACGCGCTGTGCTCGTTCATCCAGAATCTTTTGGACTGGTTTGTAAAGCAAATAAATTAAAGCGCCCAGCACCACTGAAAAATTCACCAATTGAAATATGATTTGTGGTAACTGAATATCCATAGAACCTCCTTTTTATTAAACAAACTTCAAAATCAAAGCCATAACCAGGGCGTAAATAGCGATCGCTTCCGTAAAAGCCAACCCCAAAATCATGTTTGTTTGAATTTTACTGGTTGCCTCAGGATTGCGACCGATCGCTTCCAATGCTTTCCCTACTAGAAATCCCAAGCCGATACCTGGGCCAATCATCCCAAAACCCATCACTAAACCAATGGCAAGTTCTGTATACATTTTTGTCCTCCTTATTACTATTTATTACTAATTATTAATAAATTAACTGAATTAATGATCATCATGACTAACCGTGGCCACATTATAAAATACGATTGAAAGCATCGAGAAAACCAACGCCTGGATAAAGCCAACAAAAATTTCCAGGCCATAAAACGGCATCGGTACAATCAGCGGCACCAAGGCTCCGATCACCACTAGTAATACCTCGCCAGCAAAAATATTGCCAAACAACCGGAATGAAAAGGAAATAATTTTGGCAAACTCAGAAATAGTTTCCAACACCGACACGAAAACCGCAATTGGATTTTTAAAATTAAAGAACTTTTTAAAATAACCCAAACCAAGATATTTAATGCCGATCACTTGCACCATCACCATGGTGAATAATGATAAAGCAAGAGTGGTATTCAAATCAGCTGTGCCAGCCCGCAAGTAGGGGACAAATAAGGCTTCGGCATGTTCTTCCGTCTCTGCTGGCTCCACAGTTTCTGACATCACAGTGTCTTCTTCTGTTTCCATGGCAGGAACTAAATCCTCACTCTCGCTCTCTTGGGCAAGTGTCGCGGCTTGGACAGTGGAAACTGGTGAATCAATATTTTTCTGCAAAAGTACGGCGTGCTGGGTACCCTCAGCCGATTCCCTAAAACCAATTGTCCCCACTCCTGGCAATAAACCAAACCAGTTGTTCATGATAATAAAAATGAAAAAAGACATGAAAAAAGGCAGAAAAAAACGGGTCTTCTTGTGATCGCCCGTTACCCCCTGGACCAAGCTGTAAAAGCCCTCCACGATGAACTCTGCCACATTTTGCAGAGGCTTGGTTCGCTTTCCCTTAGTGCTCAAACTGTGATTAATTACCAACAAAAACAAAATGATTAAAGTGCTCACAATCAAACTAGTAAAAATGGAATTGGAGATGTTTAGGGGTCCAAAAGTAGCTACGTTTTCCGCGGAAATAGAAATATGTAGTTCCGTAGCCATGACTGTCCTAAACTATTTAATTAGTTTTTTTTAATCTAAAAATCACAAGAACAACCCGATTATACCGCGTCCTGTCTGGTACGCAAGAGATATTTTGCAAGCTATTCTGCCAATACAATTACTATTTTATACTCTGTTGCAGAGTCTTCAACTTCTTTACCAGTGGCAAAAGTCAAGTCTAAGCCGGTATCCTTGCTCAAAAGCTCAAGTAAAGCCACGTCCTCCTCGTCAAGTAAAACGTAGTTACCGGTTTCGTAATCGCCCAAGGCGTTACCAGTGGCTACATCTTCAAAGCCAGCCTCTTCCAAGTCAGCGGCCACTGTGCCAGCATAGCCCGCTTTGGCGGTAGCATTAACCACCCGAACCGTAAAATCAGTGCGCTTAATTTCTGGAGCTGGGGTCGGAGTTACCTCTGGGGTGGGGGTCGTTTCTACTACTGGGGTCGGCTCAACTTCCTCACCTGGCTTGGTAAAGGTTAGCAAACCTAAACCAATGCCCAAACCAATCCCCACCGTCACAAAAAAACTAGCCAAACCGATAAAGATCATTCTCACCATACTATTGGTACCACGATCATTTTTGATCACCGGCTTGCTTAGAGCAGGGGAGGTGGCAACCGTTTCTTGATTTTTTTTCGGCGTCTCAACAGATTCTTTGGGCTGGCTTTCTTTGACTATCGGTTGAGCTGGTGTTTCTGTGGTTGTTTCTTCATCGGCCTGGCTGGAAAATTGACTTAAATCCACATCTTCAGGCTTAACCGATTCGATTGAGGCCTCCTCGGGTTTTGCAGCAGTCGTTTCCACAGGGCTCACCTGCGATTCATCAGCAAACTCGAGTTTTGGTTCATCGCCACCCACTTCGGTCGGCGTGGGTAAACTAGTTTCGGCTTTTTCCTCTGGCAAATCGCTCATCGTTTTGTCACTCATAATTTCTTTCTTGGCAGTTCCAACCGCACTAGCGGCAGACATTTTGCCAGCACTAATAGTAAACACTGGAATTTTGTAATCCGCAACTGATAAAGTTTTGGCTCCTGCCTCTACCGCTTGTTTCACATATGAGGGCATTTCACTCCCCTCGGTTTCATTGGCCAATTGTTGGAGAGGTAAAACATTTTTCAAACCTTCTTTAAGTTTGCTTTCCACCAGGGCACTGGATAATAAATAAAGCGTTTGAATGCTGGCCTCAGCACCTTTGAGGGTTTTAACTGTCTCAACTAATTTATTAGCGTCATCGACGCTAGCACTATTGGCTTGATCAACGCCAATATAATGTTGGGCCAAATAAAGATTGGCACCCATTTGCACTATGCTGATTGAAGGTTCCAGCGAAATTAGCGATTTTAAGGTCCAGCTTAACGGATAGATGTTTTTGATGGTGGCTTTTTGGGTAAAAACAGCGCGCAGGGGATCCATTATTGACAGTTCTAAAGCAGACAACTGAGCCTTGGATGAACCCTTAAATTCTGTCAAAACGAAAGTCTGGATCGCGTGGGTTTGGTCAGAAATTTCTAAACTTGGGATCAGTTCTGTTTGTAAGTATTTTTTAACCTCTTCCTCACCAGTTTTCTCAATGTTCACCACTGTATTGGTAAACAAAAAGTCAGGCAAAATTAAGTCGTAAGCCTGCGGTTGGAGTTTGCTAATCAACTTTTTTAAGTTTTCTTCAATCAGCTCATTCTCATCCATAAAGTCGCCATTGACCTGTAAATAGTCTCGAATGGAAAAATTGCCACTCTCACCGCTCGGCATTAGTTCCACGGCGTAAGCCACATCTGGCAAGATATAGAGGAGGTGTTTGATGTCAGCCATAGTTTGAAAAGTATTTTCCAAAGCCATTATGGAGTAAAACTTCAGGCTGATCAACTAGTTAAATGGTGAGCCCATTGTCCCACAGGTGGAACCCCAAAGTCTATTTGACAGCCTGATTTCAGCCTATAAAAAGCTAAGGGAGGTGGAAAATGACTAATACCTCCCTTTTTGACGAAAAAACGTTCTACGGGCAGTTTTTACTAGATTTAAAGGCGAGCAAACAGGAAGTTATCATAGAAAGCCCCTTTATAACCAGCAAAAGGATGGGAAAACTCTGGAAAACCCTAAATATGCTTGTTTCAAGGGGTATCAAGGTTTTTGTAATCACTAGAGATCCTGATGAGCACGAGTACCCATATAGCCAGCAATCAGAAGTTGAGATAAGAAAGT
>Ga0326597_10009316_pt1 | contig 13172 bp, 13 predicted proteins | sample RVTome_12_FD_203789 | JGI IMG/M metagenome (GOLD analysis project Ga0326597, IMG submission 203789) | Soil microbial communities from uranium-contaminated site in the Upper Colorado River Basin, Wyoming, United States - RVT100D185 | ecosystem: Environmental > Terrestrial > Soil > Contaminated >... | reverse complement strand
CTGCCACCTGAGTGTGGCCCCGGCGTGGTAGACCAGGAGCTGCAAGTCGAGCGGGCTGTCCGCGCCGTCGAAGCGGCCGAGGTTGCCGATGGTCACGTCCCCGCGGACGTTGAAGTGGGCCGTGGGCCCCACGCCCGTGAGGTCGGCGGCGAGGGTGCCGGTCAGCGTCGTCGAGTTAGCCGCCGTGTACCATTCGTGTACGGTCGCAGTATTGAGACCTGAGGTCCCGCCGCCATAGCGCACCCTGTTGCTCCCTAACTCCATGGAGCCCCAGATAAGAACGCCGCCCTCCTCAGCGTTCGTATAGTGGCGGGTGGCGAGGTAGCCGACCTTCTGTGCGGCATCCGTCGTGATGTTCGCCAACATCAGGGTGGGTGAGACATTCCCCACCACATCCAGCCGCGGGCTCCCCGTCGCGGGGGTCGTGGTACCCAAGAGCGTGTTGCCGTCAATCTGGAGCGTGGCATCGCCGGAAAGGGCGCCGCTGAATGTCCCCGTCGTCGCCGTGAGCGCGCCCACCGTGGCCGCGATCCCCGAGGCCGAGATGGAGCCGCCCGAGACGGTGAGCCCCGCGCTCAGGGTCAGGAGCCCCGACATTGAGTAGGCGGCGGACGCCGGGAAGGCTGCCGCGCCCACACTCGCGGCCGTGAGCCCGGTAATCGTGGCCCCTGTGACGGTGAGGGTCTGCCCGCTCGCCACGGTCGCCCCGGCATTCGCCGTGAGGAGCTGAGCGAACGTATTCGCCTCGTCCTCGTAGGCGAGCGCGGCCGGCAACTTGGACCGCGTGGTGATGCCGCTCGCCGCGAGATCAGCGTCGACGATGCTGTTCGCCAGGGCCAGCTTGCTGTACGCGATGGCGGCGGCGACGGCGACGTGGTTGTTGGTGATCTGGCCCCAGGCCGGGCTCGTGCCAGAGAGCAAGACGCTGCCCGCGGCGACTGGGGCCAACCCATCCCACACGCCGGCCGCCCCGTACAGCACTTCCCCGGTGGCTGGGGCGGCCCCGGTGATCAGCGATGCATCAAGCGTTCCATCCACCCGACTGTACTGCACGCCGGGAATGGCATCGGCCTCGCCGTGCAGGCTCAACTGATGGTCGCCTTCCACCTCATTGAACGTGAAGATGACGCGAAGGTCCCAATCCGCATCGAGCGCGGCTTGGAAGGAGAGTTGCTCGTTGAAGAGCGCGACTACGCTCTGCTCGGTGAAGTAGGTCCGACTCGCCACTAACGACCAATTCGTCGAGCCTGGGCCATCGTTCGCATAGAGGTCTACGGTGGCGTCGATGCGCGCTGTTTCGCCGCCGTCGAGGTTTTGGACGTCGTAGGTGATGGTGTAGGTCGTCGTGCGCTCGTTGGCGTCCTCCAAATTGGAGTACGCCGCACCGCCGCTCACGATGATGCTCGTTCCCGTCTCCGGCGCCGCAGCGTTCTGGCTCGCCGACCACCCATCCACCTGCGGGGAGAAGACGAAGCCACCGCCGACCACGACGTTGTAGCCGATGCGCTCCTTCGCCAGTCCGACCGACTCCGCCCCCGCGCCGTCGCTTTCCTCGTAGGCGAAGACCGACACGTAGGCCGTCTCGCCGCTTGCCAGGCTCGCGAGGATGGGCGTCGTGACGGTGTTCGCCCCATCCGATGCGTAGAGGCCTGCGGCTCGCGTCGCGGCCGCGGAGGGGAACAGGCCGTCATCGTCTGGATCGGTACTGACCGCCACCGCGATCCGGGCGGACTGCCCCGTCGTCAGGATGGTGGCGCGCAGCGCGCCAGCCCCGTCCACGAACAGTTGCACCGCCCGCACGGCCGGGATGTTGCAGGCCTTCGGGGTGCCGGGGAGCACGCTCACGGTGGGGCTGTAGCTCGAGGCCACCGCCGCGTTCCGCACACTCCGCGCCCGGAAGTACCGACGTTTCCCGTCCATCGGCGCCGCAGTGCGGAACGTCGTCAGTTCGTTGACGGCTGCGGCCAGGGTTTCGACCAGCGCGAACGTGCCGGGGGTTCCGCTGCCGATGGCCGTTTCCACCGCCATCTCAACCTCAAAAAACGACGGGACCTCCACGGCCTGCAGGCAGCAGCCGATGACGGCCTCCGTATCGGGCAGGGCCACCCAATTGAACAGCTCGATGTCCTGGTTGCCCAACAGGCTGAAGGCGGAGCACGCTGGTCGGCTCAGGGTCGGCGCACTCCCGGCGACCGTGAAGCTGATCTCCGTCGTCGTGCTCACCCCGCCGAAGGGGGAGGCCTCCCGATGCCGGACCCCGATGGTGTAGGACCCCCCGGGCATCAGGTGCAGCGGCGCCTGGGTGGTCCCCGCCGGCAGCAACGCAGCCAGGCGGGCCTCCCCGGCGGGATCCCCCTGGGGCCGCTGGTAGACCTCGACGGGCACGCTGGACTCACCTGCCGTCCAACTGATCACCGTGAGCCCGTCGTCCTCGGCGTCCTGTGTCTGCGCCACGCCGCTCGGCGCCGTAAGGTCGGCGAGGTCCACGTTCTGCCACGCCGTCCAGGCGGTCGGCCGATTGCCAGGCTTGAACGCCTGCATCCGGACCCAGACGTTCGAGCCGGCGTCCACCGCCGGGGTGCTGAAGCTCCCCGGGACATCCCCAGGCTGGTAGGTCACCAGGAGGCTGCCGGCGCTCGGCTGAGATCCGGCGATCCCCCACTCAACCCGGAGCCACGCCCCGGCGGCCTGCAGGGCCGCGAGGTTGGTGATGCTGATGTCCACCACTTTCTTGGGCTGGGTCGCACTCGCCGCCAGTGAGAAGGTTGGGCTTGTGGCGAATTGGCTGTTGGGCCCGGAATCAAGCAGCCGGAGTTGTGGCCCTCCAGGTGTCTCCGTGCGCTGCACGACTTGCAGGATCCGGGCGCCCCCGCGGACCCCGGCGTTCGGCAGATGGGCGACATTGAGGATGAACTCCTGGCCCACCACCTCGGTGATGCTCGGCAGGGCGTCGATCCCCCCGAACACCCCACCGCGGCCCCAGCGATCGAAGGTCTCGGCCGCAATGGCCTGCGCGAGGAACTGCGACAGGATGTCATCCACCCCGGACACATTGAGCCGGATCATACCCGGGATCACGAAGCGCAATTCGCGCGCCCCATCCGTCTCCGCATCTGGCGTCCCGTCCCCGTCCGAGTCCAGCTCGATGACGTGCGTCAGTTTGGCCGGGACCACGTCGTCGATCGGTCGCGGGACCCCGAGGCTCTCCGCCCAGGGCACGAACCACGCCTGCTCCAAAATGACCGTGTTGTAGATCGTGCCGTCGTCCACCTCGAAGATGACGGTGTCCGGGTTCCGGAGGTCGTCGAGATCGTAGGTGTTGGCGGGCGCGGCGATGTTCCGGACCCGCGCCTGGTAGAGCTCCAGCTCGCCGTCCGTCCCCCGCCGGGCCGCGAGACCGAACGGGCCAAAGATCACGTCCTCCAGGAACTCGTGCAGCGTGTAGCTCTGGGTGATCCGGAGCGTGAGCCGGGCGTTGGCGCCAAGGGCGAGCTGCACGGCGGCGGCGCTGGCGGCGTCGTAGGCGATTCCCGCGTCATCCCAGAGGCCCGTGACGATGTCCACGGGGTGCAGGTCCACGTGGAGCGGGTTGTCTTCGTTGATGATGTTCCGCCAGCAGTAGACCCGGAACTCGTCATCGACGCTGGGGGGGCTCGCGGCCCAGACGGTCCCGGCCCGCAGGACCTGGAACTTGCCCGCCTTGGAGACCAGGCCACTGAAGTCGAAGAGCCGCACATCGACGTCGCCGGCCTGCTCGGCGGTCTCGAATTGATCGACGACCGTCCCGTCGAGCTGCTGGATCTCGGTCGTCAGATCCCCGAACACCAGCACCCCGTTGCTCAGCGCGCGAATCTCGCCGTTGAGGGTGCTGTTAATCCGCTCCCGGGTCCAGTTGGTAAAGGCGAATTGGATCTGCCGCCAGAGCACAACGAGCTTGAAGGGACTCAGGAACCCTTCTACGAACTGCAGGGTCACCAGCGTCGCATCGACCGCCGTGACCTTGAACACCCAGCCGCCGTAATCGCGGAGCGGGCCCCAGCCCCCTTTGACGGCCCCACCGATCAGGGAGGTGACCTTATCGAAGGTGGGGCTCGTCCGATCGAAGATGCGCCGGGTGCGCTCCACCCGTTGACTGTCCCCGATGGTGAACTCCCAACGAAGGGCATCGACCAATCGGTAGCCGTTGACGTACCCCGCCAGGAGGACCGTCGGCCAGCTACCCCCGCCGTTGGCGCTCTCTTCGATGTAGGCCCGGCGGTGCATCAGCGTCTGCCGGCCGTCCGCATCGACCAGGGCCTGCGTAATCACCCGATAGGGAGTGGAGCCCCCTTCTTGGGCGTCGATCATCTGGACGGTGTAGACGCCGACGTCCACGCGGCCCGTGGCTGGATCGACCCGCTGTCCGTCGCCAGAGGGCGGGCCCTCTAGGTATGGATGGGGGTCCGTGGCGACGGAACTGACGACCAGTGCATCGCCATCATCCGCGGCCGTGCGAATCCGGAGGCGGTAGTGCCGGGTGGCCGTCATCTACGGGCCGTAGTCGCAGACCATGGCGGCCGCGGCGGTGTTCTTGAGCTCGAGCGTCAGCGTCCACTCCATGAGCTTGGCGTCCGTCAACTGAAGGGAAGGTTTCGTCCCTTCCCGCAGGCGACAGGTGTACGAGCGGTTCGAGGCGTCGTCGGTGTTCACCACACAGCTCCCACCCGCCGCATTATCACCGCCCGTGAGGTGGCGGATGAGCCGATGGGCGACCGCGAGTTGTCCCGCCGTGAGATAGCGCACCTCGAAGCGCACCACGTAATCGGTTCGGAACGTGAACTGATGGGCGATGCCGCTCCCCAGCTCGTGCGCGCGGGGGCCGATGTCGTCCACGTCGGGCGTCCAGTTCCCGAACCGATCCCCGGGGGACGGCACCGGACTTTGGAGGGTCGCGGCGCCCGTGGTGTCGGTAAACGTGATCGTCGCGCTCACCCGATACCCCGCTCCCAGGCGCTACGGACGATGCCCGCGAGCTGACGCTGGACCTGGGGGTCCTTCTCCCCAATGAGTACGAAGGTCGGGGCGAAGGCGGGCTTCGACTGCACGTTGCCGCCGGTCCCCGGAAAGATGCTCCGAAACGTGACCTCGTTCTGGGCTCCGGCGAATCGGGGTTCCCGGAACGCGCCGGCCGTGGCGGTGCCCCGGCCCACCCCACCGCCGCCGGACGCAACCTTAGTGAACGCCGAGCCCAACGCGATCAGGGCGGCGCCGGCCGCGATGGCCGCTGGGCCGGCGGTGAAGATGTTCATGAGCAGGGGCCGGAGCCCTTCCATCGTGAGGCCGTATTGGATCAGGACCCGGCCCAACTGCACCAGGATTTGCCCGAACCCGGCGAGGAGCGTCTTGCCGAACTCGGCGAAGAAGGCCTTGAGGCTGCCGGTCTCAAACGCCGCCGACAGCCCGTTGAAGATGGCGTCTCCGAGCGTTTGCGCGAGGCCCTGTTGGATCATCACGGCCGCGTCGCGCGCGGCCTCGAGGGTCGCTTGCGTCACGAAGCCCAGGCTCGTGATAATCCCGTCCAAGGTGCGTTGCAGTTGTTCTTCGTTGAGTCGCAACCACCGATCGTTGTCGGCCAGGGCGTCGGCAATCAGGGCCTTGGGATCGTCCAGCCGCACCGCGCCCGGAGCCGGGGCCACCGCGGTGCCCCGTCCCGGCGTCCGCTGTCGGACCGGCCCACCGCCGCTGGCCCCCGCGGCCACCTGGATCGCACGGGCCAGGGCCAGGAATCCGTCGGCCGTCTCGACCAGCTCATCCCGGATGGCCTGGGTGTCCGTCACGACATTGCTTTTGAGTTCGCCCAGCGCCGTCTTGATGAGCGTGACGTCGAGGGTGAAGACGCCCACTAGCAGCGCCCCGATATTGCCCAGGATGTCGCCGACGAGCTTGAACGTGCTACTGATCGTGGTGCCGAAGAGATCCACCATCTGCACGCCGACGCCGAAGGACTGGACGACGATCTGCGTCCAGCTGGCGATCGCGCGTTGGTTCCGGAGCACCCACTGCTCGGCATCTTCCAGGGCGTCCTTGATCCGTTGCGCCACGCCGGCGAAGTCACTCCCGCCGATGATCGCCTGGCCGATCGCCTCCAGGACGTCGCCGAACTCGTTGCGGATCTGCATCAATTGGACGCCGAGGCCCTTGGCTTCCGTCTCGGCAAAGCCCCCCACTACGCGCCGGAGCCCGGTCAGCGCATCCTCGTTCTCGCCGATGACGATCCCGTAGCGCTTGAGCACCGAGGTCTCGCCATTCAACAGGCGGCCGACCCGCTCGGAGGCGCTGACCAGATCCATCTGTGTGGCCGCGGCGACATCGGCCGTGATGCCGAGCAGCTCCGTGGCTTTGGCGGCATCGCCGGTGATGCGCGTCAGTGCGGCCAGCGCATCCCGCGCCTGCTCGTCCCCGAATCGCGTCAGCCGCTGGAGATTGTTCGCCGCCCCGTCCATCGCGGCCTGCACGGACTGGAACGACGTCCCGGTGTTCTCGACCGAGATCGCCAGATTATCGAGCGCGCGTTCCGCGTCGATCGCGTTGGCGACCGTGCTCTTGAGGAAGCGGCCCACCGCGGCCACGGAGAGCCCGACGCCCAGGAGACCCAGGACCTTGTTGACGCCGGCGATACTGGTCCCGGCTTTGGCGCCGGCGGCGTCGATGCCTTTGAGATCCCGCTTGACCTGGTCGGCTTGTCCGGCCCGGCGGATCTCCACGACGAGGCCGGCGATGTTAATGGCGATAGCCCAGCTCCTTTCGGAGACGGCCGTCGATGCGCGCCGCGGCCGTCATGGCGTCCTCGCGCGGATGGACCAAGCCGGCGCGGGCCAAGAACTGCTGCCGCTCACGATCCAGTCGCTTCGGGTCGTTGAACGCGAGCGCGATGCGTTCGGCCAGGGTAAGCGCCTCGCCGTCGCGCTCGACGCGGTCCAGCCGCCCTAGCTCCATGAGTTCCATGAAGGTCCAGAGCGTCCACGCATAGTCGTCTAGGGCGACGTCCCGCGCGCGGCGGCCGGTGTCTCGGGCGACGGTGACGAGGATGGCGCTGATGGCGTCTCGGGGCTGGAGGCCGGCGAGGCCGTCTCCAGCCGGAGTCCGTTTTTTAGGACGGCCATCACCTTGTCGACGTTGCCGGCCGCCACGGCGATCACGGCGCCCGCCTCCTCCGGCGTCAGGCTCTGCACCTGCTCCTCGGTGGCGCCCGGTAAACAGCGCGCGGCCATCTGCCAGAGAATCCGGGGATCGCGCGCCTCGGTGGGCGTCTGCTGCCAGTCGTACCAGAGCGAGGCCGTGACCCCATCCAGCCGCCGGACCCGGTGGACGGTGCCGTCTGGTAATTCGACCTCTGGCGCCGGTGCCACCAGATCGGCCAAGCGAATGCGCTCGCTCATGGGGCCGCGATCTCGAAGAACTCGACCGGGACTTCCGTCTCATCCGGGGTGGCGCCCTGGTCCGCCAGCCGCGCCTCGATGGTGACCGCCATCTCGGCTTCGCTCTCCGCCGACTGCCCGGCGACCTCGTACTGGACGACCAGCGCCTTGGGGAAGTTGTAGCCGAAGATCGAGCCGTTCGGGCGCTCGAAGGCCACGGCGACGTTGGTGTGGTACTGCCCGGCGCTCAGGAACGCGCCCTGGCCTTGGAGGGTTTCCGGGGTCGCCCCACCCGGCTCCACGAACATGAGGTTCTCGTTCCGGAGCTCGATGATGGTGCCCGTGATCTGGGGATTCCGGCCGACGATCCGGTCGAGGCCCTGACGGGCCACCATCTTCCCGTCGTACTCGACGTTGCGGATCTCCGTGTTGGGCACGAACCGCAGCCCGCCCCGCGAGACGCCAATCTTGGTCCCCGCTCCGCTGCCTGTGTTGAAGGCCTTATAGAGGACTCCAAAGAGGCCGAAACCGTTCGGGGTGTTGGACGTGAAACCGCTCTTTGCCATCTCAGGCCTCCTGGAGGCTGTGTTGCGTGAGGTACTCCGGCCAGACAATCAAGTCGTACACGCAGCGCACCGCGCACACCTCGCGGTCCGCCGCCAAACTGTTCATCGCTACCGTGTCCCGTTGCCGGGAGCCGCTGAAGATGACCCCGCCGTTCGCATCCACGTACCGCAGGAAGGCCTGGTCGGCGACGTCGGCGTAGCCCTCCAGCACGTACTGCTTGGCCCGCGGCCGGTGGTAGAGCAGGAGCTCGAGCTCCATGGTCTCCCGCTCGCCGGCATACTCCCCGCTCGCCTGACGGGCCTGGAGTCGGATAATCCCATAGGGATAGGTCACTGTATCCGGCGCCTGGACGACGAAGAGCCGCGTCCCCAGGGCATCGCCCAGTGTATCCGGCGTGGCGCCGCCCGGAGTCGCCCCGGGATCCGTGGGTGTGAAGCCCAGCAGGCGCGTCCGGAGGGCCTTATAGAGCAGCTCCGTGGATTCGGTATTCACTCAACCCCCGCGGTGAGCGCCGGCGCAAGCTTGGTGTGCGCAATCTCGGTGAGTTTTTCGAGGTAGCGCTCCCCGAAGATCTGGGCGACCTCGTGGGCATGCTGCTCCGTCAGCGGCCGGAAGACCTCAACCCGGATGTACTGCTGGAGGAAGAGGTTGAAGTGCCCGAGTTCCCACTCGGCCGCGATGGGGTTCATCGTGAACACGGTGATCCGATCGCGGCCCGGCCGGCTCCGTTGCACGGACTGGGCGATCCGCCCCGTCACCCAGGCGCCGCTGGTATAGCCGCCCTCGAGGAACGCCACGATCTTGCCCTTCAGGAACTCCGCGGCCGCCTTGAGGCCCGACTTGGTGGCGTCCCCCTCCATCCGCTTGATGATCAACGGGATGCTCGACTGCCAGTAGCCGCGCCGCGAGGTCCGCGCCATCACGCCTCCACCAGCGTGATCGAGGCTTTGTCCACCCAGATCGCCTCGACCTCACGTTCCATGCCCGGCGCGTACGTCCCCGGGTGGGGGATCCCGTGCACCTTGTAGGCGTCGCCATGGGCCACGAGGAGCATGTGCTCGTCCAGCGGGATGCCGTCCTGGAAGCCGAAGGTCGCGCGGCGCTCATGGGATGCCGCCTCGGCCACGGACCGTTCGTTCGCCGACATGGGCGCGAAGCGCCCCCAGACCTCGCGGACGAACGTGTACGTCGACGCCACCACGCCGTTCGTGCCGGCGTCGCTGTAGCTGTAGATCCGGACCCGGGTGTCCCGGGCCGAAATCGGATCGAGGGCCGGCCTCATGCCGCCACCGCCTGGCGCCGGAGCGCTCGGACGCTCGCCGCCAACTCCGAGGGCAGGAGGTCGAGAATGCCATCGTCGGGCAGGTCGCGCGGTTGGACGTGTCCGTAGGTCCAGAGGTTGTCTGCGCTCTTGACGTCGATCGCACACCCACCGAGATCCTGGACGCCCAGCAGCACGCACCGCGCGCCGACGCCGCCCAGGCGCCGGAAGGACGAATGGTCCATGCCGCGGTTCTTCTCATCATCCCAGAGCTGCCAGTGCAGTGGCTCTAGAACCTCGCGTCGAATCAGGCGATGGCAGCCGGCGGGCTCGGTCCCGCGATGCGGGGAACGCTCGGCATACCCCGGCCAGTATCCAGTCCGGCCCGTCTGGCTGTCGTGGAAGTAGAGATCCCGGAGACCGACGTAGGGCGTTTGGCGGTTGATCTCCGCCAAGAGCGCGCCGGCCACGCGCTCGCACACCAGATCGTCCGAGCCCACGATGCAGACCACCTCGGCGCCCAGCTGCCCGGCCATCCGGACGGTGGCGTTGAACTTGGCACCGAGCGGATCGTTGGGCATTTCACAGAACACGGTATCCAGTGGCGCGATCCCTCGATGCAGGGGATCATCCGAGACCGCCACTACGGGGACGACGTCGTGCGGCGCCCACCAGCTCCGGAGGTGTTTCACATTGGCCCAGAAGGCCTCGGTGACCGCATGCCGGCGCCACACCGCCGTACAGAGCGCGATCCTCATGCCGGCCCCCGGTACACCACGAAATGGTCGTCCTGGATCGCGCTGGCGAGGACCCGATCCAGGGCGTCCACGATGCGCGCCGGCGTGACCTGTTGCCATTCGGGTCCCGGATGCGGGGTGCCAAAGGAGTGGACGTCGTCCACGATCACGATGTCGGCATAGGGCCGCGCCCGGACGGCCTCGAGCTCGCTCCAGAGCGGAAACGTGCCACGGGCCACGTCGGGCCGGGGGAACCAGTGCGCGTCGAGGTAGATGCACACCGGTTCCAGATACCCGGCGAGGATCGTCGGTAGGACGGCGCCGGAATCACCCAGATGAAACCGGATCCCGTTACCCGTGTAGCGCCGGAGGGCCGCGCGGTAGAGCGTTTCGGACAATTCGATCGTCTCCACGACCTCATAGAGCTGCTTCGCGAAGCGGGCCGTCTCGGCATGGAGCGTGCCCGTTTCGATGAACGCCCGGGGCCGGATCCCCAGTGGGTGGCCATCCCGCATCCGCTCGAGCGCCGGTATTGTGGTTCGCGCCATCCTACAGGTCCCCGAGGTAGAGGGTGTAGTTGTCCAGCAGCCGATCCACGGTTGGCAGCGGCGTGACCGCGCCGGCGAGCATGGCGCTGCGGTTGTAGTACAGGCCGGCCAGATCGACCTTCATCGCTTGGAGGACCCGTTCGGGCACCAGATCGGGGGTGGCGCCGTTCCCGTACCCGGCGACGAACCGCACCGTGACGGCCTTGGGAACGGGCCGCGTGGCCGGCCAGCTCTCGCCATAGGCCGGGACGATGCGCGCCGGCGTGGCCGTGAGGTCCGCGGTATAGAGACTGAGGGCCAACGGCTGCGTCGCGCCGTCGGTATCGACGTAGCTGACCGAATCGATGGATTGGACCGGCGCCCGTGGGATCCGGATGACCCCCGGGAACCGGTCCAGGTGGAGGTCCCAGGTCTGGGTGATCAGGACGTACCCGCGCTCCTCGACGCCCTGGCGGACGGCGGCGATCAGGCTGTCAATCAACTCGTCGTCGTTGGCCACTTCGACCCGCAAGTGGGCCTTCGCCTCGGCCAGCGAGATCGGCTCCACGGCAGGTCCCGTCACCAGCTCCAGGGACCACATATTTCGGGGGAGGCGGCCGGGGTGAGCGCGGAACGCCCACCCCGGGTGCCGACCTCCTACTGGATGACGTCGGCCGACAGGCCGTCGAATTCCTGGCTGTGCTCTTCGACGACCATCACGGCCGCCCGGCTCGCGGCCGCGGCGTGCAGTCGCACGCCGTAGTGCGTGGCCGTGGCGAGCACTTCACGGATCTGCTCGACGTCCACTTCGAGGACCAGTTGGTCCCCCTGACCATCGGGGGTCGCCCCGCCCAGGGCGTGCGCCTTCACCACCGTGGCGCCGGTGCCGTCGTCGTCCGTCGCGGCGACGACCTCGAACTCCTCGATCTGCGCGGGGGTCGCCCCGTCGGCGTCGTTCACCACCAGGACGGCCACCTTTTTGAGCCGGGCGATGGGGAAGCATTCCCCGTCGCTGGACGGGTCGAGGTCCACCAACTCCTTGTTCGCCGAGGCCGCACGCCACAGGGCGCCGCGGATCTTGAATCGGCTGAGGAGGTTGTTGCGACTGTAGGTTGCGGGCATGGCCTTGTCTCTCCTGTCAGAAGCCGGTGCCGGGGCCGAAGCCCCGGCACCCTCGAGGGTTGCTTACGCGGCGGCGCCGAGGATCACGAACGGCGCCAGCGTGTTCGTGCCCTTGTGCGGGGTGAGCGGCGACCGCCACCAGGGCGCGCCGGCGTTCCGGAGCCAGAGCATGAACGTCTGTTCCCGGTTGAGGAACCGGACGTGCATGGACTCAGCCGACTGGATCGGCTGATAGAGCCCGTCCAGGTACTGCGACCAGTCCGACAGGACCAGGTCTCCGGCCGTGCCCAGCTGGGAGGCGTACTCGGAGTAGAAGAGCGGCAGCCCGTCCAAGATCTCCGGCTGACCGGGCGCCAGCGACGGCCGGTACAGGATGGCGGCGCCCGAGAGCGGCGTGGCCCCGCTGTCGTAGACCCCCAGCCCGAGCCGGCTGATCTCGCCCTTGGTGTCGTGATTCGCGATCCAGATCGCGTTCCGCCGGCGCCAGAGGCGCTTCGTCATGTTGGTGATGTCGATGCCGCGGATCTTGCTCGCGGCCTCGCGCGCCACCGAGATCGTGGCGCCGCCGGTGTCGGTGATCACCCCGAGGTACTCGTTGCCGCCGAGCCCGCGGAGCTTCTCGCCGAGCATGTGGTGCGCGAACTGGTCGCGCATCCCGGCGTCGATGATCGCGGCGAACGACACGATCGAATCCTGAATCAACTCCCAGGTCTCGAACGCCACGCCGATCAGGCTGGAGGCCATGAGCACGATCCGCTCGAGCTTGCCGCGGCTGCTGTCCCCGGCCACCGTCTCGGGTTTCCGGCTCACGGTGAAGCCACCCGACACGCTGGTCGAGTGGTCTTTGTCGGTCCGGGCCGTGATCTTCACGGTCGGGGCGGTCATCGGGATCGGCTGGGTGCGGCCGGCGGTGGGATCATCCTCCATCCCGAGCTGCAGGATGCCGGGGAGGACCTGCTCGCGCGCCAGGAACCCGCCGTGCGGGTCGCTGTAGACGCCCTGCTCGTCCGAGCCCACGGCCGCCAGGAACCTGGGATTGAAGGCGCGCGGCAGCAGGAAGGCCATGGCGCCCGCGGCGATGTCATCGTCACTGCCGATCAGGCTGATCGGCCGCAGTCGCTCGTCGCGGAGATCGTCGCGGCTCGTGGCCCTGGACGCCTTCATCACGGCCATGATGAAGTCGCGGGGCGTTTCGAACCCCCGGGCGGGGTCGTCGTCGGCGCGCTGATGGACGCGGATGGAGGGATCGGGGACGGCGGTGGGCGCCCGCGACGCACGCTCGGTCTCGACCTGGAAGTCGATCTCCGCGATCCGGGCATCGAGCTGCTCGACCGTCGCCTTCAGCTGGTTGTACTCGGTCTGCTGTTCGGCGGTCAGGACGTCGTCCTGCGCGTCGAGGGCGAGCGTGTTGATCGCCGCCATGCGATCGAGGGCGGCCTGCCGCTTCGCCTGGAGTGGTGCGCTGCGCTTGCTCATCGTGTCCGTCTCCCGTGATCGGCCCCGGGGCGTGGACACCGAGCAAGGAAAACGGCCGGCGGAACCACGCCGGGGTCAGAGAAAC
>Ga0326597_10009315_pt1 | contig 13173 bp, 12 predicted proteins | sample RVTome_12_FD_203789 | JGI IMG/M metagenome (GOLD analysis project Ga0326597, IMG submission 203789) | Soil microbial communities from uranium-contaminated site in the Upper Colorado River Basin, Wyoming, United States - RVT100D185 | ecosystem: Environmental > Terrestrial > Soil > Contaminated >... | reverse complement strand
GAGATCGACGTCCGTCTGGACCTGGAGGGGCACGACTACGACACGGTACTCGAGGAGCTCCGGTCGGCCCTCACCGCCGTGCCCGGGACGCAGATCACCGTCGGGCAGCCGATCGGTCACCGCATCGACCACATGTTGTCCGGCACGCGGGCGAGCATCGCCATCAACATCTTCGGCCCCGATCTGTACGGACTACGAGGCCTGGGACGAGCGATCGAGCAGGTGGTGGGCGAGGTCGAAGGCGCCGTCGACGTGGCCATGGAGCAGCAGGCGGACGTGCCTCAGGTGCGTGTGGCCATGAACCGTGCCGCGATGGCCCCCTTCGGCGTCACGCCGGCTCATCTCGCCGAAGCCATCGACGTCGCGTTCGCCGGCGAGGTGGTGTCCCAGGTCCTGGAGGAGCAGCGCTCGTACGACCTGGTGGTTCGGATGGATCCCGCCCTGCGGGGTGACCTCGAGGCCGTGCGCTTGGCCCGGATCGACACGCCCGTGGGCGCACAGGTTCCTCTGGGCACCCTCGCCGAGGTGCGCTACGACCTCGGGCCCAACGGCATCACTCGCGAGAACGCGCAGCGGAAGATCGTCGTGCAAGCCAATGTGGCCGGCCGGGACGTGGGTAGCGTCGTGGAGGACATCCGGGAAGAGGTGGCCGCCGCGATCACGCTGCCGGCGGGCTACTACCTCGAGTACGGAGGCCAGTTCGAGTCCGCCGAGGAGGCGACGAGGACCATCGGGCTTCTCTCGCTCCTGTCCCTGGCGGTGGTCTTCCTGATCCTCTTCACGGAGTTCGGATCGGTGCGCCAGGCGCTGCTGGTCATGGTCAACCTGCCGCTCGCGCTGGTGGGCGGCTTGTTCGCCGTCCTATTGACGGGCGGGGTGCTCAACGTGGCCACGCTCGTCGGGTTCATCACGCTGTTCGGGATCGCCGTGCGGAACGGGATCCTCATGGTGAGCCACTACAACTACCTGCTGGACGAGGAAGGCGAGGACCTACGCGGTGCGGTGGTTCGTGGGTCCATGGAGCGCCTCAACCCCGTCATGATGACCGCACTCACGGCCGGACTCGCGCTCCTGCCGCTGGCCCTCTCGGGCGGAGAGCCCGGCAACGAGATCCAGAGCCCGATGGCGGTCGTGGTCCTTGGTGGGCTGCTTACCTCGCTTGCGCTGAACATGGTAGTCGTGCCGGCGCTTTACTTCCGGTGGGGGAGAAGCGGGCCGGAGCGCGTCGCCGCGTGATGAGGCGGACTCCATGGCCGACCACCTGACTGGTGTACCGCTCCTTCGTGACGCCGGCGCGGCCCCGGGGCCGCCCAGTTCGTACCTTCGGGATGGCGGCGTTCCGTGCTGGCACAGTTTGGAAAATGGATGCCCAGGGTCACAAGAAGCAAGCCAATTCCTGACAACAACTTAGCCCTTATAGCTCAGGTGGGTACTCTTGGATCGGCCGAAGTTGAGCACGATGGGGTTGGCTTGCGAGAGGCCCGCCTAAGGGTGCAAAGCTTTGTTACACCGCGCTCCTTGTCAGCCGATTTCGATAATCTCGAGACGGCGGATGACCGAGTCCTGCTTCTCGACGTTGCTTGCGAACTCTCCGTAATCCAAGCCGTCGGTATACCGCCGCAGCAGATCGATGGCCTCCAGGATCTCGCCCAAGAGGATATCGATGCCTCAGCTCATAGAACCGGAATGAGCTCGCCCAGAATCCGGTCCCGAAGCTTCGGGTGGAGGGAACCTGGCGTCGCGACATCGACGTCCCGCCCCAGGACGTCTCTTAGGTCTAGGTAGGGTCGATGCCTATGAATCTAACCGATGTGAGCCCTCAGTGATACATCATCGTATTTATGGGGAGAAGTACTAAGGCTGAGATACTCGCAGCCAATAGGGCAGCCGGAATTGCAGGCGAGAGAATAGCAGCGAGACAGCTGGCGGCTGCGGGCAACAAGATCCTCGGTAGTCAGGTGTCGGTTCGAACCTCATCGGGCCTGCGGCGGATTGATCACTTGATCCAGACACCCGGGGGGCGCATCGTCGCGATTGAGGTCAAGACGGGGAACGCGGTACGCAATGCTGCGCAGTTGGCCAAGGACGCTCTCCTTTCCACTGAGGGCGGTGTGCTCGTTGGAAGGAACTCTCCGATGGCGCTGCGTGGCCAGCACCGTGTCATTGAGATGATCGAATGGTGGGTAAGAGTCAGATGAGACAGCGCATCCGGGCCTGGGAGAAAGAGCTGCTTGAGAAGACCGGACAGCGGCTCTCGCAGTTCGGATTCTCACCACGTGCTAGGGGCCAGGCATTCCCTCTGCCCATCGACGGCGGTCGCGCTGCGGTCCATCTCAGCTTCATCGAGCATGAAGCCGACGTGGATGTAACGATAGACGTTGCAGTCCGTTTTGACGCCGTAGAGGATCTCGTCAATAGCTTCTGTACCTTACTCTCTCAGGCCGAGAAGGCCCAGACGTATACGCTGGGCGCTGAACTCGGGAATCTTGAGGGGGAAGGCCAATTCCGCCTGAGCATCACTTCCCGCAGCGACATCGAACCTGTTGCCGAACGGCTGGTGGCAAAGGTTGAGCGTGTCGGACTACCCTATATTGAACGGTACTCTCAACCTGAAGTTGCTTACAGTGTCCTCTCCAAGGACGAACCTGAAGTCTGGATCCATTCTCCGTTCCACGATGCACGTGCCAAACGAGCTTGCGCCTTCCTAGTCATTCTGAACAGGTGGTCGGAGCTGCCCAGCCTTGCAGCGCGGAAGCGAGCCTTTCTCGAATCTGTGGGGGATCCTGGCATAGCTGCCTTTGATCGATTCTTGGCCAACCTTGAGGCCTCATAGGGGCGCCTACCTCCTGCTATGTGGCGACCCACGCGATCGATGCCATGTCGGATGGCTTCTGGGCGCGCTTTTCGACTGGTCAGGCATACCGCAACGGATCAACAGCATTTCGCCCCGAAACCCAATTTACTCCGGTGCAGTACAACGTGGGAACGCTATCTTGAGGGCGATCGGTTACCGGTAGAAACGGAGGTGTGCAATGGAGGGCGGAAAGAAGCCCAGACCGGGGGATGTCTTTGAGCTGCAAGTCGAAGGGTCAGTGGCCTATCTGCAGTATCTGGGTAAGCATCCTTCGTATGGAGACGCGATTCGTATTCTCCACACCAAGTCGCTCCCGGCGACTGCCCAAGGTTGGTGCGCGGCGGTCGCCAAAGGATACATCGTGTTCTATCCCCTCCGGTCGAGTAGTGCTCAGGGACTGGTGTCAATGGTGGGGCACCACGACAAGGCTCTGGAGGTTCCGAGAACGGTGCGCCGGGCAGGCGCCAGGGATAGGGACGGTAGAGTGCGCCGGTGGATCATCGTGGAGGGAGACAGGATCGATTCTTCGCACGAGGTACTCACAGCGGAGCAGCGGATGCTGCCGATTGCCGGAATCTGGAACCATGCGATGCTATGCAAGCGTGTTCTTCAGGGGTGGCGACCAGAGGAGGAGGCGTGAGCCCTGGAGTTCTGCGGTCTCGGAGATGGAGCCTGGGAGGGCACGTCGAGGCTTCATGTGCGCATTCTATTCTGAAAGGCTTTGCAACGGAGGAATCGTGAGCACTCGCGACCTGTCCTTTGGCAACTCGTCTGGAGCACGTTCTGGGGCGCCTGAACAGGCTGTATTGATATACCTAGTTGGTGCCGTCGACCAAGACGATCTGACCACACTTGAGAATGAGCTCTCCGATGCCATCGCAGAGGAAGCGCTCGGGGAGTACGATGGTCATGAGTTCGGCCCCGACGGCGCGAGGCTCTTTATGTACAGCCCGGATGCTGAGTCACTGTACGCCGGCATCGAGGCGACGCTCAGGGATCACCCACTCTGCCGCAACGCACGAGTCATCGTGAGGCTGGGCCAGCCTGGGGCCCCGGAGCGCCAGATTCGTATTTGAGTTTGTTCGTGCTTGATAGAGGAACCTTTCGCGAGCCTGTTCGTCCGCAGCTAATGGTGAACGCCGCCACCGGACCTCGGTCCGGCAGAGGTTTGGAGCCTACGGGCTCATGTCATGGGAAACCACTGCGCAGTTGGAATATCGGGTCGAGCGCTCCGCTTTGCAGGCTCGATTTGTGCCGCTGCATTGGGCGTACACACCGGATCGTCGGCCGTGCGACGGGCCAAGCTTAGTAGTGCCTCGGAGAGAGTTAATGAAGACTCGAGTCGTCATCGGTTTCGGGTATTTCGAAGTTCATGATGATCGTTCTGGCACGCTCGGCAGTCGTCAGGTAGTTGCACGCGAGCGGGGCATTGAACCGGACCTGTCTACTGCCTTCGAGGCGATCGCTTCCCCGGTTGTCATCGTCTTGGCGCCTCCGGCGATCGTTGCCCGCCTTTCTCCTCACCCGGAACCGCGGCAAGCGGTCAAGACCGGCGGATCCGAGTACCGAGAGAAACCAATCGTTGCGATCGAGCTCGTGAATGGGGGCCTGTCGTACGTGGCGACATGTCTCGGTCCGTTGCTCGGCGCGGTGTTGCAGGGCTCACCATGACGACGAGGCAGTCGCGTGCGGTCACGCTGGCCACGCCCGACGACCTTTCGACGCTTCAGACGTGGACAGACTCGTCGTTCGTGAACGGGCGTGCGTACGTGACCGACTTCGATGCGGCGACGAGCACCGTGACGTCAACGAGCGCAGAGGGGCGGGTAACGACAGCCGTCATCGACAGCGTGGGGAGGGTGCTCACGCAGGTCGTACCTGGGATCGACACCGTGTTCTTCGGCTACGATTCGATCGGGCGAGTCGAGACGGTAAGTCAGGGCGGAGATACGTGGAGCTACGCGTACGACGCATCCGGCCGGCTTCAGAGCCTGACCGATCCGCTGAGCCGCACCGACTCGCTTCTCTACGACTCGGCCGACCGGTTGGTCCGTCAGGTGCTCGCCGACAGCTTGGAGATCACCTACGACTACGACGAGGCGGGTAACCTCACGTCGCTGACCCCGCCGGGCCGGTCAGCGCACACGTTCACCTACAACGCTCTGGGACTGGACTCGATCTACAACCCGCCGGACGTGACAGGTCTCGCCGAGGACCGGACGTTCTACACATACAACCTCGACCACCAGCTCACGGAGGTGCTGAGACCTGATGCGAGGTCGATCGCTCTCGCATACGATGCCGCGGGGCGGATCGACAGCTTGACCATCGACCGCGGCACGCTCGACGTCGCCTACGACGCGGTGACGGGTCAGATCAGCTCAGTCACCGCACCAGGCTCGGAAGGCCTAAGCTTCGCCTACGACGGGTTCCTGCCGACGGCCGAGACATGGTCAGGCACGGTGAGTGGGACCGTCGCGCTCGGGTACGACACCGACTTCCGCATCGACGGCGTCGCCGTCAACGGCGATACGATCGCATATGGATATGACGACGACGGTTACCTGATCCAGGCCGGTGAGCTCCTGCTCGAGCGCGACTCACTGAACGGTCGGCTGACGCTGACGACGCTCGACAGCGTCACGACCAGGCGAAGCTTCGACACGACCGGCGAGCTCGCGACCGACAGCGCGTGGATTGGCTCGACTCTGCTGTTCGCCCGTACCTACGAGCGCGACGATCTGGGCCGGATCACTGAAGTCGTCGATTATGCCGACGGTGCGACGACCATTTGGGTCTATGGCTACGATCCCTTCGGACGGCTCGAGACCGTCACGCAGGACAGCACCGCGTACGCGAGCTACGCCTACGACGCCAACGGCAACAGGATCACCCGGACCTCCGGCGCCGGAACCGAGATCGGCACCTACGATGCCCAGGACCGGATGTCTACGTACGACGGCGCGAGCTACAGCTACACGGCGGCTGGCGAGCTGGCCGAAAAGGTCGAGGGCGCTGACACAACCCGTTACGGCTACGACGAGCTCGGAAATCTGACCGACGTGGAGCTGCCCGACGGCACACTCATCGAATATGTGATCGACGGTAGGAATCGTCGGATCGGACGGAAGGTAGACGGCAACTTCGAGCAGGCGTTCCTGTACGGCGACCAGCTCAACCCCGTCGCCGAGCTCGACAGCCTCGGCAACGTCGTCAGCCGGTTCGTCTACGGCTCACGGCCGAACGTGCCCGACTACGTCGTCCAGGGCACGGACACGCTTCGGGTGATCAGCGACCACTTGGGCTCAGTACGGCTCGTGGTGAATGCCGCCACCGGGTCGGTGGCGCAGAAGATCAGCTACGACGAGTGGGGGCGGGTGCTGGCCGACAGCAACCCGGGGGTGCAGCCGTTCGGGTTCGCGGGCGGGATCTGGGACGCCGCGACCGGTCTGGTCAGACTTGGCGCACGGGACTACTCGCCCGTCGAAGGAAGGTGGACGGCGAAGGATCCGCTCGGGTTCGAGGGTGGGGACACGCAGCTGTACAGCTATGCGTTTTCCGATCCGGTCGGGTGGGTGGACGTCAATGGGCAGAATCCGGCTCTAGTCGCGGCGGCCTGGGGTGCCGCCTGGGGTGCGGCGGGCGGAGTTGGACTAAGTGTCGCCATGCAGATGGCGCTCAATGGGTGTGTGGATTGGGGTCAGGTAGCCACCGATGCCGCCATCGGTGGCCTCGGAGGTGCATTGATCGGCGCGCTCTGGAGGGAACGGGAGGTGGCGCGTCTCCTCGCCGATGCCACTCAATGGTACCGACGAGGACCGCTCACAAGGGCCGGTAGAGCCCTAACCAAGCACCCAAACGTGATCGGAGAGTCCGGCAACATCGTTCAAAAGCTCGGCGTAGCTAATGTCAACAGGCGGGCTGCAGCCGCTATTGAACACATCCTCAGATCGGGAACTCGCACCGTGCGAGAGACCAAGGCGTTCGGCCGCGTCATCGAATTCAAACTCCCCAGTGGTATCGGCGCGCGGTTTGGTGCTGCGACCCGCCGCTTTATCGGCTTTCTTGGGAGGGGACTGTAATGGGATATCTGGAATTCATTGAGCAGGTGCCGTTGATACGAGAGGTGGATTCGTGCACGACGACCGGCGACGTCGACTACCCGGGCACCGCTCTTGAGGTTCGCTTGCCAAGCGGTGATGAGATCTTACACGTCGTCGTCGACGGCAGCGGCGAACGGCAGGTCCTCCTCCTTGTGCATGATGGTCCGCTTCGAGTACCACTCGAGCTGCTGGAGCAAATCCTGGCAAGGGCTAAGGAAGTCGTGCATCCAGGCTGACGAAAGGCATGACCAATTGGGCACATTCGTACCTCCTGAAGGGTCGGGACGATCGAAGGTTACTTCGATTGTGGCGGGTCGTACACTCACGTCTTGGTACAGGTGAGCAGGCATGGAGACTGTGATCAGCGAGCTGTACGAGCGCCTTAGTCGCGCAGCCAGTGGCAAGTCGGTAGCGGATTCGGAAATCCTGAGCCAGACGATCAGACGGCGGAGTACCTCAGGCGACTCAGGCTTGAGCACGACTTGAGCGTGGTGAGCGGGATTTCCTCGAATACGCTGTACTACTTGAGACGATCTGTGATGAGATGCGACGCCGGTAAGACGGCCACAATGGCTCACGCTCGACCGAACCCTTCGTTTGAGGGTGGCCCCTTTTTCGCTGCTTGTGGCCCGCGCGCACCGCAAATGGTGGCAGCGGAGAGCACGCGGCGAGAGGTCACTTGCCGCTGTGGCCTTGAACGGCTTCGATGAATGGAAGTCCTGGTCTGCTTCAGTCCGCGGCACATCATGGCCTTTGATGCAGGTCCTGCCGCGATCGTGACGCGGCAGCTAGGTGCCAGTGTACAGGGCGATGCGCTGAACCCTTCATCGGTCTTTGAGGGTATCACTTCCCCAGCTGCGATCGTTCTCGTGCCTCCGGCGATCCGCGCCCGGCTCATTTCTCACCGGGAAGTTTCGCCATCGGTCAGTCCAAACCGCTACCCGGACGGTGCTGAATCGATCGCGGCAACCGATCAGGTGAATGAGAGTGTATCGTATTTGGCAGCATGTCCGGTTCACTTACTGGACGGGCTCTTGAGGGAAGCCGAACGGGTCGGCTGCTCCATAGGGTCAATTACGACGGCCGACTATGCGTGGGGCCGAGCTGCGTGCGAAGTGTCCTGTGCTTCCTATGCGGTGGTAACGGTCCAGTTGAAGGAGGCCGCCGAGATCCGGATTATTGCGGCTCGTGGCGGACGCCCTGAATTCTGGCGACGCCTCCCCCTAAGAGCCGGCCTCGAAGAAATAACTGAGGCCCTTGAATCGGTCGCCTCCCATATGGGGGTACAACCCCAGGAAGTTCCGGTCGTCGTGCTGGGCGATCAGGAGTTCCGTGGTCGAGTTGCCGAGGCCGCTACGGCTTCCTTTCGAAGGCCCATTGAGACGACTCGGCTTGCGGAGTTGGGTTACGCACCCGCCGCTGTCGCCGCCGCCTACGCGGGAACAGGCCCCAGGTTTGTGCCACCTGAGATTCTACGTCGCGCCCGCGCCCGCACCCGTCGGAATGGCGTACGGGCGGCCGCCTTGGCCATCTTCTTGCTCGGCTTGGCCGGCTTCCTGGACATTCTCGACCTCCAGACCGAACTCGATACTGTCCAAGCCGCCAGGCGCAGCATTGACGCACCGGTTTCCGAGGCCATGACCGTCCGCGAAAGCATCGCTGCCTCGGCGGCGGTTGTCTCGACGATGGAGAGCCTTCGCGAGACGACGCCGCGATGGACGATGATGCTCGGCTCGCTGGCGGATGCCACACCTCGCACCGCGTACGTTCGGTCCCTTCGGGCCTCGCGAGACAGCGTATACATAGAGGTCGAGGGACGGGACGTAGCAGCGGTTGTAGAAGGACTTCGCGCTGCACCGTCGTGGAGAGGGCTGCGAACGGTCTCACCGGCGGTGACGGAAGTCGGCCAAGACGGCTCGGTTACCGAGCGCGTGATGCTGGCCGGCGAAGTGGATTGGGCGTCGAACCCTGCGGCGGATCCGTCCCCGTGACCCGCCTGCGTCTTCGAGCGCGCGATCGCCGAGCCCTCCTTCTGGGACTGATCGTTGTCACCCCGTTCACCGGATACCGAATCGCCATCGAACCTTGGCTCACCTATCGGAGTGGATTGCAGGATGCGCTTCTAGCCGAACGTGATCTTCTAGCGCGGGAGCGCGGCCTGATCCAAGATGCGGACAGTGGACCCATATCGTCGGCCGACCTCGAGTCGACATTGGCCCAAGCTCGGCCTTGGCTACTCGCCGGCACCAGTCGGGTGGCAGCCACCGGGCAGCTTACCCGAATTGCCACGCAAGCCGCGCAGTCGGTTGGCGTCCTTGTTCAGGAGGTTCAGGCAGGGGATCCCGTCTCGCAGGTACCAGGGATCGAAATGATGTCGATCTCCGTGCGCGCGCTCGGCGACCTCGAAGGTCTCACCCGATTCTTGTTTGCCATGGAGAACTCGGAGCCCTTGCTGCACGTCCGTGAAGTTTCCCTTCGGACTGCGGGTATGAACGATGGCGACCTGGAGAGAGGCCAGCTGATGAGCGCCGGGTTCGTTCTCGTCGGTTACTGGGAGCCACCGGTCGAAACCGAAGAGCCGCGGGCATCCGCGGGGCAGTGAAGATGGTCCTGCAACACCGGGAGCCACCAGGGCCGTTTGAGAAGGCCTGTTATGTAGCCCTCGTGTGCTCGGTAGTTCTCGTTGTGATAACAGCTGTTCGACTGGCCATGGTGGCTCCAACGCCAGAGGCGGTGCCCGGATTGACCCCACCCCGAATCGAGCCGCTCGGCGCTCGCACGCGGCCCTCCGCGGCGAGCGCCCTGAGGGTCGTCGCGGCCGACCCGTTCCATCCGCTACGTACCGCACCCGCCGAGCGTTACATCCTTCCCGAGGAGCAGATCGCGGCCGTCGAGCCCGGATCGGGTCCGTTGCGTGAGGGGCTGGTCCGCCTGCTGGGGACTGCAGTGGTCGACAACGCTGGTGGATTCGTGATGGCGCAAGTCGGAAGCGCGACCCCTCAGATGGTGCGCGTCGGTGAGGTTGTGGGCGACCTGACGCTTCGCTCGATCGCCCGCGGCTCGGCCGAGTTCACGCGTCAGGACGGCACCCTCGTGACCTTGGGCGTGCCGGCCGCTCAATCCTCAGCTACCCGGGAGACCGGACCGTGAGGCTGCTGCTCCTCTGTTCTGTCGCCGTACTTCACTTGATCGGCGCCCCGGCGCTCGCGGTCAGCCAGGACCCTCAGGAGCAGGAGGGCGTCCGACTCGACTTCCAGGACGTCGACCTTCGGCTCGTGATCTCGGCCCTTGCCGAGGCCGGCAATCTGAATGTCGTTTACGCCGATCTCCCTCAACGTTCGGTCACGTTGCGGATGGCTCGTCCGGTGGCCCCAGACGACGTGCTTGGGCTATTGCGCTCTCTCGCGGCTGCAAACGGTTTGGAGGTGATCGAGGAGGGGCCACTGATTAGGGTTGTGTCCGCCGCTGCCGAGACCGTTGAGCCCGAGATTGTCGAGGACGAGCAGCCCGATCCCGGTCTTCGACTGTACGTCCATCGGTTGCGGCACGTACGCGCCCCTCGGCTTGCTGCCACCCTCCAGAGCATATTCGGAGGAGCGGGAGCTGCAGCGTTCGACCAGGGCCGCCAACCGCAATCGCTTTCTGAGCGCCTTCGTGCGCAGCAGATCCAGCCAATGGACCCTGCCGGGGAGCCCGAGGTCCAGGTGGAGCTTGGGGAGCCGGACTTGACCCTTCCGGGTGAGGTTACGGGCATCGTTCAGATTGTGCCCGACGAGACGACGAACTCTCTCCTCGTACGGGCAAGCCCCGCGGACTGGGAGGTGGTGAGCCAGGCGATCCAGTCACTCGACCTAAGACCGCTGCAGGTGCTCATCGAGGTCGTGATCGCCGAGGTGCGGCGGACGAGCGATCTCCAGCTCGGTGTGTCTTCGCTCGCGGGGAATGCGAATCGCGAGGGCGTGGACGCACAGCTGGAGCTCGAAGGAGCGTCCGCGGGAGGGTTCATCTTGCAGATTATGCGTTTCGGCACGACAGATCTCGACGCAGTGTTCTCCGCGTTGGCATCCTCTGGCAATGTGCGCATCGTTTCGCGCCCGGTCATCCTCGCCCAGAACAACCAGCAGGCACGTATCCTTATCGGCGACGAGCGCCCTTTCATTCAGGTCTTCCGCTCGCTTCCGACCGACGCGGCAGTCCGTGATCAGGTTGTGCAGTACCGTGACGTCGGGACGTCCCTGACCCTTGTTCCCACGATCAACTCGGACGGCTACGTGAATCTCGACCTCTCTCAAGAGGTCAACACGGCGACCTCGGAGGAGCAGTTTGGGGCGCCGATCATCTCGACCCGTGAGGCCGCGACCCAATTGTTCGTCCGTGACGGCCAGACCGTCGTCATCGGAGGCCTGGTTGACCGTCAGGAGACGGAATCCGAGTCTGGGGTGCCCTTGCTCAAGGATATTCCCCTCCTTGGTAACCTCTTCAAGTCCTCGTCGCGCGAGACGACCGAGAGCGAGCTATTCCTCTTCCTGACGCCACACATTGTGGCCACGGACGAGGATGTCGATCGGATCCGTGACGGGATCGGCGAGGAGGCCGAGCTGTTGCGGCCGGACACGATGGATCTCAGCATCGTCCCTGACACCACGGAGATCGAACTCACGGACACGACCGGCGTCGGCGCCGCACCGGACACGGTCGGTCTGGGAGGACGGTAGACTCGGGATGTTCGCAGCGACCGTCGAGGAGACGTGGCGGGGGGGAGAACCGCCCGAAGTGCTACCGTCCTTGGACGCACTCCAAGACCCCGTGTCGGACCTCTCGGCCGAGTACCTCCATTATTGTGGCGTGCTGCCGATGCGAGTCGAGGACGGCCGACTCCTCACCGCGACCTGGCTCGATGAGGTCGACTATCAGGCGCTTGACGAACTCCACATCCGGTGCGGGGCAGCGCCCGCCCTGCTTCGTTACCCGGAAGAGGAGGTGCGCCGAGCAATCCAGCGGCTGTACGCCGGTGCATCGGCGACGGCTGAGGGCGTGCTTGCCGGCATGGATCTCGATATGGACACCGAGCCCACCGAGCTGGCGATCGACGACCTGGTGTCGCTCGCCAACGAAGCGCCGGTCGTGAAACTGGTCAACCTGCTGCTGTTAGAGGCATTGCAGGCGCGCGCGTCCGACGTACACCTCGAGAGCTACCCATCGGGGCTCCGGGTGCGGTACCGTGTCGACGGGGTGCTGCAGGAGGCTCCGTCGCCGTCAGCAGGGCTGGCGCAGGCCGTGATTAGCCGGCTCAAGATCATGGCGGATCTCGACATCTCCGAGCGTCGTCTGCCGCAGGACGGCCGGATTCGGCTAAAGCTTCAGGATCGTGCGGTGGATGTCAGGGTCTCGACCTTACCCGCCCTCCATGGCGAGAGCGTCGTGCTGAGGCTCCTGGACAAAGATCGTGGCCGCATCGGGCTCGAGGACCTTGGGATGTCGGGGGAGACGCTCGGGGCCTTCAGGAGGATCATCAGACGTCCGCACGGAATCGTACTCTCGACCGGTCCGACGGGTTCAGGGAAGACCACGACGCTGTACGCGGCGATCGACCACGTGCGCACGGGGACGGAGAAGATTCTGACCGTCGAGGACCCCGTAGAGTACGAGCTGGACGGCGTGCCCCAAGTGGGTGTCAACGAGCGGGTCGGGCTGACCTTCGCATCGGCGCTTCGGTCGCTGCTGCGCCAGGACCCGGACGTGCTGCTTGTGGGAGAAATCCGGGATCCCGAAACGGCCGACATCGCTACGCACGCAGCGCTAACTGGTCACCTGGTGCTCAGCACACTCCACACGAACGACGCACCGTCGGCCCTAACCCGGCTGCTCGATCTGCGCGTCCCGGGCTACCTCGTGGCCAGCACGGTGGAGGGGGTCGTGGCCCAACGCCTCGTGCGCCGCGTCTGCACCAGCTGCGCGGAACGACACCCTCCGGACTCCGACCGGATTCGCGCGTTCGGGGAGGATGTGGACGTGGATTCCGTGGCTGTCGGGGCAGGGTGTGACGATTGCCGCGGGACCGGATTCCGAGGCCGAACGGGGATCTACGAACTCTTCGAAATGGACGACGAGATCCGCGCCGAGGTGCAGTCCCAGCGTGGAACGCGGCACCTACGGGTTCTCGCTCTCAAGCGAGGGATGGTCTCATTACGTCAGGATGGCCTGAGGTTGATACGC
>Ga0326597_10009314_pt1 | contig 13173 bp, 13 predicted proteins | sample RVTome_12_FD_203789 | JGI IMG/M metagenome (GOLD analysis project Ga0326597, IMG submission 203789) | Soil microbial communities from uranium-contaminated site in the Upper Colorado River Basin, Wyoming, United States - RVT100D185 | ecosystem: Environmental > Terrestrial > Soil > Contaminated >... | reverse complement strand
CTCAGCAGAATGCCCGATTTTAACGTAAAACTAGGTTATAAAATTCTGCCATTCGAGGAAAGAAATGCTTTTTCCGTAATGTTTGGGGTTAATATCCCATTTGCTCCGTGGAGCAGTGGGAAATACGGCAGCTCAATCAGGAAAAACGAGCTTAATTTAAAATCAACCACAGAAGAATATGAAGCAAAAAGAAATGAAACCAGAAACGAAATCGTAACTATGGTAAATAATATTAAATCCATAAAAGAAACAATTAATTACTACCACGGGGTGTTGATTCCGCAGACGGAAAACACATTAAAATCCACACAGTACAGCTATGAAACAAATATGACTGATTTTCTGGATTTGCTTGATTCTTACAGGATGTATCAGGATGCAAAACTGATGTATTTTGAATCGTTAACGATGTATTTAAAAATGACAGCTGAACTTGAAAAAGCAACTGGAATTAACTTAAAAAATTAGAAAATAAAAAAATGGAAGAAAAAAATAAAATTTTAAAAATAATAATTGGCGCATTATTATTTATTGTGATTATAGGGGGCGGATACTGGGTTTATGTTACATTTATAAAGAATAATTCAAACAGTATAGTAAAAGCGGAAACTTATACATGCCCGATGCACCCGCAAATCGTTCAGGACAGGCCCGGACAATGTCCGATTTGCGGAATGGATTTAGTAAAGAAAAATGAGCTGGATACAGAGCTTGTATCCGACCATGATTTGGGTGATGCAGATTTAAACGCAGTTAAGCTGTCTCCTTCGCAACAGGTTCTAGCAAACGTACAAACGCAAAAGGTTAAGCTGATGCAGTTTCAGGGTGAAAAAACATTTAACGGTTATGTTAAAATTAATGAGAAAAAATTAGCCAAAATTTCTACAGCTGTATCGGGCAAAATTATAAATATGTTTATAAACTTTGAGGGACAGACTGTCAGAAAAGGGCAGCCGGTTTTAGAAATATATTCACCGGAGCTTGTCTCAACCCAAAAAGAATATTTACTGGCGCTTGATAATTTTAATCAGGTTAAAACAAGCGGAAACAGAGTAGCAATCGACCATGCGCAAAGTCTTGTTAATTCAGCGAGGGAACGGCTAATTCTTTGGGAAATGACAACAAATCAAATAGAAGAGCTTGAACGAAACAGAAATGTTAAAACCACATCGGTCCAATATTCGAGATATTCAGGAATAATCACTAAAAAGCTCCTTCAAGTGGGTCATTGGCCTATGATGGGTGAAAATATTTTTGAGGTTGCAGATTTATCAACCGTATGGGTTATAGCGAATGTATATGAATCGGATATGCAGTTTATTAAAAACGGACAGACCGTGGATATTTATTCATCAGCATATCCTAATGAAACTATGAGAGCAAAGATAAATTTTATAAATCCCGTTTTTAACCCCGATTCAAGAACTCTGGAAGTGAGAATTGATGTATCGAACCCGGGTTTAATGTTAAAACCTGACATGTATGTTAAAGTTAAAATAAATACATACGCATCCCAGTCGCTTGGAGTTCCAAAAAATGCGGTTATAAGAACCGGTGAGCACGATATTGTATATATAGAAAAGGAAAAAGGAATATACGTACCAAAACAAGTCACCGTAAGCTACGAACAGGACGAATACTACGCAATATCGTCGGGTCTTGAAGAAGGAGATGTTGTGGTAGTATCCGGCGGATTTTTAATTGACAGCGAATCCCAGATTCAAAAAGGTTTTACCTCAGGGCATGAAAAACACACAGGAAATAACGATAATGATTTAAAGATTAATCCTGACCAGGATATTATGAAAGATATTGAGAAAAAGAAACAGGAAGAACATAAACACTAATTAACATTATTAAATAAACAAATATTAAACAAAATGAAAACATTAAAAATAGCAGCATTATTCACATTAACCTTCGTATTTATTTATGCATTTACCGGGTGCGGGAAAAAAGAAAGCACTGAAAACCAGAAGGATAAACAGCAAACTGACCAAACAAAGACCGATACAACCAAAATGGTTAAAGATGGCAAATACGTATGCCCGATGCACCCTTTAGAGCAGTCAAACGAGCCTGGAAAATGCCCGGTTTGCAAGATGAATTTGATTTCAAAGGACGAGCATAACAAAGAAATGTCTGAAATGCATGAAAAAATGGAAGGCAAATATGCCGGGAAAAAAGATATGGTGCATTTTGAAGTGAAGCTCTCTGTTATAAAATCCGATAGATGCGAGGGAGCGATTGAATCTGCTCTAAGCAGTGATAAAGGAATTATCGATTATCACATCGACATAGTCGACAGAATAATTCACATGTATTTTGATAAAAGCAAAACAAGCAAAGATAATATTGAAAAGCTTGTAAGCGACGCAGGATTCGACGCAAACGAAAAGAAGGCAAATCCCGATGGAGTAGCAAAACTGCCTGATGAATGCCGGTAAAATTAATTAAATATTCAAAAAATTAAATCACTAGAGAAATGAAAAAAATAAATGTTTTTAAGCTGTTAATAGCCATAGCTATCATTACCCTTTTTTCCAGTGCTGAAGCAATTGCAGGCGATAAAACAGCGGAAATTTCACTGCCCTCAATCCAGTGCGGTATGTGCGAAAGGACGATAGAAAAAGCTTTGAATAAAGTCGATGGCATTGTAGATGTTAATGTAGATGTCGAAAACAAGAAAGCAACGGTAACTTACGATGACACAAAAGCGGATTTACCGGCGATTGAAAAGGCCATTACATCCGCAGGTTACGATGCAAATGATAAAAAGGCGGATGAAACGGCTTATAAGAAGCTTAATTCGTGCTGTAAATTGCCTGAAGACAGGTAAAATTCATTGATAATCACAGATTAAATTTTAAAAATGGAATATCATAATTCAAAAGAAAATCATGGCTCAAAAGCTCACAGCGACACCGGGCATGAGCATATGATTGAGGATTTTAAGAGGAGATTCTTTGTATCGCTTGTAATAACGCTGCCGATTGTAATACTATCGCCTATGATTCAGCACTGGCTTGGGCTGGGAGAAAAACTGGCATTTACAGGCTCAAACTATGCTCTGTTTGCGCTTTCGTCTGTTGTTTTTATATACGGCGGCTACCCGTTTCTAAAGGGATTATTTAGCGAAATGAAGGTTTTAAGACCAGGGATGATGACACTGATTGCAGTCGCAATTAGCGTTGCGTACATTTACAGCAGTGTTGTTGTGTTCGGGCTTAAAGGCGAGGTTTTCTTCTGGGAGCTTGCAACACTAATTGATATTATGCTGCTGGGACATTGGATTGAAATGAAGTCAGTTATGGGTGCTTCGAAAGCACTTGAAGAGCTGGCGCGTTTGATGCCCTCTGATGCGCATAGAATGAACCCGGACGGCAGTGTTGTTGATATTCCTTTAGATGAGCTAAATCTTAACGATAAAGTGCTGGTCAAGCTGGGAGAAAAATTTCCCGCCGACGGAATGATTTTAAAAGGCGAAACATCAGTGAATGAATCGATGCTGACAGGCGAGTCCAAGCCGGTTTCTAAAAAGGACGGCTCAAGCGTAATCGGCGGTTCTATCAACGGTGAAGGTGCGGTAACGGTCGAAGTAAAAAAAACCGGAAAGGACTCTTTCCTTTCACAGGTTATTGAGCTTGTAAAAGAGGCACAGGAAAGCAAATCAAGAACTCAGGACTTAGCAAACAGAGCGGCTTTGTGGCTGACACTAATTGCTCTAATAGGTGGTGCTTTAACATTCTTTATATGGACTGCTGTGGTGAACCAAAGTCTTGCTTTTGCTCTTGAAAGAACGGTAACCGTAATGGTAATAACCTGCCCGCATGCGCTTGGACTTGCAATTCCTTTAGTTGTTGCTGTATCAACCGCGCTTGCGGCAAAAAACGGATTATTGATAAGAGACCGCGCGGCATTCGAAAAAGCAAGAAACATTCAGGCAATTGTTTTTGATAAAACGGGAACGTTAACAGAGGGGAAATTCGGAATAACCGATATAATTTTGCTGGATAATTCCTCAAGCAAAGATGAAATCATTAAACTAGCTTCGTCTGTAGAAGCATATTCAGAGCATCCAATTGCCAAATCAATAGCTGAGGTATCAAATGAAAAATATGAAGTCACTGAATTCAAAGCAATACCGGGCAAAGGAGCTCAGGGAATAATCAACGGGAAGCAGATTAAAATTGTGAGTCCGGGTTTCTTAAGAGAAAATAATATTTCAATCAATAATGCAAAAATTAGTGAACTATACGAGCAGGGCAAAACCATTGTTTTTGTATTAATAAAAAGTGATGTTAAAGGAGCAATAGCTCTTGCAGATATTATCAGAAAAGAATCCAAACAGGCAGTTTCTGAGCTAAAGAAAATGGGTGTTAAGTCCATAATGCTTACAGGCGACAACAAAAAAGTCGCTGAATGGGCGGCAAGTGAAATCGGGCTGGATGAATATATAGCCGAGGTTCTGCCTCAGGATAAAGCAAATAAAATCAAAGAGGTTCAGCAGCGGGGTCTGACAGTTGCGATGACGGGAGACGGAGTTAATGATGCGCCTGCTCTTGCGCAGGCAGATATTGGAATCGCAATCGGCGCCGGAACAGATGTTGCAATCGAAACAGCCGATGTAATTCTGATTAAGAGCAATCCGCTTGATGTTGTTTCAATTATAAAACTGTCCAGGGTTACTTATAATAAAATGGTTCAGAACTTGCTGTGGGCTACGGGATACAACGTATTCGCAATTCCGCTTGCCGCCGGCGTTTTATATACTATTGGAATTTTATTAAGTCCCGCGCTGGGTGCAGTTTTAATGTCGCTAAGCACCGTGATTGTAGCCATTAATGCAAGATTTTTAAAAATGTAATTAAACAAAGTAGACAATATTATGAAACGCTTTATATACATATTATCAATTTCCGCGGTGATAGTTTCATCACTTATAATCATAACTTATTTATTCCAGAAAAACGGCTCTAATTACATAACCGAAGTAATAGAACTTAATACAATCGTATGCGGAAATTGTGTAGATAATATTAAACAAGCTTTAAAACATGATAGCGGGATAATCAATTTTGATGTGTCACTTAAAACAAAGTCGGCGTCAGTTAAATTTGATAAAACAAAAACCGACTTACAAAAGATAGAAAATTTCATAGTTAGAAGCGGATATGATGCTAACGATAAAATTGCCGACAGCAATGCATACAGGGAATTGAGCAATTGCTGCCAAGTCTGGGGTGATGGTGAAGACTTCATGAAACTCAGAGAGGGAAAAAAAGGCGGATGCAAAGGAGGATGCTGCTCAAATTAATGTATAAAAATAAGTCAAATATTTTGCTTTTTACGGCAATAATTCTTTTGTTTAATTCATCGATTTATGGACAAAATCTGTTCACAACAAGGAATGGGGCTGTATCGATAACTTTTAAATACGAAGAAACAATTATTATGGCTAAAAGTAGCAATGTGAGAATAAAACTTGATTATTCAACTGCAACAGCAGACCTTATTGCAGATGTAAATAGCATTGTAACGGGTGTAGACTCTTTAGATGAATTTCTTAAACAGTCAGATAAGACCCTGCATTTCTATGCAACACTAAATCTTGATTACATTGACACCAAAAGACATCCGAAGCAAAGCTTCGCATTTAACGGAACACTCTACCATTACATTAATAAATCGTTTTTGAGGAAAAAAATTGCAACATTGGAAGGCAAAGGCAACCTTGAGCATTTAAGCGAAAAAACCAATATACCGGCCTGTTTACTGACATTGAATTTTGAATTAAACCCAAATGAACTAAAGTTCTCTTATCCATATTCCTTTATGAAAGAATTTATTAAAGTTGAAATAATTCAAGCTGTTTTAAAATCAAAACAATTATAAAATGGAAAACATAATAAAAGAAATACTCACAATAAAAGGAATGTCCTGCAGCCATTGCGTAAAAGCTGTAGAAGAAGAACTAAATAAAATTGACCTGATAAGCTTCAAGGTATCAGTAGGCTCGGCTGTTGTAGAATACGATACAAATTTTATTGATAATAAAATAATTAATGATGCTATTAACAAAGCTGGCTACAGCCTTGCATCTTAAATATTGTAAAAGAAGGGCACTAACTAAAAACTAAAACAAAGAAAAGGAAAAAGCAATGAAATTCAAAAAAATCTCAGCCATAATTATGGCAATGTTTTTAACAACGATAGTAGGTATGTATATTATACCTACTGCTTATACAAAAACCTCCGGAGAGGTAAACTTGATTAAGGTTTTAGGTGATTCGACTTTGAATGACAGCTCAAAAGTCACTTACACCTGTCCCATGCATCCGGAAGTAACATCGGATAAGCCCGGAACATGCCCTAAATGCGGAATGGACCTGGAATTGAAAAAGGAAGACAAGAAAGACGAGGGAATGAATTGTCCGGATATGAAACAGTGCAAAAAAATAGGATGCAATATGAATCAATGTAAGGGTAATTCAGGCGGTTGTGCAGATAAATGTCCTATGATGAAGGAGCATAAACATAATGATTCAAAAAACCATAATCACAAATCCGGCTGTATGGGACATTAATGTGTAATCTAAACTTGGAAAGATTTAATAATATAAAATATGATAGAAAGAATAATAGAATTTTCTGCGAGAAATAGATTTATTATTGTTGTCATTTACCTGTTAGTTATTGGTTTGGGTATTTGGTCAGTTATAAACACACCTGTTGATGCCATCCCCGATTTATCCGAAAACCAGGTGATAGTCTTTACACAATGGATGGGAAGAAGCCCTAAGATAATCGAAGACCAGATCACCTACCCTCTCACACAGGCATTGCAGGGCATTCCTAATGTCAGGGCGGTAAGATCATTTTCAATGTTTGGCATGAGTTTCATATATGTAATATTCGAAGATAAAGCGGAGATATACTGGGCCCGAAGCAGAGTGCTAGAAAAGCTTAACCAAGTGAGAAACATCCTTCCCTCTGGAGTTACTCCGGTTATGGGTCCCGATGGAACCGGTGTGGGACACGTTTACTGGTATCACCTTAAGAGCGATAAATATGACCTTGGAGAGCTGAGAGCGCTTCAGGACTATTACTTAAAGTACCAGCTTACATCGGTTGAAGGTGTTGCTGAAGTTGCTTCTATTGGCGGTTTTGTTAAACAATATCAAATAGACGTTGACCCGATAAAGCTTTATACTTACGGACTAGGTATTAATGACGTAGTTGGAGCCGTTGAAAGAAGCAACCGAGACGTGGGAGGCAGCAATATTGAATCGAGTGAAAGCGAGTATTTTGTCAGGGGTAAAGGTTATATTTCCTCTCCTCACGATTTAGAAAATATTGTATTAAAAAATTCACTAAACGGAATTCCGGTAAGAATTGTTGATGTTGGAACGGTACAGATAGGGGGGGATACAAGACGGGGTTTGCTTGATATGAACGGGGAAGGTGAAGTCGTTGGCGGAATTATCGTAATGAGATATGGCGAGAACGCTTCTGATGTAATTGACCGCGTTAAAGAAAAGCTGAAAGAACTTGAAAAAGGCTTACCCGAAGGCATTTCTATTCAGACCTCTTACGACCGAAGTTCATTGATTCAAAACTCGATTAATACTCTTAAGAATGCGTTAATCGAGGAAGCCATCGTTGTAAGTCTGGTAGTAATGATTTTCCTGTTCCACTTTAGAAGTGCAATAAGAATACTTATAGAAATGCCTGTTTCGGTTCTTATTGCTTTTATTTTAATGAAACAGTTCAATATTACATCTAATATAATGAGCCTTGGAGGTCTTATTATTTCAATCGGTGTTCTTGTCGATGCTTCTATTGTACTTGTTGAAAATGCTTACAGAAATATTGCAAATGCCGAAGAGCGCGGTGAAATAATCAATTACACAGAGATTTCCATTAAATCAGCTCAGCAGGTTGGGCGTGCGATTTTTTTCTCAATATCAATAATTGTAGTTTCTTTTCTCCCTGTATTTTTGCTTGAAGGTCAGGAAGGAAAACTTTTTCACCCGCTCGCATTCACAAAAACCTTCGCGCTTGTCGGTTCTGCGTTGATATCAATAACACTTGTCCCTATGCTAATGACCCTGTTTATGAGAGGAAAAGTATTTTCGGAAGAGAAAAACCCTGTTTCCAGATTTTTCATATCAATTTACAGACCGTTATTGAACCTTGCGTTGAAATACAGAAAAACTACCTTAGCGATAAATGTGATAGCCCTGCTTATCACAATCCCGATTATAAAGAGCACGGGCTCGGAGTTCATGCCTTCGCTTGACGAAGGAAGCTTACTCTTTATGCCAACAACACTGCCAAATGTTTCAATTACCGAGGCAAAAAGAATAATGCAGATTCAAGATAAGATTATTATGTCGGTGCCTGAAGTTGAGCACGTGCTAGGAAAAGTCGGCAGAGCCGAAACACCGACTGACCCTGCACCCGTGAATATGATAGAAACTATAATTATTCTTAAAGATAAATCAAAATGGCGAGAGGGATTGACAAAGAACGATATTATTTCTGAGCTGAATTCCAAAATGCAGATTCCCGGTGTGGGAAATGCATGGACACAGCCCATAATCAACCGCATTAACATGCTTTCTACGGGAGTTAGAACGGATTTGGGGATAAAAATATTCGGAGATAACCTTGACACGCTCGAGCGGCTTGCTATTGAAGCGGGAGAAATAGTTAAAAAAGTTCCGGGCGCCGCCGATGTTTTCGCTGAAAGGACACAGGGCGGCAGATACATTGATATTGAAATCAAACGCGATGCTATTTCCAGATACGGCTTGAAAATCGAAGATGTAAATGCTGTGATTGAATCGGCTATTGGTGTCAGTAATATTACAACAACAGTCGAAGGCAGGCGGAGATTCCCCGTTAGAGTGAGGTATTTCAGAGATTACAGAGATGATGTAGAGAAGCTTAAAAATGTTCTGGTAACAGTCGGCACCTCATCAGGAAATATGGGTAATGTAACCAATGGCAGCATGGAAAACGGCGAATCATCCGGCTCAAGCGTACAAAACGGGACTTCCGGCATTATTCAGCTGCCTCTTAGCGAGCTTGCCGATATAAAGATAACAACCGGACCCCCAATGATAGCAAGTGAAAACAATTTATTACGGTCTGTCGTCTTTCTGAATGTCCGCGGGCGCGATATGGGAGGCTTCGTAGAGGAAGCAAAGGAAGTGCTTGATAAAGAGTTCGTTCCCAAGCTCCCCAAGGGTTATTACTACACATGGAGCGGACAGTGGGAGAACCAAATCAGGGCAAAAAAACGCCTGCAAATAGTTATGCCTATTGTGTTTTTGATTATCTTCGTAATGCTTTACATGGTGTTCAAAAACTTGCTTGAATCCATTCTTGTAATGCTGTCAGTTCCGTTTGCGCTAATAGGGGGAGTGTATTTAATGGCCATACTCGATTACAATTTCTCCGTTGCCGTGTGGGTAGGCTTCATTGCATTGTATGGACTTGCGGTTGAAACAGGCGTGATTATGGTTATATATCTCCACGAAGCGCTTGATAAAAAACTGATTGAAAAACATGACCTTAACACTCAGGATATCGTTGAGGCAACAAAGGACGGCGCTATACTTAGACTTAGGCCCAAACTAATGACCGTAGCTGTAAATCTTATTGGATTAATACCAATTATGTGGGCAGCAGGTACCGGTTCCGACCTTGCCAAGCCGATTGCCGTACCAATGATAGGGGGAGTTATTACCTCAGCAATTCACGTATTGTTTGTAACACCGATAATCTTTGTTATGATTAAAGTTTACTTAAATAAAAAAAGAAAGCTTCACAAATCAGATATGGCAAAGTTCATGGTGCATTGAGAAGAATTTACTTAATTCCGCCTGATAACCATTATTGTAAGGTCGTCTGTTCTCGGCTGGAATTCAGAAAAGCGCATATCAGGAACGGTCGGAGTTTCCACCAACAACGCTTGTCAGTCTGTAAACTGCTTTCTTTCATTGAAACCCTCCTAAATTTTGCGTAATTTTGTAATTCTATGCATTTTACACAGCGCACACATACCTGCGGCGGGCTTTCGCTTGCGGATTCGGGCAAAACCGCAACCTTAAACGGCTGGGTTGACGGCATCCGGGACCTTGGCGGTGTAATCTTTATTAACCTGCGCGACAGATACGGCATAACACAAATCACTGTAAACAGCGAAAATAAGGAAGTTTATGATGCAGCTAAATCACTGGGACTTGAATATGTAATCTCTGCAACAGGCAAAGTACAAAAGCGCACATCGCCAAATCCAAATATGAAGACCGGCGAAATCGAATTGCTGGTTGAAAAGATTGAAGTTTTAAATACCTCCGAGGTTACGCCGTTTGTGGTTGAGGAGGAAGTCAAGGCATCGGAGGAGCTTCGCTTTAAATACCGCTACCTTGATTTAAGAAGACAGAAAATTGCATCTAACCTTGAGCTGAGAAGCCAAGTTTACGGAATTGTTCATCGCTACTTTGAGCGGCACGGCTTTGTTGAAGTCGAAACACCGGTGCTGATGAAATCCACACCAGAAGGCGCGCGCGATTACCTCGTTCCCTCGCGCATACACAAGGGCAAGTTCTACGCGCTCCCGCAGTCACCGCAGACCTACAAGCAGATTCTAATGGTTGCAGGACTTGACCGCTATGTGCAGATTTGCAAATGCTTTCGCGATGAAGACCTGCGCGCTGACCGCCAGCCGGAGTTCACCCAAATAGACCTTGAAATGAGCTTTGTTACCGAAGCAGACGTGTTCAAAATCTGCGAAGGAGTAATTTACGATATATGGAAGGAAGTAAAAGGAGTTGAGCTAAAGCTGCCGCTCCCGGTTATGTCATATGATACTGCAATGGAAACCTACGGCACGGATAAACCCGACTTGCGAGTTAAGGGCGAGCTTAAAATCGTAAACATTACCGAAAGTGTTAAGGGAACTGAATTTAAAGTCTTCACCGATGCAATTAATGCGGGTGGAATCGTTGCGGGTATTAAACTAAGCTCTCAGGATGTGACAAGGAAAATCATCGACTCGCTTACCGAGTATGCTAAGACACTTGGCTTCGGCGGACTTGGTTATATAAAGTATAACACAGACAGTACTGCAACATCGCCGATACTGAAGTTTTTAAGTGAGGAAATTCAAAATAAAATTAAAAGTGATTTCGGCTCCAAGCCCGGCGAAACAGTTTTCATTCTTTCAGGAGAAAAGGAAAAAGTTTTATCCTCGCTCGGTTCGCTGAGGCTAAAGCTTGCTGAAATTTTTAATCTCATCGATGAATCAAAAGGCGCATTTTTGTGGGTAAATGATTTCCCGCTTTTCAGCTACGACGAGGAAGAAAAACAATTTATTGCAAATCATCACGTATTCACAATGCCAAAGACACAATATTTGAAAAATCTCGACAGCAAAAGCAAAGACGATATTCTCGCCATCAGGGCTGATTGCTACGATATGGTTTGCAACGGCAGTGAATTCGGAAGCGGCTCAATCAGAATTCACCGCCCGGATATACAGAAAAAGGTTTTTAATGTAATCGGCTTAACGGACGAGGAAGCAAAGCAAAAGTTCGGTTTTTTGCTCGAAGCATTTACGTACGGCGCTCCCCCGCACGGGGGATTTGCATTCGGCTTCGATAGAATTATCGCAACTCTCTGCGGCACAAGGGATATCCGCGAAACGATTGCGTTCCCGAAAACAACGAGCGCGGTGAGTCCCATGGATGGTTCTCCGAGTCCGGTTGAGGAAAAACAGTTGAAAGAACTGGGAATAAAAATAATTTAAAACAGAAAACAAAATTGGCTCATAAAACAGAAAATAAAATCGGAAACACCGAAATAGAAGTTACAAAGGGCGATATTACAATGCTTGATACGGAGGCAATCGTAAACCCCGCAAATAATTATTTAATACACGGAGGCGGTTTAGCTGCTGCAATAGTAAGGCGCGGTGGAATGATTATCCAGCAGGAATCTAAAAAAATCGGAAACGTTCCCACCGGAAGCGCTGTTATCACCTCAGGCGGCAGCTTAAAGGCAAAGCATGTTATTCACGCAGTCGGTCCCCGTTATAAAGACGGAAAATCGGGCGAAGAAGAAAAGCTTGCATCAGCCGTACGCTCATCGCTTGAAATTGCGGAAAAGAAAAAGCTTAAGTCGATTGCATTTCCGGCAATAAGCTCGGGCATTTTCGGGTATCCGATTGCAGACAGCTCAAAGGTAATAGTGAATTCAATTATTGATTATTTTAACACAAAAAAGGAGGAAAAATCGGAAACAACCATTGAAAAGGTAGTTTTGTGCTTGTATGATGACGAAGCATTTAATAATTTTGCAAAAGAAGTTGAAAAACATTTTAAAAGCTCAAAAAAATGACAAAAGAACAAATTATAAATGAAACTGTAGATATATTAAAAAAACTTCCAAGCGAGAAAGCTGAGGAAATCAGAAACATTCTATTCAATTATTACAACAGCAAAGATGAAGAGCTGTTTGAAAAAGGTTTCCAGAAGTTAATTCTTGAATCGGAAGCTTATGAATTTCTAAAAAGCGAGCCGGATTTGTATAAGCTGGATGATTTGATAAAAAGAAATAAATGATAAAAGGCGAAATTGTTTTAGTTGAGTTTCCCTTCACGGATTTAAGCGGCAGTAAATTGAGACCCGCGCTTGTATTAGCAGAAAAGAAAGATGATGTATTAGTCGCTTTCATTACAAGCAAAGCTCAAAACCTTGATGAAGAAGATTTGCTCTTGATAGCAGATGAAAGAAATAGACTTAAGAATGATTCAAGACTCAGATTATTTCGTTATGGTAACTCTGAGAAAAAAACTAGTAGCAGGACAATAGGATATGTAAGTGATACCGTTTTAACTAAAATTGATGAAAAACTACTAACAATTTTTAAAATTAGTAAGTAAAACTATAAACAAAAAATTCAAAATGCCTAAAACATTAGAAAAAGATTTAAAGCTCGAAAAATTTAAAGTAAAGGATTTATCGCTGGCTGAATGGGGCAGAAAGGAAATCCGCTTAGCGGAAGCCGAAATGCCGGGCTTGATGTCAATACGCGAGGAGTACAAAAACTCCAAGCCGTTAAAGGGTGCACGGATTGCCGGCTGCCTGCACATGACAATAC
>Ga0326597_10009313_pt1 | contig 13173 bp, 9 predicted proteins | sample RVTome_12_FD_203789 | JGI IMG/M metagenome (GOLD analysis project Ga0326597, IMG submission 203789) | Soil microbial communities from uranium-contaminated site in the Upper Colorado River Basin, Wyoming, United States - RVT100D185 | ecosystem: Environmental > Terrestrial > Soil > Contaminated >... | reverse complement strand
CCATGGGCCACGAGCGCTTCGCCGAATACTGTTTCTTAGTTTCGGGTTTCGCGTTGTCAATAAATTGAAACCTTAAACGTTGAACTCGAAACCGAAACCGGAGGTTTTCCATGTACATCGACGGCGACACTCATTACTGGCCGCTGCGTTTTCTCGATAAGGTCAAACACCCGGGCAAGGGTTACATCGAGATCGAGAAGGACGACGGCAAGTACGTGCGCTACGGCGAAGTCGTCCCCGGCTCCACGGCGACTTATTTCAGAGACGGCAACAAGGTTCACTCCTTCAAGGAAGGGCGCTGGAGCTTGCCGCTGCGCGCCGAGTACATGAAAAAGGACGGTTTCGACGTCCAGGTTCTCATCCCGGACAACCGCCCGCTGATCTACGAGATTAACGCCGAGCTTGGTCGCCAGCTCGCGCGCGCCTACAACGACACCGTCGCCGAAGATATTCAGGGCGATGATCGTTTCATCGGAGTGGCGTGGATTTACTTGCCGGACATCAAGGAGTCCCTGAAAGAGCTTCGACGCGCTGTGAAAGACTTGGGGCTGAAAGCCGTCAAGTTCAATGGCGGCTGGGGTGACGGCGATCTCGACAACGAAGTGCTCTTTCCGCTCTATGAAGAGATCGCTGATTTGGATATTCCAATCCTGCTCCATCCGGCGGCGCGTGTGTTCGAGTTGCAGCATAGCCATCCCTGGCTCGTCGGCAGCGAGCGCTTCCAGGGTTACCAGCACTTTCCAACGGCGCTCGGTTTTTCGCTTACCTACATGGTCAGTGCCGCGCGTCTGATCTTCAGCGGCGTGTTAGATCGATTCCCGACGTTGAAATTCGGTCTTTTTGAAGGTGGCATCGGCTGGGTTCCGTGGCTGATGCACACGATGGACGCGCATATGCCGAGCGAAGCAACGGTATCCATCGCGGTGCGGCAATTCTTCAAAGGCAAAAAAGCTATCCAGAAAAAGCCGAGCGAATATCTTAGCCAGTTCTACATCGCCGCCGTCTCCTGGGAGTCCTATCTTGCAGACACGATCAACGGCTGGCCCAACCACAACATCATCATCGGCAGCGACTTCGACCATGGCGACGCCGTGGCGACCTGGCCGAGGACGGTCGAAGTGATCAAGACGATGCCCGTGCTATCAGCAGAAGACAAAGAAAAAGTCCTCGGCGGCAACGCCATGCGGCTGTTCGGATTGAATGGGAACGGAGCTGCGGCAAAAATGAAGACCTGAACATTGAACAGATGCAAAGGCGCGACTAACTATTCCCTCAATCCGCTTGTGGCAGTTCCACTAGCGTTTCCGCCGGTTCGATTGACAATACTGGGGGCATTGGATAAACGTTTCTCATAAAATTTTCAATCAATTTAGTTGGGAGGCCTCCATGGCGAAGGATCTCAGGACTTTTATTGCGGATTGCGAACGGCAGTTGCCGGGCGAAGTCATCCACATCACCAAACAAGTGAACCCGGCGAACTACGATGTCACCGCGATCATCAAACATCTCGGCGCGCAAAAGAAATTCCCGATCATTATTTTCGACAACCCGCTCAATTTGAACGGTCGGGTCGGTCCGATCAAGCTGACGATGAACTGCGAAATTTCCCAAGGAAAAGCTCAGGTTGCTCTCGGTCTGCCGCGCACTGCGACCCGGCCCCAGATGGCGGAACGGTGTCTCGAAATGGAAGAGCATCGGGTGCCGCCGACCATCGTTGCGAAGAAGGATGCCCCGGTCAAAGAAAATGTCATGGTCGGCGACAAGGTCGATCTCTACGAGATTCCGATCATGCGCCACCACGAGATGGACGGCGGCCCGTACATCGTTTTGTCCACCGTCACCAGGGACAAAAAGTCCGGCATCTACAACTGTTCGTATCACCGCATGGAAGTTAAATCGAAGAAGTCTACCGCGCTCTACGCTTCGCCGCGTCATCTATGGAAGATCTACCGGGATTACGAGTCGCGCAACGAAGAGATGCCGGTGGCGACCGTGCTCGGCCACCATCCGGCTTTTCACATGGGCGCGTGTTACAGCGGGCCGTTCGAAGTGAGCGAGTATGACGTCATCGGCGGTTATCTCGGCGAGCCGCTGCGCCTGGTGCCGTCGGAAACCTTCGGCGACGATCTGCTAATCCCCGCCGACGCCGAAGTCGTTATCGAAGGCGTGCTGATTCCCAACAAACGCGTGGTCGAAGGGCCGTTCGGTGAAGCGCCGGGCTACCTCGGGCCGCAGCGCTACACCACCTGCGCTGATTACCAGATAAAGGCGATCAATTACCGCAACGGCGCCATGTATCAGTCGGTGATCACGCCGGAAGGCGACAAACCCTGGATGGATCTGCCGCGCGAAGGCGCCTACCTGCGCCGTTGCCGCGAAGCGATTCCCGGCGTCACGGCGGTTTGCAAGCAGGGCCGTCACGCGCATTACAATGTTTTCATCTCGATGAAAAAGATGTCCGAAGGCGATCCGGGACGCGCCGCCGCCGCCGCGTTGACCTTCGACCACACCAAGAACGTCTTCGTCTTCGACGACGACATCGACGTGTTCAACCCAACGGATATTCTCTGGGCGTTTGCGACCCGCGTCCAGCCGCACCGCCAGGTGTCGATCCTCCAGCCGCTCTTCCGCGGTAATTTCTTGGATCCGTCATTGCTTGATGAGATTAAGACTTCGGGCATGATCGTCGATGCGACGCGGCCGCTCGACCGGCCGTTCTCTCCGGTGTCGAAGTGTCCGGACGAGGCGATGGCGCGCATCAAGTTGGAAGAGTATGTACCGGGTGAGGTGCTGCAACATATTCCGATGGACCGGACGACCTACTGGGCGTAAGCGGCTAGAGGAAATTTTCATTACCAACGATTTGAGGAGGAACCATGGGTCAGGCGGTCGAGGTAACATGTCCGAAGTGCACGAAGATTTTCGTCGTCAATCCGCATATGCTGGGGTCGGGGATGAATTTCCATTGCCCGTATTGCGATCTCTACTTTCCAGAAAAAGATAGTCCGAAAATCCGCAAGTAGTCCAGCGCAATTGCGCAGAGCGCAAAGGGCCAAGCGCCGGCTTCTAACCCCTTGCTCCTTGCTCTATGCTGCTGATTATGCACCGACCCGTCATGATTCAGAGAAAAGCATATACCGTCGCCGGTACCGACGCGCGTCGGGTGGACGGCATCGAGAAGGTGACCGGCAAGGCGCTCTACACCGGCGACTTGCAGTTGCCGGGGATGGCCTACGCCAAGATTCTCCGCAGTCCGCTGGCGCACGCGCGGTTGGTGAAAGTCGACGCGAGCAATGCGATGGGCATGAACGGGGTCATTGCGACGCTGACGCGCGACGACATCAAGGACCTCAACTACAAATACGGCGCAACCTATAAGGACCAATCCATCGTCGCGGTGGACAAAGTGAGATACGCCGGCGATCCGGTGGCAGCGGTGCTGGCCGAAAGTCCGGCCATCGCCGAGCAGGCGTTGGACCTGATCGAGGTCGAGTACGAAGAATTACCGAAGGTCACTAACATCGAAGAGGCGACCGCGCCGGGCGCGATCCAAGTGCATCCTGGAGATGTCGCGCGGGCGGAGCTGCGCGGTTCGGTTTATGGCGCGCCTGAGCGATTCCGCGGAACCAACATCTGCTATTACCTCGGGTTTAGCCGCGGCGATGTCGAGAAAGGCTTCGCCGAAGCGGATCATGTTTTCGAGGACACCTTCCGTTTTCAGAAGGTCCAGCATTGTTCGCTGGAGGCGCATGTCAACATCGCGCACTACGATGGCGATAAGCTCACGGTCTGGGCCTCTTGCCAGGATCCCTTTACGCTGCGCGATCATCTGTCGGGGATTTTCCGCTTGCCGCTCAGCCGCGTGCGCGTGATCGTTCCCTGGGTTGGCGGCGCTTACGGCGGCAAACTCTACGTCAAGGCTGAACCCATTGCGGCGGCATTGTCCTGGCGAACCCGCCGGCCGGTGAAGCTTGCTCTGTCCGTTAGCGAAAGTTTCAAAACAATCACGCGCCATCCGGCGCGCGTCACGGTGAAGACCGGCGTGAATAAAGATGGCAAGCTGGTGGCGCGCGAGTGCCAAGTTTTCATGGACACCGGCGCTTACGCGGACGCGGGACCGCGGGTCGCCCAGAAGGCAGGGTACCGCGCTCTCGGCCCGTATAAGATTCCGTACGCCAAGGTCGAAGCCCATGGCGTCTACACCAACACGGCTCCCGCCGGCGCCTTTCGCGGCTTCGGCGCGTTGCAGGTGACCTGGGCCTACGAGTCGCAGATGGATATGATCGCCGCTCATTTGGGTTTCGATCCTTTAGAGTTTCGCTTGAAGAATCTGTTGAAGAAGGGCGACCTCTATACCGCCGGCGATACGCCGGTGGACTGCGATCTCAACGAAGGGCTGCTCAAGGTCGCCGACGCGATCAAGTGGAAGCAAAAGAGCCGCAAGCCAAACCGGGCCAAGGGCATCAGTTGTTGTATCAAGGATGCCGGCGGCACTTACAAAGTCGCTGGCGCCGCTGTGAAAATGTCTTCCGACGGCAGCGTGGTCTTGCTCACCGGCACCGTGGAGTTGGGGCAGGGGCCACGCACGGCGCTAAGCCAGATCGTCGCGGAAGAGCTTGCAGTGAAACTAGATCAAATCGCCGTCGCGCAACTCGACACCGACGTGAGCCCGTACGATATTTCGACCAGCGCGAGCAGCTCCACGGTGGTCATGGGCACCGCCGTGCTACGCGCCGCGCAGGATGCCAAGAAACAGTTGCTCCAATGCGCCGCGAAGGTCATGAAGAAAAAACCCGACAGGCTTACGCTCAAAGAGGGCAAAGTCGTCGCCCAGGGCGGCGAGGGCATTTCTTACAGTAGAGTGATTGTTGATTTCTTCGGCAGCAAGGCCGGCGAGATCATCGGCAAAGGCCTCTACAAGGACAAACGCAGCAAGAAGGCGATCCTCGGCTCGACGACCACTTTCTGGGAAGTGGGCTGGGGCGCCGTCGAAGTCGAAGTGGATACCGAGACGGGTGTCATCCGGCTGCTTAACTACGTTTCAGCGGCGGATGCCGGTAAAGCGATCAATCCTGATCAGTGCGTCGGCCAGGACGAGGGCGCCGTGATGTTCGGCATCGGCCATACGTTGATGGAAGAAATGGTTTATGAGGACGGCCAATTATTGAATCCAAATTTCGTTGATTATCGCGTACCTACCTTCAAGGATCTGCCAGATCACTTGCACACGATCTTGATCGAAAACGGCAACGGCCCCGGGCCCTACGGAGCGAAGGGTTTAGGCGAGGGAGGTTTGCTGCCGGTGGCGTCGGCCGTGGCCAATGCGGTTGCGCGGGCGGTAGGGGTGAGAATTCAGGACCTTCCTTTAACCCCGGTCAAGGTTTGGCAGGCGATGCAAGCGAAGCAAAAATCGCGCGCTTCGGCCTGATCTGTCTTCTACAGTTCCAAAATCGTATTGCACCGCTTGCCCGTCGGTTCAAAGCGTTCAAGTCGTTCCAGCAGTTCCAATCGTTCCAAACGTTTCAATTCGGAGGAGCAGGGGGTTGTGATCCGAATTTTGCGGCGAAAGATTGGCAATCCAGTCGAGGTGATCGGATTGATTTCCGATACGCACGGGCTGGTGCGGCCGGAGGCGCTCGACGCGCTACGGGGCGTCGATCTCCTCATCCATGCGGGGGATATCGGTAAAGCGGAGGTTCTCGACGTTCTTGAGCCCATCGCGCCGCTGCACGCAATTAAGGGCAACAACGATCACGGAGCCTGGGCGAAGAAATTGCCCGGCACCATGATCCTCACGGTCGGTGGAGTAAAGCTCTACTTGATTCACGATGTCCACGAGTTGTCCTTCGAGCCTTCCAAAGACGGCATCGCCACCGTGATCAGCGGCCATTCGCACAAACCGTCTATCATTGAACGCGACGGCGTGCTCTTCGTCAATCCCGGCAGCGCCGGGCCGCGGCGTTTCAAATTGCCGGTGGCGGTGGGGAAGCTTCGCATTGCCGACGGCAAGCTCAAAGCGGAGATCATCGAATTAGACATATGACCACTCCATATTGACTTTCACCTGCCCACGAGATAAACAAAATCAATCCTTTTAACTTGATCCTGTGAGATCGGAAAAGGTGTTATGACTGACTTCAAAGTACAAGTTTTTTATTCCATATAACCCTTTCGGTGAGCCGGAAGGGTTTTTTTTTGCCATGGCCCAGGAAAAACAGATCCTGTTTGAGCGCGACGAACTCGTTCGAACCGTTAACCGGATGGCGCATGAAATCATCGAGCAAACCGCCAGCCCGTCCGAGCTGGTACTGATCGGCATTCGTTCGCGCGGTGTGCAATTGGCGCGCCGCTTGGCGCGCAAAGTCGAAGAAGTTACAAAGACAGCCCCGCCTGTGGGCGTCATCGATGTCACCCCCTACCGGGACGATCGTGCGCGCGAGCAGGACCCGCGCGCCGTCGGTGCATTTGAAATTCCCGTCGACGTGGATGAAAAAACCGTGGTGCTGATCGACGATGTCATCTTCCGGGGCCGCACCATCCGGGCGGCGATGGAAGCGGTCGCCCGATTGGGACAAGCAAAAAGGATTTTGGTTGCGGCGCTGGTGGATCGCGGCGCGCGGGAGCTGCCGATTCGGGCCGATATCGTCGGTAAGAATATCGACGCCGGGGCGGGCCGGCGGGTCAACGTTATGCTCGAAGAGTCGGACGGCGTCGATCAAATTACCGTGAGCGACTGGTAGTGGCGCAGCGCCGTTTGCTTGGAGAAAAACTATGTCTCGGCGAAACTTGCTTTCGATTGCCGATTTGACCAACGACGAGATCGAAGAGATCTTCGAATTGGCGGACGCGGCTGAGAGGCTGCGCGCCGACAAACCGGCCGGCGGCCGCATCATGGCCACGCTGTTTTATGAGCCCAGCACGCGCACGCGTCTGTCCTTTGAATCCGCGATGCACCGCTTGGGCGGCTCGGTGATCAGTTGCTCGGACATGAAATCGTCGTCCACAGCCAAAGGGGAAACCGTGGCCGACACGGCCAAAGTGGTGTCGAGCTACGCCGATGTCCTGGTCGTGCGCCACTACTGGGACGGCGCGGTGCGGGCGATGGCGGAGCACGCCGACGTCCCGGTCATCAACGCCGGCGACGGCGGCCATGAGCACCCGAGTCAGACGCTCTGCGATCTCTATACCTTGAAAAAGGAAAAGGGGCGGCTCAAGGGTTTGACTGTTGTCATCTGCGGCGATCTCAAGCACGGCCGGACCATTCACTCGCTGGTTTTTGCGCTCGCGCGCTTCGGCGCCAGCGTGGTCACGCTGGCGGCGAACGGCATGGAACTGCCGCAATACGTTCTCGAACGGTTGGAGCGTGAATACGATTACACCTTGGCCCCGGTCGCGACCGGCGACTTGAACGCCGTGGTTACCGAGACCGACGCGCTCTACCTGACGCCGAAGCAGCCCCATCAGCTTGCGCTGTTCACCCAGCTCGATCCCGGCCTTCAGACCCGGTTGAACACGATGGTTTCGGGTCTGCGCTACGATGCCTTCTACATGACCCGGAAGCAAAAAGAACGCATGAAAGAGGGAACGACGGGGAGCAGCTACCCGACCATCGGCAGCGAGTTTCTCAGGGAACAACGGTTCAAGAACACCGTGGTCATGCACCCGCTGCCGCGGGTCGATGAGCTTTCACTCGAAGTGGACCAAGACCGCCGGGGCATTTACTTCAAGCAAGCCGCATACGGCGTGCCGGTGCGCATGGCGCTGCTCAAGTTTCTCTTCGCGCAAAACGAGGCGAAAAAGGCCAGCGCAAAGAAAGCCGCAACCTGGTTCGAAAGCCCGGAAACCCTCGGTCCCCAATGCGCCAATCCCAATTGCATTACCGTGACGGAACCGGCATCGGCCCGGAGAAAATTCGATTTCCTTGCCGGCGGGCCGGGAGGCGCCTTGATCCTTCGTTGTCTTTACTGCGATCACCGCATCAAGGTCCAACTGGTGGGGCATGTGAAATCGAAGCGTTACTGTGCCTACGACATTGCCCTCAGCGATACGATCAAAAATTGGTTTACGAACAAAGAGCTGGTGATTTTCGATTCCATCAAGGCCGCGGAAGAAATCGGCTACGAGCCCTACAAAAGCGGTCCCCAGCGCAACATCATGGACCAGACGGCGATTGAAAACGCCGTGCGTGATATCGCCCGGCAGATATTGGGCGACTGCGAAGACCCCGATCGTCTGCTCGTGCTCGGCATTCGCAGCAAGGGTTCCTATCTGGCGCAGCGCATCGCAGCGGAATTAGCCGCCGCGCAGAAGCGCAAAATCGAAATCGGCGAGATCGAAATCTACGGCGCCGGGGACGAAATCCGGCGGCTATCCCCGGCCGACCCGGAAGCCGGTCCGTTGAATCTGAAGGACCGCGAAATCGTTTTGGTGGATGATGTCATTTACACCGGGCGAACGGTGAAAAATGCGCTGGATATTATTTTCAGATCGGCGCGGCCCAAATCGGTGCGCCTGGCGGTTCTGATCGACCGCGGCCACCGCGAGGTGCCGGTCAAACCCAACTATGTCGGCAAACATATTCCCAGCTCGGAGCGGGAGCGGGTGCGGGTGAAGCTGCGCGAAGCGGAGCATGACGAAAAAGATAAGGTGGTCATTTATTCGATCATCAGCCCGGTGGAACAACAGGCGGGAGGGCTCGGATGACTGAGTCGAAGGCCATATTGGCGCTCGCCGACGGCCGATACTACGAGGGCATCGCTTTTGGAGCGGCGGGCGAAGCGATCGGTGAAGTTGTGTTCAACACCAGCATGACCGGCTATCAGGAGATTCTCACCGATCCGTCCTACGAAGGACAGCTGGTGGCGATGACCTATCCGGAAATCGGCAATGTCGGCGTCAATCCGGAAGACGTGGAATCCGGACGCCCCTTCATGAAAGGCTTCATCGTCAAGAATTACACCTCCCGGCCGAGCAACTGGCGCGCGGCCGAGCCGCTGCACGAGTACATGAAACAGCATCGCATCGTCGGCATCCAGGGGATCGATACCCGTTCGCTGGTGCGCCATCTGCGCGACCACGGGTCGCAGGAGGGGATCATTTCGACGCTGAGCGATAACCCGGACGATCTCATCGCCAAAGCGAAAGCTTCGCCGGGGCTGGTCGGCATCGACCTGGTGCGCAACGTCACTTGCCCCGCGCCCTACGACTGGGATGAGGGAAGGTGGGAGTTGGGTGAAGGCTACAAGCGCCGCGCCGCGCAAACGGAAACCGCAAGCAAGCGCAGGAGCAAGGCCGGCTCGTTCCGCTCTCCGGCGTTTTCCGTCGTCGCCTACGACTACGGCATCAAGTACAACATTCTGCGCAACCTCGCCGAGTCGGGCTGCCGCGTTAAGGTGGTCCCGGCGGCGACGCCGGCGGAAGATGTGCTGGCGTTCAATCCCGACGGCGTTTTTCTCTCCAACGGGCCGGGCGATCCCGACGCGGTTCCCTATGCCAAAGAGAACGTGCAAAAATTAATCGGCAAGAAACCGATCTTCGGCATCTGTCTCGGCCACCAGATCTTGGGGCTTGCGTTGGGCGGGAAAACTTACAAGCTCAAGTTCGGCCACCACGGCGGCAACCAGCCGGTGATGGATCTCACGACCCGCAAAGTCGAGATCACGGCGCAGAACCATAGCTTCGCCGTCGATGCCGGCTCGCTCAAAGGCGCCGCCGAACTGACACACATCAATCTCAACGACAACACCGTGGAAGGATTGGCGCACCGGGAGCTACCGATCTTTTCGGTGCAATACCATCCCGAATCGTCGCCCGGGCCGCACGACGCCAATTATCTTTTCAAAAGATTTACCGATCTGATGGCGAAGCATCGAAGCCGATAAGCGTCCATGCCCAAGCGCACCGACATAAGATCGATCCTGCTCATCGGCTCCGGTCCGATCGTCATCGGCCAGGCCTGCGAGTTCGACTACTCCGGCACGCAGGCGCTCAAGGCCCTCAAGGAAGAGGGTTATCGAATCATTCTGGTGAATTCCAACCCGGCGACGATCATGACCGATCCCGAATTCGCCGATCGAACCTATATCGAGCCGATCACCACCGACATCGTCGAAAAAATTATCGCCAAGGAACGCCCCGATGTCTTGCTGCCGACGCTGGGCGGTCAAACGGCGCTGAACCTCGCCATCGATTTGGCGGAAAAGGGCATCCTGGATCGCTACGGCGTGGAGATGATCGGGGCCAAGATCGAGTCGATCAGGAAGGCGGAGGATCGGGATCTGTTCAAAGAAGCGATGCGCAAGGCCGGCCTGGATCTGCCGCGCAGCGGATACGCGCACAACATGCGCGAGGCGATGAAAATTCAGAAGCGGCTCAACTTTCCCGTCATCATCCGCGCCTCGCGCACGCTGGGCGGCAGCGGCGGCAACTTTGCTTACGGCGCTGAGGATTTTAAAGAGGTGGTGCAGCATGGCCTGGACATCTCGCCGGTGCATGAAGTTCTGATCGAGGAGTCGGTCCTCGGCTGGAAAGAGTTCGAGCTCGAGGTGATGCGCGACCACAAGGACAACGTCGTCATCATCTGTTCCATCGAGAACTTCGATCCCATGGGCGTCCACACCGGGGACTCGATTACCGTAGCGCCGGCTCAGACGCTGACCGATAAAGAATATCAAATCATGCGCGATGCCTCGCTCCGCGTCATCCGAGAGATCGGCGTCGATACCGGCGGCTCGAACATCCAGTTTGCGGTCAATCCGAAAGACGGCCGCATGGTGGTCATCGAGATGAACCCACGGGTGTCGCGCAGCTCCGCCTTGGCGAGCAAGGCCACCGGCTTTCCGATCGCGAAGATCGCGGCGAAATTGGCCGTCGGCTATACTCTGGATGAGATCCGCAACGACATCACCCGGGAGACGCCGGCGTGTTTCGAGCCGACCATCGATTACGTCGTCGTCAAGGTGCCGCGCTTTACCTTCGAGAAATTTCCCCAGGCCGAAGATCTCTTGACGCCGCAAATGAAATCTGTCGGCGAGGCGATGGCGATCGGCCGGACGTTCAAAGAGTCTCTGCAAAAAGCGATGCGTTCCTTGGAGATTAACTCCTTTGGCTTCGAGCCCAAATTATTGATTGCTCCGGAACGGCGCGAGGAGGCGCTGCGGGTGGTCGGTGAAAAACTGCGCAATCCCAATTCCCAGCGCCTTTGGTACCTGGGGGACGCATTCCGTCTGGGCATGACGATCGACGTGATCCATCAATTATCCAGCTTCGATCCCTGGTTTCTGGAAAAAATTCGCGAGATCGTGGAAATCGAACCTGAAATTCAGACGCACCGCGGCCGGATTAGCGAAATTGATGCGAGCAAGCTGCGGTCATGGAAACAGATGGGCTTTGCCGACGCGCGTATCGCGGCGCTCACGGAAGCCAGCGAAGCAGAGATCCGCAGCCTGCGCAAAGGGAAAGGGATCGAAGCGGTTTTCAATTCCGTCGATACCTGCGGCGCCGAATTCGCAGCGTTCACACCTTATCTCTATTCAACGTACGAGGGCGAGGATGAGTCAAACCCCACGCAACGCAAAAAAATCATGATCCTCGGCGGCGGACCAAACCGCATCGGCCAAGGGATCGAGTTCGACTATTGCTGCGTTCACGCCGCCTTTGCTTTGAAAGAGGAAGGCTATGAGACCATCATGGTCAACTGCAACCCGGAAACCGTGAGCACCGACTACGATACGTCGGACAAGCTTTATTTCGAGCCACTCACAATGGAAGAGGTGATGAACATCGTCGATCGGGAAAAACCCGACGGCGTGATCGTTCAGTTCGGCGGGCAAACCCCGCTCAAGCTGGCGCTGCCGCTGGAACGTGCCGGAGTGCCGATCATCGGCACTTCCCCTGACAGCATCGATCTCGCCGAAGACCGTGAACGATTCGCGGCGCTGCTCAATCTCCTCGGCATCAAGCAGCCGGAAAACGGTATCGCCCGCTCCTACGATGAAGCGTTTCAGATTGCGGGCAAGTTGGGATATCCCGTGTTGGTCCGGCCGTCCTACGTATTGGGCGGGCGCGCCATGCAGATCGTCTATGACGACGACGCGCTGAAAAATTATATGACTCACGCGGTGGCCGCCTCGCCGGAGCATCCGGTGCTCATCGATAAGTTTCTCGACGACGCCATCGAAGTGGACGTCGATGCCCTCAGCGACGGCGAGGATGTGGTCATCGGCGGCATCATGGAGCATATCGAGCGCGCCGGCGTCCATTCCGGCGATAGCGCTTGCAGCTTGCCGCCCAAATCGATTCACCCCGACATTCAAGATGAAATCCGCCAGCAGACCATCGTCCTGGCAAAAGCACTCAACGTGCAGGGGCTGATGAACGTTCAGTTCGCGGTTCAAGAAACCAACGTGTTCGTTCTTGAAGTGAACCCGCGGGCCTCGCGCACGGTGCCGTTCGTCAGCAAAGCCATCGGGGTGCCGCTCGCGAAGATCGCCGCGCGGATCATGGTGGGAAAGAAACTCAAGGAGCTGGGGCTAACGCGGGAAATCGTGCCGAAGCATGTTTCCGTCAAGGAAGCAGTGTTTCCGTTCAATAAATTTCCCGGCGTCGATACGATTCTTGGGCCGGAAATGAAATCCACCGGCGAAGTCATGGGGATCGACGACTATTTTGGACTCGCCTTCGCCAAGGCGCAGCTCGCCGCCGGCATGCGTTTGCCCAAGAGCGGCCGGGTGTTTATCAGCGTCCGGGACGATGACAAGACGGCGGCGGCATTCATCGCACGGAGACTTTACCGGATCGGCTTTCAGATTGTCGCCACGCGCGGCACCGCCCGCTGCTTCGAAGAGCGGGGAATTTCCACCGACATCGTCAAAAAGATTCAAGAAGACAGTCCCCATATCGGCGACCAGATCAAAAACGGGGAGATCGCCATTGTGATCAACACGCCGGAAGACGCCCGCTCCCACGCGGATTCTTACGCGATCCGGCGCCATGCTCTTGACTACCAGGTGCCATACTTTACGACGATGGCGGGGGCCGACGCCGCTGCCGATGCCATTGAGTACCTGATGCAGCGCGATTTCGAGGTAAAGCCACTTCAGGAGTACGAAGCGCCGTAGTTGCTTACCGGCGGGACTTGCGCATGTCGTGATTGCCGCCGTTCAAGGTTCAATG
>Ga0326597_10009312_pt1 | contig 13174 bp, 10 predicted proteins | sample RVTome_12_FD_203789 | JGI IMG/M metagenome (GOLD analysis project Ga0326597, IMG submission 203789) | Soil microbial communities from uranium-contaminated site in the Upper Colorado River Basin, Wyoming, United States - RVT100D185 | ecosystem: Environmental > Terrestrial > Soil > Contaminated >... | reverse complement strand
GTCCGTCACACATCCTTCCGATGCAGACTTGACTGTTTTGATGTATTTATAAAGCGTGCCACGGGTTGCCTTGTAGGGAGGTATTTCCCAAGTTGTCCGGCGTTGCTCCAGTTCTTCATTACTGACATCGACATTGATCACATTGGTTTTTGCATCCAGTGTGATCACATCACCATTTTTTATCAGTGCAATGGGACCTCCTTCCTGCGCTTCAGGCACGACATGACCGACGATGAAACCATGTGAACCACCGGAGAAACGTCCATCCGTGATCATGGCCACATCCGCACCGAGACCTGCACCCATGATGGCAGAGGTCGGTGTCAACATTTCCGGCATACCGGGCCCACCCTTGGGGCCTTCATAACGGATCACGATCACATCCCCTTTGGCAATCTGTTTGTCTTCCAGGGCCTTCAACATGTCTTCTTCAGAGTCATAGACCTTTGCCGGTCCTTTGAATTTTTCACCTTCCTTGCCGGTGATCTTGGCCACCGAGCCGCCCGGTGCCAGATTACCTTTTAAAATACGCAAATGGCCAGAATCCTTGAGAGGTTTATCATGTGGATAGATGATATTCTGCCCGGCACTCAAACCCGGAACATCGGCGAGATTTTCTGCTATCGTCTTGCCCGTGACGGTCAGGCAGTCACCATTGATGAAGCCATTTTCCATCAGGTATTTCATCACCGCCGGAATACCGCCCACGTTATGCAGGTCTTCCATTACATACTGGCCACTGGGTTTCAGATCGGCCAGATAAGGTGTGCGAGCAGTGACTGATGCAAAATCATCTATCGTAAGATCAACGCCGACAGATCGTGCCATGGCCAGAAGATGCAGCACGGCATTGGTTGAACCACCCAGCACGGTCACCAGCACCATTGCATTCTCGAATGCTGCGCGTGTCATGATGTCACGCGGCTTGATATCATTCTCCAGCAGATATCTGATCGCCTTGCCGGCACTCAGGCATTCCTCAATCTTGCCCGGATCAACGGCCGGCGTGGAGGAACTGTAAGGCAATGACATGCCCAATGCCTCAATCGCGGATGCCATCGTATTTGCGGTGTACATCCCACCACAGGCACCCGCACCGGGACAGGCCTTTTTCACAATCTCCAGCCGTTCATTATCATCAATTCTGCCGGAGATGAATTCACCGTAACTCTGGAATGCAGAGATGATGTCAATTTTCTTTTCATGATGGTGACCGGGTTTGATCGTGCCGCCATAGATCATCAGGGCAGGCCGGTTCAGGCGCCCCATGGCCATCAGGCAACCGGGCATGTTCTTGTCACAGCCCGGTATGGAAATATTCGCATCATACCATTGGGCACCCATAACAGTTTCAATCGAGTCTGCAATCAGATCGCGCGATTGCAATGAGAAACTCATGCCATCCGTGCCCATGGAAATGCCATCACTCACACCAATGGTATTGAAACGCATGCCAACCATGCCGGCGGCCTCTACACCTGCTTTGACTTTTTCAGCAAGGTGCAGGAGATGCATATTGCAGGTATTGCCTTCAAACCAGACGCTGGAGATGCCGATTTCGGGTTTGTCCATATCATCAGGTTTAAGGCCGGTACCGTAGAGCATGGCCTGTGATGCACCCTGTGATTTTGGTTGCGTGATACGTGAACTGTAACGGTTTAATTGTTTCGCCATTCGTTTTACCAAAGAATTGATTCAAGTATGGAAAAGGTGCGATAGAATACCAAAAGAATATACAGATTGTCAGTGTAATGTAAGCAGATTTGCCATAACCAGACCAGCATCCTATGAACCAGCACGTACCCGCTTTTATGGAGTCTTTTGCAAAACTGATTGCCACGCCCTCAATCAGCAGTATTGATCCGCTGCTGGATCTGGGCAACAGGGAAATTATCGAATTGCTGGCGGACTGGCTGGTGGACCTGGGTTTCAGGACAGAGTTAATGACAATCCCGGATTATCCAAAAAAAATGAATCTGATTGCATGTCTGGGGAGTGGTGAGGGTGGACTGGTGTTGTCCGGTCATACCGATACTGTTCCTTTCGATGAAGGCAAATGGCGGCAGGACCCATTTGTGCTCACCGAGCGTGACAACCGGCTTTATGGTCTGGGCACTTCGGACATGAAATGTTTTTTCCCGATGGTGATTGATGTGGTGCGGAACATGGACCTGAAAAAATTGCACCAGCCGCTTTATATCCTGGCTACAGCGGACGAAGAAAGCACCATGTCCGGTGCGCAGGCATTGGCGGATTCCGGACGCAAACTGGGGCGTTATGCAATGATAGGCGAGCCTACCGGCCTGAAACCGGTACACATGCATAAAGGCATATTAATTGAATCAATCAAACTCACCGGCCGTGCAGGACACTCCAGCAACCCGGCACTGGGTAACAGTGCGCTGGAAGGCATGTATGCAGTGATCAGTGCCTTGATGGAATGGCGCAAAAAAATACAGCAACAGCACGTTAACAATCAGTTTGCCGTGCCGGTGCCCACTCTGAATTTTGGCAGCATCCATGGTGGCGATAACCCGAACCGGATTTGTGCCGAATGTACGTTAACAATCGATATTCGCCTGATGCCGGACATGGTGCTGGAACAGGTCAGGGCGGACATGCGCGAGGTCATTTCCCGGTCTGTAGAGGGTTCAGGGCTTGTGTTGGAGGTCCATTCCGTTTTTAATGGCGCCCCATCCATGCACACGGATCCCGGCAGCGAGATTGTCAAGGTGGCAGAACATTTGTCCAGGCATCCTTCCGGCTCAGTGGCTTTTGGCACGGAGGCCCCGTTTTTGAACTCCATGGGCATGCAGACCGTTGTATTGGGCCCCGGGGATATCGATCAGGCGCATCAGGCGAATGAATACATTGCCATGGATCGCATACCACCCATGCTGGATATTTTGCAGAAAATGATCGGACATTTTTGTGTTGAGGAAAACAGCTATGCCAACTAACGCTACTGAATTCGTACAGTGGTTTCGTTCTGCTGCGCCCTATATCCATTCACACCGGGGCAAAACTTTTGTATTGCATTTTGGTGGAGAGCTGATCGGGAGACCGGTCTTTCCCAATCTCATCCATGATATTGCCTTGTTGAACAGCCTGGGGATCAGGCTGGTCGTGGTTTACGGCGCCCGGCCGCAAATTGAAGAGCTGCTGGCGAAACAGAACATCAAACCGCGGCTGGTCAACGGACTGCGGTTGACCGACAGTGCAGCACTGGAAGTTGTTAAACAAGTGGCCGGCACTTTACGAATTCAAATTGAATCGCTGTTTTCCATGGGACTGCCCAACTCACCCATGGCGCAGGCGCGGGTCAAGGTCTCATCGGGAAATTTCATCACGGCCAAACCCATCGGCATTATTAATGGCGTCGATTTGCAATTCACCGGCTCCGTGCGCAGGATCGATACGGATTTGATCAAACATAATTTGCAGAACCAGGAAATTGTATTGATCACGCCGCTGGGTTATTCACCAACCGGCGAAGTCTTTAATCTCAGTTCCGTTGAACTGGCAACCCAGGTGGCCATCAATCTGCAGGCCGACAAACTTCTGTTCCTGATGTCGGAAGAAGGAAGTAAAGATGAAGCAGGCAACATGATCGAGCATTTGTCCCAGGACCAGGCGCAATTGCTGTTGCAGGGCAAGGATCTGTCCGATGGTTCTTCCTATCTGCAATTAAGTCATGGATTACAGGCTTCGAAAAAAGGTGTGGCGAGAATTCATTTCATTAACCAGAGCGTAGACGGCAGCCTGATGCAGGAACTGTTCAGCCGCGATGGTGTGGGCACATTACTCAGTGCTGTGCCGTTTGATGATTTACGCCCGGCAACAATCGAAGACATCGGCGGCATACTCGAATTGATCCAGCCTTTGGAAGAACAAGGTGTGCTGGTGCGCCGTTCACGGGAAAAAATGGAAATGGAAATTTCAGATTATTCCGTGTTGATCCGGGACGGTGCTGTGATTGCCTGTGCTGCCTTGCATATGTACAAGGATGAAGCGGCAGCCGAACTGGCCTGCCTGGTCGTGCATGAAGATTACCAGCAACAATCGAAAGGCGAAGAGTTATATCTCAATGCGGAAAATGAAGCGCGGAAAAAAGGCGCAAAGAAAATCTTTGTGTTGACCACGCACGCCACGCACTGGTTCATGGAACAGGGATTTGAAGAAGCAACCATTGAAGATCTGCCGGTCGCCAAAAAACAACTTTATAACTATCAGCGGAATTCAAAAGTATTAATAAAAAATCTCACTTAACTCCCTCCCCTTGAGGGGGTGATGAATAGAAAATATCACCCTCTCCCTCGATGGGAGAGGGATGGGGTGAGGGTGAAGTGTGAAACAAGTAATTTCAATAGATTACCCATCCGAATTTTTCCCCTACTACTAATGAGATCATTCAACATTGACGACAGCAGATACATTGTCTACTCTTTTTATTAAATTCAAACCAAGTATCAAAGCAACGGAAAGAAATCAACAAATCAGGATGAACATACAAACCAAATCCATTAATTATGCTGTTATCGAGAATCCGTCCTATTGGGGTTATCGGGAGTCTCGGTAATCAACTGTTAGCGTTCAAAGGAGAACATGATCGAGTATAAATACATTATGGATGCATTAGGCTCAACAGCTTCATTTGTGGCTATAGTTGCCGTATTAGTGAGTTGGTTTAGAAGTACACAGAAACCTCTAGTAATTGACAGAGTTATAATCCATAAAAAGGAAAATGAAAGCACCTATATACTGATAGTAAAAAACAGAAAGCCTTACCCCGTAGAGATAAAATCTACCCGTTGTTACACAAAGCGTCGTTACAGGGTTACGCAAAAAACCAACCAAAAACCAGAATACGCAGCGCAGCTAAATCTCAAAGACAGTCCATTTGAAAATTTTGATGAATTTGAAATTGGTGCTAATGGACACACTGACGTACGAATTATCGGTCAAAATATAAATGGTGAGATATTAAAACTACTATTTTCCATCAACACATCTCATGGCTATCACGAGCTATGGAGCAAAAATATTGACATTGTTAATGTTAATATGGGCGATAGCATGGAAGTTTATACTTTAGAACATAAACATGAGTACGATTCAAAATTTAAAGCAAAGACTAAATACTATTGGTTGTACATATTAAGTTTTTTCAAAAAAAAGAGCTAACGTTAGCAGAAAGCATGTTACAACGAGGGTAAAATAATGACGCCAGATAATGAACATCGAGACACCGATTTGAATGTGACACCGGAACAGCTGCGAAAGGGCGCAGAGGAAGTCAGGATGCAATATCGTCGTGAACGGCCAGCAACCTTGCGGATCGGTGCCTTGAGTGGTATTGCGATAGGGGTCGGTACAATTTTTTATCAGCACGGAATACCAAAAGACCCATACTTTTCTCTGCTTTTTTTAGGCTTATTCGGGGTTGTGATACTTCTCTGGAGCATATCGCTAACTTTAGAAGATATTGCTAGTAATCTACGAACTGTCTCAGGTCCGATCAGGCTTCTTTTTTACGGCCCAAACAAAATGGGCATGAGTATAAGAGAGGCATACGATCTTCGTCGAAAACTCGGTATGCAGATTGAATATGACTGGGAGGAAAGGCTGGCTGAAAGAGAAATGCAGATAGATTAGTTGGAACAGGGCGTTCCGTTCAAAATAGGTCAAAAATAAGTAATGTGCGCTAACAATACGCTCGTTCGGACATTCACTACGCAATGCTCCGTTCACGCCGCACAGCTTGGGCGTCTGCCCAATAAAGAGAAGATATGAGGAAGAAAATCGTTCTCATTTCTTGTGTAAGCCAAAAGCTACCGTATCGAGCAAAGGCAAAGGACCTGTATGTGAGCACGCTATTTAAGCTCAATCTTAAATATGCAAATAGTCTGAGCCCTGACGATATCTATATTCTTTCGGCAAAACACGGGCTGTTGGATTTAGAGCAAGAGATTGAGCCGTACGAACTGACCCTTAACAATATGGGAGCCGCTGAGACCAGAAAATGGGCAAACCATGTTTTGCAAACATAAGGTGCCGGAGTGATTTAATTTTGACCAGCCAGAGTAATAGTTGACAGATCACGGTATATTATAGAAATTATGGCCTATTTTAGACTGAGATTATGAATCAAAAATTTGTAATTTGTATCAAGAATGATGACTATCCGGCTTCCTTGGAGCTTCGGAAGTTATATCGGGTTATTTCTGATCCGGATGCTGAGAAAACGCATCATCTTCGGGTTATTGATGAATCTGGTGAAGATTATATATATCCGGAAGAGTATTTCCTTTCTATAAACCTTCCTCAAGCAGTTGAGCGCGCAATTATTAAAGCAGCATAATATAATTAATACCTTAATTGACTGGATGCTGGAACAAGTCCAGCATGACGTAAATTGAGCATTTCAACTGGATTGAATATTTGACACTGACTGGTCAGTCAATTCTTGACTGATACAAACTAAACTGTCCCTTCCTTCTCTTCTTCCAGGATTTCGATTTTGATATCACCGGTTTCTTCGGTGACAACGACGTGGCCGCCGTGTTCGAGTTTGCCGAAGAGCAGTTCTTCAGCCAGTGGTTTCTTGATTTTTTCACGGATGAGTCTTTCCATCGGACGTGCGCCCATGATCTTGTCGTAACCATTTTCGGCCAGCCAGTCGCGGGCTGATTCATCCACATCCACAAAGACTTTTTTGCCATCCAGTTGTGCCTGCAATTCCACCAGGAATTTGTCGACCACATTTTTGATAGTGGATTTGTCCAGCGGATTAAACTGGATAATGCCATTCAGGCGGTTGCGGAATTCCGGGCTGAACATCTGTTTGATCACTTCCATGGAATCATGGCTGTGATCCTGTTGGGCAAAACCCATAGATGCACGGCTCATGCGGTCTGCACCGGCATTGGTGGTCATCACCATAATGACATTACGGAAATCGGTCTTGCGGCCATTGGTGTCGGTCAATGTGCCGTGATCCATCACCTGCAACATCAGGTTAAATACATCCGGATGGGCCTTTTCCATTTCATCCAGCAGTAATACCGCATGCGGATGTTTGTTGACGGCATCGGTGAGCAGGCCGCCTTGATCGAATCCGATATATCCCGGCGGTGCGCCGATCAGGCGTGATACGGTATGGCGTTCCATGTATTCAGACATATCAAAACGTATCAACTCGATGCCCATGATCTGGGCCAGTTGTCGTGTCACTTCCGTTTTGCCAACACCGGTCGGTCCGGCAAACAGGAATGCGCCGATCGGTTGCTGGGGATTGCCCAGGCCGGAGCGGGCCATCTTGATAGCACCGGCTAATGTACCGATGGCCTCGTCCTGGCCAAACACGACCATCTTCAGGTTGCGCTCCAGATTCAACATCACATCCTTATCGGAGGTGGACACATTCTTGGCAGGAATACGCGCCACCTTGGCGACAATGTTTTCAATATCGTTCACGCCAATCAACTTTTTGCGCCTGGATGGCGCCAGCAGGCGTTGTGATGCACCCGCTTCATCAATGATATCGATCGCCTTGTCCGGTAGATGCCGGTCGTTAATATAACGATCAGTGAGTTCTGCAGCAGAACGCAATGACTGGTGTGTGTATTTGACCTGGTGATGTTCCTCGAATCGTGACTTCAGTCCTTCAAGGATCTTCACAGTCTCATCGATGGACGGCTCGGCCACATCAATTTTCTGGAAACGCCGCGCCAGGGCACGGTCTTTTTCAAAAATGCCACGGTATTCCTGATAGGTCGTTGAACCGATGCATTTCAGATCACCGGAGGCCAATACCGGTTTAATAATGTTCGAAGCATCCATGACACCCCCGGACGCTGCACCGGCACCAATGATAGTGTGGATCTCGTCAATAAACAGAATTGACCCATGGCTTTTTTTGAGTTGCGCAATAATACCCTTCAGGCGTTTTTCAAAATCACCCCGGTATTTTGTCCCGGCCAGTAACGCGCCCATATCGAGTGCATAGATCGTACTATCAGCCAGGACCTCAGGTACTTCACCATCCACAATCATCTTGGCCAGGCCTTCGGCAATGGCCGTCTTGCCTACACCGGCCTCACCGACATACAGCGGGTTGTTTTTCCGGCGCCGGCAAAGTATTTGTATGGTGCGTTCTATCTCCAGTTGCCTGCCGATGAGCGGATCAATCTTGCCTTGCATGGCCTGTGCATTGAGATTAACGGCATAAGCTTCCAGCGGGTTAGTGCCGCCTTCATCCACACGCACGTCTTCATCAGCAGGGGATTCTGACATGCCATTCTGGTCATCTTCCGGGATCTTGGCGATGCCGTGTGAAATATAATTAACGACATCCAGCCGGGTAATGTCCTGCTGTGCAAGAAAATAGGCGGCATGTGATTCACGTTCAGCAAAGATCGCAACCAGCACATTGGCGCCATTAACTTCCTTACGGCCGGATGACTGCACATGAAACACGGCCCGCTGCAACACGCGTTGAAAACCGAGCGTCGGTTGCGTATCACGCTCGTCATTCTTGTTTAGCAAAGGGGAGTTCTCACCGATAAATGTTGTGAGATCATTATGCAAGGCATTGAGGTTGGCGCCACAGGCACGTAATACGCGGGCAGCTGATGGATTATCCAGCAGGGCGAGCAATAAATGTTCAACCGTCATGAACTCATGACGTTTCTCGCGTGCTTCCCTGAATGCACTGTTTAGAGTCAGTTCCAGTTCTTTATCCAGCATAATAATTTTTCACCTTTATGCTTTTTCCATCGTACACAGCAATGGATGCTGATGTTCTCTGGAATAACTGTTTACCTGGGAAACTTTTGTTTCTGCAATCTCATGGGTAAAGATACCACAAATTCCTCTACCGCGTGTATGTACTTCCAGCATAATACGCGTTGCATTCTCCCTGTCTATTGAAAAAAATATTTCCAGTATATGTACAACAAAATCCATGGGTGTATAGTCATCGTTATTCAGGATGACTTTATACATGGGTGGACGTTTAAGTCGGGGTTTGGCTTCCTGTAAGGCCAGACCTTCATCGTACTTGTGATTTACTTTCTCTGTCATTTCTCTGTTTGACTCGAATAATTCGCTGTTAACTCCAAGGAATCTCTGAAAAAGTTGTCATTTCGAGCGAAGCGAGAAATCTGCTGTTATAAGTTTCAATTAAAAATACTGTTAGATTTCTCCCTGCGGTCGAAATGACAAACCATAACTGACCCAAACCCTGTCTAATTATACTTCCTCAGCTTATTGTTTCCAGATGATCGGTAATATTATCGATAATATTAAGGATCACTTGTAAAATATCCGGCTTGATTCATGCTTTGGACTTCCTCCCAAAAGTAATTTATCAAATTACCGGTTGAAACCGTTTTTTCCATCACCTGGTAATATGCAGCTGCAGATTACTCTCTGGTATTCGGCCAGTAACCCCGTTTTCTTTCAGTTATTTATCCATTAAAGGAGCGCTGCAAGCGCTTCATTTAACTTCATAAATCGTCCGCTTATCCACAGGCCATGAGCGGCTGTTTTGATGCATCCAGTTACTATAACCCACTAATGTTATTAAGTATTTGACTTTTTGTGCATTGCAACGTAATGTTCCGGCAGGCTTAAATCCAAAGGCCTGTCCACCATAACATTCGAGTATGAATGTTCGTAATAACTTAATGAGAGTCAGAAGGAGACGTCTATGACTGCTTATGCACATGCACAACCTGTAACCATGGGTAACCTGGAGGTTCTGGGGATGATTACCCCTGAATACCAGGAGATCCTGACGCCGGCAGCCCTGGCTTTTGTCGAAGAGCTGGAGCGGCGTTTTGGACAGCGCCGGCACCAGTTACTGAATATCCGCATCAAACGCCAGCACGCGTTCGATGACGGCGAGCTACCTGATTTCTGGCCACAGACCAGAGAAATCCGCGAGAGTGAATGGAAAGTGGCACCCATACCCAAAGACTTGCTGGATCGCCGGGTCGAGATGACCGGTCCCGTGGATCGCAAAATGGTGATTAATGGTCTTAACTCCGGGGCGAAGATGTACATGGCCGATTTCGAAGATTCATCGGCACCGACCTGGAAGACCATGATCGATGGCCAGATCAATATGCGTGATGTGGTGAATGGCACGATTCATTATACCAACCCGGTAGGCAAGCTCTACAAACTCAACAAGCAAACTGCCGTATTACTGGTACGCCCCCGTGGCTGGCATATGCGTGAAAAACATGTGTTGCTGAATGGCGAACCAATTTCCGCCAGCCTGTTTGATTTTGGCCTGTTTTTGTTTCATAACGCCAAAAACCTGATTGCAAAAGGCACCGGACCCTATTTTTATTTGCCCAAGATGGAAAGTTATCTTGAGGCACGCCTCTGGAATGAAGTTTTTGTATTTGCACAGGATTACATTGGTATACCCAAGGGAACCATACGCGCAACAGTATTAATTGAAACCATCACTGCGGCCTTTGAGATGGATGAAATCCTGTGGGAACTACGCGATCACTCAGCCGGGTTAAATTGCGGCCGTTGGGATTATATATTCAGTTTCATTAAATGTTTTCGTAACCGGCCTGAATTTGTTTTACCGGACCGCAGCCAGATCACCATGGGCACACATTTCATGAATGCTTACTCGGAATTATTGATCAAGACCTGTCACCGACGTGGTATTCATGCCATGGGCGGCATGGCGGCACAGATCCCGATCAAGGAAGACTCACAGCTGAATGAACAGGCCATGGTCAAGGTCCGCGCAGACAAGGAACGCGAAGCCAGAAATGGCCATGATGGTACGTGGGTAGGTCATCCGGGCCTGGTGCCGGTTGCCGGCGAAGTATTTGATAAATATATGCCGGGCCCCAACCAGATCGAAAAGCTGCGTGAAGATGTGCATGTTACCCAGGCCGATCTGTTGAAAGTACCGGAGGGTACGATCACCCGGGAGGGCTTTGAAAACAATGTCAATGCGGCACTTCGTTATACCGAATCATGGCTGGGCGGCCAGGGCTGTGTGCCGATATTTCACTTGATGGAAGATGCTGCCACGGCCGAGATCGCCCGTGCCCAGGTCTGGCAATGGATACGCTATCCAAAAGGCGTGCTGGACAACGGCAAGAAGGTGACCATAGAAATGTTCCGCGAGGCGCTGGCCCGGCATTTGCTGAATATCCGTGATGAACTCGGGGATGAAGTGTATGAGTCACGTCACTATCAGGCCGCAGGGGAACTGCTGGATCGGTTGATTACCAAGAAAGACCTGCCCAGTTTTCTGACCCTGGAAGCCTATGGGCATTTATGAGGCAGGCACCGGAACATCCCAGGGATGACTTTTCCAGAAAATCCTGAGATTATGCCTAGCCCCATTTTTAAATAAAATATCTGTTGGATGCAGGAGACCATGATGACAAGAGAAGCACAGATTAAACAGTTGGAGCAGGACTGGGCCAAAAACCCGCGCTGGAAAGGAGTTAAACGCGATTACAGGGCAGAGGACGTCGTCCGTCTGCGCGGATCGGTACAGGAAGAATATACACTGGCACGCCGTGGTGCCGAGAAGCTCTGGAAACTGGTTAATGAAGAGGATTATGTAAACTGTCTGGGTGCCATTACCGGTGGCCAGGCATTACAACAGGTCAAGGCCGGTATCAAGGCCATCTACCTGTCTGGCTGGCAGGTGGCAGCCGATGGCAATACATCAGAGACCATGTACCCGGATCAGTCACTGTATGCGGTGAATTCCGTACCCACCATGGTACGTCGTATCAATAATTCTTTTAAACGTGCCGATGAGATCCAGTGGTCCAAGGGCAGTAGTGAAATAGATTTCTTTGCCCCGATCATCGCGGATGCCGAGGCCGGTTTTGGCGGCGTACTCAATGCCTTTGAATTAATGAAAGGCATGATCGAGGCCGGTGCTTCCGGTGTGCATTTTGAAGACCAGCTGGCCTCCGTCAAGAAATGCGGTCACATGGGCGGCAAGGTACTGGTGCCGACCCATGATGCCATACAGAAATTGACAGCTGCCCGTTTTGCAGCCGATACCATGGGTGTGCCGACAGTTGTACTGGCCCGTACTGACGCCAATGCTGCTGCACTGCTGACTTCGGATTGCGATGAACGCGATCAGAAATTCGTTACCGGTGAGCGCACCGCTGAAGGTTTCTATGTGACCAGGGCTGGTATCGATCAGGCGATTGACCGTGGTTTATCCTATGCATCTTATGCAGATTTGCTCTGGTGTGAAACTGCTGTGCCGGACATGGAAGAAGCCAGGAAATTTGCCGAGGCCATACGCAAGCAATACCCGGATCAGTTGCTGGCTTATAACTGTTCCCCTTCCTTTAACTGGAAGAAAAACCTTAGTGATACCGACATTGCCAGGTTCCAGAAGGAACTCGGTGCGATGGGTTACAAGTACCAGTTCATTACTTTGGCCGGTATTCATAACATGTGGTACAACATGTTTGATCTGACTTATGAATACGTGCGCAAAGGTATGACGGCTTATGTTGAAATGGTGCAGGAGAAGGAATTTGCTGCGAAAGAACGGGGTTACACTTTCGCCAGTCATCAGCAGGAAGTGGGCGCCGGTTACTTTGATGATGTCACCACCGTGATCCAGGGCGGACACTCATCGGTGCGTGCCCTCGAAGGTTCCACCGAAGAGGCACAATTCGACAGTAAAGCGGTTTCAAAGTAATACTGGAATTACATCAGTAAATAAAAACCCGGCCGCTCTTCCAGGACGTCCGGGTTTTTAGTTTTTGACAACAAAAAAGTTAATTAACTGGCAGACTGCTTTATAATCACAGGCTTGTTGAATCCAGCATGATAAGGTAAAGATCGTGAAATTAAGCGCTGAAGAATTCAGGAAATGGGACAGGAAAGCCATCACGCTGCTCGGCATGTCCGGTGTAGGCAAGACGCGGCTCGCCTGTACCCTGCGGAAGGAACACTGGTTTCATTTTTCCGGTGATTACCGTATTGGCACCCGCTATCTGGATGAACCGATCCTGGATCATATCAAGAAGGAACTGATGCAAGTTCCTATCATGCGCGAACTGTTGCGCTCTGATTCGATTCAGATTCGTAATAACCTCAGTGTGGACAACCTGAGCCCGGTTTCCACTTTTCTTGGCAAACTGGGAAA
>Ga0326597_10009311_pt1 | contig 13174 bp, 10 predicted proteins | sample RVTome_12_FD_203789 | JGI IMG/M metagenome (GOLD analysis project Ga0326597, IMG submission 203789) | Soil microbial communities from uranium-contaminated site in the Upper Colorado River Basin, Wyoming, United States - RVT100D185 | ecosystem: Environmental > Terrestrial > Soil > Contaminated >... | reverse complement strand
AGGCGTCTGATGCGAATTAGCTTGCCAGTGTACAGGGGTACGTACTAAGACCTGTACGGTGAAGCGCAACACCGACGTGGAAGCGACCATCGTGGGAAAGTTCGTGGTCATGGCCCCGCTGCTCGATGAGCGAGCGCGCCGTCTCTGGGCAGCCGCCGAATCGGTGGCCATTGGGTACGGCGGTGACGCGCTCGTGTCGGCCGCGACCGGGTTGGCGCGAGAAACGATCCGAAACGGACGGCGGGAACTGGTGCAGGGCGTGGAGGCCACCGGACGGATTCGCCGTCCCGGGGCCGGGCGTCCCGACATAGAGCAGACCCAACCAGGCGTGACTGAAGCATTGGACCTGTTGGTGGAACCGTTGACGCGGGGCGATCCCATGTCGCCGCTGCGGTGGACGTGCAAGAGCCGCGCGAAGTTGGCGGCGGCCTTGACGGCGCAGGGCTGGCGCGTGAGTTCGACGACGGTGGGCCATTTGCTGCATGCGCTCGGCTATCGGCTCCAAGCGCTGCGCAAGAGCCAGGAAGGCACGTCGCATCCCGATCGCAACGCCCAGTTCGAGCACATCAACGCGACCGCCGCGGCGTTCCTGCAGCGCCAGCAACCGGTGATCTCGGTCGACACGAAAAAGAAGGAATTGGTCGGCGCTTTCAAGAATGCCGGCCAGGAATGGCAGCCCACCGGCATGCCGGAACTGGTCCGCGTCCACGATTTCCCCAGCGACGCGGTCGGCAAAGCGATCCCGTACGGCGTCTACGACATGGCGCGCAACGAAGCGTGGGTCAGCGTGGGCCGCGACCACGACACGCCCGCGTTCGCCGTCGCCTCGATCCGCCAGTGGTGGACGATGATGGGCCGCGCCGCGTATCCGCAGGCGACGGAGCTGCTCATCACGGCCGATGCGGGCGGCAGCAATAGCTATCGCGCACGCGCGTGGAAGCAGGAACTGCAACACCTGGCCGACGACCTGCGCCTGGGGATCCACGTGTCGCACTTCCCGCCGGGTACCAGCAAGTGGAACAAGATCGAGCATCGCCTCTTCTGTCACATCACCGAGAATTGGCGAGGCCGTCCGCTCCGCACCTTCGAAACGGTGGTCGACCTCATCGGCCACACGCGCACCGCGGCTGGCCTGCGGGTGAAGGCGAAGCTGGATAAGCGACGCTACCCGACGGGCCGTGTGGTCACCCGCGCGGAGATGCGAGACCTCGCGCTGCATCCGCATGCGTTTCATGGGGACTGGAACTATGAGCTGAGACCGCGGACAAGTTGACAACTCAATTTCGATCAAAGTCCTTAGCGGCGGCGGGCGCCCTTGGCGATCGTCACCTGGAGCTCACCGCTGTTGTCGCTCACCATGTCGTCGTTGAAGCCCAGATGCAGCGTGCCGCTGGCCGGCATCCGGATCGTTCCGAGAGTCCCGATGAGAAACGGCTGGCTGCCGTCGATCCGGCCGAGCAGCGCCGCCTTCGGCGCGTTCGGCAGCGGCGCGCCTGGTCCCATGAGCTGCCGCCCGGCGCCCGCCGCCGGAGCGTAGTCGCTGTCGGTGGGACCAAACTTGATCCGGCCGCCGGCCGTGATTCTGACCATCTCGCCTTCTCGAACGACGATCCCGGTCGATGTCCATTCCTGATTGCCTGGCACCATAATCGTCGTCACGCCGTTCGAGTCGGTCGTCCCAACAGCCCCTTCCGTCACGTCGTGCATCGCGGCCATGCGGAGCGGATTCGCCAGGTAGACCGTCGCGATCTCCGACGAGCTCAGGTTCTGCGGTCCTGACGGCGTTTCGATTGTGATCCGAAGCGGCGACGTGCCACCGATGTCCGTCAGCCGGCCTTCGACCACCTGACCGTTTCGCAGCACAACCAGCTGGTGGCCCATATTGAGCCTCGACTGCACGCTGCGGTTGGGCTGGCTCCCCACGAACTCGATGGCCGTCACGTCCGTGGTCGCGACCTGCCGATCCTGGCCGCCCACGCGCAGCGCGAATCCGGCACCGCCCATGTCCAGCAACTCGCCACTGATGCGCTCGCCGGAGTGCAATACCAAGGTGGCATGTTCCTGCGCCGCCGCAGGCGCCGTGTAGGTGAGCCACGACAAACAGATGACCGCAAGACTTACTCGTTTCAGCATGGCGTTGGTTCCCTCTGCATGGCCCTGGTTCCCCTCTGCAAGTGTGTATCGAACCCAATTCGAACCCAAGGCGTGCTACTCCGTTCGAAATGCAAGGATGCTGCCAGGGCAAGGCCTGGATCGGGATACGAATCCGCTTGATATTGCTCCATCTCCAGTTCAAACCCTCCTGGGTCGCGGGGCGGTGTACCAGACAGTGTCTGCTTCGACTGCGTGACTGTCCGTTTCCCACCTCAACCCCAGGCCGAGAAACCTGGCTCGCGGTATCATGCGTCTTCCTCTCCCCGCGAGGTGACCGATCGGCAGTTTCTCCGCGAGCAGCGTCGCGCGCCTCTTCGTGGCGGTGGCGCTGACGGCGTTCATAGTCTGGCGCAGCGATCCGTCGGCGGTCTTCTCGGCCGCGGGCCAGGCTCGCGCCTCGTGGCTGGCCGTGGCCGTGGGGCTCGTGGCGTTCGATCGCGCGCTGATGGCCTACCGGTGGGTCGTGCTCGTGCGGGTGCTCGAGCCCGCCGAGCGACTGCCGCTGAGGGTCATCCTCCGTGTGTTCTTCATCAGCACGTTTGTCGGCACCTTCCTGCCGGTCAGCGTCGGCGGCGATGCCGTGCGCGCGTACGGTCTTTCGCGCGCACGCGTGGGGGGAGCCGCATCGGTCGCCTCGGTGCTGATGGACCGGCTGCTGGGTGTCGTGTCGCTCCTGATCGTGACGGTCGCGGGCCTGGCCGTCGCGAGAGAGCTCCTGCGCGAGCTCGCCCTTTTCGCGGCCGTCGCGCTCGTGGCGGTCGCCTGCGCCATCGCCACGGCCGCGATTTACAGTGAGAGGGTCGCGGCGGCGGGCGCGCGGCTGCTCGGCGCCGTCCCGATCGCGCCGGCACGGCGCGTGTCCGCTCAGCTCGCCGGCGCTGTGCGCGCGTATGCGTTGCGCCACGGCGCGCTCGCCAACGTGCTGGCAGGGTCCATCGCGGTGCAGCTCCTGCGCATCGTCCAGGCCTACGCGCTCGGACGGTCGCTCGGCCTCGTCGCGCCCTTCTGGGTCTACTTCGCGTTCGTGCCGATCATCCTGTTGGTGATGCTGCTCCCGATCACGATCTACGGGCTCGGGACGAGCCAGCTGGCCTTCGCCGCGCTGTTCGCGCGCGCCGACGTACCGTCCAGCGAGGCGGTCGCGCTCTCACTCCTGTTCGTCGGCCTGGGTCTTGTGGGTAACCTCCCGGGCGCCTTCCTGTACGCCACGGGCGCGCGGCGGACCCCTTCGGAGGCCACCGGGTGAGGCACTTCCCCCTCCTCTGGCCTGCGTTGGCGGCCGGCGGAGTCGTGGCCACGCTGTTGGTGGCGGTCGGGGCCGTCGGCCTGTTGTACGCGCCCCTCTATGCCGCGGCCATCGCACCCGGGGTGCTGCTTGGCTGCCGTCTGATCGGTCCCGGCCGCGCGCCTGGCTGGATCGTCGGCGGCATCATCGGTTACGGCGCCGCCGAGCTGGCGCTCTGGGTCCCGATTGCCCTGCACGTTCCTTCGGTTCCTGCCTTCGTGGCGGCCTGGGCGGTCGAGGCAGGCGCCCTGGGCCTCCTGGCGAGGCGGATCGCCGCTCCGGTCGTGACGCTCCCCGCCTGGACGCGCGCCGACACCCGCGCGCTGGCGCTCGCGACCTTGCTGGTGCCGCTGCTCATGGCGCCGCCATATCGCAACCTTGGCGCGGCCGACGAGAGCGGAACGCGCTACTACCGCGCGTACTTCACGGCCGATTTCGTCTGGCACACGGCGCTGGCCGCCGAGCTCGGGCGCTACGAGACGCCGCCTCGCAACCCATACATGGCGGCGAGGGAACTGAATTACTACTGGACCTACTTCCTGCTGCCGGCGGTCGTCGCGCAGGAGTCGCCGGCCCCGCTCGATGATGTGCAGGCCGCGCTCAAGGCCAACGCGATCCTGTCGGCGACGCTGCTGGTCGCCATGTTCTTCCTCCTGGTTCGCGCGGCGGTGCCCGCCCCGGGCATCGCGGTCGCCGCGGTCGCCCTCGGCGCGCTGGCGGCCAGCGCCGAGGGGTCGTTCGTGCTGCAGCAGTTGTGGCGCCGGGGGATTCCGTTCACCGTCGTCGCCGACATGAACATCGACGCGATCTCGTCGTGGCAATTCAACGGCCTGCGCGTGGACAACATCCCGCGCAGCCTCTGGTACACCCCCCAGCATGCCTTCTCGTGCGCGCTCGGCCTGATCGCGGTGCTGGTTGCCGCCGTCAGCGGCGCGCGCGCGGCCGCGGGCGCGATCTGGCTGGCCGGGGCGGCGCTTGGCCTCTCCACCTGCTTCAACCCGCTGCTCGGCGGGATGTTTTCGCTGATCTACGGCGTCGGCATCGGGCTGGATGCCGTGCGGCGCGCGGGCCTGCCCCGGGCGCTGGTGCGCCACGCGCAGGCGGCGGTGCCGGTCATGCTGGCGCTGGCATGGGCCGCGTTCAACGACGTCGCCGACGGCGCGGGCGCCGCCGTGACGATCGGCTTCCGCGGCTACGCCCGCAACAACACGGTCGTGTCGCTCCTGTTGTCGGCCGGGCCGATGCTCGTGCCGGCGCTCGCCGGCCTGTGGCCGTGGCGGGGACTGCCGGGCCAGCCCGCGCGTGTCGCGGGCGCGGGAGTCGCGGCGGCGCTGCTGCTGATGCACTTCGTCACGTTGTCGGAGGCCTCCTGGGTGGGATTCCGCGCGGGGCAGATTCTCCTGCTCATGCTGCCTGTTCTGCTGGCGCGCGTCCTGTGGGCCGTCGACATGCGCAGCCGCGTCGCAGCGGGTGCGCTGGCGGCCGCCGTCGCGGCGGCCGGCCTGCCCACGACCGTCATCGACACCTACAACGCGCTGGACATCGGCAATCGGCGGCAGGGTCCGGGATTCCACTGGACGCTTTCGGTGACCCCCGCGCAGCAGGCGGCGTTCGCCTGGGTGCGCACGCACCTGCCGGCGGACGCGACGGTGCAGATGGAGCCGATGCTGCGCGGCCGCGAGCACTGGAGTCTGATCCCGACCTTCGCCCAGCGCCGGATGACCGCCGGGCTGCCCATCTCGCTCCTGCCCATGCCGGAGTACGAAACCTCGTCGGCGGAAGTCCAGCGGCTCTATCAGACCGACAACGCGCGCCAAGCCTGGCTGCTCGCCCACGGGCGCGGCATCCAGTATCTCTACGTCGATCCCGACGACCGCGCGGCCTACCCGGAGGGGGTCGCCAAGTTCTCGACGGAGCCCTATTTCGAGCAGGTGTACGCCAACGGCGAGGTGACGCTCTACAAGGTTCGGTAAGCCGGGACACGCCCGGTGGGCATCGCGCCGACCAGCGGAGTCAGCCCCTGCGGAACCTGAAGAAGGTCCGGGTGCCGACGACCCAGTCACGCGCCCCAATCTTCTTGCCTTCCTTGCGTGACCGCGGATAGTACCGCACCGGCACTTCGACGATCTTCAGTCCTCGCGCGAGCACCTTCGCGGTGATTTCGTGATCCAGCTCGAACCCGCTCGTCTCGAGCCCCAGCGTGTCGAGCAGCGTGCGGGGGAAGAGCTTCAGGGCCGTGACGGTGTCGGTCAGATACGTGCCGGTGCACAAGCGGCACACCAGACTCAGACTGCGCCCGCCGAGATACGCGGTCCATGACTGACCCGCGTGACGCCCTCCGGCCATGTAGCGGCTGCCGTAGATGACGTCTCCGCGCCCCTCGAGCAGCGCCCGGACCATCGGCACGTAGTCTTGCGGGTCGTACTCGAGGTCGGCATCCTGGATGATGACGTAGTCGCCCGTCGCCAGCGCGAGGCCGGTCCGCACCGCGCGACCCTTTCCGCCGTTCACCGGATGCCGCTCCAGGCGCACCGATGCGAATCCGGCGGCGACGGCGGCCGTCCGGTCACGGGAGCAGTCATCGACCACGATGACTTCCTTGGCCATGCCGAGCGGCGCCAGGTCAACCGCCTGGATCTGTTCGAGCAGCGTGCCGATGAAGCGCTCCTCGTTGTACGCGGGAATGACGATCGACAGCGTCAGGGGCATCAGACGCGCGGGCTCCGCAGGTGAGCCTCGATCGCGGAGAGCTCTTCAGGGGTGTTGATACCGACGGTTTCGATCGACTCGGCGCCCGCGATGGTCTCGACCGGCCGGATCGCCGCCAGCCAGGGGATGAACGGCAGGAAATTCCGCTCCCCCGTGCCCGCGCCCGCCGTGGCGCGCTGCCCAAACGCCGGCAGCTCCTTCAGGTAAGTCTCGAGCGACAGGTCGAACAGTCCCACGTCGGTTTCGCCGCGGGCCGGCATGTCGTCGCCCTCGCGCCGTTGGCGGACGCCGACGATGCGGCCGGTCCCATCGCGATCGAAATGGATGTACGGACGGTCGACGATGGCGGTCGGGAACACCAGAGCCGCCGCGTTCGCCGCGAGGGCACGGGTCGCCACCCGATCGACCGTCGCGGTCGCCAGGGCGATCTGGTCACACCACGTGACGGCCACGCGGGTGGGCCTCGAGCGCGCGACCGCGGGGCCGGCCGCCAGAATCGCGTCGAGCATCCCCGTGGGCTCGTCCTGAACCGCCAGTTCGATGGCCACGCCGCTGGCGACGGCAAACGCCCGGAACTGCTCGAGGGCCGGCGGCGCCACGACGACGATCGCGCGGGCGATTGTCGGGCCGTGGAGCGCCAGCAGGTGGTCGAGCATCGCCCGCCCCGCCACGGGTGCCAGCGCCTTGGGCCCCGGCATCCCGAGGCGCGATCCGCGACCGGCCGCCGGCACGATCAGGACTCGGTCCATGCCCGGGATCGCGAAGCCTGCTCCGACGACGCGGCTGCCGGCTGGCGACGCGCCGGGCCTCTGAGCCGCTCCCCCAGGGCGACGCCGAGCGCGCGCAGTCCGTCGGGGACCGAGGTCCGCCGCACCTGCTCCGGGGAAATCGAGAAGAACTGCACCGGAATCTCCAGCATCTCGGCCTTCCGGGCCAGCAGCGCGGACAGCAGGTACTGATTGGCCAGCTTGTGGGTCAGGGGGCACCTGAGCGCCAGCGCATCGGACGCCCTCACCGCGCGCGCGGCCGAGAGCGTGTCGGACACGTAGCGGCCGTACAGGCCGAGGTACAGGAGGCTCAGGGCGTGGCTGCCGATCTGACTGATTGATTTCAGGACGGCGTTGTGCCGGTACTTCAGGCGATACGACTCCTGGATGTCGCGAACCGACAGGCGCCGGCTGCCCCAGACCGCATCGAGGCGCCCCAGCGTGAGATGACTCGCGAGGCCGGCGATGTCCTCGCCGTTGTACATGCCCGAGGACTCGAACAGAATCACGTAGTCGTACCGCCCGGCCGCGATGGCCGCCCGCAGTTCCTCGTCGGCGCCATCGCCCATCTTGACCAGCCGCTGCATCGGAAACGGCAGGCGCCGGAGCAGCGCGCCGTCCATCTCGGGCTCGCTGGCGTGCAGCACCGTCACGTCCACCTTCAGATCGCGGATGCCGCCGCGGACCATCTCGAGCACCGTCTGCGCGATCTTGTTCGGCGCGCGCGTCTCGTACAGCACGACCGCGGCCCGCTGCACGGCCCGCTCCCGCGCGATAAAGGTGTCGATGAAGGGCGCGAGCACCTTCGGGGCGTCGTGGCGCCCGCTGGCCCCCGCCTCGTAGTTGGCGACCCGGACGAGACGCGGATCCTCGAGCGACTCGAGGCGGCCGAGCGGCACGTAGGGATGGTCGCCCTCGACGCGCGCGGGATCGTTCAGCAGGTAGTGCGTGATGAGACACGGCGTCGGCGTCTGCAGCCGCGCCTTCTCCCGCAGATAGAACACCGCCCGGTCGATGAGGTCGACGGCACTGCTGCCGGTGATCTCCGCGTCGGTCTGGATGTTGGTGATCAACAGCTTGACCGCCTCGAGGTTGGTTCCGATGGCGTCGCTGAGCCCCGGCGTGAGATACGACGGAAACAGGCTCGAGTGCTGGGTGCCCGGCGCGTAGATGATCAGGTGCGCGTCGGCAATCCGCGGCACGAGGCGCGGGTTGACGCCTAGCGGCGCCGCGCGCCCCCTCAGCGCCTGTCGCACGGCTTCGGCCGGCAGGGCCGCCATCGCGTCGCGCTCGCCCGGCCCGAGCGGTCGATCGATCAGGAAGATCTCCTTGACGCGGTTGCGCCGCCTGGCGTCGACAATCTCCTCCTCGCTGCCGAGCAGCCGGTCGTCGTCGTCGAGCGCGACCAGGAACGCGTTGGTGCCGTCGGTGACGTTCTCGATCAGGCCGGCGGTCAGACCCAGGAGGCCGCAGTAGTCGTCGACGGCCGCGTTGAAGGCACGGCCGCGTGCGAGGAAGCTCCCCGCGAACACGAAGTTGCCGATATTGGCGTCGCCGAACTTCAGCGGCCGGCCGCCCGCCCGGAAGGCCTCGTCGAACCGCCGCAGCCGCGCCGCCACCTCGTTCCGGACCGCCGGATCGATCTCGCGAACATCTCCGCCCTCGCCCCCTTCCAACGCCTCGGCGATCAGGCGCACGTCGCGGTCGGCCGCCGCGTCGGGCAGCCGACGATCCAGCAGATCGATCAGCGCCGGAGCGCACGTCTTGCGCAGCCGTGCCAGCCGCGACGCGTTCTTCCTGAAATCGGAGGGGCCGAGCGAGTCGCCGAGAAAGCGGCGCACCTCGCCGGTGGATCCACCGTCGTCGTAGCCGTTGATCGCGATCGTCAGGTCGACGCGCGGATCGGTCGCGAGAAGCTCGGTCAGCGCTCCGGAGCCGCGGCCGCCAGAGAACAGCACGACGTGAAGGTGCGCGCGGGGATGCTGATCGGCGAGCACGGGTCATTATGGCATCAGCGCGGCGACCGGGCCCGAGAATCGCGCGGTGCCGCGCGGGTCGGTCGCGTATAATTCGAAGTACATGCCGACAAGTGAAGCAGTTCGGCCTGCAGAGGCCGGCGCACACGCGGGCGACGCGTTGGAGCACGTCGTCTGCAACTTGTGTGGCGCGGACGAGCCGCAGACGATCTACGAAGCGCGGTACACGGAAGGGGCGACCCGCGATCTGGCACGCATCTTCCGGGCGTCGGGCGACGAGCTGCTGGTCGACAGGCTGGTGCGCTGCCGCCGATGCGGCCTCGAGTACGTGAGCCCACGGCCCGAGGCCTCGGCCATCGTCGAGGCCTATTCAGTCGGCGAAGACGACGCCTACGTGTCGCAGATCGCCGCGCGCGAGCGGACGTTTGCCGACGCGCTCGAGTACATCGAGACGCTTCAACCCCGGCGCGGCCGGCTGCTCGACGTGGGGACGGCCGCGGGCGCCTTCCTTGCGGCCGCGCGGGAACGCGGCTGGGAGGTCGAAGGGTGCGAGCCGAACCGGTGGATGGCGGAATGGGGATCGCGCCATTACGGGGTCTTCCGCATCCGGCCGGGCGAGCTGTTCGACCAGGATTTCGCCCCCCGGTCCTTCGATGTCGTGACGTTGTGGGACGTGATCGAGCACACGCCCGACCCGTCGCGGGTCGTTCGCCATGTCCGGGAGCTCCTGAAGCCCGACGGGCTGCTTGTCGTCAACTACCCCGACCGGGGGAGCTGGATCGCGCGGCTCCTGGGCCGAAAATGGCCGTTTCTGTCGTCGGTGCACCTGTATTACTTCACGCGCGAGACCATCGCGCGGCTGCTTGGGCGCCACGGATTCGATGTCGTGAAGGTGCGGCCGCACATTCAGCGTCTGGAGCTCGACTATCTGCTGGGCCGCGGCGCCGTCGTGAGCGATAGGCTATCCAAGGTCTCGCTGGCCGCGGCGCGCCGGCTTGGCGTCGCGAAGCGCCAGGTGCCCTACTGGATCGGCCAGACGTTCGTTGTGGCGCGAAACAATGTAGCAGGATCGTGAGCGTCGCCTCGCTGCCTTCCCACCGCATCGAACCGGCCTCTGGCGCCCGGCTCGCCACAGCCGCCCTGCTGGTCCTCTTCAGCTACATCTTTCTGGCGAACGCCTGGCTGGGCGACGATGCGTATATCACGTTCCGCGTGGTGTGGAACTTCGTCAACGGGTACGGGCTGACGTTCAACCCGGACGAGCGGGTGCAGGCGTACACGCATCCGCTGTGGATGTTCGCGCTGTCGGCGGCGCATTTCCTCACACGCGAATTCTTCTTCACGGCCACGTTCGTCTCCTGGGCGTTCTGTGTGGCGGCGGGCGCGGTCCTTGTCCGGTGGACCGCCGAGACCTGGCGATCGGCGCTTCTGGTGGCGTGGGTGCTCAGCTCCAAGGCGCTCGTGGACTACACGGCGTCCGGCCTCGAGAATCCCCTCAGCTATCTGTTACTTGCGCTGTTCTACACCCGCTATCTCTCCCGGCCGATTGAGGCGCCGCTGCAGCCGGGCGAGCTCGGCCGCTTCGCGCTGCTGGCCTCGCTCGGGTTTCTCACCCGCCCCGATGCGATTCTGCTGTTCGCGGTGCCATTGGCGGAGATGAGCGTGCGCAGTCTCAGGAGCCGGGGCCGGAGCATGCTGGCGCCGCTCGCACTCGGACTCGCGCCCGCAGCGCTCTGGCTGATATTCGCGACGGTGTACTACGGGTTCCCGCTGCCGAACACCTACTACGCGAAGGTCGCGAACGGCATCCCGCGGGGGCTGATGCTGCGCCAGGGGGTCGCGTACCTCCTCAACAGCGTCCGCTGGGATCCGATCACGCTGGCGACCGTCGCCCTGGCCGGGCTCCTCTCGTGGCGTGCCGACGGCGCGGCCCGCCGGGCGGCCGCCTCGGCGGCCCTGTACGTCGTCTACACGCTGTCGGTCGGGGGCGACTTCATGAGCGGCCGGTTCTTCGCGCTGCCGTTCCTCCTCGCGACGATGGTCGTGATCCGCGAGGTGTCGCGGCAGGGCGCCGCCTGGGCCGCCGGCGCGCTCGTCCTGTACACCTTGCTCGTGCCGCTGGTGCCGATCAAGACGACCGCGACCTACGATGCGGCATGGCCGTGGCGCTCGCAGAACGGCATCAAGGACGAGCGCGGAAACTATCATCTGGCCACCAACGTGCTGTTCTTCAGCCCGTTCAGGGAGTTGCCGGACCTGGTGTTTGCCCGGGAAGGGCGCAGCTTCGCGTTCGCGCCCGAGAAAGTGGCCGTTCACGGGAGCATCGGGATGTTCGGCCTGTACGCCGGTCCGGAGAAGCACGTGGTCGACAGGAATGCCCTGTCGGACCCGTTGCTGGCCAGGCTGCCCGTGTCGCCGCGCCTGTACTTCGAGTTCTACGCCGGCCACTACTTTCGGGACTTTCCGGCCGGTTATCTCGAATCGTGCGACCGGGACGAGAACCTCCTGCAGGACCCGCTCGTCCACCAGTACTACGATCGGCTGCGCAACGTCACCCGCGGGCCGCTGTTCCGGGCGGATCGGGTCCGGGACATCTGGGCGCTGAACCTCGGCCGGTACCGCGACTGGCACCGGCAGTTCGAGAGGCGCCGGCCGGTCGAACTGTCGATCCGGGCGGACAACGAACGGTTCATCACCGACATCGGCGCGCGCGACGTGGTGGCGGGCACGCTGCGGACCGCGGGCGGCGGCGCCGGGTTCCTTCAGCGGGGACCCGGCATGCCCCTCAAGGCCGGGACCTACCGCGCGCGGTGGGTCGGCACGATTCAGGCGCCTCCGGGCGCCGAGGTGGGCTTCGTGGACGTCGTCGCCGAGGGGGTCACGGTGAAGCGCCTCCCGGTCGCGTCTCGGGGACACGAGACATCCCCTCGCTTCGCCGAAATCGACTTCACGCTGGACGACCCGGTCGACGCCTTGGAATACCGGCTCTACGTCAATACCGGCGTCGCCGTGACGCTGGAGCGCGTCGAGCTGTACTCCGCTTTCGCGATCCCCGTCGATCGGTAAGACACGCGGTCCTGGGACGACCGCATCCGCCTCGGGCGGGTCCTGCCGCCGAACAGCCCCACCCGGTGCGCCCCACAAGAGCGCTCGTCACGGCCCTGGGCTCGGGGCCCGGCCGGGACGGCCACAACCAGCGAACCCTGAAGTCTGGGCTCGGGTCAGAAGCGGACGCGCAGGCCAGCCCCGATCTGAAAGCCGCCTGCATCGACCGTGATGGTGCCGCCGCCCGCCGTCGTGAGATCCACCGACGCTGCTGAATAACGGACGAGCGCACCGGCGCCGAACCGCCGCGTGATGAGGTAGGTCATATCCGCACCCACGGTGAATCCCACGGCGCGTTCGGACTCGCTTGTCGTCGTCACCGAGTTGATGGTCACGGCGGCAAAGGGCGGGACGGGGCTCTCGGCAACCGTGATGCCGGACAAGACATCCTGTTCAATTCTGTAGAACGACGGCCCCGCCATCGCGGCCAGCTCGATCTTGTTGGAGACGGGAACCATCCAGAGGGCGTGGACGTGAACGGCGGTTTCGCTGTGCTTCAGCTCGCCGGTGCTCGTCACGGCCGCGCGCGGACTACCAAAGACCAGTGGGCTCGGAATCTCACCCGCCAGCGTGGGCGTTTCCTTGTCGGCGAACCTCGAAAAGCCCACCCCAACCGCGAGATTCCGCCACAGGCGCACGCCGCCGGCAACATCGAAGAGGAGGCCACTGCTGACTTCGTGCGGCACCGTGACCAGCGCGTTCTCGCCATAGATGAGGGGCGTGGAGATTTCGGTGAAGCTTCGCGACTGGGCCTGGAGACCGGCGTTAACCATGACGTACGCAGTATCTTCCCACTTCAGCATCTGCGCCTGCGCCTGCGCGTCAGAGGCACTCAAACCCAGAGCCGCGCAACAGGCGGATAGCCACATCGTCTTCTGCATCACGTTTTTGATCCTCTTGTTACGAGATTGTGAGCCAAGCGCCTCGACACGAACGGGGACTGCGTCGGGTTGGCAATTTCGTCGTCAATCGTAACACGGCCTATAACCGGCGCACCCGCGCGCGGCGCGATCCGCGCGCGGCGACGCGGGACGCAGCCGGCCCGGTTGACCGGCCGCGCTTGGGGATGCGATACTCACTCGGTTCCCCACCTCGTGGCGGGTCCCCAGCCGCCATTTCGGCTCTACAGATGAATCGCCGGAGTTCCGATAATCCGGATACGGCTCCCAATGCCCGCG
>Ga0326597_10009309_pt1 | contig 13175 bp, 9 predicted proteins | sample RVTome_12_FD_203789 | JGI IMG/M metagenome (GOLD analysis project Ga0326597, IMG submission 203789) | Soil microbial communities from uranium-contaminated site in the Upper Colorado River Basin, Wyoming, United States - RVT100D185 | ecosystem: Environmental > Terrestrial > Soil > Contaminated >... | reverse complement strand
CGCGCAGCGTCCTCGGTCCGGGGTGCTCCGGAAGCAGGATCTCCGCGTCGATCGGATCCGTCAGAACGAGGCGGAGTCCGCCGCCGTGGGCCCAGTCGATTTCGGAGACGGCCCCGGCGAGCGCCGGATCGTTCGCTCGCACCGCCAGCAGTCCCTTGATGAGACGGACCGTGAGCGAGTCGGCGATGCTGTCCTTTCCGATCTTCGAGTGGATTCCGAGAATCGGTGCGTCGAGGTGCGTGCCTTCTGTCGAAATCGGCAGCAGCCGGCCCCGTGCATCGACCGGCCGCAGCTCCGGCGTGCGCAGCAGCGCGACCGGCTCGGTTTCCGTGAGGTCGATGCGGATCGTGCCGGGCGGACGCGGCTGCACCCGTGCATCCGCGACGAGAGGCTGTTCGCGAAGCCGCGCGACCCAGGCCTCCGCATCATCGAAAACCGAGGAAGAATCCGTGATGCCCGCCGCCGCCAGCGCAGCCTCCGCCTTCATGAAGCGCGATCCCGTGATCTCGACGCGCGTCACGCGGAACGCGTTCATGCGGCGGAAGACCAGCGGCGCCGCCGCAGCCGCCACCGTCAGAACGGCACCGGTTCCGAGTACCAGGAGCCATCGTCCGAGCAGCGTCATTGGCCGGTCTCCTGCGACTGGAGACGAAGCAACAGGTCGTGCGCCGCCGCGTCGATGTCGCCTGCGCCCATCACCAGGCAGACATCGCCATCGACCAGATGTTGCGCGAGTGCGTCCACCAGAGAATCGAGCGACGGCTCGTAATGGACCGGCGCGCTGCCGGCCGCAGCGGCCCGCGCGATCACCGAACCGTCGATCCCCTCGATTCGCGATTCCCTCGCCGCGTAGACGTCCGTGATCCACACGTCGTCGGCCGCGGCCAGCGCGGCACCGAAGGCTTCCGCAAAGTCACGCGTTCTCGTGTACAGGTGCGGCTGGAAGACGGCGACCAGGCGACGGGGCCCGATCAACGTCCGACACGCCTCGATCGATGCCGTGATCTCCGTCGGATGATGCGCGTAGTCGTCGATCACAGTGACGCCACGGGCCGTGCCGAGATCCTCGAGACGACGGCTCACGCCGCGGAACGCGGAGAGGGCGCGCTGCGCGGAGGCAAAATCCGCGCCCGCCCAGCGGGCGGCGGCGAACGCGCCGAGGGCGTTGCGAACGTTGTGGATTCCCGGTGCGCCCACCTCCAGGCTGCCCAGCTCGGCCTCGCCTTCGCGGACGACGAAACTCGTGCCACGGCCGACTGAGCGGATACTCACCGCGCGCAGGCTCGCGCTGTCGCTCGTGCCGTACCCGATCGACGGGCCCGTGCGGCGGCCGAGCGCGTGCCGGGCTCCGGCATCGTCCGCGCAAGCCGCGAGCAGGCCGTCCGCGGGCAGAAGATCGATGAATGCCTGAAATGCTTCTTCGACGGCCTCCGGCGTCCCGTAGATATCGAGGTGGTCCGCTTCGACGGAGGTCAGCACGACGGCGTGCGGGCGAAGCGTCATGAACGAGCGGTCGTACTCGTCGGCCTCGACGACGAAGAGCGTGTCCGAGCCGGCACGCAGTCCGCTGCCCCACGCGGTCACTGTGCCGCCCACGAAACTGGTCGGATCGAGATCGGCTTCGGTGAGGATCGCAGCCGTCATGGCGGTCGTCGTCGTCTTGCCGTGCGTGCCTGCGACGGCGACCAGCGTGCCACGGTTCACGAGTGCGCCCAGCGCCTGGGCGCGCTTCAGAACGGGAACGCCGTTGCGCCGGGCCGCGACCAGCTCGGGATGGTCCGCGGGCACTGCGGCGGTCGCGACGACGGCGACGGCTTCGTGCACGTGCTCGGGTGCGTGTCCCCGGGCAATGACGGCTCCCATCGACGCGAGCGCATCCGTGATGGCACCCGGCTGCGTGTCGCAACCGCTGACCATCCCGCCCGCGCGGAGCACGAGTTCCGCGAGAGCCGACATGCCGGCGCCACCAATGCCCACGAAATGAACGGGCCCTGTGCGCGCAAGCGCGCGCAGGTCCACATCCATCCATGGTTCGTGCCGGGCCGCGATCGCTCTCTTCATGCGGGAATCAGCGTGAGCAGTTCGCGTGCGATGTCCCGTGCGGCATTCGGTTTCGCGCGGCCACGCGCGGCCGCGCCCATTGCTTCGCGACGCGACAGGTCACCGACGAGCCTCGTGATCTCCTCCCACAGCAGCGCGGGCGTGAGGGTCGCCTCCGCCATGCAGACCGCCGCACCGGCCGCGTCCAGCGCACGAGCGTTATGCGTCTGGTGATCGGCTGCGGCCGTCGGCAGCGGGATCAGGACGGCGGGGATCCCCCAGGCCAGCAGCTCCGCCGTCATCATCGCGCCGGCCCGTGAAATCGCGAGATCCGAGGCGGCCAGCGCACGCGGCATGTCGTCGATGTAGCCGGACGCGCGAACCCACGACGCCATGCCGAGCGCCTGAATCCGGTTGCGGATCGAATCGATGTGCAGCGGACCGGTCGCCCACAGGAGGCCGAGCCCGGCGGGTCTCGACTGCCGGCCCGTCGATACGTCGCGCAGAACGTTGATCACGGTTTCGTTGATGGCGTGCGAGCCCTGACTCCCGCCCACGATCAGCAGAACCGTCGCACAATCCTCCAGGCCGAAGCTCCTGCGCGCCCCGACGCGATCGGGCGACGGATCGGGAGGACGGATCGGATTGCCCAGCGCGAGGACCCGCGTGGCCGGCCCCGGCCGCAGATCGCGCTCCGCCTCGGGAAAGCCGAGGTGGACCTGTCGCGCGCGCTTCGACAGCAGCCGCGTCGTCGCGCCCGCGTGCGCGTTCTGCTCCTGCACGGCCAGCGGTATGCCGCGGAACGCGGCATACAGACAGGCCGGTGCGCTCGCGTAGCCTCCCGTGCCCACGACCAGCTGGGGGCGGAATCGGCCGAACAGACGGACGATGCCCGCGAGGCTCGCGGCGAGCGACGGAAGCAGACGCCAGTTGCGCCAGACTCTCGAGCGGTAGAGCGGCTCGACGGGAACGAGCGTGTGCGCGACACCGCGTTTCGGAAGCACCGTCGACTCCAGGCCGCGACGAGCACCGACGAAATGGACTTCCACGTCCGTCGCCTCCGCCGTCATCGCGCTGGCCAGCGCGAGGGCCGGGTAGAGATGGCCGCCGGTACCGCCGCCCGCGAAGAGCACTCGCCTCACTCCGTCCTCCGCCCCGCCTGCCGGGCGACGTTCACGAGCACTCCCACTGCGGCAAGGCTGACGAGCAGGCTGGACCGGCCGTACGAAAAGAAAGGAAGCGTTACACCCGTCGTCGGGACGATCGACAGGTTCACCGCCATGTGCAGAAACGCCGGCACGACGATCAGGTTCGTGAGCCCGATCGCCAGCAGAAAGCCGAACAGGTCCGGAGCATGACGCGCGATGCGGTAACCGATGAGGGCGATCAGCGCGAACAGCACGATCACCATCAGGACGCCGACGAAGCCCCATTCCTCGCCGATCATCGCGAGAATGAAATCGTTGTGCGGCTCCGGCAGGAACCCGAACTTCTGCTGGCCGTGGCCGAAACCGCGTCCGATCAGGCCACCGCTGCCCATCGCGATCAGCGCCTGGTTGATCTGGTAGCTCAACCCCGACACGTCGATGTTCATGTCCCGGTAGGCCCGTACGCGGTCGAGCCGGTAGGCCAGCCCGCTCACCTGCGAGATCAGCAACGGGAGAGCGACCAGGCCGAGCGCAACGAAGTGCCCGATACGCGCGCCCGCCGCGAACACGACCAGCCCCGCGAGCAACAGCGCCAGCAGAGCCGCCGATAGGCTCGGCTCCATCGCGATGAGCCCGCCGACGGCCAGCCACACGGCGAGAAACGGACCGAGCCCGCGCGACAGGCTGTGGAGCTTCTCCTGCTTCTTGACCGCCATCGCCGCCGTCCACGCGATCAGCGTGATCTTGGCGAACTCCGACGGCTGGATCACGACCGGGCCCAGCACCAGCCAGCGCCGCGCACCGTTGATCTGCGGCGCGATCGATTCCGTGCCCGGCAGCACCAGGATCGCCAGCGCCGCCACGGTTCCGACGAGCAACGGCCACGCGAACAGCCGATAGCGGCGATAATCCGTGTTCGCCGCGAGCACGAGCAGCAACAGCCCCAGCGCACCGCCCATCAGCTGCCTCGCCACGTAGTAGTAGTGAGGCAAACCCTGCGCCGTCGCCTTCACCGAGCTCGCGCTGTACACGCTGATCAGGCCCGCGCTCAGGGCGAGCAACGTCAGCAGCACCAGCGTCGAGGCCTCCCAGCCAGACCCCAGCCGCGTACGCGACGGCGGCGAATACTCGAGACGCTCAGCGATGGAATTGGCCATGCATCGTCTCTGCGCGGGTCTGCGCCAGATGCTTGAACTGGCGGCCCCGCTCCTCGTAATTGCGAAACATGTCGTAGCTCGAGCAGGCCGGTGAAAGCAGGATCACCTCGCCCGGCCGCGCGAGCGTTGCCGCGCGCTCGACGACCGTCTCGAACGAGCCGTCCACGCGATGGACGCTCGCGCTTGCAGCCAGATCACTCTCGATCCGCTGCGCCGCCTCGCCGTACGCGACGATCTCGCGCACGTGCGTGCCGATCCACGGCAGGAGCTTCGTGTATGGCTCGCCCTTGTGACGGCCGCCCAGCAGCAGCACGGTCGGACGGGTCATGCTCTGCAGTGCCACGATGGTCGATGCGATGTTCGTCGCCTTCGAATCGTTGATCCAGAGAATGCCTTCGCTCTCGATGACGGTTTCCAGCCGGTGCTCGAGGCCCGCGAACGTGCGCAGACCGGCGCGCACCGACGCGGTATCCGCGCCGGCGGCAACCGCTGCAATCGCCGCGGCCAGGGCGTTGGCGTGATTGTGACGGCCGAGGATCCGCATCTCGCGCGTTCGCACCAGCGACTCATCACCCTCGCGCTCGCGCAGCACAAGCTCGTCATCGCGAACGAAACCGCCCTGCTCACCTGCGTCGAGCGCACGATCCGTCCGGAAATACCTGCGCTCGCCGGGGGCCGGGCCGGGCAACGCGCGCACGGCCTCATCTTCTCCGTTCAGAACCCAGATGCTCGAAGGTACGGCGTTGCTGAACAGCTTCGCCTTGTCGGCGTAGTAGGCGTCAACGGTCGGGTATCGGTCGAGATGATCGGGCGACAGATTCGTCACCACACCAATGCGCGGGGCGAACGTGTCGATGTCCGCGAGCTGGAAGGAGCTGGCCTCCACGACGACCCAGTCCGGCGGCTCGGCTTCGAGCGCGACATCCGACAGGGCCCGGCCGATGTTGCCCGCCGCCGGCGCATCGTAGTCAGCCGCGCGCAGCAGATGCGCCGCCAGCGCGGTCGTCGTGCTCTTTCCGTTCGTGCCCGTGACCGCGATGACGGGCGAGTCCAGCCGCTCGAAGGCGAACTCGAGCTCCGGGATGCGCCGGACGCCGGCAAGCCGTGGATCGGTCAGCACTGGCGAAGTCGGAGGAATACCCGGACTCACCACGATGACGTCGCACTGCATCAGGCGTTCGATGGAATGGCTCCCGACCTCCGTGTCCCCATCCGCTCGCCGGACTTCTTCGGCGGCGGCACGGAGGTCGGGCGAATCTCCGCTGTCACTGGCATAGACCGAGTCGCCACGCGCGAGCGCCAGCCGGGCCGCGGCCAGCCCGCTGCGTCCGAGACCGAGGACGCCGACGCGCATGCTCACCTCACCTTCATCGTGCTGAGGCCGAGCAGCGCGCACAGGATGCCCAGGATCCAGAAGCGCATGATGATCTTGCTCTCCGCCCAACCCAACTTCTCGAAATGGTGGTGCAATGGTGCCATGCGCAGGAGGCGCCGGCCTTCGCCGAAGCGGCGGCGGGTGTACTTGAACCAGCCGACCTGGCCCATCACCGACAGGGTCTCCGCGACAAAGACACCGCCAATGATCGGAAGCACGAACTCCATCTTCAGGAGTATCGCCGTCGTCGCGAGCGAGCCGCCGAGTGCGAGCGATCCGGTGTCGCCCATGAAGACCTCGGCCGGATGCGCGTTGTACCAGAGAAAACCGAGGGTCGCGCCCGAAAGTGCGACGCAGAAGATCGCCAGCTCGCCGGCGCCGGGCAGATAGAACAGGCCGAGGTACCTCGACGTGTCGGTGCGACCCATGACGTACGCGAACACCGCGAACGTGAAGGCGGCGATCGCGCACAGGCCGCCGGCGAGACCATCCAGGCCATCCGTCAGGTTGACCGCGTTCGAGCTGCCCGCGACCAGGAACATCACCCACGGCACGAAAAGCAGCGGCCACAGCTCGACGTGGTATTCGGCGAAGAACGGCAGCGTCGTCCAGTTCGTCGGATACGTGCTGATCGGACGGAGCAGCAGGAAGCCGCCGACGAGGAATCCGACGAGGGACTGGCCGAACAGCTTGTAACGACCGACGAGCCCTTCCGTACGCCGGCGCACGACCTTCAGGTAATCGTCGAGAAAGCCGATCGCACCCAGCGCCACCAGCACGGCAACCGAGATCAGCGTGAAGGCAATGTCGAGGCGCGCCCAGAGCAGCGTCGCGATCACGGCGGAACTGATGATGAGCACACCGCCCATGGTCGGCGTGCCCGCCTTGCCGAGGTGAGTCTCCGGCCCATCCGTGCGGACGACCTGGCCCAGCCGGAGCCGGCGCAGTGCGCGGATAATCGGCGGACCGAGCAGAAACGAAAGCACGATGGCGGTCGCCATCCCGCCGGCCAGACGGAAGGTGATATAGTTGAAGAGATTGAAGAAGATGTGGCGGGAGGAGAGCGGTGCGAGGAGATGGTAGAGCATGCTCACCCTCCCATCGCGACCCGGGCCTCAGCCCGGATGCCGCCAGCCCCACCATGATCATCGCCGGTCGGGGGGTGCTCCGCCGTGTTCGCGTCACCACGATCCACGGTGAACGTTTCGCTCGCCCGCGACCCGAAGGTCTCCCCGTGCGGGTGGAGCACACCCCCTCCCTTCCAGCGTTCCTCGAAACGCGGCAGCAGCCTCTCGAGCCGGACGCCCCGTGAACCTTTCAGCAGTACGACCTCATCGCCGCGGAGCCGGGGCACCAATCGATCGAACGCGACGAGCGGATCCTCTTCCAGGATCAGCCGGTCTTCGTTCAGACCGATGGACCGGAACGCACCGACGAACTCGCCTGTCGCGACGATAAGGTCGAGCCCGGTGGCTGCGATGTTCCTCGCCGCCTCTTCGTGAAGCCGACCGCTCGCCTCACCCAGCTCGCGCATGGTGCCGAGAACCGCGACGCGAGCGCCGCGCCGATCGATATCCTGCAGCAGCGCGATCGCGGCCGCGAGACTCCCCGGATTCGAGTTGTAGCAATCCGCGATGACCGTCAGACCGCCATAACGGTGGAACTCGCCGCGCATCTTCGCCGGCTCGATGGACTGCACAGCCTCGATGGCGGCGCCGTCCTCGACGTTGAAGGACCGGCCGAGGGCCAGTGCGAGCATCGCGTTCCAGCCGTTGTGCCTCCCGCGAAGGCGGAGTGCGACGGCGCGCTCCGCCCACGTGAATCGAACCTGTCCCTCTTCATCGAGAGACAGGTCGAACCCGCGGAAATCCGCATCGACCCGTTCGCTGAAGCCCGCAACATGGACCTCGCCCGTCAACTCGCGAGCACGCCGCGACAGAACGGCGGGCTCGTCCGACACCACTGCCACTGCCCCCTTCGGCAACCACGGCAGTACCGACGTCTCCTCCCTGAGCACACCTTCGAGGTCGCCCAGCCCTTCGAGATGCTCGGCCGACACCGTCGTAACGACTGCGGCATCCGGTTCCGCGATCCCCGCCAGCCGCGCCACTTCACCCGGCAGGTTCGTGCCCAGCTCGGCAACGATGACCTGCGCGTCGTCCGGGCAGCCGAGCAGCGTCAGGGGAACGCCGATCAGGTTGTTCCAGTTGCCGGGCGTCGCGTGCACGCGGTAACGCGTGGCCAGAACGCTCCGGACCAGATCCTTGGTCGTCGTCTTTCCGTTCGAACCCGTGATCGCGACCACGCGCACGCCGAGCCGGCGGCGGTGGAAGCGGCCGAGCGCGCCGAGCGCCTCGAGCGTGTCCCGCACCGTGATGTAGTGGAGGGTTGCCGGTGCGTCGGCGGGGATGTGGTCGACGATCGCCCCGATCGCACCGGCGTGCGCCGCCTGCGTCAGGAAGGCGTGAGCGTCGTGTCGCTCACCGCGCAGTGCGACGAACAGGCGGCCGCGTTCGAGCGTACGCGTGTCCGTGCCGATGCCGGCGTAGACGCGGCCCTCTCCACCCGTGGTGGAGCCAATGCCCAGGGCGGCCGCGACGTCTGCGCCGGTCCAACGCATCAGGAAACGCCTCGCGTCATCGACTGCAGGATATCCTGCACCACGACGCGCTCGTCGAACGGAACCTTGCGCGTGCCGAGCACCTGGTACGTCTCGTGGCCCTTGCCGGCAAGGAGGATCACATCGCCTCGCGTCGCCATGCCGAGGGCGTGCGCGATCGCGGCGCGTCGATTCGCGATGCGCTCGAAGGCGCCACCCATCATCCCCTTGACGATGTCGTCGATGATGACTTCCGGATCCTCCGTTCGCGGATTGTCCGACGTCACGATCGCGACGTCCGCGTTGGCCTGCGCGATGGCGCCCATGACGGGCCGTTTGCCGGCATCGCGGTCGCCGCCCGCCCCGAACACGACGATCAGGCGTGCCGGCGTCAGCGGGCGAAGCGCCTGGAGCACGCGTTCGAGCGCGTCCGGCGTGTGAGCGTAATCCCGAAGCACCGTGCACGGTGAGCTGGCGATGCGCTCGAGCCGGCCCGGGACCTGCGGTACCGTGGCCAGGCGCTGAGCGCTGGCGCGCAGGTCGAGGCCGAGCGCCAGACACGCGCCCAGGGCTCCCAATGCGTTCTCGACGTTGAACGAGCCGAGCAGCGGCAGGTCAACGGGAATCACATCATTGCGCCAGTTGCAGACGAAGCGGGTTCCGTGATCGTTGGAGATGATGTGGGATGCCGTGAGCTCGGCCGCGACGTCGATGCCGAATCGGATCACGTTGCCGGCCCGGTCCTCGATGGGTGACCATTCGCGGACGCGCGCGTTGATCACGGCCGTGCCGGACTCCCGAATGCTGTCGGCCATGAGCAGCTTGGCCGCGCGATAGGCCTCCCCGGTGCCGTGATAGTCGAGGTGATCGCGCGTGAGATTCGTGAAGACGGCGACATCGAACGAGACTGCGTGCACACGGCCCTGTTCGAGAGCGTGCGAGGAAACTTCCATCGCAATGGCTTCCACGCCGCGATCGACGAGCATCCGCAGCGTCCGGATCATCTCGACCGGACCCGGCGTCGTCAGCCGCTCGCTGCCCGGCAGGTGGCTGCCATCCTCGAGGTACACGCCCAGCGTCCCCAGCGAAGCCGTCCGGTAGCGCGCCGACAGCAGGTGGCGCAGCATCCAGACCGATGTCGTCTTGCCGTTCGTCCCGGTCACGCCCGCGATGCGAAGCCGGTCCTGCGGATCTCCGAGTATCGTCGCGGCCGCGACCGAGGCGGCCCGGCGGCCATCCGTCGTGATGACCTGCGGGATGACGGCGGTCGGTACGCTGTGTTCGACGAGCGCGGCCGCCGCGCCGTTGCGCTTCGCGTCATCCACGAAATCGTGAGCGTCCCGGGAGACGCCTTCCCACGCACAGAACAGGTCACCGTCCTCGACCGTACGACTGTCATCCGTGATGCCCGTGATCTCGACGTCCTCGCCTGAGCGCTGACTCAGCAGGCCCGCGCGCTCGAGCCGTTCCGTCACGGCTTCCAGCGTGACGGCGCGCACCCGCGTCATCGGCCACCTCCCGTCTGGACCACGACCACGGCGCCTCGCCGGACTTCCGAGCCGGCCGCCGGCTGCGTGGCGACCGCACGGCCCGTTCCGCTCACACGAACTCGCAGACCTCTGTCGTGCAGAACCCTCGCGGCTTCCCTCAACGACAGCCCCTCCACTTGCGGAACTTCGACCGGCGCTCGCCGTTCGGCCGACCGCGACGACGCCTCGCGGCCGGGTTCGAGTACGATCCCTTCCGGCTCGTCCGGCACCGCAACGCGATCGCCGCTGGCGGAAACCTCGAACGGCCGCGGTTCCGTATTCGCGACCATGCGCACGGAAACCGGGCCCTCATCGACAATCCGGCTCAGCGCCACGGCGCTCCGGTCGAGCGGCGTGCCCTTCGCGGCCATCGCCGCCTGCAGCGTGGCCTTCGTCACCGGCGCCGCCGTGAGCCCGCCGTAGTACGCGCCGCGCGGGCGGTCGAGCTTGACCAGGAATACGATCTGCGGGGATTCCGCGGGGAAGAAACCGGCGAACGTCGCGATGTACGCGCCCGGTATGTACCGGCCGCCTGCCGCGTAGCGGGCCGTGCCGGTCTTGCCGGCTACCTTCCACGCCCCGAGCGAGGCGGCCTTGCCCGTGCCCTGCTCCACGACCTGCTGCAGCAGATCGCGGACCTGGGCCGCGACTTCGGCTGAGACGACGCGACGCAACGCCTGAGGCGTCGCCGATCTGTAGATGCGGCCATCACGGGCGCGCACTTCGCGCACCAGCAGTGGCTCCATCAGCACGCCGCCGTTCGCGATGGCGGCGTACGCCATGGCCAGCTGCAGCGGCGTCACCGAGATCTCGTAACCGAAGGCGAGGCTCGCCGCGCTCTGTTTCGACCACTCTCGCGGACGACGCAGCCGGCCACCCGACTCCGACGGATAGGAAACGCCGGTCGGCACGCCGAATCCGAAATCGCGCAAATGCGCGTACTGCATCGCCGGCTCGAGCCGCGACGCCGCCTTGGCCATCACGATGTTCGATGAAACCAGGAATCCCTCGCGCAGGGTCAGCCAGCCGTACGGATGCACGTCATTGATCGTGCGGCCGAACAGCTTGTAGCTGCCTTCTTCGGCGTAGATGCTGTCGCCCAGCGAGGCGCGGCCTTCGGCGAGAAGCGTCGCGACCGTGAACGGCTTGATGGTCGAACCGGGCTCGTACGGCGCCGTCGCCGCGGCCCACGTGACGGCCCCGGCCGATGGCCGACGACTGACCGCCGCGAGCAGCTCGCCCGTGTGCGGATCCACGATCAGCATCTCACCAGCCGCTGCGCCCGTACCCTCGAGGGCCTCCTCCAGCGCATCCGACGCGATCTCCTGAAGCTCGGCGTCGATCGTCAGAACGACATCGCGGCCCGGCTCCGGCTCCGACACACGCAGCATTGCGCCCGGAATCGCCTGGCCTCTCGAGTCCACGCGCTTCACGGACTTGCCGTTGCGTCCAGCGAGCACCGAATCCAGCTCCTGCTCGACTCCACCCGCAACGGTGCCCATCAAATTCACCGAGCCGAGAATCTCCTGGGCCAGGTCGCGATGCGGATAGAATCGCTGCATCGTCGGCTCGAAGTAGAAGCCGTGAACGCCACCGAGCGCTTCACGCGTCGTCTCCTCGAACCGACCCGGCAGCTGGAACCAGTGACGCTTCGACCTGAAGTAGCCCCGCGCCTGCGCGACCGGCAGCCCGAGCTCCTCGCGCAACAGACCCATCACCCGCGCCGTGTCTGTCACCTCACGCGTCGCCAGGGCCACGATGTAGACTTCCCGGCTGGCAGCGAGCGGCACTCCATCGCGATCGTAGATCGTGCCGCGCGGCGCCGGCACCACGACCGTGTCACCCTGCTGCGCTTCCGCCCTGCGCAGATAGCTGCCGTGATTCATGACGGAGACCGTGAAGGCCTTCAGCAGAACGCCGACTGCGCCGGCGACAATGAAACCAAGGACCAGACGGCGCCGCCTCTCGTGAACGCTCGCTGCGCTCGACCCGCTCGGCTTCCTGGCTCGCCGCTTCGCCATCAGTTCCGCCACGGATCGAAGAGAAGATCCGCCACGCCGTCGAATACGCCCGCCTTCGCAAGTCGAAGCCGGGCCCGGTCCGGCGCTTCCGTACCGTCCGGCCGGATCATGATCACGAACTCCTCGTCGGACGTCGGAACCCGCATACCCCACCACGATTCCGCCACCGCCATGATCCGCGAACGACTCTCCATCTGCTGTATCCGGCCCGTCAGCCGGCTTTTCTCCGATTCGACCGCCGCGCGGCCCGTTCGCGCCCCATCCAGATCACGCAGCACGTCCAGAGCCCGACTCTGCCGCCAGATCACCATGCTCAGCGAACCCAGAAACGCCGCGAACGTCAGCGCCAGCCGCAGCGTGCCCTGATGCTTCATCACGCCGCCCTCCGCCACGCACGCAACTTCGCGCTACGCGCCCGCGCATTCGCTTCCATCTCCGCCACCGATGGCGTGACCGGCTTGCGCGTCACTTCACTGCCGAGCGGCTCGTGGTCACATACGCACACGGGGAAATCCGGCGGACAAACGCAATCGCGACTCCACTCGCGGAAATTCTCCTTTACGATCCTGTCCTCGAGTGAGTGATAGGAAATCACGACCAGCACAGCGCCACTCCGAAGCTTGTCGCGCAACACCGGCAGCGCCCGCTCCAGCTGCTCCAGCTCGGCATTCACCGCGATCCGCAACGCCTGGAAGATCCGCGCCTTCGTCCGGGCGGAGACGTTCGCGCCGAAGGCCCGATGCATCGCCGCGACCAGGTCGTCCGCCGTCTCCAGCCGCTGCTGCGACCGCCGACGTATGATCTCCCCCGCCAGCCGTCGCGAACGACGCTCTTCGCCGTACCGGTAGAACACGTCGGCCAGCTCGCCTTCCGGCAATTCGTTCAGCAGGTCCGCCGCCGTCGGGCCCGTCGCCGACATCCGCATGTCCAGGGGAGCGCCACGCCGGAAGGAAAAACCCCGGCGCGTCTCGTCGATCTGATGCGAGGAAACACCCAGATCCAGAAGCGCCCCCGACAGCGGCTCCGTCAATCGCTCCGCCGCCGACGCATAGTCCGACACGACCACCTCGAACCGCGAACCGTACGGCCGCAGCCGCTGCCGCGTCGATTCCTGTGCCTCCCTGTCGCGATCTACGCCGATCACTCTCGCCTCTGGACTCGCCTGCAGTATGGCCTCTGCGTGCCCACCCCCTCCCACCGTGCCGTCGAAGTACAGTCCACCCCGCTCCACACCCAGGTGCGAAAGCACCTCCCGCACCAGCACCGGCGCGTGGTATCCCGTCCCCTCGTCCATCAACGGAACAGC
>Ga0326597_10009308_pt1 | contig 13176 bp, 12 predicted proteins | sample RVTome_12_FD_203789 | JGI IMG/M metagenome (GOLD analysis project Ga0326597, IMG submission 203789) | Soil microbial communities from uranium-contaminated site in the Upper Colorado River Basin, Wyoming, United States - RVT100D185 | ecosystem: Environmental > Terrestrial > Soil > Contaminated >... | reverse complement strand
TGATATAGGCGTGCGACAGCGTCTGGATGCCGTTGACGGCCAGGAACGGCTGGTCGCTCAGGGTACGCAGCGCCAGTCCGTCCGGGTCCTCGGCGCAGACGAATTGGCAATTGTCCTTGTGCAGTCCGTGCGCGCGGGCGTGATAGCAGCGCGCCGACAGCGCCAGCGGCAAACGCCCGAAAACCTGCACTTCCAGCTCGACATGGCCCCGCGCCGCCTTGCCGAGCGCGGCAAGCGAGGTTGCCGGCAACTCGACCGGAAGGCACACCCGGCGCGCCCCTTCGCCGGCGAGATAGAGGAGCGTGTCCTCGTTATAGACATTGACATAGGGGCCGACGACATGCGCGCGGCCGCGCAGATATGCGAGCGCGGACGGATCGTTGGCCTCGACCGGCAGCGTTTCGTCGCCGCACAGATCGCGTGCGGCCTGGGCCTCGCGCGCATTGGTGATCAGCGCCAGGGTCGAGAACACCACTTGTTTGCCGGCCCGTTCCAGCCGCGCGGCCACCTCCGGCAGCACCTCCGCGTAGAATGGCGCCCGTTTGGAGCACACCACTTCGCCGAGATAGACGCAGTCGACCGGCGCCTCGTCGGCGATGGTAAAGTAGAAATCGCGCCAGCGCTCCGCCGGCCAGTTGAACAGCGCCGGGCCGAGGGTAAGCTGCTCCTGCCCCTCCATCGTTTCCCTTCCCCTTACCGCCATGTCTTGCGATAGGCGCCGGCCGTCTGGCGCCCGCCCTCGCTCAAATTGGCAAGCCCACCGGCATCGACTCTCCCCCCCGCCGCCGCCGCATCGACCGCGGCGCGCACCTTCGCCACCACCTCGGCGATATAGGCGCGCCCGCGCTGCCGCCCCTCGATCTTCAGCGCCGCCACCCCGGCGTCGATCAGCTCGCCCAAATGGTCGAGCGCGTTCAGGCTCACCGGCTCCTCGAACACGTAGCCCGTCTTGTCCTTGACGGTGAAGCGGCCCTTGCACAGGGTCGGATAGCCGGCATCCTCGTCGGCGCCGAAGCGGTTGATGGTGAAGTCGCCGAGCTTGGAGGTGAGGGTATCTCCTTCGCGCTCGTAGATGGCGTGACTGGGCGGCGAGCACACCCCGTTCATGTTAGGCGACTTGCCGGTTGCGTAAGAGGAGAGGGCGCACCGCCCCTCGGCCATCACGCACAGGCCGCCGAATACGAACACCTCGCTCTCGCACGGGATGGCGCGGTTGAGCGCGGCAATCTCGGGCAGCGTCAGCACCCGCGGCAGCACCACGCGCTTGACGCCGAAACGCTCGACGAAATAGCCGATGGCATCGGCCGTCGAGGCGGAGGCCTGAACGGAAAGATGAAGCCTGAGATCGGGATGCGTCCGGGCCGCGTAGGCGGCAAGCCCGATATCGGCGATAATGACCGCGTCGGCGCCTTCTTCGGCCGCCAGATCGACCGCATGGTGCCATGGCCCGACATTTCCCGCGCGCGGAAAGGTGTTGACGGCGAGCAGCACCTTCACTCCCTCGCCATGGGCGTGGGCGATGGCCTCGCGGAAATCCCGCGGCGAGAAATTGAGACCCGGGAAGTTGCGCGCATTGGTTTCGTCGGCAAGACCCAGATAGACGGCATCGGCGCCGGCCCCGATCGCGGCCTTGAGCGATGCCGGCGTGCCGGCCGGGCAGACGAGCTCCAATGTCCGCGCCGTCATGTCGTTTCCTCCGGGCGATGGTTGGCGCCCAGCAGAAGCGCCGTCAGCCGATTGAGAACGCCGCGCGCCGCCGCGACCGCGTCGGGCCCGCGTTCGCCGATGAGCCGAACCGGCGCCCCGAAGGGACCGAGCGCCTCCGCAAACTCTCTGAACAGCACGATCTCCTCGCTCTCGATGGCGTTGCGCAGGGCGAGCACGGCGCCGGTGTCGCCTTCGATCTCGATGTCGCGCGAAAAGAACAGCGCATCGCCGTCGAGCTCGCCTTCCAGCAGATCGATGAGGCGCAGCATTCGCCCGCCGATGACGGCCGTCGGATTCTGCCCCTCGCGCGACCAAGCGGCCGTCAGCCGCGGCGCCGTGGGGTCGGGACAGAGCAGGAAGACGATCGGCAGATCAACGGGGTCGATGACGAAACGCGCACCCCAATAGCCTTCGAGCCTCTCGAACAGGCGCGGGTGATTGTGCGTCACCGATGCCAAGGCGGCGCCGAGCGCGCGCTGCAGGGCAGCAAGCGGCAGCTCTAAGAGCGCGTCGGCAAGGACGCTTAAGGGAGGCGGCTGCGTGATGGCGGCAGGCCCGTTTCACTCGAGATTCGCTTTTGTCGCCGGAAATCTAGCCTTTTCGGGAGCGCGCCCATTTGATTTCCATCAAAGCCTCCGGCGCGCGGCGTTTCTACGCTCGTGGCGCGTTCAATCCTCGGGTGCGCCATGACGGCTGTGACCTTAAGCCCGGCGACATACCGCTCGCTGGGGGATTTCCTTGCCCGCATCGAGCAGGCGGGTGGGCTCGTCCGCGTCACCGCGCCGGTCTCGACCCGCCTCGAAATGACCGAGATCCAGACCCGGCTCCTGGCCGAGGGGGGGCCTGCGGTTCTGTTCGAGAAGCCGATCAGGGCAGACGGGAGGGCGAGCGCGATGCCGGTCCTGGTCAATCTGTTCGGGACCGTCGAGCGGGTCGCCTGGGGGCTCGGCTGCGAAGTCGACGGTTTGCGGGACCTTGGCGAACGCTTGGCAGCATTGCAAAGCCCCGATCCGGTCGATGGAGTGCGCGACGCCATCGACAGGTTGCCTTTGCTGCGCGCCGCCATGACCATGCGCCCGAAGTCGGTGCGCGCCGCGCCGGTCATGCAGGTGGTGTGCGAGGGCGACGCGGTGGATCTGACGCAACTCCCCGTGCAGTGCTGCTGGCCGGGCGAGCCGGCGCCGCTCATCACCTGGCCATTGGTGATCACCAAGGGCCCCGGCGAGGCCCGCGAGGACACCTACAATATGGGCGTCTACCGCATGCAGGTTCTGGATGAACGCCGCGCCATCATCCGCTGGCTCGCGCAACGCGGCGGCGCCCGCCATCACCGCCTGTGGGCCGAACGCGGCGAACCGATGCCCGTTGCCGTCGCCATCGGCGCCGACCCGGGCACGATGCTGGCCGCGGTGACGCCGGTGCCGGAGCTTCTGTCGGAATACCGCTTCGCGGGGCTGTTGCGCGGCGCCAAGCTGGAGCTTGCGCCCTGCCGCACCGTCCCGCTCAAGGTACCGGCCCATGCCGAAATCGTGCTGGAGGGCCATGTCTCCATCGAGGAGACGGCGCCCGAGGGCCCCTATGGCGACCATACCGGCTATTACAACGCCGTCGAATCCTTCCCGGTCTTCACGGTGAGCGCGATCGCGCGGCGCCAGAAGCCGATCTATCTTTCCACCTTCACCGGCCGCCCGCCGGACGAGCCGTCGGTCATGGCCCGTGCCCTCAACGAGGTGTTTCTGCCGCTCCTGCGGCGTCAGTTCCCGGAGATCGTCGACTGCTATCTGCCGCCGGAAGCCTGTTCCTACCGCGTCGCCGTGGTGTCGATCGCCAAGCGCTATCCGGGCCAGGCGCGGCGCGTCATGATGGGCCTGTGGTCGTTGCTACCGCAGTTCAGCTACACGAAGCTGATCATCGTCGTCGACGAGGATATCGACGCCCGCGACTGGCGCGACGTGATGTGGGCCATCGCTACCCGCTCAGATGCGGCGCGCGACGCCATGATCGTCGACAATACGCCCATCGACTATCTCGATTTCGCTTCGCCGCGCTCCGGTCTCGGCGGCAAGATGGGCATCGACGCGACCAACAAGATCGGCGGCGAGACCGACCGCGAATGGGGCGTTCCGCTGCGCATGTCGGACGACGTCATCAGGGCCGTCGACGGGAAGTGGCAAGCACTCGGCCTTCCCGGCAGCGGCCGGGCGATCTGGCGGCGACGGCCTTGACCGCGCGGAGAGGGCCGCCGCGCCTGAGACTTTGAAATCGACCTTTGCCCTGTTTATATCGGTACCATTGATGGCCCCGGACCACAGGGATTAAGCGTGGCGCAGCGCCAGAAAATATTCGCCGTCGCACCCATGATGGAGTGGACCGACCGCCATTGCCGGTACTTTCACCGGCTGCTGACGGCCCGCGCGCTGCTCTACACCGAGATGGTCACCGCCGATGCGGTGATCCACGGCGACCGCGAGCGGCTGATCGGCTTCAGCGAAGAGGAGCAGCCGGTGGCGGTCCAGCTCGGCGGGGCCGAGCCTGCGAAGCTCGCCGCGGCCGCGCGGATCGCCGAAGGGTTCGGCTACCGGGAAATCAACCTCAATGTCGGCTGTCCCTCCGACCGGGTAAAGTCGGGCCGCTTCGGCGCCTGCCTGATGGCCGAGCCGGCGCTGGTCGCGGACTGCGTCGCCGCCATGCAGGCCGCGGTCTCGCTGCCCGTCACCGTCAAATGCCGCATCGGCATCGACGATCAGGACGCCGAGGATGCGCTCGATACCTTCGTCGGCACCGTCGCGGCCGCCGGCTGCGCCACCTTCATCGTGCATGCCCGCAAGGCCTGGCTCGAAGGACTGAGCCCGAGAGAGAACCGGGACGTGCCGCCGCTCGATCATGCCCGCGTCCATCGCCTCAAGGCGCGCCGCCCGGACCTTTGCATCGTGCTCAATGGCGGCATCGGCAGCCTCGACGAGGCCGAGGCGCATCTGGCTCATGTCGATGGAGTGATGATGGGCCGTGCCGCCTATCAAAGCCCGTGGCGTCTCGCCGAGGTCGACGGGCGCCTGTTCGGCGACAAGCGGCCGGCACCGGAGCCCGTCGAGATCGTGCAGCGGATGATCCCCTATATCGAGCGCGAGCTTGCCCGCGGCACCAGGCTGCACCGCATCACCCGCCACATGACAGGCCTGTTCCAGGGGGTGCCCGGCGCGCGCGCCTGGCGGCGCAACTTGAGCGAAGAGGGTGTGCGCCCGGACGCGGGAGTCGAAGTGCTGCGCGCCGCGCTGGCCTTGGTCAGGCCGCAGGCGCTGGCCGCCGCGGAATGATTGGCGCTTGAAAATCCCGGGTTGCCAAAACAACCTCCTCCCCCGCAAGGGGGGAGAAGCGAGATTATGGCTAATGTCAAGCTAATCGCATGCCGCTCTAGATCTTCTGATTGTATTCGCCGACCTGCGGGTAGGTCGAAAGATGCGCGTCGATCGCCTCGAAGATGGCGCGCATGTTTTGCTCGGAGGTCGGGCTTTCGACCACCACCACAAGCTCCGGCTTGTTGGAGGAGGCGCGCACCAGGCCCCAGGTCCCGTCGGCAAGCACGACGCGCACGCCGTTGACGGTGACAAGCTCGCGGATGTCCTGGCCTGCCACCTTCGCGCGCCTCTTGGTCAAGTCCTGGAAATGAGCCACCACCTTGTCGACGACGGCATACTTCTCCTCGTCGGCGCAGTGCGGCGACATGGTCGGCGACTGCCAGGTCTTGGGCAGGGCGCGCTCCATCTCGGCCAGCGTCTTGTCCGGATTGTGGTCCATCATGTCGAGCACCGCGAAGGCGGCGACGAGCCCGTCGTCATAGCCGCGGCCGAGCGGCGGGTTGAAGAAAAAATGCCCGCTCTTCTCGAATCCCGCCAGCGCCCCGGTCTCGAAGCTGCGCCGCTTGATGTAGGAATGGCCGGTCTTCCAATATTCGGTCGTGGCCCCGTTTGCGATCAGCACCGGGTCGGTCAGGAACAGACCGGTCGATTTGACGTCGACGACGAACTTGGCCTTTTCATGCCGCGCGGAGATGTCGCGGGCCAGCATGACACCCACCTTATCGGCGAAGATCGCGCTTCCTTCATTGTCGATGACACCGCAGCGGTCGCCGTCGCCGTCGAAGGCAAGGCCTACGTCGGCGCCGCTCTCGCGCACTTTTTCGGCGACCGCGGCGAGCATCGCCAGGTCCTCGGGATTGGGGTTGTAGCGCGGAAAAGTGTAGTCGAGCGCGGTATCGAGCGGGACCACATCGGCGCCAATGCGCTTAAGCGCTTCCGGCGCGAAGGCGCCGGCGGTGCCGTTTCCGCAGGCGGCAACCGCCCGGATCGGCCGCTTCAGTTGCGGCCTGTCGGCAATGGCGCCGAGATAGACCTCGGCGAAGTCCTCCACAAAGCGGTACGAGCCGCCGCCGTCGGCGGCAAAGCGCCCGGAGAGCGTGATCTCCTTGAGCGCGATCATCTCGTCCGGCCCGAAGGTGAGGGGACGCGCGCAGCCCATCTTGACCCCGGTCCAGCCATTGTCGTTGTGGCTGGCGGTGACCATCGCCACGCCCGCGACATCCAGCGCAAACTGGGCGAAATAGGCCATCGGCGACAGCGCCAAGCCGATATCGTGGACCTCGCATCCGGTGCCCAAGAGCCCGCTCAAAAGAGCCTGCTTTATGGAAAGCGAGTAGGAGCGGTAGTCGTGGCCGACGACGATGGCCGGCGGCGTGACGCCCATCTCCTTGAACAGCGTGCCGAGCCCCAGCCCGAGGGCCTGCACGCCCATCAGATTGATCTCCTCGGGAAAGAGCCAGCGCGCGTCGTATTCGCGAAAGCCGGTCTCCTTGACCAGCGGCAGGCGCTCGAAGTCGGCGGTATTGGGCGTGAGCGAGGCGACGGGTCTCGGAAACATGACAGGTCCTTGGAATGCCACGATCTTGAATATCGCAGCTTCCCGGCGCACACAAATGCCATGGTCCGGCGAAATGACCGGAGGCTTTGGGACGGATGCCTATTGCGTCAATAAAAGCTGATCGCCGCGCAACTCGAAGCGCGTAATGGCGCCGATGAAGCTCATGCCGAGCAGGCTTGTCGGCAGCACGTCGCGCTGCGCGACAAACGCAGCGACATTGCGCACCTGGATTGTGCCCACTTGCACCTCGTCAAGGACGGTGCGCGCGGCCATCGCCTCCCCGTTGGCGGTCTTGACGGGAACGTCATAGGTGAGCCGGGCAAGGTCGATGCCGACCCGACGCGCGTCCGCCTGGCTCAACACGACGAGGCTCGCGCCGGTATCTGCGAGCATCTCGACATGAACGCCGTTGACCAGCGTCGCGGCGGCGAAATGGCCGTACCTGTCGGCGCTGATGGCCGTAACGCGGCTCGTCTGGGCTCTGTCGGCGGTGGCGCTCCTTGGCGCCGCCGCTTCGCGGGCGCTTTTCTCGTCCATTACGATGGCGCCGAGTGTCAGCGCCAGCGTGATCACAACAAAGGTGACGGCAAGTTTGGTCATCGGTGTCGGTCCGTCGAGTGCGTCCCGCCCGAAAGACGGGGCGGAACGTGTTCAGGCTCGTGGCGCACGCAGGATCATCTGGTCGCCCCTGACTTCATATGACTCCAGACGGCTTAAGAATCCGATACCAAGAAGACTCTCATTGAGACGACCTGGCCGCGCCACCAACGCCCGCACGGGGCTCACCGTGATAGGACCGATGGTCACGCGATCGAGGCTGACCGGGGCAGCTTCGCTGAGGCCGTTTGCGGTTTGAATGCGCACCGAATAGGCGAGCCGATCGACCGCCAGCCCGATCCTGGCGGCGTCCTCGTTGGACAGGGTGAGGGTGGTGGCGCCGGTATCGACCAGCATCGACACGGCAATGCCGTCGACCGTCACGTCGGCGCTGAAGTGGCCGTCGGCGCGGCGGAACAGGACCACCTCGTTGGCGCCCTCGACGGTTATCCGCTGAAGCGCGTAGCCGGGCTGCAATTGCGCGCGCACCCTATGCGCGATGTCGGTGAACTCGGTGCGGAACGAATAGCCGGCAACGAGAATGACAGCCACCAGCAGCCAGGTTGCGGCATGACGGAGCGCCGTGGCGGCGCGGCCGCGATAGGAAAACATCAGACCTGCCCCGACGACGAGTCCCAACGCCGTGAGCCATACCAGCTGCGCGAACGAATCCCCCTCGATGCCGGCGACCTGGCCGGCCTGGTGATTGGCGACGAGCAGTACCAAGCCCGTCATCAGGATGCCGATGGCAATCCAGAACATCGCGTCCTACAGTCCGATCAGGGCGGTGAAGCCGAACAGGAAGGCGATCTCGGCAAGCTGTTGCGTGGCTCCCGAGAGATCCCCCGTCTGTCCCCCGAACAGGCGTTCGGCTAGCCACGTTGCGCCGAGCACCACGAGCGCCGAGACCAGCACCGCAACCACCGTGGCGACGATGTGCGCCACGCTCGCGGCGGTGATGAAGGCGATCACCAGGGAAATCAGGATGACCTCCACGAAAACCCTCTCGCTGGGACGCCCGAAGGCTACCGCGGCTCCGCTCTTGCGCGCCGGCGGCAGGCAGTAGGGAAGCCACAGGGCAAACCCCCTTGAAACGGCGTGCGCGGCGATCAGCACCAGCGCCGTGGCGGCAATCCCGTCGACCTGTGCGATCACCGCAATCAGCGCCACCCGCAGCAGGATGGACGTGCACAGCGCCGCCGCGCCAAAGTTGCCGATATGGCTGTCGTGCAGGATTTCAAGACGCTTTTCGGGCGTCGTGCCTGCCAGAGCATCGGCCGTATCGGCAAGCCCGTCCTCGTGCAGGGCGCCGGTGATCATCATCGTGGCGGCGACCGCCGAGACGGAGGCGACCAGGGTTGACCCTGTGAGCGCGGCGGCAAGGGCGCAGATAGCTGCGCCTACCGCGCCGACGAGTGCCCCCGCCAGCGGCACCATGCGCATCGCCTGCCCCATGGGAACAGGTTCCCGCTCCGACACCACCGTGCCCATCCAATGCGCTGGAATGAGGGTATAGAACGCCACCGCGTGACGCAGCTCCTGAAGCCATTGCGCAACCGCTGGCTGCAACATTTCCTCCTCTTGCGCACCTTGCCGGTTTCAAAGTCCGTATAGGAAGGCTATAGCGGTTTGCGGCGTTGTCGTGAAGAATCATGTGAAACATGCAGCAGCAGACACCCAAGCGTCCGCCCTTCGAGGACATCCGAGATCTGCTCGCCAAATTGCCGGCGCCGGACGAGGCGAGCGCCGATCTGGCGCGTCGCCGCGACGCCGACCTCACCAAGCCGCCGGGTTCACTCGGGCGGCTCGAGGAGATCGCCGTCTGGCTTGCCGCCTGGCAGGGCCGCTATCCGCCGCGCATCGACCGGCCGGTGGTTGCCGTGTTCGCCGGCAATCACGGCGTGGCGAGCCGTGGCGTGTCGGCCTATCCGGCCGAGGTGACGCAGCAGATGGTGGCCAATTTCCAGTCCGGCGGCGCCGCCATCAACCAGTTGTGCCGGGCAAGCGGCGCCGTGCTCAAGGTCTTCGAGCTGGCGCTCGAGATGCCGACGGGTGACATCACCGAGGAGGATGCCCTGGACGAGGCGAGCTGTGCTGCGACCATCGCCTACGGCATGGAGGCGGTCGCCCAGGAGGCTGACCTTCTCGGCATCGGCGAAATGGGCATCGGCAACACCACGGTCGCCGCCGCGCTCGCCCATGGGCTTTTCGGCGGCCAGGTTGAGGACTGGGTGGGGCGGGGGACCGGCGTCGACGATTCGGGCTTGAAACGCAAGCATGATGCCGTTTCCCAGGCGGTCGGCCGTCTGAAGCGGCAGCATGGCGACGCGCCGGAACCGCTGACGGTGCTGCGCAGCCTCGGCGGCCGCGAGCTTGCGGCCATGGTCGGCGCTATTCTGGCGGCGCGATTCTCCCGCGTGCCGGTCCTGATCGACGGTTATGTCGCAAGCGCCGCCGCGGCGGTGATCCACGCGCTTGATCCCGCGGCGCTTGACCATTGCATGTTCGCGCACCAGTCCGCCGAGCAGGCCCATGGCCGGCTCTTGGCGGCGATGGGCAAGACGGCGCTGTTCGATTTCGGCATGCGGCTCGGCGAGGGCTCGGGCGCGGCGCTGGCGATCGGCGTCGCCCGGGCTGCGCTTGAGGTGCACACCGGCATGAGCAGCTTCTCGGAAGCCGGGGTCTCGAACCGGGATAAGAAGCCCGGCTAACATCTGCGCTCAGGCAGCGCTGTTGGCGAGCGCGCCGACGGGCTGTGCTGTCAGGATGCGCGTGCGCGGGAAGGTCACCGTGACCTGCGTGCCCTCGCGCAGCTTGCTGGCGATCTGAAACTTGCCGCCGTGCAGCTTGATCAGTCCCTGCACGATGGGCAGGCCGAGGCCGGCGCCCTGTTCGGCGGTCTTCTGGGCCAGCGATCCCTGGCCGAAGGAGGTGAGGATTTGCGGCAGTTCCTCTTCCGAAATGCCCGGTCCAGTGTCGATGACGCTCAGATATTGGCCGCCGCCTTCCGTCCAGCCGACCTTGACGATGATCTGGCCGCCGTTTGGCGTAAACTTGATCGAGTTGGAGAGAAGGTTCAGGCAGATCTGCCGCACCGCCCGCTCGTCGGCCAACAGTTTGGGCATGTCCTTCTCGAGCTGCCCTGACAGCGTTATGCCGCGCTCGCTCATACGCAGTTCCGTCAGGCGCATGCAGTCGTCGGCGACGCCGGCCAGCGAGATCGGCTCCTCGTGCAGCTCGTAGCGCCCGGCCTCGATGCGCGAAAGGTCGAGCACTTCGTTGATGAGTTTGAGCAGGTGCTGGCCGCTGCGATGGATGTCCTGCGAATACTCCTTGTAGGTCGGCACGTTGTGCGGCCCCAGAATCTCCGCCTTCATCACCTCGGAAAATCCGAGCACCGCGTTGAGCGGCGTTCTCAGCTCATGGCTCATGGTGGCGAGAAAGCGGGATTTGGCGATGTTCGCCGCCTCCGCGCGCCGGCGCGCCTCGTCGGAGATAGAGTTGGCCTGCTCGAGTTCGGCGATCAGCGAATCCTTCTGCACTCGGAGGTCGAACATGGCCAGCGTATCGGCGGTCAGGTGCCGGGCGACGAGAAAAAAGTAAATTTGCGCGCACACGGTGATGCCGGCCAGGGCGTAATACATCGGCTCGCCCAGAAGCACGAAGCCGATCAAGAGCACCAGGGCGATCGGCACCGTTCCCGCGTAGGCGATGGGGGTGAGGCTGCCGGCCAGCATGGTCCGCAGCGACAGAATGACGATCAGCGCCGCGAAGATCACCACGTGCGGCGCCGGGTCGCTGCCGGGGGTATGGGCGCTCATGAAGCTGAGGCTCGCCCAGCTGGCGCCGTAGAGAAGCTCGGCGGCGACGAAGCGCGCTTGCCAGTCGCGCACATTCACCTCTTCCGGCGGTTGCTGCAGCAAGGTCCTGCAGAGCGCGAGAATGATGAATTTGGCGATCAACACGGCGATCAGCCACTGTACCGTCGTCTGTATCGGCACCCACAGGGCCATCATGCCGGCGACGATCACGGCGAGCAGCGGCAGGCCGAGCGCGGCGCCGAGCTGGTTGCGGGCGTAAAGCTGCATCAGCTCGAACTTGTAATCGGGACGCAGCGGGCCGACCGAGGTCAACAGGGCGCGCGCGGCACGGACGCTGGCCGAGACCGAGCGCCTGATGTCCTCTTCCGGGCGGCTGGCCGCCATACCGCCGATGCCCTGCTTGGTGGTGACGCCGTGCATCCGGATCGTCCAACATCTCCCGCCCGGGGCCGGCCCGTGGTCCGCCCCGATTGGCAGACGACTATGTGAGCGAAGTCTTAAGAACCCGCTCCGAATTATGGTTAACCAACCGTTGATCGGGGAACATGCGCGCCGCCTGACGCGGAGTCCGGTGCCGCCTTGCATCGACAATTGCTGCGTGCTCCACTCCGTGCGCCGTCCAGCGGAGAGGAGCCGATGATGCTCTCTGCCTGCAGCGCCGGCACGAGGCCGTGGCGGCGCGGCCGGGCTACAAGGCTTGGGCAATTGGAGAGGGAAGGGTGGTTCGCATCACATTCGTCGGCTCGGGCGATGCGTTCGCGGCCGGCGGCCGGTTCAATCCGTGCTTCCACGTCAAGACGGATCCCGGCGCCGTTCTCATCGACTGCGGCGCGACCTCGCTGGTTGCGCTCAGGAAGCAGGGAATCGACCCAAGCTCCATCGCGACGATCTTCATCAGCCATCTGCATGGCGACCACTATGGCGGCCTGCCCGCCTTGCTGCTTGAGGCCAAGCTGGTCGGCAAGCGAACCCGCCCGCTCGCCATCGCCGGGCCGGCGGGCCTCCGCGCGCGGCTGGCGGCCGCCATCGAGGCGCTCTATCCGCGCTACTCCAAGGTTGATTGGGGCTTCGACCTGCAGCTTGTCGAACTCCAGCCCCGCGCTGAGATGCAGGTGGCGGGTATCGGCGTAACCGCATTCGAGGTAGAGCATTTTTCAGGCGCGCCGTCATTGGCGCTGCGGCTCGTCTTTGGCGACAAGATCCTGGCTTATTCCGGCGATACGCAGTGGACCGAGACACTGGTCGAGGTTGCCAGGGGCGCCGATCTGTTCATCTGCGAATGCTATATGTTCGAGAAAGAGCTGCGCGGCCACATGACCTACAGGCGGATCATGGAAAATGCCGACCGGCTTGAGGCCAAGCGGCTGATGCTGACCCATATGAGCGGCGACATGCTCGCCCACCAGGACGACATCGACCGGGCCCGCGCCGTCCCTGCCGAGGACGGCATGGTGGTGGAATTGTAGGAATGGCCGAAGATCTCGCTGCGCTCCTGGGCTCCATCCGCGCCTGCCGCGCCTGCCGCGACGCGCCGCTATTTCCGCCGCCGCTGGCGCACGAGCCGCGGCCGGTGCTGCGGGCGTCCGGAACCGCCCGGCTATGCGTTGCCGGCCAGGCGCCCGGCACCCGGGTGCATGCGAGCGGGGTGCCCTTTTCCGACCCGTCGGGCGCGCGCCTTCGTCAGTGGATGGGCGTGTCGGATGAGGAATTCTACGATGACAGCCGCGTCGCCGTCGTGCCCATGGGCTTCTGTTTCCCCGGGCTTGACCGGAAAGGCGGCGACCTGGCGCCGCGCAGGGAATGCGCCCGCACCTGGCACGACCGGCTATTGGCCGCGCTGCCCAATATCGAGCTGGTGCTCGCCGTCGGCCGCTATGCCCACGCCTACCATCTCAAGGGCGCGCAAGGGAAGACTCTGACCGAGACCATGCGCGCCTGGCGCGAGGTCTACGAGCCGGGCGCGGCGCGCCGGGTCATGCCGCTGCCGCATCCCTCCTGGCGCAACACCGCTTGGCTCAAGCGCAATCCCTGGATTGAGACGGACCTCTTGCCCGTCCTGCGCGCCGAGGTAAGGGCGTTGCTCGGCCGCTAATCCGGCAGAACCGTGCCGTCGAGGCTGCGTGAACGCGCGCGCATC
>Ga0326597_10009307_pt1 | contig 13176 bp, 9 predicted proteins | sample RVTome_12_FD_203789 | JGI IMG/M metagenome (GOLD analysis project Ga0326597, IMG submission 203789) | Soil microbial communities from uranium-contaminated site in the Upper Colorado River Basin, Wyoming, United States - RVT100D185 | ecosystem: Environmental > Terrestrial > Soil > Contaminated >... | reverse complement strand
TCCGGCTGCTTTTCCTGATCGGTCAGTTAGGGTTTGGGGGCAGCGAGCGTCAGCTCTACCTGCTGCTCAAGCATCTGGACCGCGGCCGATTCGAACCGCATGTGGTGGTTTTCAATCCGAGCTCGAATCTGGCCTATGACCAAGTTCTGCTCAACTACGGAGTGCGCATCTACAACATTCCAGAGCGGACCAAGAGCATCGCGGGGCGGCTCTGGTACTTGGTTCGCACCATGCGCCGGGTCCAACCCGACCTGGTCCACTCCTGGACCGCCCACGACAATGCGTATGCCGGTATCGCCGGATGGCTGGCCGGGATTCCGGTGCGGTGGGGGTCGGTGCGCAGCTCGATCTTTTCCAACGAAGGTCTGGTGCTGCCGCCGCTGTACCGCTACCTATCGCTTTACAGCGTTTCCAGAATGGTGGTCAACTCGGAGTCGCTCGGCAGTGAACTTTTGGCCAAGGGCTATCCGGCGCGGCGAATCTTGATCCTGCCGAACTGCGTCATGACCAGCAGCGAAATGGAGCCGCTGCTCGCAGCGGGCTCCGCCCACCCCTGGAACCGTGGCACGCCCGACCAGTTTCGGTTTATCGGCTTGGTCGGAAACTTGAGAAAGTTCAAGAACCACATGTTCTTCGTCCAGGCGATGGCGGCGATCTTGCCCCGCTTTCCGCAGGTCCGGGCTCTGATCGTCGGTCAACCCATCGCCAGCGAGCCCGAGCAGCCGGCCTTGCTCCAAGCCGAGATCGAACGGCTCGGATTGACCGACAAGGTGCTTCTGACCGGATTCCGGACCGATGTGCAACAGCTGATGCGCCAGATGGAGGTGGTGTGCCAAGCATCCAAGTGCGAGGGGATGCCGAATGCGTTGCTGGAGGCGATGGCCGCCGAGCGCCCGGTGGTGGCGACCCGCGTGGGGGGCACATCCGAGCTGGTTGAAGATGGGATCAGCGGCTGGCTGATCGAGCCCGGCGATTTGGCCGGTTTCAGCGCGGCGGTGATGCGCTTGTTAGAGCAGCCGGAGCTGGCCCGCCGCATGGGCCTGGCCGGCGGGCGGCGGGCCCGCGAGCTGTTCGGTTGCGAGCGCAGCACGCGTCAGTTCGAGTCCCTGTACCACCAGGCGGTGAGCGAAAAGACCCGAGCGGCGCGCGCTCGGGAGGGCAGCGCTTGATGGAGTCGAGTTTCAAGCTCGTGACCGCAAGGGATCTCGAGCCGAAGCAGCTGGAGAGCTTCATGCACCGGACCTACGGCCCGGTCAAAGGCGCGTTTCTCACCCGTCATGGCGGCTGGTGGTATCGCGGTGAGGAGCAACGTTGGGCGGTCCTGGCGAACCAGCAAATCGCGGCCTACTGCGGAGTGATCCCCACGGTATGCCGGATGGCTGGCGTGCCGCAAGCCGCGGTCTGGTGGGTCGATTTGTTCGTCGCGCCCGAGTTTCGGGGCTTTGGATTGCAGCGCTTATTCGATCAAGCGATTCGCCACCGCGCGGATTTGAAGTTGGGGTTTCCCAACCGGCTGGCGGCGCGAATCCACCTGCGCCACGGCTGGGGCGTGCGCGAGGATTTTCGAATGCTGTTGTTGCCTCTGGCACCCACCCGCATTTGGCCGCTGCGAGCGATTCATGGCCTGCGCGGCGCGGTGCTCAAAGCCGGAGCCGGGGCGCTGGGTCCGGCGGCGCGCTGGTTGCGCGGGCGGTTGTCCAACTACGCGCCCCGCAGCGCGAGGTTGGTCGATGATCCGAACAGCGCCATGCTGGCGGAACTGTTCGCGCGCCATCAAGATCGCAACATCGTGACCAGCGAGCGCGACTCGGACTTCATCCAATGGCGCTACTTGGATGCCCCCTATCGCGGCGCCATGCGGTTCTACCTTGCCGGGCCGCCCGACGATCCGCGGGTGGCGTTGATTTCCCGCACCGTGGACCGACCGGGATGCAGGATGGTCCGGATTCTGGATCTATTCGGTGCCTTGAGCGACCGAGCGCTGCTGCGCGATGTTTTGCTGCTATGCTTGCGCGATTCCGTGCACGATCAGGCCGATCAGGTTACCATGCTGGCGACCCAGCCCGCGTTGCGCGGGATCCTGCGGTCGATCGGCTTCGTGGCCGGAGCCAAGGTGCCGTTCTGCTGGCACAGCGAGGCTGCGGAGACCGCGGCACTGCTGCAGCGCAGCACCTGTCACTTCTGCCTCGCCGACAGCGATCATGACGAGCCCGGCTAGCTCCGCCCTGCCGCTGCCGCGATTGAATCGGCGCCCGGCCGCTGCGCCCGCGGCGCTGCGCCGCCCGCGGTCCGGCTTGTTTGCCTCCGACCTGACCGTCCTGGCGTTTCTGTTGCTGCATATCCCGCTGGCGTTGCTGCTGCACGGCCGGCCGTTTCTGGCCACCGCCCATGCCTACGGCACGATCGCGCTTGGGATCTCCTTTTTGTCCCGGGATCGGCATCCGTTTCGCTTGCTTTACGTTATCGCCTACATCACCGGAGCCGAGCTGCTGTGGCGGGCGACGGATTCGTTTACCTTCTACGAATTCGGGAAATACGCTACCGCGGTGCTGCTGATTTCCGCCATTCTCAAATACAACCTGCTGAAAACCATCGATGTTCGCGGCCTGCTCTATTTCGTGCTGTTGCTGCCTTCCCTGGTTCAACTGCCGGACTTCGACCGCGAGTCGATCGCCTTCAACCTCTCCGGGCCATTCGCGCTGTCGGTGGCGGTGATGTTTTTCGGAGCGCTGCGCTTGCCGCGAGCGGAAATCCCGCGAATCTGTCTGGTGATTCTGGCCCCGATTCTAGCGCTGGTGACCCTTTCGACCTTTACCACCCTGACGTATATGCCCGGAGTCTTCATTGTCGGGAGCAAGCTCACCTCGGGCGGGGTGGGGCCGAATCAAATGTCGTCGATGTTGGGACTGGGCGTGTTCCTGGCTTTCCTGCTCATGTTCATCCGCCGCAACGGCCTGGTCCTGCGGATGACGCTGTTCGGCTGTTTGCTTTGGTTCGCCGGTCAATGCACCATGACGTTTTCGCGCGGCGGTTTCTGGACTTCGTTGATTGCGATCAGCATCGCGTCGTTTTATCTGCTGACCGGTCGCCGCCGTAGGGCGGCGCTGCTGGTGCTGGTGGTCACGGTCTTCTTGCTGTTCAATTTCGTGATTTTTCCAGCCTTGGACGACTATACCGGAGGCCTACTGGGCGAGCGTTTCCGCGACTTCGATCCGACCGGGCGCGATGAGATCCTCCAGGTCGACATGCTCGCGTTCAAGCAAAATCCGGTTTTGGGAGTCGGTCCGGGCGCGTCCAAGACGCTGCATCTCGAGATGTCGTTTGGCGCCGCGAGCGCGCATACGGAGTTTTCGCGGTTGTTGGCTGAGCATGGCAGCTTGGGGTTGATCGCGTCGCTGCTGCTGCTCTCGTTGATTTGGCAGCGTTTTCGCGATTCCTGGTCGCGCCCGGAGATGGCTGGCTCGATCGCGTTCGTTGCTTGGGCGCTGCTGTTCATGAGCCATGCCGCGATGCGCCTGGTCGCCCCGTGTTTCCTTTTCGGTTTGGGATCGGGCGAGTTGATGCCGGAAGGCGACTCGGCCGACCCAAGGCGACGGCGCTTGCGTCCGGTCCGCAGGCAGCGACCGAGGCCGCCGCTGCGGCGGGTCCGATAACAGCCCTGGGCACCACCGGGTCGGGGCTAATGGATGAATCGGAAGCAGCTCCAAATCTATCACCGGCTTCCTTATCCGGCGCGCTGCTTGGCGGCCGGCGTGCGCGGGTGGCGGCTGCGCCGGTGGCGCTTCGGCCGCGAGACCGAGCGACTGGTCGGAGCCGCCCTGGAGCGCGAACAGTGGAGCGCCGCGCGCTGGTCGCAGTGGCGCGCCGAGCGGCTGGCTTGGGTGCTGCACCGTGCGGCAACCCGCGTGCCCTACTACCGCACGCAGTGGGAGCAGCGCCGCCGCTGCGGCGAGCGGGCCGCATGGGAACGGCTCGAGAACTGGCCGGTGCTCGACAAGCACAGCCTGCGGCGCGATCCGCTTGCCTTCGTGGCCGACGACTGCAATCCGCGCCGCATGTTCCACGTTCACACCAGCGGCACCTCCGGCACGCCGCTGAGCCTGTGGCGTAGCCGCGCGACCTCGCGCGCCTGGTCGGCGCTGTTCGAAGCGCGGGCCCGGCGCTGGTACGGGGTCAGCCGGCACGATCGCTACGCGCACCTTGGGGGCCAGCTGGTCGCTGCCGCCGACCGGCGCGCGCCGCCGTTCTGGGTCTGGAACTCCAGCCTGCGGCAGCTCTATCTGTCGGCCTACCATCTGCGGCCGGAGAACGTCCCTGCGTATCTCGAAGCGATCCGGCGCCATCGGGTCACCTACCTGCTCGGCTATCCCTCCGGCCTCCACGCGCTGGCTCAGATGGCGCTCGCGCAGCGGCTTGCGGCGCCCCGACTCCGGGTCGCGGTCGGCAACGCCGAACCGCTGTTCGACCACCAGCGCGCGGCGATCGAGGAGCTGTTCGGATGCCCGGTTCGCGAAACCTACGGCATGGCCGAAATCGTTTGCGACGCCAGCGAGTGCGCGGCCGGCCGGCTCCATGTTTGGCCCGAGGTCGGGTGGATCGAAGTGCTCGAGGATGAGACCGACCATCCGCTCGAGAGCGGGCGAGTCGGGCGACTGGTCTGCACCGGTCTGCTCAACGCCGACATGCCGCTGATCCGCTATGCGGTCGGGGACCGCGGCGCGCTCGATTGCAGCGACGCGGCCTGCGCCTGCGGGCGAGCTCTGCCGCGGCTGCTGCGGGTCGAGGGGCGGCAGGACGATGTGGTGGTGACGCCGGATGGGCGCCGCATCGGCCGCCTGGATCCAGTGTTCAAAGCCGACCTGCCGATTCGGGAGGCCCAGATCGTGCAGGAGAGCTTGGACAAGATTCGCGTCCTAGTGGTGCCTTCGGATCGCTTCGGCGCCGCCGACCAGCGCGATCTGATCGCGCGGCTCCGCGACCGGCTCGGCTCCGAGATGGCGATCGAGCTGGAAACGGTCCCCGAGATCCCCCGAACTCAAGCCGGCAAGTTCCGCGCCGTGGTGTCTCGCCTGCCGAACGTGGTATGAGCCGAGACGGCCGAGGATGGAGATGTTAGATAGATGAACATCGTTCTGTTCGGCGCCGGCTACGTCGGCAGCGTGACCGCGGCCTGCCTGGTCCGGTTGGGACACGCCGTGCTGGTCGTGGATCCGGCGGACTTCAAGGTCGAAGCGATCCGCGCCGGTCTCAGTCCGGTGGCCGAACCCGGACTCAAGCAGCTGATCGCGGAGGGTGTCCGCAGCGGCCGGCTGCGCGCCGCGGCGGCGGCCGGACCCGACTGCCGGCTGGCGGATGTCGCGATGGTCTGCGTCGGCACGCCCAGCGGCGCGAGCGGCCGAGTCGAGACCGGCGCGCTCGAGCGCGTGCTCGACGACATCGCGGACTCGGCGCGCGGGCGCTCCGGCGCGTTGCCGGTCGCGATCCGCTCCACCGTTCTGGCGCCGGTGCTGCGCGACCTGATCGCGCGGCTGCCGCCCGAGCCGCGGCTGCGCTGCGTGGCCAATCCGGAGTTCTTGCGCGAGACCAGCGCGATCGCCGACTTCCATCGTCCGCCGTTCATCGTCGCCGGTGGCGACGATCCGGCCGCGCTGGAAACGGTGCTGGAGCTCTATCGCGGCCTCGAGGCGCCGCGCCATCGCCTCGACTTGGAAAGCGCCATCCTGGTCAAGTACGCCTGCAACGCCTACCACGCGCTGAAAATCGCCTTCGCCAACGAGATCGCGACCTTGGCCGAGCTCGGCGGGGGCGATGCCGGTCGGGTCATGGAGGTCGTGGCCCAAGACCGTTTGCTCAATCTGGCGCCGGCCTACCTCCGGCCCGGCTTCGCGTTCGGCGGCTCCTGCCTGCCGAAGGATCTGCGCGCCCTCAGCGCCTGGGGGCGGCTGCACCACGAGCCGCTGCCGCTGCTCGCCGGCGTGCAGGCCAGCAACCAGCGCCGGATCGAGCAGGCGATCGAACGGATCCTGGCGGCGCCCGGACGCATTCTCGCGGTGATCGGTCTGAGCTTCAAGCCGCAGAGCGACGATCTGCGCGAGAGCCCGTACGTGGAGCTGGTGGAACGGCTGCTGGGTAAAGGCTACGAGATTCGGATCTTCGATCCGGATGTGGATCCGGCCACCATGGTGGGCTCGAATCTGGCCTACATCCACGTGCATCTGCCGCATCTGGCGCGCCTCTTGGTGGCGACGCCCGAGCAGGCGCTGCGCGGCGCGCAAGGGCTGGTGCTGTGCAAGCCGCTGGTGCCGCACGAGACGCTCGCAGCCTTGGTTGCTCCGGGGCTGACCGTGCACGACATCGAAGGGCACTGGTCGCGCGGCCAGCGGGCCGCGGCCGGGCTCGGCCCCGGCGCTTCCGCGCCGCGCAGCAGAGGAACCGGGCAGGCATGACCGAACCGGCGCGGCTGGAGCGGCGGGTGGGCATCCTCGAGGCGGAGGCCGCCGCGTACCCCAAACCGCCGCCGTTCCACCCTTCGACCCGCTACCCCGAGTATCCGTTTGCCGAGCTGGCCTCCGAGCCCAACCCGGTCTACGCGGCGGTGCGCGAACTGTTTCGAATCCTCCAGCTCGATGCGGAGCGCTTCGGCAGCGCCGAGTGGAACCCGCTCGGCGCGCTGATCCGGCCCGGCGATCGGGTCGTGCTCAAGCCCAATTTCGTGATGGATCGGCACTACACCGGGGGCGACTATTTCAGCGTGGTCACCCACGGATCGGTGATTCGGGCGGTGGCCGACTACGTCACCATCGCGCTCGGCGGCAGCGGCGAGATCACCATCGCCGACGCCCCGATGATCGACAACGATTTCGACCGCATCCTGCGGCAGACCGGGGTCGACGCGATCGCGGAGTTCTACGCCGGCTCGGGCCGGCCGCTCGGGGTGTTCGATCTGCGGGTCGAGAACGTCGAGACCCGCGACGGGCTGATCGTGCGGCGTTTCAAGCTGCGCGGCGATCCCAACGGCTACGTCCCGATCGATCTCGGCGCCGGCAGCGAGCTGGCGGCGATCTCGAGTTTTTACCGCATCTACCGCGGCAGCGACTACGACGGCGCCGAGACCTTCGAACACCACAACGATCGGGTCAACGAGTACCTGCTCAGCAGGACGGTGCTGCGCAGCGACGTGTTCATCAATCTGCCCAAGCTCAAAACCCACAAGAAGATCGGCGTGACCTTGAATCTCAAGAACTTGATCGGCATCAACGGCGACAAGAACTGGATCCCGCATTATCGCCGCGGCAGCCCCCGGATCGCCGGCGACGAGTACCACAGCGCCAACACCCTGCGGCACCTGGAGAGCCTGCTCAAAGATCGCTTCAAGGAGAAGGCGTATGCGATGGCGCAGTCGGGCTCGCGGGTCGGGCTGCTGGTGGCCCGCAAACTGCGCCGGCTGCAGAAATCCGTGGTCGAGAACACCAGCTTGACCAAAATCCGGGCCGGCGGCTGGCACGGCAACGACACCTTGTGGCGCTCGGTGCTCGACCTCAACAAGATTCTGCTTTACGCCGACGCCGAGGGGCGGATGCATGACCGCCCGCAGCGCCGCTTCCTCTCGCTGATCGACGGCATCATCGGGGGCGAGGGCGATGGACCGGTGATCACCACCCCGAAGCCGAGCGCGGTGCTGGTGGCCGGTTTCAACCCGCTGGCGGTCGACCTCTGCGCCACTCGGCTGATGGGCTTCGATCCGCTCCGGTTCACGCAATACCGCCAGGCGTTGGCGCTGCGCCGCCACCGATTGGCGGACTTCGATCCGTCGCAAATCGAGTGCGTTTCGAACCGCGCCGCATGGTGCGACATTCTCGAGCGCAAGGACGAGCTGCTGAACTTCGCCGCGCCGACCGGCTGGCGGGGCGAGATCGAGCTGGGTTGAGCCGCCGGCGCGGAGCCTTCGATTCTCGGATATGCGACTGGGTTTCGTCTCCGACGGCAACTCGCCCTACGTTCAGGCGCTGGCTCGGCACTTCGCCCACCAGCGCGGCTGGGAGGTGCACCTCATCTCGCTCCGCCCGCTGCAGCGTGGAATGGAGGGCGTGACCACCCATGATCTGGGCTGCCGGTCGAAGTTGGGATACCTGCTGCGGATTCCGCGCGTGCGCCGGCTGGTGGCGCGGATCCGGCCGGACGTCTTGATCGGCTACCGGATCCAGAGCTACGGCTTCGTCGCCGCCTGCAGCGGCTTTCACCCCTTGGTGCTGATGCCGCAGTGCGAGACCATCGCCTGGCCGCCCGAGTCGCGGCTGATGCAGCGGTTCTGCCGCTACGCGATCCGCCGCGCCGATTGGATCAACTCGCTCGGCGCTCACATGACCGGCAGCCTGCTGCGCCTGGGCGCGGACCCCAAGCGGATCGACACCTACCCGGCCGGGGTTCGGTCGGATTGCTTTTTCCCCCCCGAGCGCCCGGTGGGCGAGCGGGAACGGACTCTGATCTCCACCCGCGCGCTGGCGCCCGAGTACCATCAGGATCTGGTGATCCGCGCGGTCGATGTGCTGCGCCGGCGCCACGCCATGGAGGTGCGCTATTGGATCGTGGGCGACGGAGCAGAACGCGCGCGGCTGGAACGGCTCGCCCGCGAGCTCGAGCTGAGCTCCCAGGTGCGGTTTTTCGGCCACCAGCCGCCGCACCAGGTCGGCGAGCTGCTGCGCCAGGCCGCGGTCTACGTCGCGCTGGTGTCCACCGACGGGGTCTCGGCCTCCCTGCTCGAGGCGATGGCATGCGGCGCGTTCCCGATCGTGCCCGACATGCCGGCCAACCGCCTCTGGGTCGACGACGGGGTGAGCGGCAGTCTGCTCTCGACCGATGGGTGGGTGCCCGATTCGGTGGCGGGCTTTCGCCAGCCGGCGGACCGCGGGGAGCAGCTCGCCGATCGGATCGCGGCGGCGCTGGCCGACCCCGAATTGCGCCGGCGCGCGGCCGGCGTCAACCTCGAGCTGGTGCGGCAGCAGGCCGATTGGGCGACCAACCTGGGGCGCATGGAAGCCTCGCTTCGAAAGCTGACGGCGCGAACCGAAGCAAGGCTTTAGTTCCACCAGCCTGGTTGGCCAAGCTCTGGAATTGGTTGTAAAATCGGTTCCGCCGCTTTCCTATTATCGGGGCAGTCTTCGGATTCTACGTAAGCTAGCTCTAGAATCATGCGACCGCAAAGACTCAAGGAGCTGGTCATGCGCCGTCCGGCGCAGTGGGCGCTGGACGTCCTGATCCTCGCGCTCGCCTTCGGCTTGGCGTATCTGCTGCGCTTCGATTTCGTCATCCCGGCCCATCAGTTCCGACCCGCGCTGGTCCAACTGCCGTTGGTGATCCTGATTCAGCTCGCGGCGCTGGTGATTTACGGGATCCACAATTTCATCTGGCGCTATGTCGGTCTGGCCGAGTCCAAATCGTTCGCGGCGGCGGCGCTGGTTTCGGCGCTGCCGCTGATCCTGCTGCGCCTGCTGCTGCCCGAACCGCTGCGCGAGCTGCGGGTGCCGCTCTCGATCATCTGCATGGATACCTTCCTGGCTTTCGGCGGGCTGCTCGGGATGCGGGTCGTGCGGCGCATCCTTTACGAGCGCTTCGAGCGCAACCGGCAAGCAGCGGCCCGCGGCGCCGGCCGATTGAAAGCGGTGCTGCTGGTCGGCGCCGGCCGCGCCGGGGTCTTGGCGGCCAAGGAGATCCTCGGTCGCGGCGACCTCGACCTCGAGATCCACGGGTTTGTCGACGACGAGCTTTCCAAGCAGGGACTGGTGATTCAGGGGATCAAGGTGCTGGGGCGCACCGAGGATCTGCCCCGGCTGGTGCGGGAGCTCCACATCGACCATGTGGTGATCACGATCGCGCAGGCCTCGCGGGCGCGGCTGCGCCGGATCGTGGACATCTGCGAGCGGATCCCGGTGCGCGCCCGGATCATCCCCGGCCTGTACGAGATTCTCGAAGGCAAGGTCCAGGTCAGCCACATACGGGACGTGCAGATCGAGGACCTGCTGGGCCGCGATCCGGTCCAGCTCGAAGAGCAGACCGTGCGCCGGTTCATCCAGGACCAGACGATCCTGATCACCGGGGCGGGCGGTTCGATCGGCTCCGAGCTCGGGCGCCAGGTGGCGCGCTGCCGCCCCGCCCGGCTGCTGCTGGTCGAGCGCGCCGAGTTCGCCCTGTTTGAAGCCGACCGCAAGCTGCGCGAGCTGCAGCCGGGTCTGGACATCGTGCCGCTGGTCGCCGACGTCGGCGACGAAGAGCGCATGCGCTCGATCCTGAGCAACTACCGCCCCCAGGTGATCTTGCACGCGGCCGCCCACAAGCACGTGCCGCTGATGGAGAGCAACGCGGTCGAGGCGATCAAGAACAACGTGCTCGCGACCGATTCGCTCGGGGTGCTGGCCGGTGAGACCGAGGTCGGCACCTTCGTGCTGATCTCGACCGACAAGGCGGTGCGGCCGACCTCGGTGATGGGGGCCTCCAAGCGGGTCGCCGAGCTGATCGTGCAGGATCTCGACCGCCGCTTCGCGACCCGCTACGTCGCGGTGCGGTTCGGCAACGTGCTCGAATCCGCCGGCTCGGTGATCCCGATCTTCCGCGAGCAGATCCTCAAGGGCGGGCCGGTCACGGTGACCCATCCGGACATGGTGCGCTACTTCATGACCATCTCCGAAGCGACCCAGCTGGTGCTGCAAGCCGGGGCGATGGGCGCGGGCGGCGAGATCTTCATTCTCGATATGGGCGAGCCGGTCCGGATCGTCGACCTGGCCCGCGACATGATCCATCTTTACAGCCCGGGCCATGAGGAGATCGAGATTGTCTTCACCGGCGTCCGGCCGGGAGAGAAGCTCAGCGAGGAGCTCGGGACCCAGGACGAGCCGATGGCCAAGACCCGCCATCCCAAGATCTTGATCGGCCGGATCGCGCCCTACCCGCCCGCGGACATCGCTCAGGCCTTGGAGCGCATGGCCTATTTCTCGTTCGCCGGAGACGAGCGCGCGCTGCTCAAGCTGATCGGCGACCTGCTTCCCGAAGCCGAGCTGCGCGCCGAGAGCGGCGCCGCGACCGCCTGCGCCAGCCCGGCGGCGAACCTGCCGCCTATCAACCGAAGCGTCTCCTAGCAGCGCCGAATCGATCCGTCCAGCGATAGAACCAAAGCAAAAGGGGCAGGCTTTCTGGGCCTGCCCCTTTTTTTTGGCTCTTTGAGACTCGATCTTATTGACTGCCCTCGGGGCGATCACCGCCGGCCGGATCCTCAGGGTTCCGATCGCCGGGATCGCTCGGCGGGTTGGCGCCCGGCGGAGTGGCGGGCGGGGGGGTCGGCTTCCTGGGTGGCACGTCCGGCGGCGGCCGGCTGATGATGCGGATATCCGACGAGCCGCTGTCCAACCCCAAATTGGCCGGGTCGCTCTCCTGAACCGTGGTGCCGACGTTGCCCTGGATTCGGGCCGCATCCAGCAGCGCGCGCTCTGCGCTGAGATCCCGGGCGCCGGTGGTGATCGGCGCCAAGCGGATCGATACCTCGGCGACTCGAGCGCCTGGGCTCAGGCGCACCAGGGCGCTGGACTTCTCGGCGTACTGGCCGTTTCGCGGCTGGGCCAGAACCGAATAGGTGCCGGCTCCGGAAACCGCGAAATGGAAGACGCCGTCCGCTCCGCTGACCGCCGTAGCCACCTGGCGGCCGGTGGGCCAGGAAACGAGCTTGAGCGCGATTCCCTGCACCGGTGAAAGGTTTTGACCCGATACGACGGTACCTCCGAGGCTCCAGCTTGGGTTGGCTTGAACGACAGGGGCCGCCAATAGGGCCAGGACGACAATCGGGCCCAAAACGCTTCCCGTACGTAGCATACAATCCTCCCTATTTTCTCGAAGCGAAGTTAGGCTAGCACAGCCCCGGAGCGGTATCAAGGGCTTCGTTTCGGGCGGCTTTCGGGGATTCCAGCCGCCGGGTAGAATCGGGCCGTGATTCTGGTGACCGGAGGAGCCGGGTTCATCGGCTCGCACCTGGTGCAGGCGCTGCTGGACCGCGGCGAGCCGGTGCGGGTATTCGACGATCTGTCCAGCGGCCGGAAGGAGAATCTCGAGCGGGTCGCGGGCCGGATCGACCTGAAAATCGGGGACTTGGCCGACCTCGAGGCGGTCCGCGGCGCCGTCGCCGGCTGCCGCGCCGTGCTCCACCAGGCCGCTCGGCCGAGCGTGGAACGCTCGATTCGAGATCCGCTCAGCACCCATCGCAGCAACGTCGACGGGACCCTGCATCTGCTGCTGGCGGCGCGCGAGGCCGGGGTGCGACGCATCGTGCTGGCCTCATCGTCCTCGGTATACGGCGATACTCCGAATCTGCCCAAGCGCGAGACCGATCCGGCCCGACCCAAGTCTCCGTACGCGCTCAGCAAGCTCGCCGGCGAGCTCTACGCGCGCCAGGTCTGGGAGCTGTACGGGCTCGAAACCGTGGCGCTGCGCTACTTCAACGTTTATGGGCCGCGCCAGGATCCCGAATCCGAATACGCCGCCGTGGTCCCGCGCTTCATTCGCGCCGCGCTGCGCGCCGAGCCCGCGGAGATCTACGGCGACGGCGAGCAGACCCGCGACTTCACCTTCATCGGCGACGTGGTGCGGGCCAACCTGCTGGCCTTGAGCGCCGCGGATGCGGTCGGGGCGGTGATCAACATCGCCGGCGGCCAGCGGATCAGCGTGAATCGGCTGCACGCCGCGATCGCGGAGGCGGTGGGACGAAAGATCGCGCCGCGCCACCGGCAGCCGCGCGCCGGTGAGGTGCGCGACTCGCAGGCCGCGACCGAAGTGGCCGAGCGGCTGCTCGGCTTCAAAGTCGAAGTCGACCTGGAGACCGGACTGAAGCAAACGGTGGAGCACTTCCGCCGGCTCGAGCCAGCATCGCCGCGTATCGCCGCCGGATCATGAAGCTTCGGCGCTTCCGCCTCGCCGGGGGGGCCGGGATCACCGCGCTGGGGGTTTTTGCGCTGGCACTGGTGCCGCGCCTGATCTATCTGGCGCAGCTCGGCGGCGCCCCGGGCCGCCGGCTGCTCTATCTCGACGCTCAGTACTACGCCGAGCAGGCTGCCCGCATCCTTGGGGGCGACTGGATCTTGGGCTTGCGCCCCTTCGAGATGGCGCCGCTGTATCCGTTTCTGCTCGCCGGGGCCGTTT
>Ga0326597_10009306_pt1 | contig 13176 bp, 14 predicted proteins | sample RVTome_12_FD_203789 | JGI IMG/M metagenome (GOLD analysis project Ga0326597, IMG submission 203789) | Soil microbial communities from uranium-contaminated site in the Upper Colorado River Basin, Wyoming, United States - RVT100D185 | ecosystem: Environmental > Terrestrial > Soil > Contaminated >... | reverse complement strand
CCGCGCCAGCTATCTGGCGAGCGCGCGCGCCAAGGCGCTTACCCCGTCTCCAACGCCTGATCGCAGCGCCCCAAAATGGCAGACCTTTGCGCCGCCACCTGGCTGGTTTTTACTCCGCCGTTGACACCAACAGCGGCTCCAGTGGACGTCCACTGTGGGTATACTCAAATTGAGCACCAGACGCCTAATGGAGGATGGCACAATGTACTCGTCACACGGTCCGCCGTTACGGGACGAGCACTGCCTTCCCGAAGACACGGCGCTCGATCAGGTCCGACATCGACTCGCGTACTGCATCGATGGGCCGAACGCTGTCGATGATCGGCTTGAACGTTCCCGCCGCGATCATGTCGAGCATCTCCACATGATCCTCCCGTTTCCAGCCATTGGAGCCGATGATCGTGTGCTCGAAGGACCAGATGTAGCGCAGATCGGTCTTGGGATCGTAGCCGGCCGTGGCGCCGCAGGTGAGGATGCGACCGCCGCGGCGCACGGCGCGCAGGCACTGGGCCCAGGTGTCGCCGCCGATATAGTTGACGCACACATCGACACCGCCGCCTTCGCCGCGGGTGCGCGGCTTGCCGAAATGATCGATCACCCACTTTACGAAGTCATCCCTGCTCGTGTTGATCACGTGGTCGGCGCCGATCGACTTGAGCTTTTCGGCCTTCTCGCCAGAGCTCGTGCAGGCGACGATTTCGCAGCCGGCGCGCTTTGCCAGTTCGACACAGCATGTGCCGACGCCGCCGCTGGCGCCGAGGATCAAGAGCTTCTCGTCCTTCTGCACCTGGCCGCGGCTGTGCAGCATGCGATAGGCGGTTGCATAGGCTGTCGGCAGGCAGGCGGCCTCCTCGTTGCTGACGCCGTCGGGGATGTCGATCAGCCACCGGGGCTCCACGCTGATGAACTCGCACATGCCCCCTCGTAGTGTCTCGCCCATCATGCCGGTATCCTGGTTCGGCGTCACCGCAACCCGCTTGCCGATGCCCCAGCGCGTCTTGTCGACCTCTGGGCCGCAGTCGACGATTTCCGCCGCAATGTCGGCGCCGGGGACCATTGGCAGCGGCGTGCGCAATGTCGGGATGCCCTCCAGCACCATCGGATCGAAGCCGTTGAGGGACACGGCCTTCACCCGCAGCAGGCATTCGCCCGGACCCATCTCCGGAGGCGACATGTCCTCGACGTTCAGGTTGGTCAACGGCCCGTGTTCGTGGAAGGTGACGGCACGCATGGATGGTCTCTCCTGCAGTTGTCGATGTGAAGGCAGAAGGATCAGGCCGACTTGACCTGCCGCCGATCAGGCAGGTGCGCTAGTCCGCAGCGGAGCGTCGCTTGGGTTTCCGGGTGGAACAGATAGATCGCCTCCGGTTCTATGGCGATGCCGACTTCGCTACCTTCGACAAGATCGTCGCTCAAGGAGGCGAGCACCTTGATCTGTCCGCCGTCTGGAGTTTCGATCAGGCACTCGTCGGCGTGGCCGAGCGGCTCGCGCAGCAGGATGCGGCCGCGAACCTGGCCCTCGCCGGCGGCGACCACCGTCACCGCCGTCGGCCGGACACCGAGATCCAGTGTACCGAGCGGCGCCAACTCGCGGGCATCTGCTTCGCTCAGCGGCAAGTGTGCGCCGAGAAACGCCAGTGTGGGCCGGTCACCATGTTCGGCCACCTTGGCCGGCACGATGTTCATGGTCGGCGTGCCGACGAAGGTGGCGACCACCCGGTTGGCCGGCGCCGAGAAGATTTCGCGCGGCGGCGCCACCTGCACCGTGCGGCCGCGATCCATCACCGCCAGCCGGGTCGACATAGTCATCGCCTCGACCTGGTCGTGGGTGACGTAGACGATGGTGGCGGCGATGCGCTTGTGCAGGCGCAGGATCTCGCTGCGCATCTCGCTGCGCAGCCGTGCGTCGAGGGCCGAGAGGGGCTCGTCGAGCAGCAGGACCCTGGGTTCCTTGATGATCGCGCGCCCGATGGCGACGCGCTGCTGCTGGCCGCCCGAAAGCTGCGCCGGTTTCATATTGAGCTTGTCGTGGATACCGAGGAGTTCGCTCGTCTTCTCGACCCGCTCGGCGATTTCCTTGCCCGGCCGGCGCGCGACCTGGAGCGGATAGCCGATGTTCTGGCGCACCGTCATGTAGGGAAACAGCGCGATGTCCTGGAAGACCATGGCGATGTTGCGCTTCTGGGTCGGGACATGGGTGACATCCTCGTCGCCGAACAGAATGCGCCCGGACGTCGGCTGCTCAAGACCGGCGAGCATGCGCAAGGTGGTGGTCTTGCCGCAGCCGGAAGGGCCGACGAAGGTGAATAACTCGCGCTCCCCGATGGCGACGTTCACCCCGTCCACGGCCACGATCTCGCCGCCGGGCTGACGGTACACCTTGTGAACGTTTTCTAATCGTACTGCTGCAGTCATCTTGTTCTCTTCAGTATGGGGTGCATGGACTTCCTCCGGCACCTCTAGCGAGCAATTCCAAGCCCACTGATCAGATAGCGCTGTAGCAGGAACACCATTGCGAAGGTGGGGATCGAGATCAGCGCCGAAGACGACATGATCATGCCCCAGTGGATGGCGGTTCGTTCGACGAAGGTCGCGAGCCCGACCGGCAATGTGTACATGCTGGTGTCGGTCTGCAGGATGAAGGCGAAGGCAAAGTCGTTCCACGACAGCGCGAATGCGAAGATCGCGACCGACATCATGCCCGGCAGCGCGCTCGGCAGGCAGACCTGCAGCAGACCGCGAAGCTTGCTGGCTCCCGAGACCCAGGCGGCCTCCTCGAGCGACACCGGGACGATCTGAAAGTACTGCCACATGATCCAGATGTTGAGCGGCAGGCTGATCGACGCATGGGCGAGGATCAGCCCGATATAGGAGTTCCTGAGCCCCAGGTCCGACAGGAGGATGTAGAGCGGGATCGCCAGCAAGATCGGCGGGAACATGTAGGAAAGCAGCGTGCCTTGCGCCACGGTGTGCTTCAGCCGGAACTCGTAGCGGCTGAGCGCGTAGCCGGCGAAGGTCGCCGCGATCACATTGAGCACCACTGCACCGGCGGCCACGATCATGCTGTTCATCAGGTAGACCAGAAACTCCGTCGCCGACAGCAGCTCGATGATGTTCTCCAGCGACAGGTCGAAGCGCAGCAGCTGAAACGGCGGCCGGAACAGTTGCTCCCTCGGCGTCAGCGCCGTCAGGAGCATCCAGTAGAGCGGGAAGGCGACGAAGGTCATCCCGACGGCAATCGCCAGGAAGCGTATCCAGCGCTGGACAAACGCAAGGTTCATCGTCCGACCTCCACTTCGCGGGTCGGATTGAAAAAACGGAAATAGAGGATCGACCCGATGACAAGCACCAGGAACATCGCGGTGCAGGCGGCCGCGGCACGGCCGAAGTCGAAATCCTGGAAGGCGAGCTTGTAGGCATAGATCGGCAGCGTTTCCGTCGCCTCCAGCGGACCGCCAGCGGTAATGATCCAGATCAGATCGAACTTGTTGAACATCCAGATGCCGCGCAGCAGCACGATGACCAGCAGCGTGGTGCGCAGATTGGGCAGCGTCACGTCCATGAAGCATCGCCACGCGCCGGCCCCGCTGGTGCGCGCCGCCTCGTAGAGCTTCGGGTTGATCGACTGCAGGCGCGCAAAGATCAGCAGCGCGGCGAAGCTGCCATACTGCCATACTGTGGCGACGATGACCGAAAGCATGGCCGTGTCTAGCCCGCCGAAGAAATTGATCGGCAGATCGATGAGCCCGATGTCCATCAGGACCTGGTTCACGATGCCGAATTCCGGGTTCAGGATCCAGCGGAACACCAGCCCGACCACGACGACAGGCAGCAGATAGGGCAGGATGACGAGGGTACGCATGACGTTCAGACCCCGCATCCCCTGATGCAGCAGGAGGCCGAAGAACAGGCCGAACGCAAGCTGGGCGCTAACGGAGCCCACGGTAAAGACGAGCGAGCGATTGAGGGCGTGCCACAAGCCCGGATCATTGACGATCCAGATGAAGTTATCGAGCCCCGTCCACACCGCGTCCGGGTTGAAGGCGGTGCGGTGATAGAAGCCGAGAGTCAGCGCATAGATGATGGGCAGATACGCCATCAAGGTCAGCATGAGCAGGGCGGGGGTTATGGTCGCCCCTACCCAGCGCAGTTTGTCCCAGCGATTTTGGGCCTCAATGCTCATACCTGCTCTCGAATCCTCATTCGGTAGGCGAGACTTGTGGGCGGCCGCCGGAACCATAGCCCCGGCGACCGCGCGACTTGGGCTACTGCTGACGGGCTTCCTCTTCGGCGACCCTGTTGCGGATCCATTCAGCCGTCTCACGCACGACCGTCTCGGAATCCGTGCCGCGGATGTTGCGCTCGGCCAGCATCCGTCCGCCACGGTTGGCGTTCTGATACAGCCCGACCAACGGGTTGAGCACCGGGCCATCCCAGTAGTAGGGCGGTGTGCCCTTGCCCCAGATCGAGTCGAGGAACTCAAGCACGTCCATGCGCTGCTGGATGAACTCGTTGTCCTGGTAGGCTTCGGACTGCAGCATCGACTGCTGTGCCGGAATGATGTGCAGCGGGACCGAATGCAACCAGTCGACGTAAGCCGGATGCTCCAGGAAGAAGCTCACGTACTGCTTGGCACCGTCGACGTTTGAGTCCTTGTGGACATGGAAGCCCTGGACCGAAAGATAATAGCTCTCGGTGAGGCGACGCGGCAGTGCCACCGGCATCGTATGCTGGGCAAGATCCGGATTGTTGGCGGCGGTCTGGTCGAGCAGCCGGGCGCCGACATAGTAGGAGTTGGCGACATTGCCGGTGTAATACTCGCTCATGAGTTCGGCCCAGTTGTAATTGGATGCCTCGGGCGAGTACTGGTGCGCCTCGTGCAGGAACTCCATGGCCTCGATGGCGCGGCTCAGGTTTTCGCCTTCATCAAGCGCCACGCGGTATTTGCCCTCGGCCTCGTCATAGGAGAACCAGTGCACGTCGTTCTTCTGGAACATGGTCTCCAGCAGCAGGTGAGAGGCGCCCTGCTCGACCGACGGTATGACATTGCCATAGATCTCCGGCGGTGAGTTGAGCGACTTGACGACGTTGAGGTAGTCCTCCCAGGTCTCGTAGGGGGCAAGTCCCTGCTCCTCGTACAGATCCTGGCGATACCAGCCGTAGAAGAACTGCTGGCTCGTCGGCACCGAGCGGTCGGCACCGTCGACCACCATGCGCAGGTTATCCGGAATGTTGTGCTTCGTGACTAGGTCACTGACATCGGCGAGCTGGCCCTGGAGCGCCACATCCATTGCTTGGCCGGCGCCGTACCAGACGATTTCGGCCGGAGTTCCCGCCGCGATCAGGGTCGCCACGCGCTGGGCGATATTGGTGAAGCCCGGGTACTCCATGGTGACGGAGATGCCGGTTTCGCGCTCGAAGTCGGCATTGATCCTGTCGTACACGGCCTGGGCCTTGTCGCTCGACTCCTCGGAGATGAAGACGATACGGTTCGGGCTCTGGCCGTAAGCGGAGCGGCGCATGATGGATGGTGTCGCCAGCGCCAGGGCGCCGGTGGCCACCGTGTTGCTCAAGAATCGGCGGCGGCTTACGCTCGAAACGGTCTTGATGTACTTAGCCATGGTTCTTCTCCCTTGGTCTGCACTGTGCAGGTCGTGCCCATGAAACTCACGCGGCGGTACTGTAGCTGGCGCGCCCGACCGCGATCAGCCGGTCGCCGTCGTCGCGCACCTCGATATCGACGACGCCGATCGAACGCCCGATCTTGACCGCCGTGGCGCACGCGGTTAGGGCGGTGTGTTCCGCCATGCGCAGATAGTCGATGCGCATGTTAATGGTGGCCACGCCTCGCCCGATCCTGGCGGCGACGGCGTAGTCGCCGGCAATGTCGATGAAAGAGGCGGTGATTCCGCCATGGATCTGCGCCATCTCGGAGGAGCGCGAAAACTCGGGGCGGAACGGCAGCCGGAGCACCACCTCGCCGAGCTCGGGGTCTGCAGAGACCACCTCCATGTCGAGGAAGCGGTGGAAGGGGCAGTCGTTGATGATCGCCTGGATCTCGGCCTTGTTCATGCGCCACCCCCCATTCCCGGCGTGACGAACTCGATGACGCACCCTTGGGCATATTTCGCCGGCACGCGAAGGCAGCCGTCGCCGGGCTCGAACGCGATGTCGGCGCCCACGAGATGGCGGGCGGTGGCATCGATGTCGGCAACCTCGTAGGTCACGGCGATGGCGGAGGGCACCGCGGGCGGTGTCTCGCCCGCAAAGCGGGCCTCGACATCGGATGGCGCCATGAGGTCGATCCAACCGCCCAGGGCGAGCGGCACCCGCCAGCCGCCGGCAGCAGGCGCGCCGTCGAGGCCGAGGTCGCGCAGCCGACCCGCCGTTGCGCGCGGATCGGGGCTCACGATGGTCACGCCGCGCAGGGCGGTGACGGCGTTCGGCTGGCTCAGCAGTTCCGGCTGCCACAGCGCGTCGGGATCGACATGCTCGATGGCAAACAGCATGGCCTCGGGGAACTGGTCGTCGAGATAGACAATACGGAAGGTCGCCGGCCGGCTGCCGCCCGCGGCCTGGGGAACGGCGCGGCTCACTTCAGCGACAGGTCGCAGGTCATGGTGCGCGCCGGCCCAGCGGGTTCTGACCGCCGCGGCGTCGGCGCATCCGAGCGCTACGAGCTGGAGCCCCTGGTAGCGGCCAAGGCGTTCTTTGAGGTGCTCGTGATGCTTGCTCGGGTCGGTAATCCCGAGAAGCTCGAGATATCCGCGCCGGAACATGGCGCAATGGTTACCGCTGCCCCACGTTTCCACCGGCCCGTCGGGCGTCAGCCGGCCCTCGTGCGGGCTCCTGGGAGTCAGCCGAAACCCCAGCCGGTCGTAGGCCTGGCGCGCCGCTTCGAGATCGGGCACCACGATGCCCACGTGGTCCAGGCAAAGCTCGGTGGTCATGACCTGACTATCTCTTGAACCGGACCGGCAGCCTTGCCGGCGATTTCGCGCCGTTGCCGCACAATCGCTTCGGCCTCGTCGGTCAGACGGCGCCGGTCGGGCTTGTTGGTGGACGCGAGCGGGATCTCGTCGACGAACTCGACGAAGCGCGGATGGGCATAGGCCGGGCCATTGGCGATGGTGAAGTCCTTGATCGCCGCCTCGTCGACCTGCGCCCCGGCGCGCCGTACGACGAAGGCGAAGGGCAGAGCGCCCTTGATTTCGTCCGCGACGGGCACGACCGTGGCCTGGTGAACCCCGTCGGCCTGCTCGATCAGCCGCTCGATGTCGAGCGGCCAGACATTCTCGCCGCCGACCACGAACATGTCGTCGTCGCGTCCGACGAAATAGAAGAAGCCGTTTTCATCGCGGCGCATGATGTCACCGGAGCGGTACCAGCCGTCCCGCATCACCTCGGCCACCTTGTCGGGACGATTGTTGTAGCCCTCCATCAGCATGGGGCTGCGCATGTAAAGGACGCCCTGGTCGGGCGAGGGGCCTTCGCGCAACTCCACTTGGGCGCCGGGCACCGGATAGCCGCACGACAGCGACGGGCGCGGGATGCCATCCGGATGCGGGCCGAACGGGGCCGGGCCGGCTTCGGTGGTACCATAGCTGTTGGTGATGACCGCCTGTGGGAACAGCGCCTGGACCTTGTCGATGAGCGCCTGGGTGAGCGGCGCTGAGCCCATGGTGACGCGCTCGACCGAAGAAAAATCCAGTCCGCCGATCGCCTCTGTCTGGCGAGCGACGAGCGCCAGCATAGTGGGCACCGAGGTGAGCCAGGTGACGCGGAAGCGCTCGATCGCCCGGGCGTAGGTGGCCGCGTCGAAGGCGGGCAGCAGGACGATGCTGGCGCCGCCGCGCAGCGCCATCTTCACACTGATCGTCGCGTTCATGTGGAACATCGGCGCGGCGACGATGAATCGGTGGTGCGAGATGTCGTCGCCGAGCGCCAGCGAGCCCTCCATCGCCCACCGCTGAGATTCGTGCGACAGCAGCACGCCCTTGGGCTTGCCGGTGGAGCCCGAGGTATAAAGGACCATACCGAGCTCGCGGCCAACCGGCTCGACCGTCTCGAACGGTTCGTAGTCCCGCATCGTCGCATACCCTCCGGGCTCGTCGAAACTGATTCGCAGAAGGTCGGGCGGGCACAGGCTTTTTCGCTCGCGGTCATGAAACACCGCCTTCAGATCGGCATCCCGCACGATGTACTCCACCGATTCGCGCGGCAGCTTGAACGAGATCGGCACCACGACCATGCCGGCACGCATGATGCCCAAGAAGGCCGCGAGCAACTCGAATCGGTTGAGCGAGAGGATCCCTACGCGGTCGCCGCGCTTCAGGCCCTGCGCCACCAAACCGACGGCGACCGCATCGCACTCTGCATCGAAGTCGCGATAGGTGAGTTCGATTGGCCGCTCCCAGTCGCGGAGGTCGATTATGGCCGTCTTATCTGGCGCAAGATCAGCGTCAAAGCCGCGTCCGAGGTTTTTAGACAGAATAGGCATTGGCTTCCTCGTGGCAGTCCAAACATACGTCCCAAGCCCGAAGTAGCTGGGGCTTTGGAAGAAGTCGGGTTTGATAAGGGATGGAACCTGGAGCATCTCCATCATCCCGGTTGGGAACGCGACGTTGGCCGATCCCAGAACACCACCAGCCGCTGCAGCAGGCGAACGGCGAAACCAGCGAGCGTCCCAAGCACGGCGAGGGTAATTATCGCGGCGAACATCATTGAGATCTCGAGCGTGCCAGCTTGGCTCTTGATAAAGTGGCCGAGCCCTCTCGGCGAAGCAAGGAACTCGGCCACGACGCAAGCGATCAGGCTCAGCACGATAGAGATCTGTAGGCCGCAGAAAATGTAGTTGGCGGCGCCCGGCAGCTTCACATTCCAGAAGATCTGCCAGCGACTGGCCGAGAACGCACGATAGAGGTCAACCAAGTTCTCGTCCGCGATCTTGAGGCCGGCCAATGAATTGACGAACGTCGGGAAGAAGCAGAAGAGCGCGACGAGGAGCACTTTCGATTCAATGCCGTAGCCCGCATAGACAATAATCAGCGGACCGACGGCGACAATAGGGATCGACTGGCTCGTTACCACCAGCGGATAGAGCGTCCGCTCTACAATCGGTAACTCGGCGGCGACGACGCTGAGGACGAGGGCCAGGCCGCACCCAATCAGCACCCCAAGGGCGGTCGCTTTCAGCGTGAAAGCAATATGGGAGTGCAGCGTGCCGCCGATCCAGCCTTGGTAAAGCCCAGCCAGAACTGGGCCGGGGCCAGGCAGCACATGTGCTGGCGTACCCGCCAAAGTGACGCCAAGGTGCCATATAATCAGGAGTAGGCCGAAACTCACCAACGCTGCCCCGAAAGCCTTCGTTGCCTCGCGGCCGGATGTCGTCCATTCGCCGCTCACAGCCGGCCCTCCACTGCATGTGATGGCTCTCCGCGCGCGATGGCGCGAACGGCCGTCGTGAACGCGTCGATTTCGGCCTCGGTGTTGTAATAGTGTACGGACGCGCGCACAATTTGGTTCAGCCCACGCGGAGCCATATCGAGGCGCGTCGCCTCCTGGACCGCCACCGTGGTATTGATGCCACCGCGGGCGAGGCTCTCCTGCACTTCCTCGGCAGGAATCATGTCTAGCGAAAATGTCACAATCCCACAGCGCTCGCGTCCGCTATCGTGCAAGAGGGTTCCGGGAATCTCCTCGAGCCGATTTCTGAGCGTGCGGGCCAACGCCGTAACACGATCCCAAATGGCCGGGAGCGTCAGCTCCATGGCGTAATCGATGGCAATTCCAAGCCCGATTCTGGCGGCAAAGCTACATTCGGGCGTCTCAAACTTGCGCGCATCGTCGCGCAGCGCGTAGCGGTTGTCGGCGCACCAGGTTGCTGCATGGTCTGCGATAAACGGCGGATCCAGCCGATCGAGCAGGCTGCGCCGCACATAGAGGAAACCGGTCCCCCGCGGCCCGCGCAGGAACTTCCGCCCGGTGCCGGAGAGAATGTCGCAACCCAACACTTCAACGTCGAGGGGCATCTGGCCGACGGCCTGGCATGCGTCGAGTAGATAAGTGATGCCAGCGCGGCGTGCGATGCGTCCGACGGCTTCGGCGGGATTCACCAGACCGCCGCTTGTTGGCACATGCGTAATGGCGATCAGCTTCACCCGCTCGTTGATGGCCGCCTCAAGCGCTTCAGTCGAGATCTGGCCGTAACGGTCGTTGGGGACAACTTCTATCACCACGCCAGATCTTCGCGCAGCGTGCAAAAAGCCCATATAGTTACTGCAATATTCCGACTGCCCGGTAAGGATTCGGTCGCCAGCCTTCAGCGGCAGTGAGTAGAAGGCCATGTCCCATGCGCGGGTCGCATTCTCCTGAATGGAGATTTCATCCCGGGAACAGTTCAAAAGGCCAGCCAGCGCATCATAAGGTCGCTCGACGGCATCGTGTCGCCGTTCGTGCGCTTCATACCCGCCGATCGCGGCTTCCAGCCGCAGATGGTCTACCATTGCCTCAACTACTCGCTGGGGTGGTAGGGAGCAGCCAGCGTTATTGAAGTGAATCACATTGGCAACCCCTGGTGTCTCAGCGCGGGCCTGCTCTACGTCGATCGTCATTCAGGCGTTCTCCTCCGCTTCGACAGGGCATTTGCGAGATCGATGCCGGCCTCGTAGATATGTGGTTCAAGCAGCATGACGGCCTCCTCCACCTCGCGAGCCCGGCACGCAGCCAATATGGCGCGATGCTCCTCCTGGCTTTCGTCGGCATTATGCATTTCGGCGAGTTCGAGGCGCAGATAGCGATCGACGGCTGCGTATTGACTCTCGATCAGGTCTAGCAGCCGCGCCCCGGCCTCTGCGTACAACGTCAGGTGAAAACGGCGGTTTAGATCGACCCACCGACCGATATCGCTTTCTGCGTCCATATCATCAAGGAAGCTGGCCGCACGGTCCAGGATCGTTGAACTAATAGCCGGTACAGATTTGCGCAGGGCTAGCGCCTCCAGGGCGAAGCGGATCTCAAATATCTGGGGCACGTCATTCACCGAAAGGCTGGCGACGACGGCACCACGACGGGGGGAGAACTCCACCCAACCCTCTGCTTCAAGAATACGCAACGCCTCCCGAACTGGCATCCGGCTGACGTTCAGCGTCTCGGCGATATCGTTTTGAACGAGTTGCTGGCCCTCCTCCAGTTTACGGGTTGCGATGCCGTCGCGGAGCGCTTCGAGTACGTACTGAGTTGCCGTGCGAGGCGGCGCTCCCCGGTCTAGCGAAAGCTTATTCAGTCGATCGGTGCTCATCGGTCCATCGTGGGTGCTGTATGATTGGCGACTTTGGATCCAATCGACATCTGGGTCAATACCCGAAGAATTCCACGTCTGCCGGTCTTCGGCGCGATCAGCTATCGCCCGACGGCGAGAGGGTGCGGCGCGACGCTCGTCCCGTTGCGCTTGAGGGAAGTTCCCGTCGCTTCGATCCAGCGGTTGCCACGGGCTCCGCCGGACCCAAGACTCCCCCATCTGTGGAACTGCGAGGAGCTCGGCGGCTTCGAGGGCGCCGATGAACGTATCCCCAGCATCCGACAGGTCGGCAAATCCCGCGGCGCCAGTGAGTTCGTCCATGTCGCCATCGACGACGTCTCGCGCGTGGCCTACTCACAAAGCATCTCGTCGCCTGCTGCACCAGCCTAGGCCACGGTCACCCGCGTCACCACCGACAATGGCCCGTGCAGAGTTTCGGGCTGCCTGTCTCGCGCTCGGCCACCCTCGGCGACATTGACGCCCTGATCGCCCAGTAGCAACCGGCGAGCCAGCAGTGGCGTTGTCTGCTACAATGGGCATCGATGGGGAGCCCGATGTTCGACCTTTGGATCAGCCAGGCGCGGGAGCACTGGAAGGAACACCAGCCGACGAAATTCAGGGAACTGTCGAAGGCGGGCAAGCTCGGCAAGGCGTTGCGGGACGCCGCGGAGCGGACACACCGGGAGATGAGCAGCCTAGAGGCGCAAGGCTACCGCAACCATGAAGCTTGGGAGATCGTCCGGGAGAGATACCTGTTTCCGCCCCAGGAACCGGGAGTGGAGCCGGAGGAGGAAAACGCGGCGGCCCGGCTGTCGATGGAGATAGCGGCGCTCCACAGCGAGATCCTGCGGCTGGCCCACGAACCGGACGGCGACCTGTAGAGTCCGCAGCCACCCCGGCGGGTGAGCGGGGTTTCCAATGTTTCATCACCGAGCCGACGAGATTCGGCAAAGGCGGCGCCAGAACCCCAGCTCTCGCAATTGGGGCGGCGGCTTTCGGCAGCCGGCGTACGCACGAATCGCAGCGTCGCGAGACTGGGAGTGCGAGGACACGTAGCGCTTCGGCACAAGGGCATTTCAGTATCCCGTCACTCCCAGTCGGCCGCCCATGCGCTCATCCTCAAGCGGATCGAAATCCTCCGCTTCCGACGCGGCGCGGTTCTCGGTCTTCGCCAGGCCCAGCCCGTGCACCAGCATCAGGCCGGTGGCTCGCATCAGGTGGTCGTCGGTCTCGACAATCTCGCCCTTCTCGTCACGGCGATAGCGCCGGCAGGCGGATGGCGACAATTCTGAGGGCCTCCTGGCTTCCGATAACCCTCGTTCTCGGAACCTCAGCGGGGCCTAGCCTCGAGTTCCTCAAGCAGCCGATCGAACGCCGCGGATGACACGCGGAGAGCAGCCGTGCCACTCGGGGCTTCGTCCAAGGCAGGCGCGAAGCGCGAGAGCAGCTTGTCCCCGCGCCGGCCTGGCCGAGATCCTGTGCGTGGAGGAGGAGCGCGTGGTGGGGCGCGACAACACCGTGGCTTACGCCGGATTGCGGCTGCAACTGCCGCCGAGCCCGGCGCGGGCGCACTACGTCAAGGCCCGCATCAAGGTGCGCGCTTATCCCGACGGCGAGTTCGCCATCTTCCACGGGCCGCGTCTTCTGGCCCGCTACGACCGTAACGGCGCCCTAACGGGCGAGCGCAACGTGAGGGCTGCCGCGTGATCCGCTTCGACGCGAACCGCCTTCGGTCCCTGTGGACTTGTAAACAGCCGCGTTCCGCGCCTGCCCACAGGGCCCACAGGGCCAACACCAACAGAAGCGGACAACTGATGTGCTACCAAAACCGGACAACTCCGAGTGCTATCGACACCACCTCCAGTCAACTCGTGCCC
>Ga0326597_10009305_pt1 | contig 13177 bp, 10 predicted proteins | sample RVTome_12_FD_203789 | JGI IMG/M metagenome (GOLD analysis project Ga0326597, IMG submission 203789) | Soil microbial communities from uranium-contaminated site in the Upper Colorado River Basin, Wyoming, United States - RVT100D185 | ecosystem: Environmental > Terrestrial > Soil > Contaminated >... | reverse complement strand
ACCCACTCCCGAACAACTCCGTCGACTCAAACTCCAACCCCACGAGACATTACCGACGTGGAACTACACGATCAGACCCAATCTGTGAACTTGATTCTGCGGCGCCACTTAGTGGTCGAGTAACGTTTCAAGACCTTACGCATCGCCCAAAGCAAAGGAGACGGCTGTGAAGGTTCTCGGCCGTTTATGCTGGAATCTCGAAACGACAGATACATAGTGGCGGCTTGCTCAGGGGTCAATTGAAGCAAAAACCGGACTCGCTCCCTTTCGACAAAGCGCGAAGAGATCTTTTGGCCGCGAAGCCAATTCCTGACTTTTGTCTTGGTTAATTTAGTCTTCAACGTTGCACCGCAATGCCTCGGGGAAATTTACTTGCCCAGAGCATAACTGGAGGTTACTCGAAGTGGCAGTAGTTAGACAAGGATGCTTAAAAGTATAACAAACGCTTCGAGACGGTGCGAGAAGATTTGTCCTCTTCCTGTTGTGCGTGGAACGAGGGAGAGGATCGCGAACACTGCTTTAAAGCGATAGGCAGCGTGCTGATCTTACTTCACCTGGCCCGGGAACAGCTTTGACGCATAGTCGCGGTTGACCTCGCGGATCAGGCTGTTGTCGAAGAAGCGTTTCGCGTTTGCATCGTTCTTAGTTCCCGCAAGAAGGAATCAATCCAGCTTACTTTACCGTCAGAATGCTCGATAGCTTGGCGATGAGAGACGGGTTGAGCTTGAACAAGCCGTCGACCAAAGTTTTTACTTCTTCGCCGGTCAATGGATTGACTTCAAGCTGGACCTTTTTGGCCTCCGCCAAGAAATCCGGATCCTTGAGAGTTTGCATAAAGCCGTTGCGCAGGATTTGCACTCGGTCCTTTGGCGTCTTCGGCGTCGTGACGTAGACACGGGTAACGGCGCCGGGCTGGATGCCGCCGGCGCGAATGATCTGGCGCGCTTCGTCGCTTTTCGCGAGATCGAGGGCGAACGGAACGTTCGGCAGATCCGGCTGCTTTTTCGAAGTCACTTGCAGGATTGGGTGAACATCGCCGGTTTCCAATGCCTTCCTCCAGGTCACGCGCACCGACTCCCAGGCCCAGCAGCCGCCGTGCAGTTCCCCCCCGTCGGCGGCAAGCCGTATGTCGGCGGTGCCCTTATATCCCTCCACCAACTGAATCGGAAGATTGAGCGTTGCCTTGACGACCCGCGGCACATCGCTGGTGCTGTTGCCCGCTCCCAGTCCGCCGAGTTTAACCGGCGTCTTGGCCGCGAGCCACTGGTCAATATTCGCGATACCGCTTTCCTTGCGCAGGGCGCAAACAACGTTGTCCTGAATCGGAACGCCGACCCATTCAAATTCCCTCATGTTGAAATCGAATCCTTTGGGGTCAAGGACCTGGCTGAGAATCAAATAGCCATTGAAGATGCCGAAAGTCAGGCCATCGGGCTTCGCGGCGCTGTGAATATATTTTGCCGCGATGCGCGTGGCGGCCCCGGTCATGTTTTCGACGATCAGCGTCGGGTTGCCGGGGATATGCTTGCCCATATAGCGGGTCATGGCCCGAGTGTAGACATCGAAGCCGCCGCCGGCGGTGCCGCCGACGATGACTCGGATGGTTTTGCCCTTGTAGAAGTCGTCGGCCGCCAGAGTGTCCGCGACAGTGAATGAGAAGCAAAGCCCAATTATCAAAGCGGTGGTTTTCATAACTTGTCCCTCCCTGATTGGGTCAATACCGGCAATGGCGGTTGGTTGTCAACCGTCCTGCCGCAAATTTGCACACATGCGTCGTACAAGATGAGTGCCACAGGAATGCTCCCGTTCGTTCAAATTGATTGTCTTCTAACATCGCCGGAGGATGGCGACAAGGCAGCAAGTCGAATCTTCTTGGAGCCGCTCACCAGCACCACCGAGCCGATCACCAGCGCGGCGGCGAGCAGCGTGCGCGCGCTCATCGGCTCGTCGGCGAGAAAATATCCGAGCAATACCGCCACCAGCGGGTTGACGTAAGCATAGGTGGCGACCAGCGGCGTCGGCGCCACGCGCAGGAGCCAAGCGTAGGCGACGAAAGCGCAGGAGCCGATTACCGTGAGATAAACCAGCGCCAGAGCCGAGCGCGGCGAAACGGCAGCGGGGTCGAAGCTGTTCCATTCGCCGAGAGCCAAGGCGATGAAGATTTGAGCGATGCCCCCGATGAGCATTTCCATTCCCGTGGCGAGAAGGAGCGAAGCGGGAAGCGGCGCGGTTCTGCCGTAAAGCGATCCGATCGCCCAGAAAATCGAGGCGAGCACCACCGCCGCGGCGCCCGCAAGGTTCATCGCGCCGGCGTTGCCCGCGCGCCAACCGATGAGCAGAGCGGCGCCGCAAAAGCCGATGAGGATGCCGAGGGCGGACTTGAGGCCAGGCCTTTTGCCGCCCGGACGCAGCATATCGATCAGCACCATCCACAGCGGAACGGTGGCAACCAGGAGCGCGGAAAGGCTCGATGGTATAAATTGCGCGGCCCAGACCACACCGCCGTTGCCGCCGACCAGAAGGAAAAATCCGATGATCGCCGCATTGCGCCATTCCAAAGCGGTCGGCCTGGCGTCGCCCGCGGCCCGGCGCCAAACGAGCAGGCAGCCGCCGGAGATGATGAAGCGCACAGCCGCCATGAGAAAGGGCGGCGTGGTTTCGACGGCGAAGCGAATCGCGAGATAGGTCGAGCCCCAAACTAGATAGACGACCGCCAGCGCCGACCAGATTGCCACCAACGATGCGCGACATTCGTTGGAGGGAGAAGCGGGTTGAGTCACTCGAAGGCGCCTTCCAATTGAAGCAGCCAGCGTTTGGCCTTGAGCCCCGATCCGCCGCTGTAGCCGCGCAGAGCGCCATCGCTCGCGATCACGCGGTGACAAGGGATGACGATGGGGACCGGATTGCGCGCCAGCGCCTGCCCGACGGGCCGGCTGGAGCGCGGCCGGCGCATTGCTTCCGCGACCCGATGATAGGTCCATACCTCGCCGGGCGCGATGCGGCAGGTGACTTTGAGCACAGTTTTCTGAAACGGCGTTAACGTCGAGAGATCGACGGGCAGATCGAATCGGCTCCGCTTGCCGGCGAAATACTCGCTAAGCTGCGCCATGACGCGCTCCACCGACTGCGGGTTTTTCTCCAGGCGGGTGCGCGGATCGAAGCGCTTGAGAAATTCGGCTTCGCCACGGCCAAAATCCACCGCGCAGAGTCCCTGGCCGCTCACTGCGGCGTAAAGTCTCCCCAACGGGGAACTCATTTCGCCCCACTGGATCAACGGCGCCACGTCCGCGGGTGATTTACGGATACGCGGGCGCGATTGCGCGATCGCCTTTCGGCCCGGCGCGCTCACTGCGAAGCGCACGCTCTCAAACACCGCGGGATTTTTCATTGAGTAATTGGTCATCTGTTGTTCTCCTCTAAAACTAGCGAACGGCGACCCTTCGACGCGAGCCCCGGCCCTTGGCCGGGGCTCGTGCTCAGGATTTCGCCCCACGGGCGTACCGGAAGGTGCCACGGCCTTGCCCGTGGGGCTCCACCGAATGAAGCAGAGATACTCACCCTATTATTTCTTATCGCGGATCGGAACAAGAGCGGGATGGCGATCACAGAAGGTCGGGATGCGGCACCTTGCGTTGCGACGGGTACAGGTTGTCAAAAATTTGAGGTTAGACGCTGAGGTTCGCCAACGCCCCCCCACGCACGAAGTTAGAAATGGTTTAGACTGAGCCGGTTATCGATGCGGTCACACGCGAAGCGACGCATGTAGTCTTCCGCTTCCGTTTTGGTCGTGAAACTGCGTTGACTGGAAAATTCGACGTTATGCCCGTCAATAAAGTCGATATGGCCTTTCCATGTCCACAAGTCCGTATCCCGGTCTCGCTTCAGCATCCCGACAAAGGTCTGATTGCGGTGAGAATCGGTGAATCGGTATCGGGATCGTTGCTCATTATGAGTAGTCATAACTTCCACTCTAGTGCTTGGGGAGCGCCATAGCAAGCATTATTTCGCAACACACCTCAAGAAAATCATTCCTCTGGCTTGAAATCCAGCATCCCCTGAAACTCCAGCCCTTCGATCTCTTGGAGCGTCTTCCCCGCGATGCCCTGGAGGTCGCCGTACATGCCGACGGTGGCTTGCATGACGCGGTCGATCTGCTCATCGCGCTTGGCCCATTGGCGCGTGATTGCTTTTTTTTCCGCGTCCAAGTCCTTTTTCATCGAGGAGAAGGCCTCAACAATCGCTTGAACTCGCTGGCGGAAGCGCGGTCCGGTGAGATAACCGTAAACCATCTCCATCTTGGTTTGCTGGCCTTCGGACGCCTGGCGCGCGGTGGCGACTTCGATTAAGGATTGACGTAGCGACATGGCGACGGGGAGGGCGACTTTCGGATCGGCAACCCAGACGCCGTCGACGAAGCCGAACGTTTCGATATCCTTGGGCAGGGCTTGGCTGATGATAACAGCGATTTCCGCCTTGGCCGTCCGCTGGTCTTCGCGCAGCTTGGGCAGCCAGCCGTCGCTCCAGTTTTTGGTGCGCTTGGATTCCCAGAGGATCGTGCCACACTGCTGGCCGAGGGGGCCGATGACACGGTGCAGCACGTCGCCGCCGAACTCGCCCTTGGGCACGGGCTGGATCGTGTCGCGTGGAAACTTCGCCGTAAGCAACGCTTCCAACTCCAGTTCCTGAACCTCTCCTTGAAGTTGCTGCGAGCCTTGCTCGGCCCGGCGTTTTAAATCTTCGATCTGCTTTTGCATGGCGGTGATGGTCTGGTCCTTTTCCATCACTTTCAACTTCAGTTCCTCTTCCGCCTCCTTTTTTGCTTTGTCGCGCTCAGCGCTGAGGTCGGCTTGCACCCGCTTGGCGATCGTCAGCTCCAACTCGCGCTTGGCGTCGTCTAACTCGCGCTCCTTGCGGATCAGCTCGGCTTGAGCCTGCTGAGCCGCGGCAAGCTTTGCATCTCTCTGTTTCAAAATCTCCTGAAGGGTATTGATTTCTTTGGCTTTCTGGTCGAGATCATTGCCGAGCGCGAGCTTGGCCTTTTTCGCCTCTTCGGCGGCGATGCGGCCGCGCTCTTGTTGGAGCTTCTCGGCGACTTGCTGGTCGAATGCGAATTTCGCCTTTTCGAGGGATTGGGCGCCTTCGGTAAGAGCCTGCTCACGTTTCACCATGTCGGTCTCTTTTTGCGTGAGGCGTTGCTCGTAGTCGCGGCGGACGGTTTCGAGCAGCGGCGCGGCGAGGGACTCGGTCAGTTTGATTTCGGTCATGCAGTGGGGACAAACGATCGTCGGTTCGGCCATGCAGTTCTCCTTGAAAGGTCCAGATCTTGAAAGGGGCAACGCTCGGCGAAAATCTTAGCGAAAAAGGTTTGATATGCCAAGTTTATTCCCTTACCACAGTGGCTCGCTACATGACAGGATTTGTAAGTCGTGTGATTTTCCGTCGCTTTTATGATCTAGTTCTCTCAGCCATTTTCTTTTCGTGGAGGCTGAATGAACTTGTTACGACTTTGTCGGGCCGCTGGGGAGATCGTGGGGGCATTTGCAACGCACCCGCGGCTGAGCTTTCGTCGTCTGCGCAACCTGGCGCGACCGTTGCGCGGAAATCTTTACGCGGAGGATTGGCAGCCCCCTGCTTCGGTGGAGGGATTGCCGGGAGAGCCCCCGGACCTCGCCGGCGTCGAATCGACCAACCCGTTGCGGGCTTATTTCGACGCTCACACCGAAGGGCGAGGCATCTGGAAGTGGGATCACTATTTCGATATCTACCATCGTCATTTGGGCCGGTTCATCGGTCGAGAAGTCCATGTGCTCGAAATCGGGGTCTACAGCGGCGGCAGCCTGGAAATGTGGAAGGAATATTTTGGCCCCAATTGCCGAATCTATGGCGTCGACATCAAAGAGGCTTGCAAGGCCTATGAGGATGACCGGACCAAAATCTTTATCGGCAATCAAGGAGACCGACGGTTCTGGAAGAATTTCAAGAGCCGGGTTCCCAAACTCGATGTGCTCATCGATGACGGTGGCCACCACACCCATCAACAGATCGTCACGCTGGAGGAAATGCTGCCGCACCTTTGGCCCGGCGGGGTTTATCTTTGCGAAGACTTGCTCGGGTCGCTCAGGGGTTTCTCGACTTATGTTTTCGGGCTCGCCGATAAGTTGAATGAGAAAAGCGGTGGGGATCGAAGCCCGTTTCAGCAGGCGATCGCGTCAATTCATCTATACCCTTTCGTCCTCGCGATCGAGAAGAACCTCTATCGCCCGGAGCCGTTTGCGAACCGCAGACACGGAACGGAATGGCAACCCTTCTATAGAAAGATTCCGGATCCTCCCCGTGCGCAGCCGGCGCGGCGGGGAACCTAAATCCGCCTCAGGCGAAAGAAGTCGACGGCATTGCCGCACACAAGCGAGCGCGTGCGCGAATCGCTGGACAACGCGGCGCGTTCCGGTTTAGAAAAGAGGAGCGCGCCGCCGCAAGGACCGTTATAACTTAATTTATCGGAGGTAAGTAGGTGATGCAGGTTGTGGGAAGGCCAACACCGAGGGTCGAGGGCGAACTCAAGGTTACCGGGAAGGCGCAATACAGCGCCGATTTGAAACTGCCGAACATGTTGTGGGGCAGGTGCCTGCGCAGTCCTATTTCGTCCGGACGAATTAAAAGCATTGACATCAGCAAAGCGCTAAGAGTGCCGGGCGTGAAAGCGGTGATCACGGGAAAGGATGTGCCCGGACTTCGGATCGGCCGCTGCATTTACGACACGCCGGTGGTGGCCGACGGGGTCGTGCGATTCATCGGCGAGAAGGTCGCCGCTGTGGCGGCGGAAACAAAATTGGCTGCGGAACAGGCGCTCGATCTGATCGAAGTCGAGTATGACGAACTAGAGCCGGTGCTTGATCCGCTGGAAGCGGTCAAACCCGACGCGCGGGTGCTTCACCCCGATTTACTCTCGTACCGCGGCCTGCCGGTGCCGGTGGAAAAACCGAGCAACGTGTTTTCCTATCTCAAGTGGGGCAAAGGCGACATCGAAGCGGGTTTCAGGGAAGCCGATCTCATCGTCGAGAACACCTACACCACCCAGGTGACGCACCAATCGTACTTGGAGCCCCATGCCTGCGTGGTGAAGGCAGACGCGTCGGGAGGAGCGGAGGTGTGGTCGTGCAGCAAGACGCCTTTTGCGGTGCGCACGCAGCTTTCCAATTGCATCGGCGTCGCCAAGGAGAAACTGGTTTTTCATCCTATGCACGTCGGCGGCGACTTCGGCGGCAAGGGCGGTTTCATGGACGTCCCGGCGGCGTATTTCTTGTCGCTCAAGAGCGGGCAACCGGTGAAGATGATCATGGACTACACAGAGGAATTGACCGCGGGAAATCCGCGCCACGCCTCGATCATCAAAATCAAAACCGGCGTGAAGAAAAACGGCGCCATCGTCGCGCACCATCTGGATTTCATTTTCGACAGCGGTGCCTACGGCTCGATGAAACCGGCCGGCTATCTGATCGGCGCGTCCACCTGCGCCGGGCCGTACCGGATTGCCAACTGCTTGATTGAAGAGCGCATGGTCTACACCAACAAGATTCCGTGCGGCCATATGCGCGCGCCGGGCGATCCCCAGGGCTTTTTCGCCAACGAGAGCCAGCTCGACATCGTGGCGCGCAAACTCGGCATGGACCCGGCGGAGTTCAAGCGCAAGAACATGCTGCGCGACGGCGACGAGACGCCCATCGGCGCCCACATCTCGCATATCCGCGGCGTCGAGGCGCTGGACAAAGCGATCCAGTTGTCTGGTTACCGCAAGCCAAAGCCGAAACACGTCGGCCGCGGCCTGTCCTTTTCCGAGTGGAGCCCGAACGGCGGCGAAGGTAATGTGTTCGTGACCATCGGGGAAGACGGCGCGGTGAAAGTATCCTCGCCGGTGGTAGACCAGGGTGCCGGCGTGCTCACCGTGATTGTCGAAGTCGTCGGCGAAGAGTTGAAGGTGCCCGCGAACGAAATCGAGCTGACCCAACTCGATAGCAGGGTGGTGCCGAGCGATGGCGGTGTCGGCGGCAGCCGGGCGACCCGCGTCTATGGAAACGCCTCCTACGAGGCGGGCACGAAAGTGCGCGAAGAATTATTGACCGTGGCTGCGGCAAAGCTCGGTGTGAACCCAAAGGAGTTGGCATTGGCGGCCCATTGCGTCGTGCACAAGAAGTCGAAACGCAAGATAAGCTTCGCCGAGGTCGTCAAGGCCAAAGGCGCGCCGATTCATGTCATCGGTTACTACAATAGTAGGCAAAAATCTCACGACGCCTCGGTGTCGGCGCAGATCGCCGAAGTGCATGTCGATCCCGAGACCGGCCAGGTCACGTTGCGCAACATGGTCTCGGCGCACTCGACCGGCAAGGTCATCAACCCCCTGATGCACCAGGGCCAGGTGGAAGGCGGGGTCGTCTTTGGGCTCGGCTTTGCGTTGACCGAAGAAGTGCTCTTCGATGGCGGCAAAATTACCACGACGAATTTTGGTGAGTTCAAGATTCCCAACATCACCGACATACCGCCGCTCAAGACCGCGGTCATGGAGAACGTCCCGGCGGGCCCGGGGCCGTACAACAGTCTGGCCATCGGGGAAGTGGCCAACGTGCCGACGGCAGCGGCGGTGGCCAATGCGGTGGCGGACGCCTGCGGTGTGCGCATCACCGATCTGCCGGTGACGTCGGAGAAGGTTTATCGGGCGCTGAAAAATCGGAATTAAGTCTGGAGTCTCGGGGTTATTAATGGTCCCAGCCAAAGCGACGACACTCTGTAAGCATAGCAGCAGTTCGAATCGGAAAAGAGAGGAGTCCAAGTCATGCGAAAAAAGTTTACGGCGTTTGCTCTCATGATGATGCTCGCGATTCCGTGCTCCACTGCTCAGCTCCACGCGCAGACGAAAGAGCTGAAAAAAATACGCCTCAGCGTGTTTCGGACCGACGCGGCGATGGTCGCGGCGCGTGTTCACGGCTATTTCGCCGCCGAAGGGCTTGATGACGAGATCACCGCAACGCCGAACTCGACCGAACAGATGCGCGGCGTGAGCCAGGGCAAGTTCGAGATCATTTCAACTGGTTTCGATAACGTCTTGGCTTGGTCGGGCCGCCTGTCTGCCGAGGCACAGGCAGGCGAAGGCGCCGAGATCGTTGCCGTGGCGCAGATTTCGGATAAGACGGTGCTCCCTTTATTTGTCCGGCCCGAGATCAAAAGCTGGAGCGATCTGAAGGGCAAGAAGCTTGCCGCCGACGCCGTCGACACGGCGTTTGCGTTGGTGCTGCGCCGGATTTTGTTGGCAAATGGCTTAGACATGACCCGTGGCGACTATGAGCTGGTGGCCCTCGGGACGACCAGGCTGCGGCTTGAATCGATGATCAAAGGGGAAACGTTCGGCGGGATGCTCTTCCCTCCCTTTGACGCTAAAGCGCTCGATGCCGGCTTGCGGCGTATCGGCGATTCGAGAGAAGTCTTGCCCGATTATCCGAACAGGCTCTTCGCGGTGAATCGCGAGTGGGGACAGAAAAACCGCGACACGCTGGTGAGCTACTTGCGAGCGTGGCTTAAAGGAATGAGTTGGACGACGGATCCGCTAAACCGCGAGGCGGCGATCAAAATGATCGGCGCCGAGCTGAAGCTCAATCCGAAGCAGGCGGCGGAGAGCGTCGACGAATTGTCGTCCACCGGAAACTTGAATCTTCCCGGACTTCAGACCGTTCTCGATTTGCGAACGCAGTTCGGTTTCAAGTTGATTAAGGGCGGCAATCTGCCGGTGTACTACGACACGGCTTACTTTAACGCGGCAAGGGGAAAATAAGCATACACGGAAGCTTGCTGTTCTCTTGAGTTTTCGGGATTGAATTCCTGAGCACGCTACCGAATTCGCTTAATCCGACACTGGACGATGGCGATCTGGGTTAGAAAGGGCCGAGAACGGCTGGACCTTTTTTCGGATAAGAAAAGAGGGATCGTCTTGGACCTGCCGGCCGGATTCGGGCAAGAGTCCGCTCATTTGCGCGAACTGGGATTTACGACGGTCCTCGCCGATCTTTTTCCCAGGCCCGCTAAGAACCAGACTCTGACCTGGGTGCGCGCCGATGCCACGGAGACGTTTCCGTTCGGAAACGAAACCTTCGATTATGTTCTCAGCAGGGAAGGGATCGAGCATTTCGAAGATCAAGCCGGTTTTCTCAACGAATGCGCGCGGGTGATTAAGGCCGGGGGTTGCCTGGTCGTGACGACTCCCAACGTTACCAATCTGCGCTCGCGGCTCAGCTATTTGCTAACCTGCCAGCGGACGCTCAGGCGCGGGCTGATCAATGAGATTCAAACTCTGAGAGGAACCAGCGAAGACGGGCGTCATTATCACGGCCATGCGTTCCTGATCGACTATTTCAAACTCCGGTATCTGCTCAAGCTTGCCGGGTTCGAAAAACTGGAGGTTTACACGGATCGCTATAGCCCCGCGTCGCTGGCGCTTTCTTGGTTAGTGCCCGTTCTTTATATCGCCACCCGCGTGTCGATTGGCATCTCCGGGAAGAAATTTCGCGGAAAATACAAAATAACCGTCGATCATTCGATCTTCGATGAAATCCTGAGCCACGTCTTCTCCAAGGCGTTGCTCTTCGGCAAACGCATGATCGTCGTCGCGCACAAACGGGCAGCAACTGGCTCCGGTTAGCCTCTCTCAAATCATCTCCACGGCTCCGCCAGCCAACCCGTCCGTTTGATTTAGTCGTAAGTAAACCCTCCGGCTCTGCCGGAGGTAGATGACTCTATTGGGGAGGTATCATGGTGCCACTTCGTTTTTTCCCGCCGGCTCTGTTGGTTTTATTCCTGGTTGGATTCCTGAGCGAGCGCGCCGGGGCTCAGGGCAAGCCGGAAAAAGATAAGATTCGCATCGGCTACGCCGCGCGGGCGGTGACCCATTCCATTCCTTTCGTCACGAACGAAGCGGGCTTCTTTCGCGATGAGGGGTTGCAAGTCGAGGTCGTGCGCACGGCCGGCGCCGTCTCGCCGATGGTGCTCATTTCCGGCGATACCGATTTCGCCACCATGTCGGCGTATCTGCTGATCCCGGTGTCAGTTCGGAACCGAGAGGTCGTCATGTTGGGCGGCCTGACCCGCTATGCGAGCATGACCCTCGTCAGCCGCCCCGAAATTCGCGGCGCCAAAGATTTGAAGGGCGGGATCGTCGGCTTGCAGCGTCCGGGCGACGCCTACGAAAAAAGCGCGCGCTCGGCGTTGGAGCATTTGAAACTGAATCCCGACAAAGACGTTAAATTTCTCTATCTCGGCACCAACGACGCGATGTGGCTGGCGCTGGAAGCGCGCAAAATCGCCGCGACGGTCGTGTCGCCGCCGGCGACCTTGTTCGCGCGCAAGGCCGGCATGAACTTTCTGGTGGATCTCGCGGAGCTGAAGATCGAGTATCAGGGGTCTACTTTCGCGACGCGCCGGTCCGTGATTAAAAATTATCCCAATCTCACCTTGCGCACGATGCGCGCGATGGTGCGCGGCGTCCATTTGTTTAAGACGCGGCGTGAAGAGACGCACAAGATTCTGGCAAAATTTCTCGGCACGCGCGATCCCGAGGCTTTGGAAGAATCGTGGAAATACGGCGCCGACATGCCGGCGAAGCCTTACCCCGTCGATAGCGCCGTCCAGGCGGTGATCAATCATCTGGCAGAGAGCGATGCGAAGTACGCGAAATTCAAACCGAGAGAATTCATCGAATCCGGACCGCTCGCCGAGCTAGACAAAAGCGGCTACATCGACCGGCTCTACGCGGCGCCGGGCAAATGATCATGTAGCTTGTCCGGCCGTCGCGGCGCTGCTATTCTTTTTTTCTGATGCTGCGCGATCGAGATCAGGGACAGTTCCGGCTGATATCCGATTTTAAACCCCAGGGCGATCAGCCGCAGGCGGTCGAGAAGCTCGTCAACGGACTTCAAAGCGGCCGGCGTCATCAAGTCCTGCTCGGCGTGACCGGCTCCGGCAAAACCTTCACGATGGCCCATGTCATCGCCCGGGTGAACCGGCCGACCCTGGTCATCGCGCCGAACAAGACGTTAGCGGCGCAGTTGTACAACGAGTTTTGCGGGCTGTTTCCGGAAAACGCCGTCCGCTACTTCGTCAGCTACTACGATTACTACCAGCCCGAAGCCTACCTTCCGTCCACCGACACCTACATCGAGAAGGACGCTTCGATCAACGACGAGATCGATAAGCTGCGCCACTCGGCGACCAAGGCGTTGCTTGAACGGCGCGATACGCTGATCGTCGCGAGCGTTTCCTGCATCTACGGTCTCGGCTCGCCGGAAGCCTACTTCGACTTGATGGTCTACCTGGAAGAGGGCGCGAGCATCCAGCGCGACCAGATGCTGCGCAAGCTGGTGGACATCCGGTACGAACGCAGCGATTATGACTTTCACCGGGGAACGTTCCGCGTGCGCGGCGACAGTGTCGAGGTGTTCCCGGCCTACGAAGACAGCTCGGCGCTGCGCATCGAGTTTTTCGACGAGACCATCGAAGCGATTCATGAGATCGACCCGATACGCGGGAAGATCCTGCGGCGCGTCGACAAGGCCTGCATCTATCCGGCGAGCCATTATGTGACCGGCGAGGATCGGATGAAGGAGGCGATTCGGGCCATTCGCCTCGAACTCCAGGAACGGCTCGTGCAACTTCGCGCGGAGAATAAGTTATTGGAAGCCCAGCGTCTCGAGCAGAGGACTCTGTACGATCTGGAGTTGCTCGAGGAGATGGGTTTTTGCCCGGGCATTGAAAATTATTCGCGCCACCTGACGGGACGAAAACCCGGCGAGCCGCCACCGACTCTGCTGAGCTATTTCCCGGCCGATTTCCTGCTGATGATCGACGAAAGCCACGTGACGGTGCCGCAGATCGGGGGCATGTACCGCGGCGACCGGTCGCGCAAAGAGACCTTGGTCGAGTACGGCTTTCGCCTGTCTTCGGCGCTCGATAACCGGCCGCTGAATTTCGACGAATTCGGAGCGAGCGTCAGTCAGGTCATCTATGTATCCGCCACGCCGGCGAACTATGAGCTGAGCACGAGCGATGGAATGGTGGTGGAACAATTGATCCGGCCCACCGGGCTGATCGATCCGCAAATCTTCGTGCGGCCGGCGCGCAATCAGGTGGACGATCTGCT
>Ga0326597_10009303_pt1 | contig 13178 bp, 13 predicted proteins | sample RVTome_12_FD_203789 | JGI IMG/M metagenome (GOLD analysis project Ga0326597, IMG submission 203789) | Soil microbial communities from uranium-contaminated site in the Upper Colorado River Basin, Wyoming, United States - RVT100D185 | ecosystem: Environmental > Terrestrial > Soil > Contaminated >... | reverse complement strand
GCCTGTTCGGTTCGGTCGTTTGGTACGGCGGTCGAGGCGAAGGCGGGGGGTGATCGGTGACTCCCCGCCGCCGAAAATGGGGAGACCCTCTGCAATGTTTATGGCGAGTGAACATTGGAGCTTCGCGATGAGCGACACCGCGCCGGCGCTCGCCCGGAGAGCGGCATCCTCGCTGGCCCCGGCCCTGCCCCCGGGGCGCCTCGCCGACCTGCTCCTCCTCGTCAGCGAACTCGTCACCAACAGCATCCGACACGCCGGACTCGGCCCGCGGGACTCGGTAGAGCTTTGGGTCGACATCGACGAAGAAGTAGTCCGCGTTGAGGTCCACGACCCCGGCCCGGGCTTCGTGGCGATGCTCAAGCGCCCGCATCCGGCCCGCGGGTCGGGCTGGGGCCTGCACCTCGTCGACGTCGTCGCCGATCGCTGGGGTGTCGAGAAGACCAGGCGCGATACCACGGCCTGGTTCGAGATGGACCTCTAGGCCAACGCGCCCCTCAGACTTCCCCGTCGTCGCCGCGCGCTTCCATCCATGACCGGATAGCGTCGAACGACCGGGCGAGGAGCCGGGAGACGTGCATCTGGGAGATGCCTACGGACTCAGCGATCTCGGTCTGGGTCAGATCCTCATAGAAGCGCAGATAGAGGATTCGTCGCTGCCGCTCGGGCAACGCGGTGATGGCATCGGACACGGTGGCCAGGCGGTCGGCGAGGCCGAGGTAGTCGTCATCCGACCCCAGATCGTCGATACGGCTGCGCGACTCGTCCTCGTCCCCGATGGGGGCGTCGAGCGAGGCGAGCGAGTAGTTGCGGCCGGCATCGAGCGCCTCGATCACCTCCTCCTCCGTGAGGTCGGCCGCCTCGGCGAGCTCGGCCACCCGCGGTGACCTCCCGAGCTGCTGGCTGAGCTCCTGTCCGAGCGTGCCGAGCCTGAGGCTGGTCTGCTTCAGCCCCCGGGGGATGCGCATCGCCCACGCCTTGTCGCGGAAGTGCCGCTTCAACTCGCCGATGATCGTGGCGGTGGCGTAGGTGGAGAACTGCACACCCCGCTCGGGGTCGAATCGGTCGATCGTCTTGAGCAGCCCGATGTTGGCGACTTGGACGAGATCCTCCATCGGCTCGCCCTTGCCGGCAAAACGCTTGGCCAGGTAGCGCACCAGGCCCTGGTGTTGCTTGACGAGTTCGTCGCGGGCATCCAGGTCGCCCGCTGTGAAGCGGCCTACCAGCTCATTCACCCCCTCCTGCTCAGTCACGGCAGCCTGCGGTCCGACGACGGGCCACTGGCCGGGGCGAGGGCAGATCGGTTGCTGCGGTGACGTCCTGACGGCGGGTGCACTCCCCCAACGATATCCCGCGGTGATGGCTGACCGAGCGTTGCGGCCCGCGATGAGGTTTCCCCGCGCGCTGGTGCGGATAGGGATTCACCCGAGATTCCGACGACCCAAGGAGGGCTCTGATGGGCGGAAACCGCATGAGGCTGGAAGACAATTGGAATCAGGCAAAGGAACGGATTCGCGAATCCTGGGCCTCGCTCACCGACGACGAGCTGGATGAGACTCAGGGCGACTGGGAGAAACTGGTCGGCACGATCCAGGCGAGGACCGGCGAAGCGATCCCCGTGATCGAGCGGAAACTCGACGACATCGCCGACTCCACCGACGAGAAGGCTGCGTGACCCGGCTGTCTCCGCAGGATGCGAAGGATGGCGGCGTCGAATACCGCGGGACCGGCTTCTACGCGAGCGTGATCGTTGCTCTCGTGATCGCCGCCATCCTTCTCGTCTTCGCGATCCAAAACACCACGCCCGTGACCGTCACTTGGCTGGGATTCGAGATCACCGCCCCGCTCTTCGCCTGGGTACTCGGTGCGGCATTGCTCGCCGTGATCGCCGATGGACTGATCGGCCTGCTCTGGCGAGCGCGCAGACGCACCCGGCTGTCCTCGCCCACCGAGCGTTCGCCGGCTGCGTCGGCCCTGGTGGCGTCCTCCGCGGCCGAAGGGATGGCGGAGGCGGAGAACCCGGCTGCGACGGACCTCGGCCAGGAGGCCCCCCGGTACGACACGTCGCGCCGCTGAGCCCCGAAGGCGCGGTCACCTGGATACAGGAGGGCCCACCCCAATCCGCAGGCATCCCCCGCGTCGAGACGACACAATGGGATCCAATCCGTACAGGAGGAGACGCCATGTCAGTGGCCAAAGTGATCGAGATCACCGCCCAGTCGGCGGACGGCTTCGAGGCGGCCATCAAGGAGGGCCTGAAGAAGGCGACCGAGTCGGTGCACAACATCAAGCACGCCTGGGTCAAGGACCACGAGGTCATCGTGTCCGACGGCAAGGTCACCCAGTGGAAGGTGAGCCTGAAGATCACCTTCGTGCTCGACTGACGCGACAAGATTCCGGTTTGGGCGGGGATGGTCTCGGGGTAGGTGGTCGTCGACGGGGAGCCTTCAGGGCGTCGCGGGAGCCGGGTGTTCCTCGGCTGAGACCAGAGCCAGCGAGTCACTGAGACCGTCGAACCTGATCCGGACAATGCCGGCGCAGGAATGTCGCTCAGTCGGCTCCCTGTCACCTTCACGCCGACGCCGAGAAACCCGGGCCCCCGAGGCCCGGGTTTCTCTTGCGTGCAGGTTCCCGCCTCTCGAGGTTTGCCCGCGGGCATCTGCTGGGTACCCCCCGCCGAAGGGAGTTTCCACGTGCTCGCGAGCAGCAGCTGGCGTATTGCCCGGATCGGCGGCGTCGACATCCGAATCGACCCGTCATGGGGCGTCATCGCCCTTCTCGTCGGATACACCTTCTTCGTGATGGTCGCGGCGGCGTTTCCCCTGGCGGGCGCCACGCTGGCGTCGGGGATCGCCACCACGATGACATTCGTCTTCTTCGGTTCTCTCGTGCTTCACGAGCTGGCCCACGCCTGGCTGGCCAAGAGCCGCGGGATCGAGGTGCGCGGCATCACGCTGTTCCTCTTCGGAGGAGCCACCGAGGCAGAACTCGACGGAAAGAAGCCCTCCGATGAGTTTTGGATCGCCGCCGTCGGACCGCTCACCAGCCTGGCGATCGCGGCCACGCTGTGGGCCGTGGTCGAGTTCGCCGGGCCGCTCATCGGTGAGCCCGCCAGGTTTGCCGCGGGGCGACTCGGATGGATCAATCTGGTCCTCGCGGTGTTCAACCTCCTGCCCGGCTTCCCACTCGATGGCGGGCGACTGGTTCGGTCCGCGGTGTGGGGGGCCACCGGCAGCCTCGACCGCTCGACGAGGATCGCCGCCCGCATCGGTCAGGGGATGGGGCTGCTGCTCATCGGCCTAGGCACATTCGAGATTCTGATCGGCAGCCCGGTGAGCGGTGTCTGGACCGCGGCCATCGGCTGGTTCCTCAACAGGGCCGCCGAGGCCGAGCTCGCCAGGGTGCGCATCCGCGGCACCCTCTCGGGTGTGACCGTCGCCGAGGTCATGGAACGTGTGCCCGCTCCGGTGTCATCGACCACAACCCTCGACCAGGTGGTCCATGACCATCTGCTGCGCGCCGGTGTCCCCACGGTGGCGGTGCGCGACAACGGCCACATCGCCGGCGTGGTCACCATCGATGCGATCCGTGGGATCCCCAAGGCCGCCTGGGCCGAGCGCACGGCGGGAGATGTGATGACCGACGTCGCCGGACACCCGTCGGTGCCCGCCCGCCAGCCCGTCGCCGAAGTGTTGGATCAGCTGCGACGGAACGGCAGGACGGCACTCGTCCTCGATTCCGGCGACCTGGTCGGGACCGTGTCGCTGGTGACCCTCGCCGAGTGGCTCGACCGGCGCAGCGCTCTCGGGCTCATCCCGAACGGGGAGCGTCTGGCGAGCTGAAAGCCCGCCTCGCCAGGATGAGGCCTCCCAGAGGCCCCGCCATGTCGCCAAGGGCGGCGGGGGACACGAACGCATCCTCGAGGTGCTCAGGCCATCCCGGATAGTCGGCCATCGACTCGGCGAGACGCATCCGCAGCGTGCCCATGAATCCGGGCAGTCGGGCCACCCCACCCCCGACGACGATCCTCTCGGGAGCCACCGTGTAGGTCACCGCCCGGAGCCCTTGGGCGACATAGGCCGTCACCAGCGCGACCGCGTCGGCGGCCTCGCCGGCATCGAGCGACTCGGCCGGCTTGCCCCACCGCGCCGCAATCGCCGGGCCGGCCGCCATCCCTTCGAGGCAGTCCCCATGGAACGGGCAGAGGCCGGCAAAGTCGTCGCCGGCGATGCGATCGACCGGCACATGACCGATCTCGGGATGGCCCAACCCGCGGAGAACCGCGCCATGGCGTACCAAACCTCCGCCGATCCCGGTCCCCACCGTCAGGTACGTGTGGAGGGAGAGGCCGGCCGCCGCCCCCCACTTCCCCTCCGCCAGGGCGGCGGCGGCCACATCGGTGTCCAGCGCCACGGGGAGGCCGAGGGCGTTTGCGAACGGCCCGCGAACGTCCACTCCCGCCCATCCGGTCTTGGGGGTTGCGCCGACCGTCCCGAATCGGGGATGCGACTCGTCGAGGACGAGGGGGCCGAACCATCCGAGGCCCAAGGCGGCGATGCGACGACCGGCTCGAACGGCATCGAGGAAGAAGCCGACCGCCGTGTCGATGGTCGCCACCGGGGTCGTCGTTGGGTATTCGAGGCGGTCGAGGATCGAGTCTGGGTCAGAACCGAGGACGCACACCGTGTTGGTGCCCCCGGCCTCGACTGCCCCAAATGCATCGGTCACGGTTCGCCTTCCATCAGCGGGCTCGAGTTCCTCCCGACCCCATTGAAGCGCTCCCGAGGCCCCGGCTCGATGGTGTGCGGGATGCCGCACTCGGGGTTTGAGCGCCGACCCTGACGGGGAATCCAATCCGCTCAGGAAAGGGGTCCGATGGACATCGCCAGTGACACGACGATCCTCCGAGGCACCAAGCAGGCCCTCAGCGGGCGACGCCCCCAAACCGCCGATGCCACGCGCTATTGCGGTACTCGAGGCTGCGAGACGCGGCTGAGCCGCTACAACACCCGCAACCATTGTTACGCACATCGCCTCGTGCGGTTCCCCCGCATCAGGGGGAAGGTTGTCGGGTGAGGATCCCGGATGCCCCGAGGGCACCGGACCACCGATGCCGCCGAGCACTCGAAACGGGAGACGCTCAGCCTGAGGCCAGGGCCTCCGCCACCGTGTCGAAGACCGGGAAGGTCTGGTCGAGCTTCGTGAGCGCCAGGAGACGCCCGGCCGGTCCGCTGCTCGCCACCAGCACGACGACGGCGCCGCGGTCCTCGAGGCGATTACGCCCGTCGATCAGCGCCCCCAAACCCATCGAGTCCATGAACGTGACCGGCAGCAGGTCGACGACCACCCGGCCGTCGAAGCCCATGAGCTCGTCGAGGGCCCGCTTCATCTCGGGAGCCCCGCTGATGTCGAGCTCGCCCTCGAGATGGACGACGACATGGCCTTCAGACCGATCGATGCGGACTCCAAAAGGCTTGGTGTGCTCCAGGACCTACCCCCTGCTCGTCGGCGCCCGGTACGCCGGCCGTAGTATATGACCCGCCCGATGACTACCCCCCACCTCGATCGCACCAGGGTCTCGATCCCCGGAGATACCGCCCACCTCGATGTCCTTCGGCTGGTCGTGCGGAATGCATGCGCCCGCCGCGGCGGATCGCTCGATGAGGTCGACGACGCCGCACTGGCCGTCCATGAGGCCGGGCTCGCCCTGGTAGAGGGGGGTGCCACTCAGCTCACGATGGAGGTCGACGGGGAGGGTGAGCAATTGACGGTCGTGGTGACCTCGCCGACCCAGGTGTCGCTCGATCCCGACGCGTCGATGTCGTTCCGGATCATCGAGGCCCTCGCCGACGCTTTCGAGATCCAGGACGCCGGCGGAGCCACCACGATCCATATCCGCCTGCCCGCCGGAGCCTGACCATCGACAGGTGGGCATGGGGCGAGTAGCTTCGGGTCGCAGATGACCACCGGGCCGCAAGACCCTTCGGAGCCCTCGGAGTCCCCGACTGCCGAATCCCGGTCGGTATTGCTGCGGACACTGGCCGTCCAGCTGCTCGAATCGACGCTCGACCTCGACCAGACGGTCGAGACCGCGGCGGGAGCCGTTCTCGGCATCATCGCCGACTCGTGCACCGCATTCCTGATCGAGTACAACGGCATCGGTGCCGCCCGGTCGTCCCGGCACCGCGACCCCAGCCTCGAGGCTGCCATCGATGAGATGGCCGAGATGTATCGGCCCGATACGACCGCACCCGCCGGATCCCCGGTGGCGGGGGCGCTCGCCGGTGAAGAGCGAAGCGTCGATTGGCGGACCACCGAACCAAGCGACGACGTGACCCGGAAGGCGATCGAACGCCTCGGATCGAAGGCCTGGCTGGTCCTTCCACTGCGCGACCCCGATCAGAAGGTCTTCGGGGCGCTGCGGTTCTCCCGGGGTCGCGAGGAGCCGCCCTTCGATGCCGCGGACACCGATCTCGCCAGAGAGCTGGCGATGCTGTTTGGTGCGGCCATCACCCAATCGCGCAGCGCCTATGGCAATCACCTCGCCGTGGAGCGGCTCTCGAAGGATCTGGCGCCGGCCCCGCTCCCCTCGATCCCCGGCCTCGAGTTCGAGGTCCGCTACCACTCCGGAACCAGCCAGGTGGGCGTCGGCGGAGACTGGTGCGAGGTGCTCGAGGTCGACGACCGGGTCATCCTCGCCGTCGGCGACGCCGCCGGGCACGGGGTGGACGCCGCGGTGATGATGAAGGAGGTTGCCAGTGCCCTGCGCGCCTTCGCGTTCGTCGAGTCGGCGGGAGGGGTGGTGAAGCGGCTCGATCGCTACGTGTCGACGCTGCGCCAAGGGACGCTGGTAACCGCATGCGTGCTCGGGCTCGACCTCGTCTCGCTGCGCCTCACGATCGCCAATGCGGGGCATGTCCCCCCGATCCTGGCGTCACGGCGGACCACCAAGTATCTCGACAAGGGACGCACCGCGCCGCTGGGCACCGGGGCCGCCGGCAAGCGGTTCGGCCCGGCACGACTGCGCCTCAAGCGCGGCGACTGCTTGTTCCTGTACACGGACGGGCTCATCGAGCGGCGGGGGGAGACGATCGACCGCGGGATCGACCGGCTGACCCGAGCGGTGGTCAACGCTCCCCCGGACCTCGGTGATGCCTGCGACCACATCCTCAAGACCATGGCGCCCCGCCAGGGCTTCGCAGACGATGTCGCCCTCCTCGGGGTGCGGATCGTCGACGCGGAGAGGCCGTAGGCGGGTGCCGCGGGCCGCCGGCAGCCGCCGGGCTCAGCCTGAAGCGGTCGCGCCCTCCAGGGCGTCCTCGAGCAGCTCCCTGGCCTGGGCGATGAGCCGCTGGGCCTCGGCAACCTCGGCCTCGTAGGCGGCGAGGTCGGCGTTGCGCAGCGCCTGATCGGCCCGGGCGAAGGCCTGGTCCGCCCTGGCGAGCAGCTCGGTGACCGCCGCCACCAGGTCGGCGGGCAGTTCGCCGTCACCGTCGCCATCCCCGGGATCGACGACGCCTCCGCCGCCGAAGACGGCGTCGAGCGCCTCCGCCAGGGTCTCCCGCATCGCGATGCGATCGCCGAACACCACGATGACGAACTTGAACTCGGGGAGGGCGACGGCGCCCGAACCACCCTCGGTGCTGGCGCTCAAATAGATCGGCTGGACATACAGGACCGACTCCTCGATGGGCACCACCAGCATGTTGCCCTGCACGACATCGGAGCCCTCTTGGTCGAGAAGAGTGAATTGCTGGGAGATGGCGGGGTTTTGATTGATCCGCGCCCCCACCTGGCCCGGCCCGTCGACGAACGAGTCCCGGGGCAGCTCGAAGTCGATCAGGGTGCCGTACTCGTCGGCATCCGACTTCGCCACCAAGAACGACACCATGTTCGGCCGCGTCGCTGCGGTGAAAGGCTGCAGCATGAGGTATGACAGGTCGTCCTCATCGGGCAGCTCCATCAGGAGGTAGTACGGAACCATCGGCCGGTTGTCGTCGCGGAACTCCTGGCGCATCCCGGTGGCGACCAGGGTGTTCACGCCGCCGATCTGGCGGAGCTCGACCTCGTGGGGGCTGGTCGATGGGTCTCGGGCGATCTCCCAGGGGTCGCCGCTGTTGAAGAAGACCCGGGAGTCGGTGACGTGGTACCGGGTGTAGACATCCGACTGCACCCGGAACAGGTCTTCGGGGTACCGAAGATGGTCGAGCAGCCCGAGCGGCATCTCGTCGCGGGTGGAGAACAAATCGGGGAAGATCTCCCGGTAGGCCCGGATCAGCGGATCGGCCTCATCGACGACATAGAAGTGGATGGTGCCGTCATAGGCATCAACGGTGGCCTTCACCGAGTTCCGGATGTAGTTGAAGTCCGCGGGGATGCCAGAGCGGCTGCCCCGCGGCAGCCGGCCGGTGGCCGGCCGATCCTGGGCCGTCGAATCGTCGCTGTTGGCCGGCGTCGAGTACGGATATCGGCTCGTCAACGTGTACATGTCCTGGACCCACACCAGCCGGCCCTCGAGCACCACGAGGTAGGGATCCGAGTCCGGGAAAAGGAACGGGGCAGCCTTCTCGACACGATCGCGAATGTTGCGCACCATCAGCACCCGGCTGTCCGCGTCGACCTCACCCGAGATGAGGGTGTTGACATCGGCGAAGCGGAGGGCGAAAGCGGCGCGGCGCAGGAAGCTGCCGATTTCGACGCCGCCGAGACCGTCGTAATGGTTGAACGCCACCGTATCGGTACCCGATTCCACCGGGAAGTCGACTTCTTGCTCGTTGGTCCGCACGATCACGAAGGAACCCGGGTCGACGCCCTCCCCGAAGTAGATCCGACCCTGGTTGATCACCAGCTCCGGGGGAACCGCGGCTCCGGGATTGATGTCCTTTACCAAGAAGTCGGGCTGCCCTTCGAGCGTCACCGTGTTCGCCGGGCTGACCACGACTCCGAAACCGTGGGTGAAGACCAGGTGACGGTTCACCCAGCCCGCTTCGGGGATTCCGGCGTCATCCAACTCGCGGGTGGCGAGCATCAGCTGGGTCAGAGTGCCATCGAGCGGGTACCGGTCGACGTCGACGTCGGCGAATTGATAGAAGGGCCGCAGCTCCTGGAGCTGCTGGTAGGTGGTCAGCAGGACGGTCGGGTCCCACAGCCGGACGTTGTCGATGGTGTCGCTGTTGGCGGCGATGTCGTCGGCGTCGAGGGCCGGGGAAGCCGCGAAGTCGCGTACCTCGACCCCGTCGAGGCCGAAGGCGGCGCGGGTGTAGGCGATGTTCCGCTCCACAAAAGGGAGCTCGCGATCGATCTCGTTGGGCTGCACCGAGAACCGCTGGACTGCGGCCGGGATGATGCCTCCGAATACGACCGAGACCACCAGCCATAGACCGACCGCAGCACCGGGCAGCAGCCAACCCTTCAATCGAATGTTGACCAGCAGCAGCACCGCCGCGAACAGCGAGATGCCGATCAGGAGGGTGAGCACCGGCAGTTGGGCGTGGACGTCGGTATAGGTCGCTCCGAAGACGGCGCCCCGATCGCTGTAGAGCAGGTCGAAGCGGTCGAGCCAATACCCCACCGCCTTGAGGAGCGCCATGATCGCCAGCAGCACGGAGAGGTGGACCTTCACCCCCGACGCCACCTTCTGGCGCCCCGGAGTCACCTGGATGCCGCCATTGAGGTAGTGAAGGGCAGCAACGACCAGCGTCGTTATGAGCACGAACTGGAATGTCCAGCCGAACACGTCTCGATAGAGGGGAACATCGAACACGTAGAAGCCGATGTCGCGGCCGAAGACGGGGTCGACGACGCCGAACTCCTGATGGTTCCGGTAGAGCAGCCAATGCTCCCACCAGGCCCCCGCACCCAGCCCGATCAACAGGCCGAAGAACCCGGCCACCGCGAGTCGAAACCGCACCACCCGCTCGGAGACCCAACTCTGGAAGCGCTCGATGAGCTCCTGGTCGGGGCTGCCGACGGCGAGGGACAGCGCCGGCGCCAGCCGGTCGGCGAGGACGAGGTTGAGGAACATGAGCACGAACGCCACCGCCGAGGCGATCGCCACGAGGATCACCCGGCTGAAGACGAGCGTCCCCCAGACCGACGAGAAGCCAACGGATTCGAACCAGAGGTAGTCGGTCCAGAAGGTGGCGATGCCGCGCAGCGACAGCAGAACGACGATCAAGACGCCGAGGGTGATGAACAGCCAGCGGCGGCCGCGGGACACCGAACGCCTGAAGGGGATGGGAGTCGGCCCGCGCTCGATCATTCCGGGACAGTCTACGGCAGGGGAAGCGATTCGCGATTCGCGATACGCGATACGACAGAAGCCCCCCCCTCAACCGGGGGGGATCGTCACGCTGCACACGCAGTCGAGGTTCGCCGGGGGTACCGCCAGGCCGGGCTCGGGGCCGGACTCGGGATCCCACGCGACCCGTTCGTACCCGGCGCAGCGATCACACGGCTGGCCTGACGGCAGCCCCTGGACAACGGTCCACCCGCCGACGACCAGCGCCGCCAGCAGGCTGTCGTGATATGCGGCAAAGGTGATGGTCCGCACCCAACGCTCCGCCTCGTCGCCACGCCATGCCCGGAACACCCGGCTCACCGTCGCCGCGACCTCGCTGGGCCCGCCCTCGGCTGACACCGCGGCCTCGAGCTGGCCGGCGAGGTCGAGCGCCATCTCCTCCACCAGCGCCGTGGGCCGGGGTCCGGGGCGCGACCGCGCCCGGGGCACCCCGGCGAGCACCCCGGCGGCCGTCGCCCCGGCGGCCGCCGCTTTCTGGATCGCCGTCTCCAGCACCGCAGTCAGCTCGCCGGCGATCCGCGCCGGATCCGGCACCCATGCACCGGACTGCATCGCCTCGAGGGCGGCACTCTGCAGGTCGACGATACGGCGCTTGGCATCGCGCAGCCCCTCGTTGTGCACCGGCAGCACCAGCCGGTCGCGTAGAGCCATGGCATCACGGGGGAGCGACCCCGGAACCGGGTCGTGCTCGGCGGTGGTCCGCAGTGCCTCGAACAGGGTGCCGACGTCGTCGGAACCCTCGGGGGGGCGGGGGGCGGCGGCCACCTCCACCCGGGGTGTGGTGTGGTTCAGGTGCTCGACCTCGGCGGCGAGCGCATCGCTGAGGTCGGGGGCCTGGGCGTCGAGCGCCCCATAGGCGACCTCCGGCGCCGTGTGATGCGCCGCCAACGGCAGGACGGCGATGTCCTCGATGGATCGTTCGGCGTGGAGGCGCTCGACCTCCGCCGACAACTCGCGCTTCTTGCGACGCGGCTGCCCCGGCTCGGCGGGCGCCTCGTCGCGGCCGCTGGCCCGATCGATGATCCTCTGCGCCAGCTCGCGGGCCTGATTGAGCAGCCGATCGGCCTCGTACCGGGCGTTGCGGATGATGTCATCCGACTCCTTGCGGGTGACCGCGAGGCGCTGATGGGCTTCCCGTTCGGCATCTGCCCGCAACCCGAGCGCCTGCTCGCCGCCCTCGGCGGCGATGGTCGCGTACGCCTCCGCGGCCGATCGGAGCAATTCGTCGCCGGCATTCCAGGCGTCCCGCCTCATCTCGAACGCCTGAGTTTCGGCATCGGCGATGATGGCGGCCGCCGCCGCAGTCGAGGTCTGCGACCTCTCGGCCGCAGCCGCGGCGGCATCCGACTCGACCCGTGCGGCATCCTCCCGGGCCCGGGTTCGCATCCCGTCCGCCGCCTCCTTGGCGGCGTCGAGGATCTTGCCGATCTCGGCGGCGACCGAACCAACATCGCGGGCAAGGTGTTCGACGCCACCCGACCGGGTGACCTCGGCCATCAACTCCTCGTGGCGTCGCTGCAGGTCGCCCCATCGCTCGACCGCCTCGGCGATGAGTGCTTCGACGGCCTTCTTCTCGTACCCACGCCGTGCCGTGGGCAGATCGCGCGTGGAGAACGTGTCGGGGCCCAGAACATCGTCTGGCATGGTTGAGACGATACCGCTGAGGGCAAGCGGCGGGCGGCAAGCAAGCAGTCAGCAATCAGCAACCAGCAATCTGGCAATCTGGCAATCTGGCAATCAATCAGGCAATCAGGCAATCAGCAACGTTGGCCGGTCGAACTGGCCCCGGTTGGCCGGTTGCCGGTTGCTGGTTGCAGGTTGCTGATCGAGTCAGCCGGTGGCAACCAGCGCGGGGGTCGGGGCCAGCGCCCGAAGATAGTCGAGCGCATCCTGCAGGGTTGCGATGGGGACCACGATGATCTCGCCACCCGACGCCGTCAGGGCGTCGTCGTAGTTGTCGGTCGGCACCAGGACGATCTCCGCCCCGATGGCCCGTGCGGCGAACACCTTCTGGCGGACTCCCCCGATCGCCCCAATGGTCTCGTCGAAGCGGATGGTCCCGGTACCGGCGATGCGGTGCCCCCTGGTGAGGTCCTCCTCGGTGAGCAGGTCGAGCAGGGTGAGCGCGTACATCATCCCCGCCGACGGGCCGCCGATGTTGCGCGAATCGACATCGAGCTCGATGGGAAAACTCATCTGAAGATTCACCGTGTCGAAGAGGACCCCGATCATGGGAGAACCCGGGAGCTGGGTGTGCTCGACGAGGGTGACCGAGAGCTCGATCGGCTCTCCGGCCCGGGTACCGACCAGGGTGATGGTGTCGCCGATCGCATGGGAGCGGATCACCACCCCGGCATCATCCGAGGTCGCCACCGCTTCGCCGCCGATCGTCGTGAACCGATCCCCCACCCGGAGGATGCCTTCCGCCGGCGTTCCCTCGACGACCTGGAGCACCTCCACCCCCTCTCCGAGGAAACCCACCTCGAACCCGAGCCGGTTGAGGGCCACGAAGATGGCGGTGTCGATCGACTCGTTCATCGCGTCGAGACTGGAACGCCGCACCTGCTCGTTGGTGACGCCCGGCGGCCGGATCACATCCTTTTCGAGAAGGTCGACCCGCTCGTCGAGGTAGCGGGCCTCGAACCACTCGAACGGATTCACCTGGCGAAGCGTCACGGTGAGCAGGAAGAGATCGCCGGTGGTCTCGTATACCGCGACGTCCTCGCCGAAGGTCACCAGGTCCGCCACCTCCTCGGTGGGCCCGGGCGCCATGGCGTAGTACGGGAGCGCAACGTCCCAGAAGACGAGTACCAGCAGCCCCACGGCGAGGAAGGCGGCGACGAGCACGAACGGCCACTTGGCCGTCGGCTGACGGCGCGGG
>Ga0326597_10009302_pt1 | contig 13178 bp, 8 predicted proteins | sample RVTome_12_FD_203789 | JGI IMG/M metagenome (GOLD analysis project Ga0326597, IMG submission 203789) | Soil microbial communities from uranium-contaminated site in the Upper Colorado River Basin, Wyoming, United States - RVT100D185 | ecosystem: Environmental > Terrestrial > Soil > Contaminated >... | reverse complement strand
TGAACGGCACGGTTTGGGCCAGTCGCACAGGCTGAGCGGGTGGAAGCCTGCGCTTGTGCGCTGAAAAGGCGAGCCGTGTTTCGATCGATGAGTGGGGAGGGCGATGCGCGAGGGCGTGGGGCCGTGGATTCGAAAAAAGGTGAAGGGTCTCCAACGGTTCGGTGTGTACCACAAGATGTAGGGGCTCAGGCTGGGATGGCACCGACTCGCGTGGCCACGCGCATCCAGGCGTGACGTCCCGGGAACGATCGCGGGAGGTGAACCACCACGCGGCGCACGGAAACCTTCACCCAGGCTGCGAGCTTGAGGAGCCGAAGGCGGAGTGTCGAGACCTGGGCGCGCGCGCAGTCGGTATGCCGGGCACAGAGTCGGAGTTCCTGCATCAGCACGTAGGCGGCAGCCGTCAACAGAACCCGAAGCTGGTTGGCAAGGAACCGTGAGCAACTCGTCCGGTCCATCGCGAGATCGTTCTTCAGCTCCTTGATCCGATTCTCCGCGTCTCCGCGGTCGGTGTAGATCCCGTAGACGTGCCGAGGTGACGAGCGCAGATTCGTGACGACGAAGCGCAGGTTGTCCTTGGGCTCGCGGCCAGGGAGCTGGACCACCTCCGCCTTGAAGATCACCCGCCACTTGTGGGGCCAGGTGGTCTTCGTCTTGTGGAGCGTCTCGCCGTAGATGGGAACGGTCTCCCCCGTCTCCCGGAAGAGCCGCCGGGCCGTGCCGAGGGTACGGCGAGAGCGCTTTTTGAGCGGCTTCGTGGCGCTCAGCCCGACGATGTACTCGACTGCGTTCTCGTCCAGGAAGTCGAGGACGTGGGGAGCGCCAAAGCCTCCATCGAGCCGCACCCGGATCCGCGCCTTCGGAAAGGCGGCCCACAGCTTCTCCAGCACCCTTCGCAGAACAGCAAGCAGGCCCCGGTGCGCCGCACTGTTGCCCGGCCGCAGCATCGCGCAGATGAGGTACTGCTCCTTCTCGTCGTTGAAGGCCATCGTCCCAATGAGCGGCAGGTAGCAGTAGCTATCGTAGTAGCCGTGGAAGAAGCTGAATTCCTGCTGTCCGTGAGTCGGGTCATCGGTGGGGTCGAAGTCGAGCGTGATGCGTTTGCAGCGCCGCCCCAGACGACGGCGATGTCGCTCGATGACGGCATCGGCCAGGGCATCGGCCATGCGAAACAGATCGACACGGCCGGCACCGTTCTCGAAGCGCGAGAGCGTCGGCTGGGACGCCAACGACCCGCCATGCACCGGATCCCGACCCATCGCGAGCTTGTGGAGCGGATCGTCCGACAACTCCCGTGCGTCGTTCCCATCGGGATAGCCCAGCGCGATTGCGAAGATCCGCTGCCGCATCAGCTCGGTCTTCTCGTGCGTCACCTTCCCCGCCTGACGGGAGTCTCTGAGGCACCCAGCCAGCGCCTTCGACAATCCCAGGCGCTCGTCGATCGCCTTCAGGAGCAGCACCCCGCCGTCTGAGCTGCTGTGCTCCTCGTCCAGCTTGGCAACGACCGGCTTCGAGAAAAGGGCGGGAAAGAAAACAGACTGTGTTGTAGACTCGTGATTCACGAAGAGGCTCCAGTTGTGGAGGGGCGCGTGTACAACACGTTTCTACCGCAACTGGGGCTTTCTTCAATTCAAAAACTCAAATCTTCGTGAATAATCCGGGCTAGCGTGATGGAGTTACCGGAGCCCTCCTCGATCCTCGGGCTCGCCATGGGTCTTGCCTTCTTCGCGACGATCGGACGCCGGCGGATGCGGCTCTGCGTCCCTGAATGGCGCTCGCGCTGTTGATGGAAAAACCGTTTGACCAGGCCCTGAGATCGTTGCGCTCATGAACCGCATTACCCATCAAATTGTGCTTGCATCGTTGATGTGTGCCTGCTCAGCCGCGCCTAACGGCGACGAGCGGATTCGAAGTGGCGGCGAGATCATTCGGCTCCCCCCCGCAGCGTTGTCCGACCTTCCGGCGCCCGTCCGCATTCTACTAGCCGAAGAAAGCTGCCTGGTTCCTCAGCCGTGGAGCCCCGGAGTGCCGCCCCAATATACCAATATTGTCAGAGGCGAATTCGCAGTACGCGGCCAATATGACTGGGCCGTCCTTTGCTCGCGAGGCGGCAAGTCGTCGGTTCACTTGTTTTGGGGTGGGCCGTCTCGCTGTTCGGACAGTCTCGCGGAGTCCGATGATGCTCTTTTTCTACAGGCGGTCACGCCCAATGAGATCGGCTATTCGAGAGTGATATCTCGCGTATCTCCTGACGATCTGGCGCAACGCTACGGGCGTCAGCACAATCCGAGCAGCTCAGCGACTCCGCCAAAATTTGACCATGATGCGCTCAACGATGCGTTCCTAGAGAAGGCGTCCACGACGTACTATTGCTCTGACACTTCGTGGCACAAGTTTCTTGGCAGCGACTGACACAGTCGTAGTGTGCAAAAACTCAGCCGGCCTCTACGCAGCTCGCTGGTAGTAACACAGCACACCACCGAGGCGTTCGCGGCGCTCGATGGGCCCACGACGAGCCTGATTCGCGGTGGAAGGCTCGATCAGCCGATTATCCAGTCCCTGATGATTGCGCTCCAAGTGGTAATGTTCGATGTATTCGCCGCCGACCCGCCGCAGATGACGTTCGCTAAGTGGGATCACCTGACCCACGCACTCTGATTTGACCGATCTCACGAATCGCTCCGCGTACGCGTTCAGGTTCGGGCTGCGGCTTGGTAGCGTCACCGGGTTTACGTCTGCGCTTTTCAGTATCGATGCAAACGCCTGCGTGAACAGTGGATCGCGGTCGTGCATCAGGTAGCGGCTACCATTCAGGAAGCCGTCGTCGCAGTCGACCAGGTTCCGCGCGACCTGGCTCATCCATATACCGTTCGGAGATCGTGAGATCCCCTCAATTGAGACCCGACGCGTCTTCAAATCGATCACGAAGAGCACCCAGTACCGAACCAGACCTCGCCACGTGACCACCTCGACCGTGAAGAAGTCCGTCGCGGCGATCGCTCCCCAATGTGCTTTTAGGAACGTCTTCCACGTCATGAGGCGGCGACCCACGGGATCGATTCCGTTTTCCACAAGAACTCGCTTGATCGTGTTGCGGCCCACCTCGTAGCCGAGGTTGTGGAGAGCGCCTTGGATGCGGGTGTAACCCCAGCCGGGACTGTTGACGGCCATCTCAATGATGAGGCGTTGGATGTCACCGGCAATTCGCGGTCGTCCTGGTGCACGTTTCGAGCTTCCATCGTACTTCCGCGCGACCAACTCTCGGTACCAGCGAAGTAGCGTTTCGGGCGTGACGACGGTCGAGACCTCGCGGAGCCGGTGGCGTCCGATGGGTTTCGCCCGGCGGGCCAGCCGGCAGCGTTGGGCATTGGTGAAGCGCAGGCGTTTTCCGCCGAGCTGCTCCCGCAGAACGCGGTTCTCTTCCTGCAGGTATTCGATCATCTCCTGCTGATGGCGACTCACCCATCCAGCAAAGAGAACGAGGAGGAATTGCAGCGGCAGAGGCGTCATCTTGCGACGCTAGCGCCATCGGGGCGTGCCGAAATGGGCTGATCGATACCTGGCGGAAGAACTGTGCAACTCTCTGAATTGGCTGCCGAATCAGATCGGCCGAGTTTTGGCACAATAGGTGGCGGAGAGAGAGGGATTCGAACCCTCGGTACCTTTCGGTACACACGCTTTCCAAGCGTGCGCCTTAAACCGCTCGGCCATCTCTCCGAATCATTTTCATGGCTCGCCGGGGCAGACTGCAACTCGCAGCGGCGCGGCGAGCGCGAGACGCTTAGCACGCCGTGCAGATCGACGCCGAGCGGGGCAAATTGGCGGAGAGAGAGGGATTCGAACCCTCGATACGGGTTTAAACCGTATGCAGGTTTAGCAAACCTGTGCCTTCAGCCTCTCGGCCATCTCTCCCACACGGGGGGCAGCATACCGAGATTTTCCGGCCCGCGGGAGGAACCGGCGAACGCGGGATCGCCCGCCGCGGAACCCCCGGCGGCGAGCGATCGGCAGCCGCATCCACGGATCGGCCCGGCGAAAAAACGCACACCCCCTGCTCGGCAGCGGCTGAGACGCACGCGCCGCCGGCTCGAGAGTGGCGGAGAGGGAGGGATTCGAACCCTCGAGGGACTTGCATCCCTGGCGGTTTTCAAGACCGCTGCCTTCAACCGCTCGGCCACCTCTCCGCGGTCGCAGATCGTAGGGTTACGCGGAGAGATCCGCTCGGAGCGGCTTGCGCGACCGAATTGCGGGGGCGACCCCATCGCCTCGCAGCTGATTCGGGAACTCTCTCCGCATCTCTTCAGCGCAGCAGCGGCTGACAGTCCTGGATCTGGACGCTTTGCGCGAGGACGAGCCTCGTTTGTTTGACGGCGCCTGCGACGTCGCGGGTGAGGTCCGCGCCGTTCTCGACGACCTTGACGGATTCCAACGAGATCGGAGCGCCGGTGACGCTGATGCAGGTGCGCTCTCCGCCACTCTGGAGTCGCTCCTCGAAGAGGTCCAGGGCCTCGACCAGGGTGTTCAGCGCCGTCCGATCCGCGGCGACGAAGCTCAGGGTCTGGGTGTGCTGCATCGCCTGCTTGGCACCTGGAGACTTACACAGGTGGAAGTCGGGGTGGACGGCCGCGATCGAACGCGCGTTGAGAATCGGCAGGCCCGCGGCGGTCACGTGGGTAATGCTGTTGCGGCGTTGCTGCGCGTCTCCGCCAAACAGCATGTAGGTCTCGTGGAGCGAGCCGACCACGCTGTAACGGGCTTCGAGCTGATCGGCATCGACGATGACCTCGCGCCCCTGGATCTTCGTCCCGATACCGCGCGGGTCGATCGATACACCGATGACGTTCAACAGGAACCAGCCGGTGCCCACGAGCAGGATGAAGAACAGGATGCGCGCCATACGCAGCGTATCGTCTCGATGGGGGCGGGACCTGAACGGCGCGGCGCCGCAATGAATGGATATTTCCGAGGCAGCGGCTACGGCTTCGGAAGGTTATGCTCCCGCCTCACGAATCCGTAGCAATAGGCGCCCCGCTCCCCCCGTGCCCATTTTCAGCCAACTCGACCCGACCCTCGAACGCGAACTTCGGTTTCTCGCAGACGCGCACGATCGCGTCATCGGCGAGCAGGAGGGCCAGGCCTTCTTGAAGCTCGTGCGCGAAGTGCGCGATCTCGAGCGCCACATGCGCCGCCGCTTCGAACAACGCGATGAGACGCATCTTCGCCGAACCCTCAAGAACGCGCCGCTCGAGCAGTTGATCGCGTTCGCCCGCTCGTTCACGCTGTTCTTCTGGCTGTTGAATCTCTGCGAACAGCGCCACGAAGCGCGAGTTCACAAGTCGGACGAGTTCGGGACGCTCGCCGAACTCTTCCGCCGACTCGATCGCCACGACGTGGATGGCGGTCTCATCGCACGGCTGATCGGGGATTTGCGCGCGACCATCGTGCTGACCGCCCACCCAACCGATGCGGTGCGCTGGTCGGTCAGCCAGACGCTCGCGCGGATCGGCGGATTGCTCGAAAAGCGCGCGACCCGAGACAAGGACGGGCGCGAGCAGAGCGAGGGCGAGATCGTCGCGGAAATCACCGCTCTCTGGCAGACGACGGATGTCCGATACCGCCGGCCCACCCCGATCGACGAGGTGCAATACGCGATCCACACCCTCGAAACGGTCCTCGTGCACGCGGTGCCCGCCGTGGTCGATCGCCTCGAGCGCGCGTTTTCGAACACCTACGGTCGGCCCGCACCCGAGACGAGCGCGCGCACGCTCACGGTCGGCTCGTGGATTGGCGGCGACCGCGACGGCAACCCCTTCGTGACCGCAGAGGCGACGCGCGAGGCGTTGAAGCTCTATCGCAGCGCCGTGCTGCGCCATTACCGAAGGGAGATTCCGGCGCTGATCGAACGGCTCACGATCTCCGCGAACCGCAGAGCGGTGAGTCTCGCGCTGCAGAGCAGCCTGGAAAAGGATCGCGCCGACCTCGACGAATTGTCGCGCCGGGTCGAGCCCCACGATCCGAACGAGATCTACCGCCAGAAACTCAACGCGATCGCGATCCGGCTGGAACGAAGCATCGAAGAGAGCGAAGCCGGCGAAGCTCCGGGGGCGCGAGGCGGTTATGCGGGCGACTGGGCGATGCGCGACGACCTCGATCTGATCGCGACGAGCCTGTGCGAAAACAGCGGCGAGAGGCTCGCCGTACAGTGGATCCACCCGCTGCGCGAACGGCTCGACGTGTTCGGATTCCGCTTTGCGAGCGTCGACGTCCGCCAACATGAGGGTCGCCACCGCGAGGCGCGCCGCGAGCTGATTCGGCCCGCGCAGGGCTCCCTCGAAGATCTCCCGATCGACGAGCAACAGAGATTCCTCGAAGCGCTGATTTTCGCGCGAGAGGTTCCTTCGGTTTCGGATTCAGCGCTGAGCCCGGAGGCGCGAGAAGTCATCGACACCCTACGCTGTGTTGCAGAAGTTCCCGCGCGTTTCGAGCCCGCGGCCATTCGCGATCTCGTGATCAGCAATACCGAGAATGCGGTTTCCGTACTCGAGCTGCTCGCGCTCGCGCGCGTGGCGGGTATCGTGAAGCCGCGCGAGAACGGCTCGCTCCAGAGCCGGGTCAACTTCGTGCCGCTCTTCGAGTCGATCGAGGGCATGCGCAATGCGCCCGATGCGATGGCACGCCTCTACGGATCTCCCGCCTACCGCGCGCAGCTCGAGGCGCGCGGCATGCGCCAGCAGATCATGCTCGGTTATTCCGACTCCATGAAGGATGGCGGCTATCTCGCGGCGTGCGCGGCGCTCGACGAAACGCAGCGCACGCTGGTCGAGCAGGCCGATCGACACGGCATCCACATTGAGTTCTTCCACGGGCGCGGCGGCACGATCGCACGCGGAGGCGGGCCAACCCACAAAGCGATTCTCTCTCAACCCCGCGGCACGCTGCGCGGTCGGATCAAGATCACCGAGCAGGGCGAGGTGATCGCGATCAAATACGGCTCGATCGAATCTGCGATTTTTCAGCTGGAGCGCATCCTCGCGGCCACCCTCGAAGCCTCGCTGCCCGACGATCAGTTGACTCCCGCACGTGCGGTGCCCAGGACGTGGTCTCTGGCGATGACGCAACTAGCGGCTCTGTCGCGCGGCGCATACCGGTCGCTCGTCTACGAAACAAACGGCTTCGTGGACACCTTCTACGCAATGACGCCGATCGAGGAACTCTCGGCGCTGAAAATCGGTTCGCGCCCCGCAAAGCGAAGCGATACCCGACGCATCGAAGCGCTGCGCGCGATCCCTTGGACTTTCGCATGGAATCAGAACCGCGTGCTGCTGGGAAGCTGGTACGGCGCGGGAAGCGCTTTCGCATCCTGGCTCGCGGGATCCAAGAAGGATCGCAATGCCCAAATTGGCCGCCTTCGCACCATGTACCGGCGTTGGCCGTTCTTCCGCGGCGTGATCGACAACCTGAGCCAGGTGCTCGTGAAGGTCGAACTCCATATCGCGGCCTGCTATGCGGAACTCGCGAGCGACATCCCCGAATCCCGAGCGATCTTCGAGAGGATCGAAGCTGAATTTCTGCTGACGACGCGCGCGGTACGCGAGATCTCGGGCGAGCGGGACCTCCTCGCATACGATCGCGACCTGCGCGAGCGCCTCGCAATCCGCGCGCCCTACCTCGATGCGCTCTCGTATCTGCAGGTGGAACTGCTCGCGCGAAAGCGCAGCCGCGACAGTGCAGGCGATCTGGACGAGATCGACCGCGCTGTTCGTCTCACGATCAACGGGATCGCGGCCGGCTTGCGAAATACGGGTTGATTGCCCCAACCACGGCCGGCGGGTGCGGCGCAGACTCGACGCCCGCGCCGACGGCCGGCTTGCAAAATACGGGTTGATTGCCCCAACCACGGCCGGCGGGTGCGGCGCAGGCTCGACGCCCGCGCCGACGGCCGGCTTGCGAAATACGGGTTGATTGCCCCAACCGCGGCCGGCGGGTGCGGCACGGGCTCGACGCCCGCGCCGACGGCCGGCTTGCGAAATACGGGTTGATTGCCCCAACCAGGGCCGGCGGGTGCGGCACGGGCTCAGCGCCCGCGCCGACGGCCGGCTTGCGAAATACGGGTTGATTGCGCCAACCGCGGCCGGCGGGTGCGGCACGGGCTCGACGCCCGCTTTTCAGGACGCTCCCTCTTTCCGATTCGCGGGATCGGAGTCGGGTGGCAGCGCGGATTTGGCGGGGGGCGATACGCTGGAGCCAGCCGCTGGCGGAGTCACAGGCTCATCGGCGGGCGGATCCTGTGACTCCGACGAGTCGGGGCGAATCAGCGATCCGAGCGCGTGGAATCCGCGCTTGACGAACAGAGGGACGCCTTGGAGCACGATGCTCGCGGGCCCCGCCGATCCGGGTAGCAGGATCGCCTTCACTTCGGGTTTCTCCCAGGGGCCCGTCACCTGAAAATAGCCGGCGACGAGATTGGCATCGGTACCGAGTAGAAGTTGATTCAAAATCGGAATCTTGCCGAGCACGCGGTCGAGTTTGCGGAACAGGAAGACGGCGACTTCCCCGTTCACGTTCTTTTCGTCGCTCATGAGTTCGACTTCTCCCGAAGCGAGCACGCCAACTTCTGGGCCGTCCAGGGAAAAAGCATCGGTGTGCATCCGGCCGTCCGAAAATTCGAGGATCGTCTCGAGTTTCCGGTACCGGATCACCTCGCTCGGATTGAAGTCCTCGAGGGCTTCACTCGCTTGGGAGACCGCAGCCACGAGAGGTGCTTTCTTGCGAATCACACCGTCGGTGGCGCTGACGTTCAACAATCCGCGGAGATCGGCGTAGATCGAGGTATCGGGAATCAGGCTGCCGTCGAAGCTTCCGGCGAGGTCGACCTGACCGTTGATCTGATTCGGCGGCAACCCGAACAATTTGGCGATTGCGACAACATCGCCCGACTTGAGGTCGAAGCTCACTTGGAACGGGACCGCATCGACTTCGGAAAGGTGAAGCCTGCCGTTCGCCTCGACCACGCCTGACGGCTCGAGATCAATGGCCAGATTGCGGATTCGAACGCGGTCCGCCGACGCCTCGAAATCTCCCCGGGCTGCGCTTTGCCGCCAGCGCTCACCCGCGATCTGCCCGACCGAAAATCGACCGCGCGCCCAGCTGTCCGTCGGAATCGGAGCGGGAGGTCGATCACTCGGGGGGCCCGCTGACAGTCTGACCCTGGCGCGTTCGGCGGGAAGGAAGAGCCAATCGACCTTTCCATCGATCGGGACGCCCGCCCAGTTGCCGCGGAGCTTTTCGACGTGCAGGCCTCTGGACTCGGTCTTGAGCGCGAGTTGTAGATCTCGGATCGGCCACAGAAACATCGGATGGTCGAGATAGGCGAGCTGGATTTCGACCGTCATGTCGACGTCCGCTGAACCCGCCGCGGGTGTCGGGCGGAGGTTTCTCCAGAGCGCGCCCAACCCGACCAGCGGCTCTCCACCGGAAGTGATCTGGCGCGCGGCCGGATCGCCCGCAAAAAAATTCGGGAAGCCATCGATCACGAGATCGAGGCGCGGCAGCGGTGATTTGTTGAGCACCCCGGTCGCCCCGACGATCTCGGCCCGCGCACCGACCCACTGCATCCGACCGCTCAACTCTTCGAGCCGGTCGGATTCTCCGACCCAGATCAGCGTATCCGCAAGCTCGGCGTCGAGGCGAAACTCTTCCGGCATGGTACGCGTTCGTCCAGCCAGGAAATTCTGCCAATTCGCCAGTGTGGCGCCGCCACTCGCGCGCAGCGAGACGAGCCGTCCGCTCTTCAATGGAGCGACGATGGCCGCCGCCTCTTCTCGCTCGATTTCGGGTAACCAACCGATCAAATGGCGAACCTGCGAGACCTCGACGTCGTCGAACTCGAGTGAAAGGTCTGCCATGGACGCGCTCTGGAGCGGCCGCGCGACCATCCCACTCATCCGCAACGTCGTCCGCGGGGTGGCGATCACCGCCTCGTGTACGGCAATGCTCTGGGGCGTGATCACGAGGCTCGCGCTCACGTCGACTCTCGGAAGATCGGTCCGCTCGGGCAGACCGCCGCCCGCCTCGGGGACCGCGCTACGCAGGCGCTCGCAGACGAGCTCGATGTCGAGGTGACCGCTCCCGGGCTTGGGGGTTTCGTAGACGATCTCGCCACTCATGCTGCCGTCAATCCGCGCATCGGAACCGAAACCGCTCACGTAGGCGTCGCTGATTCCCAATGCCAACGCATCGACATCCAACGAGATCCGCATTCGCCCGCTGCGGCTGCGCTCGGCCCCCAGCTCTATTGCTCCGAGGTCGCGTTCGCCCTCCATCAGCCGCCCGGCGAGAGAGAGCCGGCTCTCACCCGTAAAGCGGCGGTGAATGAGCCGGGCGCTCACCTGTCGCAGTTCCAGCGGAGCCTGGCGATAGGGGGCGCCCGGGCCGATCTCGAGGCGGCTGTTTTGAACTTCCAGCACGGCGGCGAGTCGCGGAGACTCGAGCAGGTAGCGAGCGGCGATTTCGAGCGCGATCAACGGCCGCAGCAACTCGCGGGGGTGCTGAAGCTCCGGGTTGGCGCCGCCATTTTGGGCAAACCGAGCGGCGCGACCCGCTGGGCTGTCGATCGCCGCGAGCCGGAGCACCGCCCCGTCGAGTTCCACCCGCCGCAGGCGCACCTCTCCGAGCAGCAGCGACAGCGGGTCGATCGAGCCGACCACGCGAGGGATCGCCAACCCAGAGCCGTCCTCGCCCGGCCAGGCGCGCACCTCACGGGCGTCCAGTTGAATCCAGCCTCCCGGAGAAACCGTTATTTTCTCGATGGTTACGGGAGTTGCGAGCGCCTCCGAAAGGCGCTCCTGCAATTCGGCCTGCAGGAATTGAGGAGAGGCCTCCCGAACGAGCAGCCAACCGATGAGCCCGGCAGCCACGGCGATCACGAGCAGCAGGGCGACGACGAACAGGCTCCGATAGCGCCTCACGATCCCCCCCAACCCACTCCGGGCGGAGCCGAACTCACCCACTCCATCCGGGCGCGTTCTCCGGCCAGCTTTTTGCCGGCCGATGAACCCAACCTGATGCTCATCGGCACGCTGTTTCGACGCGTTTGATCACGCATCCCCCGGCGGCATTAGAGCTTCTTGAAGCTCGAGCTTCCGACGAGCCGACTGCTCCAAGGCCGCATTCCCACTAAAGAAATCCTGAGTTCGGTCGAAACAACGAAAAGTTGACTCAACTTCGAGAAGCCCTCGGAGCCGATCTGCAGAGCAAGGAGTGCATTGTGGAAGTTAATGAATCGCACCCGGTTCGAAAGAATCGAGTTCGAGAGCTTCGCGAAAATCGTCTGATGACCCAGGCTCAACTCGCGCGCAAAGCGAAGGTCGCTCTCCGGACGATCCACAGTGTCGAAAAGGGCATGAACTGCCGCATGGATACCAAGCGAAAGATCTTGCTCGCTCTCGGATTGCGCTTCGAAGACAAGGACCAGGTGTTCCCTTCCGCCTATCGGACGATGGAGCCCAACCCGTCCACCTTCTGATTTTCCCAGCGCCGCCACGGACACAGCTTCGTCTCGTCGAGGAAAGCGCCTTCCCGGTTCCCTGAACCACCTCTGACTTCGGTAACATGGACGCATCGCTGCTCGGGTAACCAACCCGCGGGAGATCCGCCATTCCGAACCGCGTCACGCTGCTGGCCGATGTTGCCGAGATCGTCTCGCGATCTCACGGCCTCAGCGAGACGATGAGCAATGTCGTCGAACTCGTCGCCAAGCGCCTCGATGCGGACGCCTGCTCGCTCTATCTGACCGATGCGTCCACCGACGAACTCACGCTGGAGGCGACGATCGGCCTCCACCCGGATTCCGTGAATCAGGTGTCCCTTCCCCACGGTGAGGGCTTGGTGGGGCTGGCGGCAACGACTGGCCAGCCCGTCGTGACCGTCCACGCCCGCGAACACAGTCAGTACAAATACTTCCCGGAAACGGGCGAGGAGCGCTTCGAATCCTTCATGGCGGTTCCGATGATCGTCCGGGGCGCGACGATTGGCGTGCTCGCGGTGCAGACCATCGAGCCGCGGGAGTTCGATTTCAACGAGGTCGAAATCTTCAGGACCTGCGCGCAGTTGATTGCGCCGGTCGTGATCAACGCGCGACTCCTGGCACTGGTGGGGCTCCCGGATGAGAACGTTTCTCTGGCGGCTGCGGGGCGCGAGGTCCCGCAGAAGCGCGCTTCGGATCGCGAGGAGCAGAACCTCGAGTACCGGGGGATCCCGACATCGAGCGGGATCGCGATCGGTACCATCTACCCGTTCGATACCCCCCTCAACGTGGAACAGCTCCACTACACGCCGAACTCGGACTCCGAGCGCGAAATCCAGAAACTGATGGACGCGATCGGCGAAGCGCGTCGCGAACTCGACGGGATGCGCGAGAAGCTGGGATCCAGGTTCGGGCTCGACCTGGCTGCCGTCTTCCAGACCCACATCCAGATTCTCGAGGACAAGGGATTCGTGGCGAAGCTGCGCAGGGAGGCGCTCGCTACGGGCAACGCCCTGGTGGCCTTGACGAACGTGATCGGGACCTATCGGAAGACGTTCCAACGCATGTCGGACCCCTACTTCCGCGAGCGGGTCAACGACATCGAAGACGTTGGCCAGCGCGTAATGGAAAGCCTGCTCGGAGAGCGCCAACACACGACGTCGCTCAGCGATGGTGCGATCGTCGTGGCGAGCAACCTGCTGCCGGGCATGTTCGCGCGGCTCGAAGTCGAAAAGATCGCGGCGATCGTATCGGAGCACGGTGGCCCGACCTCTCACGGCGCGATATTCGCGCGTACCCTCGAAGTTCCGGCACTGACGGGAATTTCAGGAATCCAAGCGGCCGTTCTTGCGGGCGAGACGGCGATCGTCGACGGCGGGGAGGGCCTGATCATCCTCTCGCCGGATGAAGGCTTGCTCTACGAGTATCGACGCGCCCGCCAGCGATACACGGTCGCGATCGAGCACCTCGACGCGCTGCGGGACCGACCCGCCGAGACGCGCGATGGGCGCGGCATCCGGTTGACGGCCAACGTCGGCCTGGTCAGCGATCTGCGCCTCGTCGACCAGCACGGCGCGGATGGGATCGGCCTGTTCCGCACCGAGATGCTCGCGTTCGCGCATCGCGGATTTCCGGGTGAAGAAGAGCAGGCCGA
>Ga0326597_10009299_pt1 | contig 13179 bp, 14 predicted proteins | sample RVTome_12_FD_203789 | JGI IMG/M metagenome (GOLD analysis project Ga0326597, IMG submission 203789) | Soil microbial communities from uranium-contaminated site in the Upper Colorado River Basin, Wyoming, United States - RVT100D185 | ecosystem: Environmental > Terrestrial > Soil > Contaminated >... | reverse complement strand
CTGGTCCGGGTGGTCCCGGGGGCGCCCCGGGTGAAGGACGTGGCCGGGAGCAGCTTCGCCCATCTCGGAGTCGCGGCCGAAGGCGACACGGTCGCGGTCTTTTCCGCGATCGACAACTTGTTGAAGGGCGCGGCGGGAGGAGGAGTCCAGTGGCTGAACCGGATGCTCGGACTTCCCGAATCCATGGGACTCACCCAGCCCGCCCCGGGGTGGATCTAGCAGGGTGCTGAAAAACACATCTTGCACCCTGCCGAGCGGCATCCCTGAGGATCCGCCGCGAGATCGGCGCGAAGCGCCGGACAGGCCGAGCCGTGGGGGTGGGGCCCCACGGCACTCTTCCACAATGATCGCGACCGAAGCCGCTCATCTGCTGCAGGTGTATCCGCAGCTTCCTCTGGATCTCGTCTCGGCTCGAGGTGTCTTTCTCCGCACCGCCTCTGGCGAGGAGGTCCTCGACTTCTATGGAGGCCACGCCGTCGCGGCTCTCGGCTACGCTCATCCGCGCGTGGTCGAATCCCTCGCGCGTCAGGCGACCACGATGACCTTCCAGACGAACGCCGTCGCGCTCGAGGTGCGCGCCCGGGCCGCGGACAAGCTCGTCGGTGTGGCCCCCCCGGGCCTGACGCGGGTCTTCTTCGTGAACAGCGGCGCCGAAGCGAACGAGAACGCGCTCCGGCTCGCGTTCTTCGCCCGTCATGACCGCGAGAAGGTCGTGGCCCTCGAGCATGGCTTCCACGGGAGAACGGCGGCGGCGGCGGCCGTAACATGGGGCGCTTCGAAGTGGTACGCGTTCCCTCAAGCTCCGTTTCCGGTGACGTTCGTTCCCCGGGACGACGTCGCACGGCTCCAGCAAGCCGTCGATGAGAGGACGGCGGCAGTGATCGTCGAGCCCATCCAGGGGATGGCGGGTGCGGTCGCGCTCGAGGGCGAGTTTCTTCAGGCTTTGAGGCAACGCTGCGACGAGACGGGAGCCGTCCTGATTTTCGACGAGGTCCAGTCGGGCGTCGGAAGGTCCGGCCACTACTTCGCCTGCGAGAAGCACCGAGTCACGCCGGACATCCTCACGACCGCGAAAGCTCTCGCCGCCGGTTTTCCCGTGGGAGCGGTGCTCGCGACCGAGGAGATCGCGCGCCACGCGGCGATGGGAAGCCTGGGCACGACCTTCGGCGGCGGACCGCTCGCCTGCGCCCTCGTTGAGACGGCCCTCGACGTCATCGAGAGCGAGGGCCTTCTCGCGAACGTCCGCCGCGTCTCGGAGCTCATCCGTTCGACGTGCCGGGTCGGTTCCGTCGAGTCGATCCAGGGCGCGGGTTTCCTTCTCGGCCTCCGCTGCCGGCGACCTGCGGCGGCGGTTCGCGACGATCTCTTGAAGCAGAAGATTCTCGTGGGAACGAGCGCCGACCCGAACGTCGTCCGGCTCCTTCCACCCCTGACTCTCGAGGAGGAGCACGTCGAAGCGCTCTCGAGGGCGCTCGAGAAAGTGAGCCCGACATGAAGTCATTCCGCGATCTCGCCGATCTCGAACCGCAGCGGCTCGAGGAGCTTCTCGATCTCGCGCGAAGGCTCGAGAAGCACCCGGAGCCGAAGGCCCTCGAGGGCAAGGTGCTCGCGCTCTTGTTCCTGAGCCCATCGCTCCGCACCATGACCTCGTTCCAGTCCGCGATGCTGAGGCTTGGAGGAGGCTCGTTCATCGCGTCGCCCGAGTTCGGGATCCATCCGCTCGAGACTCGTCCCGGGGTCGTCATGGACGGAACCGCGGTGGAGCACGTCCGCGAGGCCATTCCGGTAATCGCATCCTACGGAGACGCTCTCGGAATCCGGGCCTTCGCGCCCCGGAAGTCGATCGAGGACGACGTTCTCGACAAGGACTTCGACGCCTTGGCCTCGCTCTCGACGGCTCCCGTGATCAACATGGAGTCCGCGATCCGCCACCCCTGTCAGAGCCTCGCGGACTGGAAAACGATGGACGAGCTGTCGTTTCCTCGAAACGGCGGGAAGTTCGTCCTGAGCTGGGCGAACCATCCCAAGGCTCTCCCGCTCGCGGTCCCCGCGGCGACGGTGCAGATGGCGGCGATGCGGGGAATGGAGACGATCGTCCTCCGCCCGGAGGGATTCGAGCTCCCGGAAGCCGTCATGGAGCGCGCTCGGCGCGCCGCGGCGGTGTCGGGAGGCTCGGTGCGGGAAACGGCGGATCGCGCGGAGGCGATCGAGGACGCCCACGCCATCTACGCGAAGTCCTGGTCGTCGACTCGGCACTACGGCGACGCCGACCTCGATCGGGAGCTGCGGCAGGGGCTCCGGGGTTGGTGCGTCGACGATTCCTGGTTCGAGACGACGTCGCCCGATTGCCGCTTCATGCACTGTCTTCCCGTGCGGCGCAACGTCGTCGTAAACGACTCCGTTCTCGATGGACCCCGGAGCATCGTGCTGAAGCAGGCGAGAAATCGCCTCTACGCTCAGATGGCGGTGCTCCACGCCATTATGAAAGGGTCGGTGTGATGGTGACGACGGACCGGACCCTCGTGGTGACCGCCCTCAAGATGGCGGCGCCTTACATCCGCCTCTACAAGGGCAAGACGTTCGTACTCAAGGCAGGAGGCGCCATCTTCGCAAGCGAGGAGAGGACGCGCGCGCTTCTCGAGCAGGTGGCCCTCCTCCATCAGCTCGGAATCCGCGTGGTGTTCGTCCACGGCGGAGGGCCGCAGTCGACGGATCTCGCGAAGGCCCTCGGCATCGAGACCCGCGTCGTCGAAGGGCGGCGCGTCACCTGCGAGAAGACTCTCGAGGTGACCACCATGGTCCTCAACGGTCTCATCAATACCCGGATCCTCGCGGTTTGCCGGGAGCTCAAGCTTCCCGCCGTCGGGCTGAGCGGTGTCGACGCCGGCCTCATCAAGGCGCGGAAACGGCTTCCCCAGCCCGTCGACTTCGGATACGTGGGCGACATCGTCGAGGTCGACGCCGAGGTCCTCGAGAAGCAGCTTCAGCTCGGCTACGTGCCGGTCGTGAGCCCTCTATCCGCCGACAACTCGGGGACGATCCTCAATATCAACGCGGATACTGTGGCCTCGGCCCTCGCGGTGGCGATGAAGGTGGAGAAGCTCATCCTCGCGACCGGCGCTCCCGGAATCCTCGAGAACCCCAAGGACCCGCAGTCCCTCGTTTCCTACACCGATCTCGCGGGGCTCGAGAGCTTGAAGCGATCGGGAAGCCTCGAGGACGGAATGATGCCCAAGGCCTCCTCGATCGAATCCGCGTTGAACGGCGGTGTTCCCCGGGTGCACGTGATCTCATTCCAGGAGCCCGAAGCGCTCCTCCTCGAGGTCTTCACCAACGAAGGCACCGGGACGCTGGTGGTGAAGGGGATCGAGAGCCTCACTCTCGAGGAGCAGAAAGCCGGCGCGCTTCAGTACTCGTGACTCAGGGGAAGCGTCCTTCGTGGACGTCCTTGATGAAGCTGATGACGCCGTTCATGAAGACCTCCTGGTCGTCCCACATCGCGAGGTGGCTTCCGTTCGGGCAGAAGAGGTAGCGGCCTTTCTGAACCAGGCGGCTCATCTCCTCCATCTCCGCCGGATTCATGGTGTCGTGGGCGGCACCCACCATGAGCGTCGGAACGCGGATGTCGCCGAGACGGTCCCACACCGACCAGCCCTTCAGGATCCCGCCGGGGACGAACTCGCTCGGCCCCTGCATGTAGGCGTAGACCGACTGGTTGATGTGCTTGAAGGAGCGCGCCGCCGGCTCGGGCCACTCGGGGAGAGTGCAGATGTGACGACCGTAGTACTCACGAACGACCATCTCCTGGTAGGCGGGATCGGTGTAAGCCCCCTTCGACTCGTACTCACCGAGCTTCGCGAGAACGTCCGCGGGTAGCTCGGCCCGTAGCTTGGCGTTGTACGCCGCGTACTTCCCGAAGTCCGCGGTCATGTTCGCCACGATGAGGCCCTTGAGGTTGTCCTGGTACTTGAGCGCGTACTCCATCGCCAGTAGCCCGCCCCAGGAGTTGCCGAGGAGGTAGAAGTTGTCCTTGTCGAGGCCGAGGGCCTTCCGCACCTGCTCCACTTCCTCGACGAACCTCTCGGTCGTCCACAGGCTCTGGTCCTGAGGCTGGTCGGAGTAATACGAGCCGAGCTGGTCGTACTCGTAGAACTCGATCCCGGCTTTGGGGAAGAAGCTCTCGAAGCACTCCATGTACTCGTGGGTGGCGGCCGGCCCACCGTGGAGGAGAAGCACCTTCATCGGGGCGTTCCCGAAGCGCTTAGTCCAGACCCGGTAGCCTTCCTGAAGCTGGATCATCCGCACTCCTCCGGCCTGAACCTCCCCGGGCGTGCGGAAATCGACGTACGAGCCCGCGGAATCCGTTGTCGGCTCCGGGGGTGGAGCGCAGGAGACCGCGGAAAGCAGCAGTGCGGAAAGGGCTTTTCGCATGGCCATGGGCCGGTATCCTACCTCAGCTCATGATGTACTCCGTCAGCCGTCGAGCCCACGAGATCGGCGTCCGGGTGGCTCTCGGCGCCGAGCGCGCCGACGTTCTGCGGTTGGCCCTCGGTCAGGCGCTTTCGATCACCGTCGCCGGCGTCGGGATCGGACTTCTCCTCGCCTACGCCGCGGGGCGGCTCATGGCCTCGAACCTCTTCGGAGTGGTGCGGCTGGAGCCGGTGACGTTCGTCTCGCTCGCGGTGGTCCTCGGCACGGTCTCTCTCGTCGCGGCCTACATTCCCGCGCGGAAGGCGCTCTCGGTGGACCCGGCGGTGGCGTTGAGGGCGGAGTAGATGGGGGCCCTCAGCCAGGGAGAAGCGTCAACGCGCGTCTCCGACGTGCGCCGAGCCGGATTGCACGAAAGTGACGGTCGAACGCGAAGGCGTGTTCGATATCCAGCCGCTCGATGAGGGCGAAGCTCGTGCAATCGACGATGCTGAAATCCTGATCCGGCCAGTCGACTGCAATCGCGCGTCCACGCCAGAGATCCTCCGAGATGACACCCAGTATCGTGACGACGCCCGTCTCCATCGCCTGCCAGAATCGCATCGCCGCCACACGGTGGAGATGCGAGCAGATGAGGAACCAGGTTTCGACCAACACGTGATCGGTTGTCACGAGCTCGTCTTCCGTCAGCCGTTCCTGGAACGTCCGCGCCGCATCGACGTGATGCGCATCCGACCGATCGGCCATCGCGTAGAACGCGCCGGTATCAACGAAGATCCGCGGCACGGAAGGCTTCCATGAGTGCTTCGTCGTGTCGCTCGGAGATATCGACCCGCCCGCTTTCGCCGAGCCCGACGAAGGACATGACCGCTTCCTTGGAGAACTCCGGCCTATTGGACCGCACTAGCTGGCGGTCGACCAGACGCCTCACGAGCTCGGTCATGCTCACGCCCTCTTGTGCCGCCGCACGCCGGAGAGCTCGGTGCTGCGTCTTCGTCAAGTAGACCTGAGTGCGAACCACGATTCGTCATGTTACGCTGATGTCGTCATGATGTCAACATGATGGTTGTTTTGCGCCGCGGGAATCAGCGTCGCGGGTGTCCGGATCGGGCAGGTCCTCGCCTATGCCGCGGGGCGACTCATGGCCTCCAACCTCTTCGGAGTGGTGCGGCTGGAGCCGGTGACGTTCGTCTCGCTCGCGGTGGTCCTCGGCACGATCTCTCTCGTCGCGGCCTACATTCCCGCGCGGAAGGCGCTCTCGGTGGACCCGGCGGTGGTGTTGAGGGCCGAGTAGAGGATTCCTTCTTCTCGTCGCACTCGCACGCGGCCGGCTATCGCCTCGAGGTTGCCGTCGCATTTGTCTCGACGCGCTCAGCGAGCGTCAGAGCGATGAGCTCGGCCGCATGGTCGGTTCTGGCATCGCCGGCGGCGAAGACGATGTATTGCTTGCCTTGGTGCATGTAGGTCATGGGAAGGCTCGTGGCCTGTGCAGGTATCCTGAGCTCGGCGAGGACGACGCCGGTCTTCTTGTCATAGGCCCGGAAGAAGGGCTCACCTTGCCAGCCTTCACCGGCAAACAGAAGCGTTTTGGTGGCGAGAAGCACCGCACGGGATGGGCTGCCGGTCGGCTCGAGCTCCACTCCTTTCAGCGCGGGGTGCTCGCGGATCGCGGGCGGCGTTCCTCCATTGGGCTTCATCCAGACGTGCCGCCCGGTGTTCATGTCGACAGCGGTAATGCGGCCAAACGGCGGCTTGAACAGCGGCAATCCCTGGGGACCATCGACTACGACACCGGCGGAGACGTAGGCGATGTCCGAAAATGCCGGCTCGCTGTGAAGCGCCAGTAGTGTTGGACCGGTCGACGTGCCTACGTAGAGCATGCCGGTCCCGACGTCGACCGCACCACCCTCCCACAGAGCACCGCCTCCGGTACCGGGCAGTTGGATCGTCCCGTGGGTCCCGTCGGCGGCATCGCCGAGTGAGGGCGGGGAGTAGAGCGGGCCGAGGCGGTACCGGTGAGCGATCTCCCGTGCCTCCTCTCGAATGGCGGGCGTCAGGTCGATGAGGTCGACTTCGGTGGCGCCCTGGCGATCGAGTGCGGCAGGCTTCGTCGGGAAGGGCTGTGTCGGCGATGCCCTCTCGCCGGGGACTTCAGATGCGCGCACCGGACGCTCTTCGATGGGCCAGAGCGGCTCACCCGTGACTCGATCGAACGCGAACGCGAACGACTGCTTGGTGAGCTGGACGACTGCCTTCACCGCCCTGCGTTCGACGGTGACGTCCATGAGAATCGGGGCACTCGAGTTGTCGTACTCGTAGATGTCGTGGTGTACGACCTGGTAGTGCCAGACGCGCTCACCGGTGCGCGCATTCAGGCAGACGAGGCTGGAGGAGAACAAGTTGTCCCCGAGCCGATGGCCTCCGTAGTAGTCGCTGGTGGCGACCTCGACCGGGAGATACACGTAGCCGAGAGCTTCATCGAGAGACATCGGCGCCCACACACCGGCGTGTCCCGTATATTTCGCGGAATCGTTTTCCCACGTCTCGTACCCATACTCTCCGGGCTTCGGCACGGTGTGGAAGATCCAGCGACGCTCGCCGGTCCGCGTGTCCCAGGCGGTGACATGCCCTGGCACTCCGGTCTTCGATCGCAGACGGGCGGCGCCGGACATCGCGGGACCCACGATGATCAGATTCTCGAAAACGATCCCCGGCGAGCTCGACCCGAGGTTGTTGGCGTCGAGCTCGACCGTCTGATCGAATCCGAGCTTCAAGTCGACGAGGCCGTCGTTACCGAAGTCGGGAATGGGTCTGCCGGTCTTGGCGTCGAGCGCGACGAGATGAAATCCAGGCGTAATCACGAAGATGCGCTCATCGCGCTGGCCATCGGTCCAATAGGAAACGCCGCGTCCGGAGTTTCTCCGAGGTGCCGCCCCACCCCGCTCGCCTTCGTCGAGCCGGTACGTCCACAGTGTTTCAGCCGTGCCCGCATCGATCGCGACCACGTCTCGCCGAAACCCTGCGGTGAAATAGAGAACGCCGTCCACCATCAGGGGGGTTGTCTCGTTCTTGAACTCCGGAGTCGGCCCGAAGTTGGCGCTGCTCCAGCGCCACGCGACCTGAAGCTGGCCGACGTTTTCCGCCGTAATCTGATCGAGATTGGAGTAGCGCGTCGCGCCGGTATCTCCGTGATAGTGGCGCCACTGGCCGTCGGACAGGCCCTGCTGCGCCATCCCCGTTGCCGTGCTCACCAGGAGCGCGGCGGCCGGTACAAGTCGGTCCATCCATCCTATCGATACTCGTCGCATGAATCTCCTCTCGCTCCGATCCCACCGCACCACGGGCCTGTTCAATCCATCCACAAGCTAACACGTCCCGAGGATCAAGTCGTTCACCGGGCTTGTTGTCGTCACCGTCAACACCAAGACGGAGTTCAGGAAGAAGCGTCCGAGGTGCCCCGATGGAGATCAGGGACATCCGGGTGGTGGAGACCATCAAGGAAGGCAAGACGATCTACATGGGACCCTGAGAACGTTCTGCTACACGGTAGTCTCGGTACTCACCTTCCATGGAAGCTCGTAAAGCGAAGAGCCTCGTCTCGAGAGATGCAATCATGCGGTGTGCGCGTTGAGGTTCTTCTATGGGCAGACGCTGAAGAGAGACGAGTGGTGAAGGAGATATGTCTGGCTCAGGCAGGGACGTCGCCCGAGCTAGTGCAAACCGAGCTTCTCGGAGCGCTCGACCATGCGCACGGAGTCGTCCGCCTCGAGACCCTCGAGCTTGGCCGCGGGAATCGAGCCCACGATTTTGTTCCCGACGACCCGCTCCACGTCGAGGCCGAGGTCGCCCAGATGCTCGAGGTCCTTGTCCTGGGGAGAGCGCACTTCGAGCTCCACGATGACCCGGAGCGTCTCGGGTCGCTTCAACTGGTCGCGTAGCTTATGCATCGGCCTCGATCGTCAGCAATCGCTCCACGTCCAGTTTGCCATAGCCCCAGCGCGGGTTCCAGCAGACGCCGGAATGGCGGTCCTGCCGGGTGGATTTGATCAGCCGGCGCTTGGCCTCTCCCCAGTCGATGCTCCCGTCTTTCTGAAGGAGAAGCGCGAGCGAGCCGGTGACGTAGGGAGCAGACATACTCGTCCCCCGCAGCGACACGTACTCGATTCCCAAAACCCGCGTGAAGAGCGGGAGCTCGGAGGCTAGCGCGTCTTTCGAGAGCGGGGCGAGAAGCCACTCTCCGGGAGCCGCCACCTCGGGTTTGGTGTCGCCGTCCCTCGTGGGCCCGGGACTGCTGAAGGTGGACAGCGCTTCCAGCGCCAGGGCCTCGAGGTGGATCGAGGGATTCTGCGGGTCACGGGACTTCCACTGATTCCGAGTGGCGTACGAGGCGACGGTGACGGCGGAGTAGGCGGTCGCGGGCATCCCGATGAGGTACTCGAACGTGGCCCCGGTCGTGAACCCTCCTTCGGCGCCGTCCTGGATCCAGGCGTGCACGGCGCCGACCGTGGCGCTTCCCGGGGAGACCTCTTCCGCCACCAGCACCCAATTTCCCAGCCACTGCGACTGCGGAAGGGTGATGACCTCGAACGTCACCAGCGTGTCGCCGCTGTAGGGATGAACCTGACGGGAAGCGTCGACGAAGAACGATCCGAAATCGTGCTCGGTCGAGCCCTCGGCCGGCGGGTCGAGGAAGCTTCCGCTGGGAGAGCGAAGCCTTACCTTCAATCGGTCCTCGCGCTGGTGCCACACCTGCAGGAAGAGAATCCCGAGCTCGATCGGGCCCGATTCGCCCTGGAACGTGCGCGGGCTCAGCGAGAACTTCGCCTCCCATCGCCCTGCGGTCGAACCGTCTCCATGAACGACGCCGTGGGCGTGGATGGGATCGTTGCCCTCGTTTCCCGCGGAGACCACGACGATCCTTCCCGGGCCGGAAAGCTCGTCGATCGTCCTCTCGATGATGGTGCTCCCGTCGTGGCCTCCGACGTGCCCGCCGAAGCTGCAGTTGACGACCGCGGGCTGGTTCCGCGCCTTCGCGACGTCGAAGATATGCGCGATCGCCGTGAGGATGTCCGCGGTCTCGAGCGTCGACTTCACCACCGCGAGGTCCGCCTCCGGTGCCACCCCACGGAGGGACGAGCTCGGAGACCCGCCGCCGTTGCCGGCGGCGATTCCTGCCACGTGGGTCCCGTGCCCGATGGTGTCCGTCGACCCGGTGGCGTCGCCGGCGTCGATCTTCGCCGCATCGAATTCCTGGTCGGTGAACTGATCGAGATAGTTGACGATCCGGGTCTTCCCTCCCGAACGGAACGCGGGATGGCTCACGTCGATGCCGGTGTCGACGACGCCGACGAGGACCCCGGCGCCCGTCTGGGCAACGGTGCGGACTCCCGCTCGTACCAGCCCCGAGGAGACGTGAGCGAGATCGGAGTGAAGCTTGAGCCTGGTGCTCGCCTCGACGTAATGCACCGCGGACAACCGGGCGAGGCTTTCGAGCTCCGTTCGCGGCACCCGGGCAACCACCGTCGAGGGCGAGACCCTGGTGCCGCAGCCGCCCCACTGATCGACGCGGTCGCGCACGGACTCGCCGGCCCTGCAATCGACGACGACCGAGACGAGATCCTCCTTCCGGAGACGCTCGGCGCCGACTTTCGACATGCGGGAGGCGAGCGATTGGATCCCGAACGAAACGTCTGACACCGTCTGGGCTCTCACGACCTCCGCCGGGAGCTCGGGCGCGCGCGTCTGAAACCGCGCCTCGATCTTCGCGCGCGACGCCCCGAGCCGGAGCATCGGGTCGAGCTTCGCGAGAGGCGACACCTCGGAGACCGTCTTTCGGGGCCTCGGGTGCCGCGCGGGAGCTTTCTTCGTTGCCCGCCGCTTCACCGGTTTCTTCGCGGCCCGCTTCTTCTTCGCCATGGCTTCAGTCCAGTACGTCCTTCATGTATGCGTAGAGGGCGGGAGACCCGCCGGTGTGAAGAAAGAGCACGTTCTCGTTCTTCCCGAAGAAGCCCTTCCTCGCGAGATCGATCAGACCCGCCATCGCCTTTCCCGTGTAGACGGGGTCGAGGAGGATCCCCTCGGTTCGGGCCAGCTTCCGGACCGCTTCCGCCATCTCCGGAGTCGGGCGGGAATAGCCCGGCCCGACGTAATCGCCGAAGCAGAGCACCGCGTCCTTCGGCACGCGCTCGCGGATCCCGAGGTGCGCCGCCGTCCGCTCCACCAGCGAGTGGACCAGCTCTTCTTGTGGTTCTTTCGGGCGGCTGACGTTGATTCCCACCACGGGAATCGCAGAATTCAATCCGAAGAGGCCCGCCACCAGCCCGGCGTGGGTTCCCGAGCTTCCGCTCCCGCACACGATCCGATCGATCCGGATCCCGAGATCGACGGTCTGAGACAGGATCTCGAGAGCGCAGGCCGCGTAGCCGGTCGCACCTACGGGGTTCGACCCCCCGACGGGAATGACGTAGGGCTTCCGGCCTTTCGAGCGCAGATCCTCGGCCGCCGCCTCCAGCTCCGCCATCATGCTGGAGCCTCCGGGGACGACCTTGACTCCCTCGACCCCTATCAGCCGGAAGAGGAAGTTGTTCCCGCTCGCGTCGTCGCGGTAGCTCCCGGGAACGCGCTCCTCGAGCACGAGGAAACAGTGCATTCCTTCCTTCGCCGCGGCGGCGAGGGTCAGCCGGCAGTGATTCGACTGGACGGCGCCTCCGGTCACGAGCGTATCGGCGCCCTTCGCGATGGCTTCGGCGACGAGGAACTCGAGCTTCCGCGTCTTGTTTCCTCCCCCGGCGAGCCCCAGAAGGTCGTCGCGCTTGATGTAGAGCGTCGGTCCACCAAGCTCGGCGGTGAGCCGCTCGAGCTTTTCAATTGGAGTCCGACCTTCGGTGTAGCGGCGCCGTGGAAAACGCGAAAGATTCATGGAATTCTCCCTTTCGGCGCCATTTTACGCCCGCCTCCTCGCGATTCCCATCGGCCGGCCCGCTTCCTCGGGCCGCGGAAGATTTCGGTGCTCAGCCTCGAGGCGCTCGAGCGCCTCCTTCACGTGAGGCGGCATCAGCGCCGATCGGCGCTCCCTCATGTCGACGAAGATCGAAAGATGCTCGCAGGTCGCGGCGAGAAATCCCCTCTCGCCGTGGAACATGCGAAGGAAGAAGTGGAGGCGCTTTTCGTCGAAGCCCAGTAGCTGCAGCGTCACTCGAAACGGCTCCCGTTCACGAAGCTCCTTCATGTAAACGATGTGGTCCTCGAGAGCGAACATCGAGCCCTTCTCCCGCTCGACGTATTCCTCTCCGAGTCCGATACGGCGCAGGAAGTGGTCGGTGCCGCGATCGAAGGCGAGGTGGTAGTAGGCGACGTTCATGTGGCCGTTATAGTCGATCCACGAGGGCTCGACGCGGCCGGAGTACAGTTCCATCCTCGGATTCTAGCCAAGCCTCGAACGTGATAGAAACCTTCCCATGAGAAGACGGGAATTCCTACGATCCAGCCTCGCGGCGCCCTTCATCGGCGCAGTTTCCGCGACGACGATCTCAACGGAGGAGCGCACCCCTGAGTCGGTCGCGGCCGAGCTCGAGGACAACGTCTACACCCGGGTCCTCGGGGTGAGGCCGCACATCGGGGCGCACGAGCACATTTCGCGGCTCAGCGGCTCGCGAATGCCCGCGGAGGTCGTGGAGGCTCTGGTCGAGGCGAACCGGTTCTTCGTCGACGTCGAGGAGCTGAGTGAGGCCGCGGGGCGGAAAGTCGCCGAGCTCCTCGGCGCCGAAGCCGCTCTCGTCACCGCCGGAGGATTCTCCGCGATGATCCTCGCGGCCGCCGGCTGCCTTACCGGCACCGACCCCGAGAGGATCGACGCCCTTCCCCACCCCGACTGGCCGAAGCGCGAATGCCTCATCCAAAAGGCGCACCGGTTCAGCTACGACCGAGCCTATCGGGCGGCGGGAATGACGATCGTGGAAGCCGTGGACCGGGCCGAGATCCTCGAGAAGGTCTCCGAGAACACGGCGATGATCGCCGTCCTCGCCGCGGTCGAGGAGCAGCGGCAGTTCGGACCGCCCGTTCCCAAAAGGCGCGCGCTTCCGCCCGAGGCGCACGTCCTCATGCCTGAGGAGCTCATCGCCATCGGGAAGAAGGCGAGGGTACCGGTGCTCGTGGACATGGCCTCGGACCTCCCGCCGGCTTCGAACCTGACGCGCTGGATTCGGGCAGGCGCCGACCTCGTCGTAGTGAGCGGCGGCAAGGGTCTCCGCGGTCCGCAGTCGAGCGGGATTCTCGCGGGGCGCAAGGACTTGATCGAAGCGGCGGCCCTGAATGCCGCGCCGCACACCGGCATCGGCCGCGGCATGAAAGTGGGCAAAGAGGAGATGGTGGCCCTGGTCGTCGCGCTCGAGCGCTACGTGAAGCTCGATCACGAGAAGGAGATCGCCGGGTGGAACGAGAAGGCTCGGTGGCTCGCGTCCCGGCTCCAGGGAATCCGTGGTCTCACGGCGGAGTACGCGGTAAACACCAAAGGCTATGCCGACGTCGACCTGAGCTGGGACGAGAGCGTCATCCCTCTCAACCATGACGAGCTGCGCCGGCGCCTTCTCGCAGGGAGTCCCCGGATGACCTACGACGGCACCACGGTCCGGGTGCGTCAGCTCGACGACGCCGAGCTCTCCCTCGTGGCGCGGCGGCTGAGGGAGGTATTCGAGGCGCTTTAGCCAGCTTCCTTAAGAATCGAACGGTTGGTGTCGAGTGACGCACCGAACA
>Ga0326597_10009298_pt1 | contig 13179 bp, 10 predicted proteins | sample RVTome_12_FD_203789 | JGI IMG/M metagenome (GOLD analysis project Ga0326597, IMG submission 203789) | Soil microbial communities from uranium-contaminated site in the Upper Colorado River Basin, Wyoming, United States - RVT100D185 | ecosystem: Environmental > Terrestrial > Soil > Contaminated >... | reverse complement strand
CGACGATCGGCGCGGAGGCCCACCTCCCCTTCGGTGGCGTGAAGCAGACCGGCAACGGCCATCGGGAAGGGGGGTGGGAGGTGTACGACTTCTACTCCGAGACCAAGACGATCTACGTTGACTACTCCGGGACGCTGCAGCGGGCGCAGATCGACACGTATACGGAGTGAGTAACGCCTGGTAGTGCGGTCCGCCGACGCACGACGCCCCACCGATCGTCACCGATGGCGGGGCGTCAGAGTGTGGCGGGCAGCCGCCGTGTAGCGTTCGCAGCGCACATCGAGTATGCACCGGACCGCCGTCGTGGTCAAGACCAGGGTGCGGGTGGGGAGACTCGAACTCCCACGGGCTTGCGCCCCGTGCGCTGCGAACGCACTGCGTCTGCCGATTCCGCCACACCCGCACCACCGTCTGGCATGCTGGCGCCATCGGTAATACCGACGCGGCGTCGCGAGGCACAATGCCGCTGGCCACAGCGAAGACTGGCTCCGACAGCGCCGGCGTGCGTCATCGGACTATCGCAGGGAAGAGCAGAAAAAACGCGGTCTGATTCTCACCCAACAGTCCGTTGGTCGGGCAGGAGGCGCCGGTGGCGGAGATCCAATGGGACATTCGGCGGGAGGGACGAGCCTGGCGCGGCGAGGAGGCGCGCGAGCGCTACAACCTGACGCCTGAGAAGTTCGAGATGGACGAGGGCAAGCTCTTCTGGAGTGACGAGGAGCGGGTGGCGTTGCTCGGGTTGCTGCTCGAGAACGTCGGCGTCGACCGCGCAGTGCGGCTTGGCGATCCCACGGTTTGGAGGGCGGCCGTGGCCGACCTGCTGGCTTGACCAATTTGGTCTAATCTACTAGACTCGGCTCATGGCCCCTCGCAAGAAGACGCGCCTGGTGGGCGAGGCCGTGAGCCTGTACGAGGCGAAGACCCACCTCTCCGAGCTGGTCGAGCAGGCCGCGCAGGGGCGGGAGATCATCATCGCCAAGTCGGGCAAGCCCAAGGCGCGGCTGGTCCCGCTCGCGCCCAAGGACACGCGTCACCTGCGCAAGCCCGGAAGAGGGAAGGGCAGGGGCTGGATCGCGCCCGATTTCGACGCGCCGCTGCCGCCCGAGGTGCTGCGGTTGTTCACCGGGGAATCGGGGTGAGGCTGCTCCTCGACACGAACGCGCTGGTCCGGTGGCACCTGGATAAGCTTCGGCCCGCTGCGGTCCGCACCGTGCAGCGGGCCGATCTTGTGGTGGTGAGCGCAGTCAGCGCCTGGGAGATCGCCATTAAGCGAGCCGTGGGCAAGCTGGAACTCAAGGACCCTGTCGAAGACATCGTGGCGCGCAACGGCTTTCTCGTGCTTCCGGTGACGATACGTCACGGGGACCTGCTGCGTGATCTGCCGCTGCACCACGGCGATCCATTCGACCGCTTGCTCATCGTGCAGGCGCTGGACGAAGGGCTCACGATCCTCACCGCGGACCGGGCGTTCGAGCCGTATCGGGTGCCGGTGGCGTGGGTGTGAGGGCACAGCGCCCGCCTTCGGGGTTAGCCCAGGGATGCAGGCGTCACCGCCCTCCGTGGGGTGGCTCCCCCAGCAGGTATCGCCATGCGTCGCGCAGCAGCGGTACGCCATCAGCATCGCGGGCCACGCGAACATCGACAGCTGTCGATATGTGGGGAAAGATGCCGACGTATCCGCCAACCGGCTCGAGATCTGTGACGAGAACATGCGAGCCGCCATAGGGAGGCGCGCTGAGTTCCGGTGCCACTGCGGGTCCGAATCTATCCAGCCCCAGCGAGCTCACGTGCGCTGCGATTTCCGTGTTGTGGTCGCGCAGGTGCGCGAGCTGGAAATACTTCACGGATGGCGTTTTCCCGATTGAACTCCAGGGATCGGCCCCTTCCGGTGCCGGCCCGGAGATCATGATGACCCGGTCGACATGGCGAATCGTGCCGATCAACGCCGCTTGACCGGCTCCCAGCGACTGACCCGCGACCGCGATCTGCGACCATTTCGGCGCGCCATCTTCCAGGAATCGTGACCAGCCCTCATCGGGGTACTGGGCATCGAGATAGAGCAGCAGTTTCGTGAGTCGGTTGTCAATGCTGTTCGCTCGGCTCGTCGCAATAAATGGCGACCGATCGATGCCGTCGACTGCCTCCAACCGCATCTTCCCAGAGCAATCGGGATCGGAGCTGGCTGCGCAGCGCGTGCCGATTCCCCATTCGTTTTCCCACATGAGGCCGATCACGTGGTAGCCGAGGCGTGCGGCTTCCTGCTCGAACAGTTGACAGCACCTCGGCTTTCCCTCGAAGCCCGGCAGGAATACCAGCAGTTTGGGGTTGGATCGCTGCGTGCGGTCGAGCCAGACGTAGTGGTGGTTGGCCTCTGGGCGGAACGCCGGGACCCAGTCGATCTCCGGGTCGGTCGTCTGGGGCGCGATGATGCGTGGGACGAGCGGGGCCGGCTCGGCCATCGCAAGCGACATCAATGCAGTTGGGCCCGAAGGAGGCGCGGAGTTCTGACAGCCCGCGAGCACGAGGATCAGTGAGGTTGCCGCGATGGAGCGCGTGCCGCGTAGCATACGAGCCTCCAGGCCAAGTGGGGTCGGGGTCTCTTCCGATCGTGCGATGTGATACGGACGGCTGTGGAGGCGTTGCTCAGCGCGTCGGAAGTCCTATCGCCCGACGACAGACTGGCCGACAGGCGATTCGCATCAACTGCGGATTGAACGTTGGGACCCAATCAATCGCGGGATCGGTCGTTTGTGGTGCGATGATGCGCGGGACGAGCGGAGCCGGCTCGATCGCAACCGTCATGGCCGGGTTTGGGATCAAGGGGCGTGCGGCGTCCTGACAGCCTAGGAGCGCCCCTACAATCAGAGCACACAATGGGAAGACTTTGGATTGCCTGCGCCTCATGACTCATCTCCCGGGATCGTACCTCGCTGGGCTAAACGGCCTCGCCGCCTGGTCAGGGCTCCGTGGTCGCCGTTATTTCAGCCGGATCGGAGTAGCCACCGTCCTTCCGGGCAATCACGATGTACGAATACGTTTGCCCTGCGATGAGGCCGGTGTCGCGGTAACTCGTTGTGTTCGGCGCAAGCGTAGCAATCTGCGCCCAGTACGGGGAGCAGTAATCGTAGTAGTCGTAGCAGTCATACAACCGCCACACCTCGTAGCCGTCCTCGATTTGCGAGTTGTCCGTCCACGTCAGGTCGATGGCCGGGCCTGCGGGGTCGTCGGCGATCGCGGTCGCCGTAAGGGCGGTGGGGGCGGCAAGTGGAACAGTACAAGCAGCGGTGGAAGGGCCGGACTCGCCCTTGTCGTTGAAAGCAAACGCCCGATAGCAGAACTCCTGTTCGCTCACAACCGTGCCGTCGAAGAACCCTGGCTGGTTCCAAGGACTGGAACCGATCGTGGCCCAGTTTGCTTCGTGATCTGTTGACCGCTCGACTCGAAATCCCTCCTGGCTTTGGGACGTCTGCCACTCCCACGACACGACGACGCTATTGCTCGTGTTCGGTCGCGCCTGCGTGGGCCCGGGTGCGGGAGGGGGCCCGCTTGCGATCACCGCACTGGCGGTCGTGTAGCCGGAGATCCCGCCGTCCTTCGTCGCTCGGATCACGTACGAGTACCGCTTGTCGCTCACGACGCTAGCGTCCCGAAAGCTGGTGCTGTTCGCGGGCAGCACGGCGAGGACGATCATTCCCTGGCCATCCTGGCCCCGCTCGATTTGATAGCCGTCCTCGACTGCCGACTGGTCCGTCCAGGCAAGCTGGATGGCCGGGTCTGCCGCGGCTGTGGCCGTTAGATCTGTCGGAGCCGTGGGCGGCGTCGTGCAGTCGACGTTCGACGCGGGGGAGTCTCCCACGTCGTTGAACGCGAAGACGCGGTAGCACACTGGCACGTCGCTCGTAAGGTCGTAGTCCCAGGAGGAGAGGGTGTACGAACCCACCGTAGCCACCGTCGACCAGGTCGCGCCTGCATCCAGGGAACGCTCGAGTCGGAAGCCCTGCTCGTTGTTCGCGTTGTCGATCCAGCGCACTTCGACTGTCGAACTGGACGTCGGCCGCGCCTCGATTCCTAATGGAGCGTTCGGTGCCGGCGGCGCGAAGGTCGTTGCACACGTGGGAGCCGAGAACTCCGAATAGGTCGACGCCCGCGCGGTCGTCCTGACTGCGCGGACCTTGTAGCAGTACTCTGTCGATGGGGTGAGACCCTCGTCGCTATAGCTCGTGACCGCCGGGCCCGTGCTGGCGACTCGCGCGAACTGACCGTCAGCCCCCGTGATCGAGCGGTGCACCTCAAAACCGGACTCGTTTGGTGAGTTGTCTTGCCACGTCACCTGGATCTGGCTCTCGGAGGCGGCGAACGAGCTTGCATTGGACGGCGCTGCTGAGGCGCTGAACCCGACCACCGGATCGAGCCCGAGCGTCTCGCGCTCGTCGCAAGCGATCGCTGCCCCAAGAAGGAGTGCGGCTGGGAGCAGTCTGCACATGGGGAGCAGCGAGGAGCGGCGCATGATTCACCTCCGCGGTCGTGATGATGCTTGAATTCACTGTCGGAGGCGTGATACGGACGGACCGGTGCGGCTTGCTCAGCTCTGACTACTATCGGCCCTCGCCGAGCAGATAACGCCAGGCATCGCGCAGCGCAGGACTTCCGTCAGCGGCGAGTGGAGTCCACAGGTTCAGCCCCGTGGATCGGTGGTTGTTCGGCCCGGAATACCCACCCTTGGGCTCGAGATCTGTCAGGAGAATGTGTGTCTCGTTGTACGGCGGGTCGACGATCTCTGGGGAGACTGGACTGCCGAAGCGATCCGCGTCGAGCGCAGAGAAGTTTCTGAGAATCCATTGCGCGAAGGGTCACCGTAGCGAAGGTCGGTTCCAACGGCTCTGTAAGACCCTTCTCGCCACTGCAGGTGGTCACCGCCATTGCCACCGCTAGTGCCGCCCACTCCCTCCACGCAAGCGCACGCGTAGTCGGCTGCATAGGTCCCCTCGAGACATTCGTAGCACCGTCGTCAGGACGGATCGAAACCGCTCGTAAGAAGCATCTCCATCCCGAGTCCGGCCGTGATAACCACACTCACTCGGTCCGCGACGCCGCTTGAGCCGATCGCCCCGGACCGACGACCGCCGCCCAGCGAAGCGGTACAAGAAACGCCACTACGGCTGGCCGAGCACCTTCCCCGGCGTGCCGGGGTCGGTGTCGAGAGCGTCGACGCCGAGCTGGCCGTCTCTATTCAGTCCCCAGCAGTACATGACACGTGCCGCCGTGGCGGCACACGTGTGGTCGCTGTACGCGCTCAGCGTCGCGAACGCGATCTCGCCGACGACGCGCTGTGGCGACGGGTACAACTCGAAGTCGACCAACCCTATTCCCAGCGCGCCGGCATGATTCCGACCCCAGCAGTACGCGACACCTCCGGAGGTGACGCCGCAGCTATGCTCGACGCCCGCGCTCACCGCCACGAAGCTGAGACCCCCCGCGACGGGCAAGGGTATAGCGCTCGTGGTCAACGTGCCGTTCCCGAGTTGGCCTGATGCGCCGTCCCCCCAGCAGTACGCAACCCCGCCGGGGGTGAGGCCGCAGGTATGAAAGAAACCCAGGCTCAGAGCCGTGAAGGTGAGGCCACCCGCGACGGGCACGGGCGTCGGGTGGTCGATCGTTGTCGCGTCCCCGAGTTGGCCGTCACCGTTCTCGCCCCAGCAGTACGCAACCCCGTCGGGGGTGAGCCCACAAGTATGAAGGAAACCCACGCTCAGAGACGTGAAGGTGAGGCCACCTGCTACAGGCAGGGGCGTCGGGCTGCCGATCATCGTCCCGTCCCCGAGCTGGCCGCGGTCGTTAGCGCCCCAGCAATAGGCGACGCCCGTTGCAGTGAGCCCGCACGTGTACCCTCCACCCGCATTCAGGACGACGAAGCGCAGCCCACCCGCGGCCGCTACGGGCCGCCACGTATTGGTCACCGTCCCGTCTCCAAGCTGGCCGACGCGGTTGGCGCCCCAGCAGTACCCGGCGCCGACGGCACTGAGCGCACACGTGTGATCATGACCACTGCTCACTGCGACGAAGGTCAGTCCGTCTGCGACCGGGACGGGGGCGCGCACCTTGATCGTCTGGGGCTCAGAGGAGCCGTCCTGAATAATCCCGGGTTGACCCACCGTGCCGTCGTCGTTGCCGCCCCAGCAGTATGCCGCACCGTTCGTGACGAGCCCGCACGTGTGAGAGTAGCCGGCACTCAGCGTTGTGAAATCGAGTTGCATCACGGTGACACGGGCCGTCGCCGAGTAGCCGCTCCAGGTGGCCGTGATCGTCGCCGAACCCGCTCCCACGCCCGTCACGAGACCCGTGCTGCCCACGGAGAGGACCGTCGGGTCGGAGCTGGTCCACACGACCTGACTTGCCTCGATCGGTGTCGGCGCTCCGGTCGCATCCCTGCTGACACCCGTCAGCTGTGCGGACGCCCGCAGCACGACCGTGACTGTGTCAGGGGAAAGAACGAAGCCCACGCTCGGCGGCGGGGGACCCACTGTGATGAAGACGGTGTCGCTGATTCCCTCGACGGTCGCCACGATCCTCGCAACGCCATCCGCCACGCCCGTCGCTTGGGCAAAGTTCGAGCCAAGCGGGATCACCGTGGCCACAGCGGGCTCGCTGCTGGACCACGTGACCGCGCGTCTAGACGTGATCCAGCCGGCCGTGTCTCGCACCTCAGCCGCAAAGTACGTGGTCGCGCCCACATCCACCCGTGCGGCCTCGGGCGTCACAGTCACGGAGGCGAGCGCAGACAACGCCGCTCTCACGGAGACCCTTGCCTGGCCCCTCACGCCCTCCACGTCTGCCAGGATCGTAGCCGCACCCACGGCCACCGCGGTTACCAGCCCGGTCGCCGATACGGTCGCCACCGACGGGTCGGTGCTGGACCACACCACGGGCCGGCCCGGGAGCACGTTGCCCTGAGCGTCTCTCGGGATCGCGGTCATCTGGAAGCGCGACCCAATAGGGACCACGACACCGGAGTCGCCGGGCAGCACCGCGACCGAGGCCACTGCTCCCAGCACAATCGTGCCCGTCGTGAACTCCACGGCCACGTCGGATTCGAGTGCGTCGCCCTCGAGATCCCTCACCGCCTCCGTCACGACGAGCCGGTAGTCCGTGTTCGTGTTGAGCGGCTCCGACGGCTCGAACACTGCCGTCGTCGCCGTCCCCTGCAGCAGGCTCACCGTGCCGGGGACGGGCGTCGTCCCGCGGAACAGCTGCACCGAGGACGACGTGAGCGTGCCGGCAGCCACCGGCTCGCTGAACACGAACACCATCACTGAGTTGAGCGGGACGTCGGTCTTGCGGCGCGGCGGATCGGTCCGCACGATGATCGGAGGCCGCCGGGCCGCTATCGCGAGCCTGAGCGCCTCGATCGTCAACCCGCCGGCGTCGGTGACGAGGACCTCGATGGAGTCTCCCACCTCAGCCGCGACGGGCACAGGGTCGAACCCGCCGTCGAGCACCGGCGTGGTCAGAGTCGCGGCGTCGCCCACTCGGCGGATGGTTGCGGTACTGCCGGTCGGGATCGTGCCGGGAGCAAGCGACACGTACACGACGGGGTCCTCGGCGGTCGCTGCCAGGGCGAGGGCCGTCCCAGTCCCAGCTGCGACGTTCGGTGCTGCGACCGGGTCCGAGACGATCAAGCCTTCGGGCTCCGGCACTCCGACGAGATTGGGACCACCGGGGTTGTCGGAGCAGCCGACGAGCAATCCCACGACGCCCATGATTGCGATGGCGATGCCGGCCCGCAACATCGTCAGGTTGGTCACGGCCCGCGGATGCTAATGATCAAGGTCATCGAGTACTCGTCGCAACGGCTTGTCGAATTGGACGCGCACGCCTGGAGCAGGACCGATGGGCCCGGACCGCCCATGACCCCCTCAAAGGTCCACTCACCCGTTGCCAATCCCTCGGCTCCAGTTGCGACGGTCTGCGGTACGACCGTGCCCCTCGACACCCGGAATCGGACGATTGCGCCTGCTACGCGACTTCCTCCAATGCTATCGCCCACTTCAACGACGACATGGACGTGCACGGAGTCATTGACCTGATCCGCCGACGACTCGAACAAATCCACGAAGTATCCCTGGTAGCCATCGGCGCCGCTGGGATTGTCGGAGCAGCCACCTAGCCATCCCAGCACGCTCACAATCACGACGGCGATCCCCGCGCGCAGGCTACTCGTCACGTAGGTCATGGCACCGTGGTACGGACGCCACAGTCCCGACTGCTTGTCGCGCCTCATCGGCCCCTCACCAGCGCAAAGCCAGCCCAGTAGAACGGATGGGCCGTCAGGGGATCCCGCACCGCCACGCGCTGCGCCACCGCGAGCGCCTCGGCCTCCGGCCGCCCGCGGGCGAGCTCCTGGTAGAACCGCTCCATCAACCGCGCCGTCGCGACATCGGCCACTGGCCAGAGCGTTGCCAACACGTTGGATGCACCGGCGTACAGAAACCCCTGCACTAGCCCGACCCAATCGTCCCCCGGCGGTACGTCCGCCAGCGCTCCTGCGCCGACGCCGGTCTGGCATGCACTCAGGACGAGTAGGCGGGCGTTGAGCGACAACCCAAACACCTCGTGGACCTCGAGCCGCCCATCCTCCCCGCCCCCCGCACCCAGCTCGACGTACGAAAACAACGGATTGTGCTTGTTGAGGACGCCGTACGTAGCGAGGTGGACGATCCCCTGTTCGGGCGCGAGCGCCCGGAACGCGCGCTCCGTCGCGCCCGCACCCACCAGGACGCGCGCCTGGGCACCGTGGATCCGCCCGATGGCGGCGACCTCGGCCTCGGAGCCCGGCAGCGCCGCGGCGCGCGGTGCGAGCGCGAGCACACCGCTCGGGGCGCGCGCTGCCGGGCGACCACGCAACCGCAGCCACACCGAGGCCGACGGGACGTACTCGACCACGTAGCGGTCGACGAGAGGCTCGTCCCGGATCCCCGGCCGGAGCAGCGCGGCAAACGGCAGGTAGTGCAACTCGGCGTGTGGGGCGATCAGCAGGCGCCCCGTGTTGGCGAGCAGACCCGTCGCCTCCACCGGCGCCATCAAATGCCCATACAGCCGCCGCAGGGGCGCCCGCCAGGCGCGCCGCGTGGCCCCCGCGGTCGGGCTGGCGAGCGTGCCGCGCGCGAAATCCACGAGCCCCGCGAGCGTGCCGCGCGTCACGTTGAGATCCAGCGCGGCCACACTGTCAGCGGTGATGATGAAGACGATGGTCGTCGAGTCACCCACGAGGTACTCGAGCAGGGCTTCGTCGGGCGCGAGCGCGCGCCGGACCTCGCCCGCTGGCGCGACCTCGCCACGCACGAGCGCGGCGTATGCGGGGTTCGCTTCGCGCATCTCGAGGAGCATCTCGCCGTATGCATCTTGGGCGCGAGCAAGTGCTTCGCGGGTTGCGGCTGCCGCCGCCCCCGCGAGCGCCGGGCCTCGCAATCCCGGGTCGAGGTCACCTGGAGTCTCGAGCTGCCGGGTCAGCTCCGTGATCCGCCGGCGGAGGTCCTGCTCGCGGGCTGCCAGCTCGCGGGTCGCCTCGCCCCCCCCTCCCGGCGCGATACGCCCGCGCGCGAGCAGGTCCAGCATCTGCCTCGCCCGCAGCCGTTCGCTCGCCTCGAAGGCGGCTTCCGGCCGCCCCAGCACTCGCTCGACCAGCGCCAGGTCGACGTACACCTCCCACTTGTCGGCGAGGAAGCCCGCCCGCCGCTCTTCGGCCGACAGGCCGCCGGACACGCGCTCGATCTCCGCGATGGCCGCGCGCAGCTCCGCGGCCGCCTCCGCGAGCGCCCCCCCCCCCCGGCTCCGCAGGGCTCCCGCGAGGCCGGCGTGCAGCGGCCACGCGATGTCGGGCGCCGGACTCGCGCCGAGGCGGGTGAGCCCACGGTGGTAGAGCGACTCCGCGGTGAGCGGCAGACCTGCCTGCGTCTCGAGATCACCCAGGGCGCCCAGCGCGGCGGCCTCGCCACCCGCGTCGCCGAGCGCGCGCAACGTGTCGAGTGCCTGAACGAGCACGCGGCGTGCGGCCGCGGTGTCGCCGCGCTGGCGCTGTGCGTATCCGATCAGCAGGCGCGTCAGGGCCGGCGCGCGCCGGTCGGCGGACCTGCCCTGCGCCTGGAGAGCGAGCTCGAGGGCGGCCTGGGCGCGCGGATAGCTCTCGCGCATGAGCAAGACGAGCCCCAACCCCTGCTGCGCCGCCGCGCGGGCCTCGTCGTTTCCCGCCCCGCGCGCGAGTCGCTCGGCCCGCGCGTACTGCTTCTCCGCCTCGGGCAGCCGGTTGAACTGCACGGCGAGATCTGCCCGGGCCAGGGCGAGGCTCGCGCTGAGGTCTGCACCCCCGAGGGTCTCTGCCCGTTGCAGTTGGGCCCGGGCGCCCTGCAAGTCGCCGCTGGCGGCCCGCGCGGTCGCCAGGTCGCTCCGCGCCGCGACCTCTAGAGCGGCGGGGCCGGTGCGCCGATAGATGCCCACCGCTTCCGACAGCGCGGCGACGGCCGACGGATAGTCGCCGCGCCGCATGGCGAGCAGGCCGAGGTTGTGAAGCACCGCCGCCGCGTCAGCACGATTCCCACGCTCCCGGTAAATCGCGAGCGCCTCGCGGTAACGCGCGGTGGCTTCCGCGTAGTCACCCTCGAGACTCGCGATGTTGCCGAGGTTGACGAGATTCGTCGCGGCGGGCTCGGCACGGCCGGCGGCGCGATTCGCGGCCAGCGCCGCCTCATAGGCGCGGCGCGCGCCCACGAGGTCTCCGAGCTCTTCGGCGACGAGACCGAGGTTGTTCCGATCGGATTCCAGACCCCGGGCGTCCCCGGTTCGCTCCCGCAACTCGCTGGCGCGCGCGTAGAGTTCGCTCGCCCGCCGCAGGTCGCCGCGGTCCTTGTTCACGCTGCCGAGTGTGCCCACGGCGTTGCCCGCTGTGCGGTAGTCGCCGATGCGTTCGGCGAGGTCACGAGACCGGACGAGATAGACCTCCGCGCTGTCGTATTCCTGCGCCAGGTAGAACCCGGCGCCGACGTTGCCGAGCGCGGCCGCGATCCCGGCGGTGTCGTTGAGGGCCTCGAAGCGCCGCAGGCTCTCGCGCCACGCCCGCATCGCGGCGTCGACCCCGGCGCTCCCGAGGGCCGCGTTGCCCGCGAGCCGCACGCTGTCCGCCGCAACCTTCGCCTGGCGGTCGGTGGGGGAGAGCGATTGAAACCGCGCGACCTGCCGTACTAGAAATGAGTCCTGCCACGCGACGGCGTACGCCCCGGCGAGGCGCTCCGCCTCGGCGAGGGATGCGCCTCCCCCTCCCCCCCCCAAGCCCCCGGCGGCATCGGCCAGGAGCCGTCGGAGAGCGTCGCGCGTCTCGTTCGGCCGCTGGCGCGTCCGCGCGATGAGCACCGAGTCGGGGCCGTCTCGGACCAGTGCGCGCAGCTCGTCCACGTCCTGGGGCGACTGCGCCAGACCGGCGGCGAGGACCAGGAGCGGCAGCGTCAGAACGCCGATCATCGAGGCGGCCCCACGACCTGGAACGGTATGAGATCGGAGGCGGTCCATCGCATCCACTCCGCCTGCGCCTCCACCCGCCAGAAGTAGGGCACGCGCGGCAGGAGCCTGACCGAGTCGGGGAGCCCCACGGAGGTGTCCGCGATCTCGACCGTCCACAGGGTGGACCCCTCGCGGTCATACAGCCGCAGCCGGTACCGCTCCGCCCCTGGGACGCTGGACCAGACCAGCCGGTCCACCCGGGGGATCGACGCACCGGGGGCGGGCGCGATCGGCACCGGCGCGATGGTGCTCGTGACCGTTGGCTCCCGGAGGCCGGGCGTTCCATCGTCACCGCGACGCGGGACGAGCAGCAACACGATAGCGGCCGCGGCGGCGAGGCCCAACGGCACCGACCAGCGACGCCACGGGCGTGCAGGAGCTTGGGCCGCCACGGCCGTTTCGGCGACGAGGCGACTCGTCGCTTTGACGACCGACCGGCAGCGGGCGCAGGTCAGGAGGTGAGCGACGACGGGGGCCCGGGACTCAGGCGTCAGTCGCCCCTCGACGAAATCCGCGACGACGAGCTCGTCCAGGCAAGCCGGTGTCGCGATCCGGCGTTCGAGTGACGCCGCGCCGCGGAGCAGCCCCGCGGCTTCCTGGAGCCGCTCGATCTCCGTCTGGCAGGTGGCACAAGCCTCCACGTGCCGGGCGGTCGCCGGGTCGGCCGTGCCGAGGGCGAGCGGAATCAGGGATTCCGGGGTCGGGTGGGTCACGTGCCGCCGCCGCGCAATGGCTTCAAGCATCGCCCTCGTGGTACGGACACCGTGCGCGGGGCTGCTCGCTTGCGGCTCACAGGTCGCCGCCCTTGATGCCCGCCTGCTCCAGCGTCGCACGGATCGCCGCGAGGGCCCGATACACGCGGTTGTAGACCGTCTTCGCGCTGGGGTACCCGAGCGCGCGCGCCACCTGGTCGGCGGGCATCTCGTCCACGACGTAGAGCTGGACAGCCAGCCGATCGTCCGGGGGAATGGTCTCGAGCGCCCGGGCGAGGAGCGTTTGCTGCTCCGCCAACACCGCGGGATCGGTCGCTGAATCGGGACTCGCCGGAGGAGCGATGGCCAGCTCGGCCGTCACCCGGCCGCGGCGGCCAGCGGTTGCGGCGGCGTAGGTAGCGCTCAGCTCCTTCAGGAACTCGCCGAACGAGAGGCTCGCGCCGTCGCGAGAGCAGAGCAGCTCGTAAGCCTCGATGTGCGAGCGTTGCTGGAGGAACACGTACTCGAAGATGCGTTGCTGGAGCCGCGGGAGGGTTGCCGCGATCGCCGAGAGCCGGGGGCGGCCGTCTCGGTGGCGGAACCAGTCGATCGTCAGGTTGTGGACGACGGCGACGAGCCAGGTGGAAAAAGGGCGGTCGGGATCGACTCGCGCGGCGCAGCGACGCAGGCGGGTGAAGTCGTTTTCGCGCAGCACCTCGCACACGCGGGCGAAGACGTCCATGACGTCGTCAGGCTCGCCGGTGTAGCGACGGATCGCGCCGAAGATCAGACGCTTATAGCGCTCGATGAAGCGGTCCCAGGCCGCCTCGGGATCGCCTGCCTCGAGCGGACCGATCCACGATTCCACCAAGGTCCCTCCGACCGACCGACCGGCCGGATATAGCGCAGGGCCCACGTGCGCGCAAATCGACACCTACGT
>Ga0326597_10009297_pt1 | contig 13180 bp, 10 predicted proteins | sample RVTome_12_FD_203789 | JGI IMG/M metagenome (GOLD analysis project Ga0326597, IMG submission 203789) | Soil microbial communities from uranium-contaminated site in the Upper Colorado River Basin, Wyoming, United States - RVT100D185 | ecosystem: Environmental > Terrestrial > Soil > Contaminated >... | reverse complement strand
GAGACCGATGCCCTCGGCGCCATCGCGCGGTTCCTCGGCACTCAAAAGATGACGGTCAAGCTGGACCATCTCCCGGCCGGGTCGCTGGGCGCGCGGCTCGCCGAGCGGCTCGCGTCGGAGGGGTGGGTCGCGTCGGTCGAGCCCGGCGGCGTATGCCCGGTCATCCCACTCGCGGGGCATACGTGGGATTCGTACCTGGGGACGCTCGGCTCCGCGCATCGCGCGAACGTCCGCCGGCGGCTGCGGGCGCTGGGCCAGCGGTTCCAGATGCGCTTTGAGCAGGTCACGTCTGAGTTCCAGCGACGCGAAGCGCTCGAGGCGCTCGGAGCTTTTCACGAGCGCCGCTTCCGCACCGACGGCGGATCGACGGCGTTTTTCACGCCGGCGCTGCGCGCCTTCCAGGACGAAGCGACCCGGCGCGCCCTCGATCGCGGATGGCTGCGGATGTATGTCCTGTGGCTGGATGACACGCAGGCCGCGGTGATGTACGGCTTCTTCTACAACCGGCAGTTCTCCTTCTATCAGCATGGGTTCGACGACCAGTACGCTCGCTACAGTGTCGGCCTCGCGGTGATGGCGCTCACGATTCGCGCGGCGATTGACGAAGGCGCGCAGACGTTCGACCTGCTTTGGGGTACCGAGCCGTACAAATGGCTCTGGGCCAAAGAGACGCGAACGCAGCGTCAGATTCATCTGTTCCCCCCGCACCTGTCCGGCAGGGCTCACCGGCTCGCCGTTGAGGCTCGACGACGGCTCGGAAGGCTCGCCCGTCGTGTGCGGCCCCCTGGAGGCACCCGTGCGCCCTCATCGGCGTAGCGCGCGCTGGCGCTGGCATCTCAAGACGGCGCTCGCCGCGACGATTTCGCGCGCCCACGACCACGGTCTCGCCGCGGCGCTGGCGCGCGGCCGGGAGCGGCCGCTGGTGCTCGGGTATCATCGGGTCGTCGACGATTTCGCGTCGCTGGCGCGCACCGAAATGCCGAGCATGCTCACCAGCGCGTCGATGTTCGAGCGCCATCTCGACTGCATCGGGCGGCATTTCCGGTTCGTCGACCTCGACGAGCTCGGCGCGCACCTGCTGACCGGTCGGCCCTTCGAGGAACCGGTGGCCGCCGTGACCTTCGACGACGGCTACGCCGACGTGTACGACCACGCGTACCCGGTGCTCCAGCGGAAGGGCATTCCCGCCGGCATCTTTGTGGTGACCGATCTCATCGGACGGCCGGGCTGGCAAGTGCACGACAGGCTGTATCACCTGGTCTCGAAGGCATTCGCCACCTGGGGCGACTGGCGGCGCGAACTCTGCGGCCTCATGAGCACCCTCGGTCTTTCCACCGAACCGATCATGCGGACGCGTGACGCAATGCGAACGCCCCTGCTGGCCGTCTCGGCTATCCTGCCAGCGCTGTCGATGGCGGACGTCAGGCGCGTGATGGACGGCCTCGAAGCCAGTGTCGGCAATGGATTCCCTGACATGCCGCGGACGCTCGGCTGGGCAGATCTCGAGACGATGCGTCGCGGCGGCATCACGATCGGGTCGCACACGAAAAGCCACGTCTCGCTGCCGACGGAGGCGCCGGTCGACGTGACCAAGGAGCTGGTGGGTTCCAGGCAGACGCTCGAGTCTCGGCTGGGTGAACCGATCACCCACTTCGCCTATCCGGGCGGCCAGTTCACGGCGCCCGTGGTTGCCGCCGTGGCACAGGCCGGCTACCGGTTCGCATACACCGCCTGTCAGCACGCAGACCGGCAGCATCCCGCCTTGACCATCGAACGGCTGCTCCTCTGGGAAGGCTCCTCGGTGGACGCGAATCGCCGGTTCTCACCGGCGATCCTGAATTGCCAGGCTCAGGATCTCTGGCCGCCATCTCGCGCGTGCGGCCGCGTGCACCGCGCCGAGACAGGCGAGGCGCATGGATAGCTCATCGCGTCCTGCCCTACTCCTCGTGAGCGGCCGGAGCATCGGGCTTGCCGTCTCGTTTTCCATTGGGATTGTCCTGGCGCGCCTCTTCGACCCGGCGGTCTTCGGCACCTACAAGCAGTTCTTTCTCCTGTACGCAACCCTGTACGGCGTCCTTCAGCTCGGCATGGCCGAGAGTCTCTACTACTTCGTGCCGCGGCAGTCGCAGCACACGGGACGATACGCGTGCAACGCGATGGTCATGCTGGCGGCGGCGGGGCTCGTATGCACGTTCGGCCTCTACGTCGCGCGCACGGCGATCGCCGGATGGCTCAGCCCGGAAATCGCCGAGCACGTCGTACCGCTCGGGCTCTTTCTGACCTTCACGCTGGCGTCGACCGTCCTCGAGATCGTCATGGTGTCGCGAGGAAAACACGCGACGGCCGCCTTCACCTATGCGCTGTCAGATATCCTCCGAACACTCCTGTTCATCATTCCGGCGCTCGCATTCGTGAGCGTGAGAGCAGTGTTCATCGGCGCAACGGTCTTCGCGGGCCTCCGGCTGCTGGCGACGGTGGCCACCCTATGGCGCGAGTTCGGGCACGACTTCAGGATTGACCTCGTATTGTGGCGGCAACAGCTCGCCTACGCGCTGCCGTTCGCCATGGCCGTCGGCATAGAAGTCGTCCTCCTCAACTATCACCAGTACGTGGTCGCAGCCCGGTTCGACGCGGCGACCTTCGCCATCTACGCCGTCGGATGCATGCACATTCCGCTCTTCGATCTCATCGCCACCTCGACGGTGAACGTGCTGATGGTGCGCATGGCTGGCGGCGAGCGGGGCCGGGCGGCGCTGGCGCTGTGGCACGACACGGTCTGCCGCCTGGCGTTTCTTCTGTTCCCGCTCGCGGTCTTTCTGATTGCCAGCGCCCACTACCTCATCGTCGGACTGTTTACGCCGACCTACGCGGCCAGCGTGCCAATCTTCATGATCTGGGTGCTGATGATGCTGCCCGCGGTGACAGCCGTGGATGCGGTCCTTCGCGTGTATGCGCAGACGCGCTTTCTGCTCACCATGAATCTCGTGCGCTTCGTGTGCGTGGCCGGGCTGACCGGCTGGTTCCTGTCGATGTTCGGCCTGGGCGGCGCCGTGTTGGTGACGCTCCTCGCGATGACGATCGTGAAGGCCCTCGGCGTCGTCCGCATCGCGCGGCTGATGCGCGTCGGATGGCGCGAGGCGCTGCCGTGGGGCCGTCTGACCGGCATCGCGGCGCGAGCCGGCGTGTCGGCGCTGCCGGTCCTCTGGCTCCAGCCGCAGCTCGTATGGCACCCGCTGGTCACCGTGGTCGCGGGAAGCTGCGTATACGGGGGCGTCTACGCGTTGCTATCGTACTGGCCCGCCATCCGCTCCCGTCTGCTTCCGACGGCCACGGCCGCCGCGCAGGCTGAAGCCTGCGCTGTACGGGTGGATCAGATGTAGGCCGCCCGCGGGCGAGAGCCTGCACCCTAGGGGATCAGATGTGGGACGCCGCGCAGTCTGAGGGCTGCGCGCTACGGGTACACCGGAGGTAGCGCGCACGCTTTGGCCTGCGCGGCAGGCAGCGGCAAACGTCGCGCGCGCGACAAAGGAGACACATTCCATGTGCGGGATTGCCGGAATCATTCGCTGGGACGGACGCCCCGTAATCGAGCCCGAGATACGCGCCATGTGCGGCGCCATGGCGCACCGGGGGCCTGATGACGAGGGCATCTACCTCGGCGACGGCGTGGCGATCGGCATGCGCCGCCTCAGCATCATCGATCTCCACAGTGGGCACCAGCCGGTCTCGAACGAAGACGGCTCCGTCTGGATCGTGTTCAACGGGGAGATCTATAACTACCGCGACCTGCGCCGCGAGCTCGAAGGCCGCGGCCACACGTTCCGGACGGCGAGCGACACCGAGACGATCGTGCATCTCTACGAGGACTACGGCCCGCGATGCGTCGAGCATCTGCGCGGGATGTTCGCCTTTGCGATCTGGGACACGCGGACGCGCCAGGTGCTCCTCGCGCGCGACCGCCTGGGCATCAAGCCGCTCTATTACGCGGAGCGCGAGGGAGAATTGCTCTTTGCGTCCGAGATCAAGCCGATCCTGCAACTCGAGGCCGTGGGCCGCTCGCTGAGCTGGGAGGCGGTCGGCCACCTCTTCACCTTCCTCGCGACACCGCCCGCGCAGAGCATTATCGAGGGCATCTCCAAACTCGAACCCGCGCGCGTCGCCGTCGCCGGCCCTGGACGTCCACTGAAAGTCGGGCGCTACTGGGACGTGGCGTTCGAGCCCGATGACATCTCGACAGAGGCCGAGCTCGTCGAGCGCCTGCGCAGTCTCCTGACCGAGGCGGTGACCTTGCACCAGGTCAGCGACGTCCCGGTCGGCGCGTTTCTCTCCGGCGGCATCGACTCGAGCGCCATCGTCGCCCTGATGGCCGCACCGGCAGCGGGGCGGCTCAAGACCTTTTCGATCGGCTTCGAGGAAGCCGGCTTCGACGAATTGGTGCACGCCCGGGCGGTCGCCTCGCGGTTCGGCACGGATCACCACGACCTCGTCCTTCGCCCCGATGTCGTCGAGATCGTCGAGGACCTGACGTGGTACCTGGACGAACCGTTCGGCGACACGTCCGCGATCCCGACGTACATGGTGTCGAAGCTCGCCGCCGAGCACGTCAAGGTGGTGCTCAGCGGCGACGGCGGCGATGAGCTCTTTGCCGGCTACGACAAGTACGTCGTCGAAGGACGGGAGCGCGCCTACGACCGGCTGCCCGGACCTGTCAAGACGCTGGCCGGGGCGGTCGGATCGGTCATGCCGTACGGCACGCGCGGCCGGCGGTTCCTCCGGCACCTCGCGCTCGAAGGACCGAGCCGGTACCTGGACGCATCGACGCTCTTCCACGCCGATGAGATGCCGAGTCTCTTCCGACGCGAGGCGCTCGAACATATCGCGCGGCACGACCCGTGGGCGGCCGCGAGCATGGGGCCCGGCTTCGGCCGGCCGGACGGCGACTGGCTCTCGGCCATCCAGTATCGCGATCTCAATCACTATCTCCCGCTCGATATCCTGACGAAGGTCGACCGCATGACGATGGCGCATTCGCTCGAGGCGCGGCCGCCGCTGCTCGATCATCGCCTCGTGGAGTTCGCGGCGACCATTCCCGCGAGGTTCCGCCTGCGAGACGGGACGACGAAGTATCTCTTCAAGCAGGCGATGCGGGGCGTGCTGCCGGACAGCATCATCGACCGCCAGAAGCAGGGTTTCGCCGTGCCGATCTCCCGCTGGTTCCGGGGCGAGCTGGCCGGCTATGCGCGCGACATGCTGCTGTCGGACACGTGCCGCCAGCGTGGCATCTTCAACGTCGGCTACATCGAACGTCTGCTCCGGCTGAACGCGCAAGGCCGGGATCTGGATCTCCACATCTGGACGGCACTGTCATTCGAGGTGTGGTGCCGCCGCTTTCTCGACGCTCCGGCCCAGACGCCGGTGCTCCAGCCCGTTCGCACCAGGCGTCGCGCCGCCATCGTAACGGCGTGATTCGCTGAGGCCGAGTTATTCCTGATCTTGAGGCGCCATCCCTGGACGGCGGGTCAGGCTCCCGGCATAGTCCAGTGGACTTCCACATTTTCCTCAGCGCCGGCCCACCCTCACGCGCCTGTGGGGAGCTGGCGCCACCCGAGGGGCCGGATTGCAGGGGAATACGACGAATCTCATGCGGCATCAATGTTGAACTACTCGTTACCCAGATATGCACATTCTCTGGGCAAAGATGGGCGGTTTATGGCCCTCGACAAGCGGTGGGCGGGTACGCAGTCTCCAGATCGTCTCGGAGCTGGCGCGGCGACACCAGGTCACCGTGATCACGACCCACGGCCCCGGTGACGACCCGGACGGCCTGGCCCGGGAACTGTCCCACTGTCATGAGGTCATCTCCATCCCGTTCGTCGCCCCAAAGCGTGGAAACGCCGCCTTCCCCGGCGCGGTGGTCCGCTCGTGGCTATCCTCCTATCCCGTGGACCTCTGGAAATGGCGGGTGCCGGCCATGGGCGCGCAGATCCGGTCCCTGCTCGATAGCGGCGCCGTCGATCTGTGTGTGGCCGACTTCCTGTTTGCCGCCGCGAACGTGCCCACGAGCCGCTCGGTGCCGGTGGTCCTCTTCGAACACAACGTTGAGTACCTGATCTGGCAGCGCCTGTGTGCGCTGGAGGCGAGTCCGTGGCGCCGTGCGCTGCTCGAGCTCGAGTGGCGCAAGCTGCGCGCCCGCGAGGCTGACGCGTGTAGGCAGGCCGACCTCACGGTCGCCGTGTCCGAGGACGACCGGCGCCGGCTCCACGCCGTGGCCCCAGGCATCCGCGCGACGTCGATTCCGACGGGTGTCGACACGAAGTACTTCACGCCATCCGACGACGGCGGACGTCCGGACCACCTCGTGTTCAGCGGTTCGATGGACTGGCATCCCAACGAGGATGCGGTCGTGTACTTCGCCGACGCGATCCTGCCACGTATCCGCGCCGACGTGCCAGGCGTCTCATTGACGGTCGTCGGGCGCGACCCGAGCGTGCGGCTGCGCGAGATCGCCTCACGCACCGGCATCTATGTGACGGGAACGGTAGATGACGTCCGGCCGTCCATTGCCGAAGCCGCCGTGTACGTCGTTCCGCTGCGCGCCGGCGGCGGCACGCGCCTCAAGATCTTCGAGGCCTTGGCCATGGGCAAGGCGGTCGTGTCGACCACGGTGGGTGCCGAAGGGCTGGCGCTCGAGCCGGGGCGCCACTTCGTACCCGCCGACGGCCCGGGCGACTTTGCCGACGCGGTCGTAGCGCTGCTGCGCGATCCCGAGCGGCGGCGTGCCCTCGGACGTGCGGGTCACGACCTCGTCGAGGCGCATTACTCGTGGCCGACGGTCGCCCGCGAGTTCGAGTATCGATGTGAAGAAGTGGTGGCCCAATATGCACAGGAACGAGGACTTGCCGACCGTCGTGCTGATCTGTCACGAGCAGGATCACCTCGACACCGAGGGTCTCGCGTCGTGGCTGGCAAGCACGCTGCGATTGGCTGGTCTCATCATCATTCGCGACCGGCCCGGCCGGTTGTGGCGCGCTTCTAAACGTGAGGTCCGCCGTATCGGCGCGCTGCGCTTCCTTGATGTCATCGCGTTCCGGGCGTACGCGCGCCTGCGGCTCGCGAGCCGGGACGCCGCGTGGAAGGCACGCGCCGTCGGGCAGCTGTGCGAGCGCTACCCGGCGGATCTCAACACCGTGCCGCGCATCGTCGTCTCGAGCCCGAACGGCGATGCCGCGCGGGCGTTCATGGCCCAGCTGCGCCCCGATCTGGCGATTGCGCGCTGCAAAATCATTCTCACCCGCGAGGTGTTCGAGCTCCCGCGCGTTGGCACGTTCGTCATGCACCCGGGCATTTGTCCGGAATACCGCAACGCCCACGGGTGCTTCTGGGCCCTGGTCAATCGCGATCTCGACCGCGTCGGCATGACGCTGCTTCGGGTCGATGCCGGGATCGACACTGGTCCCATCTATCTGCACGGCCGCTGCGACATCGACGAGATCCACGAATCGCACGTCGTCATTCAGTACCGAGCGGTGATTGAGAACCTGGACGCGATCGGACGGATCCTCCTGTCACTCTGCCGCGGTGAGCACCTGTCGCCCGTCAGCGTCGCAGGCCGCGCGGCCGCCACGTGGGGCCAGCCGCGTCTCACGAAGTACCTCCACTGGAAGTGGGCCGCCCGTAAGAACACGGCGCCGCGACCGCTCCGCGGTGCCAGGCGCACGTACGTGGAGCGGGTTCCGCAAAGCGGACCCGCCTGGTTTCAATCATGAATGCCGTATCCCTGCTCTTTCATGACGTGTACGCGGCCAACCCCCGCGAAAGCGGGTTCGCGTCGGACGCCGCGGATCGCTACAAGCTGTCCGCCGCCGACGTGGACGCGCAGCTCGGGGGACTGGCAAGCGTACGAGGTGATCGGCATCCCTTTCTCATCACCGTGGACGATGGCGGGGTGTCGTACTACACGATGCTGGCGGACCGCCTCGAGAGGCTGGGCTGGCGCGGTCATTGTTTCGTGACGACCGATGCCATCGGCTCACGCGGTTTTCTTGACGCCGCGCAGATCCGCGAGCTCGATGCCCGCGGCCACGTGATCGGAAGCCACACCGCGTCGCATCCGAGCCGTTTCAGCGCCTGCAGCGTGGACCGAATGCGGCAGGAGTGGATGCGCAGCCGCCAGGTGCTCGAAGACGTGCTCGGTCACGAAGTCGTGGTGGCCTCCGTGCCCGGCGGCGCCTACTCGAGAACGGTCGCGCTCACGGCGCTGGACGCGGGCCTGCGCACGCTGTTCACGTCGGAGCCGATCACGGCCATCCATGACGAGCAGGGGTGCCGCGTCCTGGGACGCTTCACCATCCGTCGCGGTGACGGCCCGGACACGGCCCGCCGCCTGGTGCTACCCGCTCCCGCGGCACGCTGGAGCGCATGGGCGCGCTGGAATGCGAAGGGGTTGGTCAAGCCGGTCTTGGGGTCCACGTACCTGCGCGTGGCCGACGTGGTTCTCGCCTGGTCCGCGAGGCGGAATCATGCGTAACCTTCTCAAGGGATCGGCCATCGCGGGCGTCGTACTCTTGCTCGCCAGCACCGCGAACGTCGGACCATCGAACCCAGCCGCCGATCTGGTGTCACCGGGCGCGACGACCGTCGTCGCGCAGACACGAGACGAGGGCGGAACGCCGGAGCGGCCCCGGGCCACGGTCGATATCCCGGTGCTCCCGACCACCGGACGGACGATTCACGTGCCGGCAGGCGGCAAGCTGCAGACGGCGCTCGATGAGGCGAAGGGCGGCGATGTCATCACGCTTGCGCCGGACGCAACCTATCGCGGGCCGTTCCATCTTCGACGGAAGGCCGGCGACGAATGGATCGTCATTGCGTCCGCGTCGAAAGACCTGCCGGGGCCTGGCCACCGCGTTGCGCCGTCCGATGCATCGAAGATGCCGAAGCTCGTCGCCTCGTCCGGCTCGGTGTTCCAGACCGATCCCGGCGCGCATCACTACCGCTTGGTTGGCCTTGAAATTGCTCCCGCCGACGGCGTCGCCCTTAATACGCTGGTGCAGCTTGGCGACGATGCGCGGGCGATCGAAGACCTGCCGCATCACATCATCGTCGACCGCTGCTACCTCCATGGGGGTGCCACAGAGGGCGGGCGCCGCGGCATCTCCTTGAATTCGCGTCATACCGCGGTCGTGGACTCATACCTGTCGGACTTCAAGGAACGCACGGTCGACGCCCAGGCGATCGCGGGCTGGAACGGGCCGGGACCGTTCAGGATCGCCGGGAACTACCTCGAGGCGTCCGGCGAGAACGTGATGTTCGGCGGAGGCGATCCGCAGATTCCCAACCTCGTGCCGGCTGACATCGAGATCGTGCGCAACCATCTGGCGAAGCCGCTCCGCTGGAAGAAGGACGACCCCTCGTTCGAGGGCGTCGCGTGGAGCGTCAAGAACCTGTTCGAGCTCAAGAACGCGCGCCGCGTCCTCGTGGACGGCAACCTCTTCGAGTACAACTGGCCGCACGCGCAGAACGGGTTCAGCATTCTGTTCACGGTCCGGAATCAGGACGGTGACGCGGCCTGGTCGGTGGTCGAGGACGTGACGTTCACCAATAACCTCGTGCGCCATGTGGCCGCTGGCATCAACCTGCTCGGGCGTGATGACAATCATCCGAGCCAGCAGACCCAACGAATTGCGATCCGGAACAACGTGTTCCTGGACGTGGGCGGTCGGTGGGGCCACGGACGTCTGTTTCAGCTTCTCGACGGAACACACGCCGTCACCATCGAACACAACACCGCGTTTCAGACCGGCAGCCTCCTGTTCGGCGGCGATCGCGATCCGCACACCGGGTTCGTCTTCCAGGGCAATATCGCGCCCCACAACGAGTACGGCATCACCGGATCGGGCACCGGTCCTGGCCATCCGACGCTCGAGCGGTACTTCCCCGGTGTCACCTTCCGAGGCAACATCATCGTGGGTGCCACGTCGAGCGACTATCCAACCGACAACGTCTACCCAGCGTCGCTCGGCGAAGCCGGCATCTCGGCAACGGGCACCTTGAGGCTCATTCCCGGATCGCCGTACACGATCGGGTTCGACGGCCTCGCCCCAGGAGCCGACACCAGCGCGGTGAACGCGGCGCTTGGCGGACTGACCACGGTGGGACCCGTCGAGACGGACGGGAGCGTTGCAACACCTCGGGTATCGAGCACGGCGCCAAGCGCTGAGACCGGAAGCCCGGGCACCGGGGCCTGGCTCGTCTTCTGGGGCTCCCTCTTGTTGATGGCGTACGTGTATGTCGGCTACCCGCTCGTGGCCGGGCTCCGCGCCAGGATGTGGCCCCACCCGCTCGTTCGCGGACCCATCGAGACGGAGCCGTTCGTCTCCATCGTCGTCGTGGCGTACAACGAAGAGGATCGGATCGCGGCCCGGATTGAAAACCTCTTGGCCCTGGACTATCCGGTCGACCGGTTCAGGATCGTCGTGGCGTCTGATGGATCGACCGATGCCACGGTCGCCCGCGCGCGGCGGTACGAGCAGGCCGGGGTGACGGTTCGATCGTTTGTGGAGCGCCGTGGCAAGTCAGCCGTGATCAGTACGGTCGTGCCGGGACTCCGCGGCGACCTCGTGCTGTTTGCCGATGCGCGCCAGCGCTTCGACCTCGGCACCCTCCGCGCGCTCGTCGCGAACTTCGCCGATCCGACGGTCGGCGCAGTCAGCGGCGAGCTCGTCCTGACACCAGCCGAGGGCGCGAGTGCCGCTGGCCAGGGCACGGCGTTCTACTGGCGCTACGAAACATTCATTCGTGCCAGCGAGGGGCGCGCCGACTCGACCGTGGGCGCCACGGGAGCGATCTACGCCATCCGGCGCGGGCTCTTCGAACCGATCCCGGACGACACGATCCTGGACGACGTGCTGATCCCGCTGCGGATTGTGCGACAGGGGTTTCGAGCGGTGTTCGAGCCCCGCGCGCGGGCATACGATTGCGGATCCGCAACGGCCCATCAGGAATTCGTCCGCAAGGCGCGCACGATCGCGGGAACCTTTCAGCTGTTCGCCCGCGAGCGATGGTTACTCAGTCCGCTCACTAACCGTCTGTGGTTCGAGACGATGTCGCACAAGGTGCTCCGTCTTGCCCTACCCGTGTTCCACACGGCGCTGCTCGTGGCAACGGTTGCGCTGGCGTCGCACTGGGCCTATTCGTGGGCACTCGCGGGTCAGGTGGTGTTCTACGCCGCGGCGCTCGTCGGGTACAGCCAGCGACAGGCGCGTCGCCGCTGGTTCGGATTCAGTGTGCCCTGTGCCATTTGCCTGATGAGCTGGGCGACGGTGATCGGCTTCGCCCGGTTCCTCCTGCACCGCCAACAAGTCACCTGGGAGCGAACCGCCACCCCTGTAGCCTCCTTGAAAGGGGCATGATGTGCCGAACGGACTCCACGTCGTCGCGACCGTGCTATCGCTCGTGCTCACCGGCGCCTGTGCGGGTCGGACGACGACGTCGTTGTCACCGACGGCCCCGTCGTACACGCCTGCAGCCGCAGTCCGGACCACGACGCCTGGGCACGGACCGCTGTCGCTCGTGATTAGGGGAACGGTTGCCCCCCTCCGCGGTGAGGAGTCACCCTGCTTTGCCGGCCGCTACAACTGCGAGGCGTACGACTTCTCGCTGTCTGAGGAGGGCCCGATCGAAGTCACGATGACGTGGGAAGGCGCCCCACGGGCGATGATGGTGCAGTTGCACTGGGCGGGTGAGGGGCTGGCGCACGAGGATGTCGCGCCGCGCGACGGCCCGTCACGAATCTGGTTCCGTCGGCCGCTCATGGAAGCGGCGAACTACAGGCTTCGGGTCGTGAGTTTGGAACCCGACAGCACGATTCCGTTCACGCTCACGCTGACTCACTGAGTGCTTCGATGAAGGTCCAGCCGATGACGCGTGTCGCGTTCTCCGCCGTTCTCCTGTTGGTGCTCACCGTGGGTTGCGCCAGTGTCACCCAGGATCCGCCGGCTCAGCCCCAGGTCGTCGAGACACCAGCTGCTGCGCCGCCTGCTGCCACCCCCGTCGTACTGGCAACACCGAAACCCGCACCTGCCGCGTTGCCTGCGCCGAGCGAATCGACACCGCCCGCCCCTGCCGCGGCACCTGCGCCGAGCGGGACGACCCCGGCGCTTCCGGTCCCAGCCGTGGTGGCCGCACCCGTCGCGCGAGTGCCGACGCCTGCCGCCCCGCCAGTGGTCGCCCAGCGTTCGCCTGTCGCGCCCCAGGCGCTGGACCTGAAGACGCTTTCGGAGCAGCTCAGGGCCACCAAGGCCATCGGCGTTTTCACCAAGCTCTCGCTCAAGAACAAGGTCGATGACCTGCTGCGACAGTTCCGCGATCACTATGACGGAAAGGCCAAGCCCACGATGGCGGAGCTTCGCCAGTTCTACAACCTTCTGATGATGAAGGTGCTGTCACTGCTGCAGGACGACGACCAGAGGCTCGCGTCCGCGATCGTCGCCTCACGCGAGGCGATCTGGGGTCTGCTCTCGAACCCGACGACATTCGCCACCCTTCAAACCTGAACGCAGGAGCACTATGGACACACGCGTCGTGGTATTGGCCCAATCACTCCTCGTGGCGGCGCTCTTCTCCGTGCAGTCGTCCGCCGCCGACGAAGCAGCCCTCAAGAGAGACCTGACGGCGGTGATCGCACTTCAGGGGTTGCCGTGCGGCGAGGTCGTCGTCGTCACAGTGCAGGCTGAGAACGATTACGCCGTCTCATGCAAGGACGACAACAGGTATCACGTCTACCTGGATGCCACGGGACGGGTGGTGGTCGAAGCGTCGAAGTAGGGCGTGAAGTACAAACGCTCTCTATTAAGTAAGCTAGTACCCCGTCGCAGGGATTTTGATCGATTGAGTCGTCGTGCGCCCTCCCTGAGGGGCCGGTTGAATCGACCCTGGTCAGCGGAGTCCGATGCTGCGCCCGGGAACGCTCGCTGCGCTCCTCGGCCCTCTATCCCGTACGTCGGAGCGACATCCGTCGCGCGGCAAGAAACGTCCGCATATTTCACGGCAACCAGAACGCGCTGGGCGGAAGAGGGCGTTCGTCGGCTCCGCTCGCGTTCCCGCCTGGCCCCTCGGGCTGGCATAGGACTCCGCCAACCAGGATCGACTCAACCGGCCGGCGGAGTCGGATCGGCTCCGG